>Ga0074045_10006256_pt1 | contig 10243 bp, 11 predicted proteins | sample BogForMeECP23OM2_FD_94442 | JGI IMG/M metagenome (GOLD analysis project Ga0074045, IMG submission 94442) | Bog forest soil microbial communities from Calvert Island, British Columbia, Canada - Bog Forest MetaG ECP23OM2 | ecosystem: Environmental > Terrestrial > Soil > Wetlands ... | reverse complement strand
TTCAGAGGCCTAGAAGGTTAAAAGGCCAATGTCTTTTCTTGCTTACAGTTCCTGTCTTTACTTGTCGTGATCTTTTTTATTATGATAACACCTTATGGAGAGGACATCCTTCCTTAACAAAGTAGCTTTAATAACAGGTAGTTCACGAGGCATAGGGAAAGCGATTGCGCGCAATTTTGCTCTGGCAGGTGCCGATGTGGTCATAAACTACCGAAAAGCCGGCGGGTCATCTGAGGCACAAGCAGAAGCATTGAGAGGGGAAATACAGGCGATGGGGCGCCGTGCGCTACTGGTGCAGGCCGATATAGCAGTGAAGGAGTCCGTGAGAAAATTATTGAATGAGACGGATGAAAAATACGGACGGTTGGATTATCTTGTGCTGAATGCGGCAAAAACTCCTTTCAAACCAATAGAAAAACTCCTGGAGCGGGAATTGCGGCAATTGGTTGACACCAATTACCTGGGCAATATATTTTGTCTGCAGGAGGCCCTCCCACTGCTTCAAAGGAGTGAAGGCAAGGTGGTTTTTATTTCTAGCCTTGGAAGTCGTTTTTTTAACCCATCATACCCTCTCGGGAGTATGAAGGCTGCCATGGAATCGGTGGTACGAGACTGCGCTGAGAGCTTTAGGGACAAGAACGTGTCGGTGAATGGAGTCTGTGGAGGGATTGTCAAGACAGATTCTTTCAAGATGCTTAGGCAGCTTTGGGAAGAGATGGACTCCATGCCTGATGACCTGTTTGTGGAACCGGACGAAATTGCGGATGTAGTGTTATTTCTATGCAGTCCTTCAAGCAGAGGCATCGTTGGTCAGACCATTGTCGTGGACAGGGGATTGAGCAATAGACTGCATTATTTTGTCCCGAAAAAATGAATCTGCGTTGTATCTAAGTATACATCATAATACGTTAAAGGAGTAATGGATGCAAAATTTCATATCCGAACAGAAGGTCATCGATGAGGTGAAAAAAGCTGTCGCTGAGACGTTGAGTAGTGATGTCACTGGCATGGATGCTGAGAACTCTTTGATCAAAGATTTGGGTGCTGAATCCCTTGATTTTCTTGACATAAACTACCGGTTAGAGCAGACCTTCGGCATTAAAATGGCTCGCCATTTCATTCTCGAGCACATAGAAGAGATGTTCGGCGAAGGATCAGCCATAGACGAAAACGGTCACCTAACTGATAAGGCGGTTCAGCTTCTAAAAATACGATTCGGAGAAGACCTTCCGGAATTCCGACCAGAGATGGATATGGATGAAGTACCGACTCTCATCACAATCAAATCGATGGCGAGTGGGGTAATGGATATTCTGAACAGCCTTCCGGATAAATGTGCTCACTGTGGTAATTCAGCCTGGAAGTCTGATGACGGGGTTCGTATCAAATGCAGTGCCTGCAACGAGTATGCAGGCTTTACCAGTGGAGACGATTTAATTCAAGACTGGCTAAAAAAGGTCCAGGACGAAAAAAAGATATTCTGAAATTCATTTTTTCTCACCATCTAAATAAACATGTCAACAAACATTCCTAAACGCCGCGTGGTGATCACCGGTTATGGTATGATCACCCCCCTTGGGAAAAATACCGAAGAGACCTTTCAAAATGCATGTGAGGGTAGGTCTGGTATTGACTATTTGACCTCTTTTGACACCAGGGGGCTGCCGTGTCAGATTGGCGGCGAGGTCAATAACCAGTGGATAGAGGAAAGTCAATCGTGTATTTCAAAGAGGCTTGATCAATTCTCATCACGCGGGCTCAGATTGATGATGGCTTCGACAGCGCAGGCAGTGCGGCAGGCAAGACTTGACGAAATCGTTGACCGTGACAGAATAGGTGTTTCCCTCGGTTCCCATGGTGATAACCCCTCGGTCGAAGATATGATGTTTCTCCACCGATTCTATGATGGGAAAGGGAACTGGGACATGAAAGGCCTCATGCAGGCAGGGGGGTACTCCTATCTCCAATTCTTCCGCCGGAAACCGGATGCGTCGACGTCAATTCTCTCACTAACCTTTGGATGCAGAGGGCCTAATCTCTCAATTGTTTCAGCATGTGCAGCAGGTGCTCAGGCCATAGGTGAGGCTTACAGGATGATACAGGATGGGACTTCTGACGTGATGATTGCAGGTGGCTGTGAAGCTACCCTTAACTTTGCTGGTTTTGTCGGTTTTGTCTTGATCAAGGCCCTCTCTGCGAAGTACGCATCGCCGCAGAAGGCGTCCAGACCATTTGACCGAAAAAGGAATGGTTTTGTTATGTCAGAAGGTGCAGGAGTGGTGATTCTGGAGGAACTCGAGCATGCCCGTTCTCGGGGCGTGCCAATTTTGGGTGATCTTCTCGGTTACGGAGACTCGGCAGACGCATATCGAATTACTGACACACACCCAACTGGAGAAGGAGCGATACTTGCAATACGGGCAGCCCTTGATGATGCTTCGCTCAGGCCGGAGGATATCGATTATATTAATGCGCATGGGACATCTACAATTCAAAATGATTTGACGGAAACACGGGCGATCAAGGAAGTCTTTCGTGAACACGCAAAAAACATTCCGGTTAGTTCAAATAAATCAATGCTTGGTCATACGATAGCAGCGGCTGGGGCCATAGAATGCATTTTAACAGTGGTGGGGATGAATAATTCAATAATTCTTCCGACTATTAACCTTCAATTTCCGGATCCAAAATGTGATCTTGATTATGTCCCGAATGAGGCCAGAAAATGCAGGGTGAAAAGGGCTATTTCGAACTCCTTTGGTTTTGGAGGCCAGAATGCCTGCCTATGCATTGGAGTTTTTGAGAGATGACGGCAGGACGACATCACGCAGAGGTCGAATAGTGATTATGGATGACCGAGTCGTCATTACTGGAACGGGGTTAATAAGCGCAATTGGCAACAGTCCTCAAGAAGTTTGGGAGGCGTTACTCTCAGGGAAGCACGGTATCCGGCGAATTGAAGGATTTGAACCCAGCGGATTTGCTTGCAGGGTGGGGGCCTGGATTAAGGAGAGTGCTTATTCGGAACTTAGCATCAGTCCAAAGGACGCAAGGGTCATGGACAAACATTCATATATGTTATTGAAGTGCACCCAGGATGCCTTTAACACCTCATGCGTGGACAGGGCATCACTCTCTGGAGATGAGGTGGGATTTTTTGCGGGCATGGGGATGGTGGACTATAACATTGCAGACCTCCTGCCGGCTGTCGTGCAGTCAAGGGACGTGGACGGGGCTCTGGATTACGGCGCATTTTATTCAGTAGCGTATCGGGAGATATATCCGTTGTGGCCACTCGCGATGATGAATAACATAGCCTTCTGTCAGGTTGCTATTGCTCTTGGTATACGCGGCGAAAACGCAGTTTTTTCACCACATGCGGATTCGGGTGCACAGGCTATTATAGAGGCCTTGGAAACTCTTCGTGAAAGAAAAGCAGAGGTAGCCCTTGCCGGCGGCGTCAGCGAGAAGATATCTCCGGTAAGTTTGGCCCGTGCCCATATGGTTGGTATCCTCAACACTTCAAATCTTGAGGACCAACAGCTTTGCCGTCCATTTGACAGACAGAGAAACGGGACCGTATTGGGTGAAGGATGCGGCATGTTATGCCTTCAGCTGCAGACGAGCACAGAGAATTGCAAGTTGAGCCCTAAGGCTGTGATTGCGGCTCATGGATCTGCGTTTCAATTGGAGGAAAGCTCCTATGCGCCCACTGCAAAAGCCATTGCGCAAGCTATGAACAATGCCATCATCAGTGCTGAACTCAAACCCTCGGACATTGACTTAGTTATTGCCCATGGTGACGGCACGGTTACCGGAGATAAGAATGAAACTGAGGCGCTGCACCGGGTTTTCTCCGGATGCTTGGACAAACTGAAGGTGTTTTCGTCAAAAGGCGCTTTGGGGCATTTGCTCGCAGCCGCTCCTCCAGTGGATACAATCCTGGCTGTTAGCATGCTGGAACATAATATGATTCCAGCCACTCTTCACGTGACCGGAGCAGACAGCAATGTTGAATTTAATCTCGTCAAGGAATCCCCGCTGAAGACAAAACTAAACCGCATTATGATAAACTCTCAAAGTCATGAGGGCCAATGTCAATCCTTGATTATAGAGGCTCTTACCTAACGGGAGTGTGTCATGAGATTTCTGTTTTACGACAAGATTATGAGTATAGAGAGAGGCAAATCCATAGCAGGGATTAAAACCTTTTCTCTGTCAGAGGAGTTCCTCAAGGGACACTTCAGCAGAAAGGCCCTTGTGCCAGGAGTAATGCTGATTGAGGCAATGGCACAGCTGCTCGGGTGGCTCATTATTTACTCTAATGATTTTAGGCTCTCGTCTATCATGTCACTGATCGAAGATGTGACCATCCCCGTGGAATTGCGGCCTGGCTTCAGGGCAGACATCCGTGGAGAAATCATTGCGACCTCAAGGAGAGATTCTCTTGGCAGGGCTTCGGTTTATGTGGATGGGCAGTTGATTGCTTCGGTGAACAGAATTATTTACAGTCACTTCCATAAAGTTGATAGGGAAGAGCTCTGTAGCCGATTCTGTTATTACAGCGGAATGACGCGACAGCAGTTGCAAGATGCCATGCACGGTACAATGAACAATGAATAGCTTAAGCACGACAAGTCTTCTTTGGCTGTGCGCTGTTCGATTTGTAGATGAGGTTGGTGAGCTTATTGGGTACTAAGCGGAGAGTTGTAGTCACGGGACTTGGATTGGTAACTTCTCTTGGTCTCAGCGTGGAAGAAAACTGGCGGAAGGTTCTTGCGGGGGAGTCTGGTATCAGAAGACTCTCCTATCCTAATTCGGAAAAATCGCCTGTGCAGGCTGTAGGCGAGGTCACGGAGGATGATTGGTCTCAGATCAGGGAAACATTCGGGAAGGAAGATCCAGGAACAGGGGAAAGGAGAACACTTTTCGCACTCTGGGCAGCGAAGTCTGCACTGCATGACGCGGGATTGCTCGACAGTGGTCTGAATAGAGATCGTTGTGGCGTGGTCCTCTCTTCAGGCCTTGGAATTAATAGACCGGAGGATATCCATAAGTGGACAGATGGGAATGGAATGTTTGATATGCTAAGGTTTGGACGAGAGTTCAGGATGGCGCATGAGGAATCTATGATGAAAAACGACTCCAACAGAGCATCTGCGCTAATCGCAAAAAAATTTAGCCTCTTCGGTAACAATTGTACGTTGACCACTGCGTGTGCAGCTGCGACTCAAGCCATCGGCATAGCATACCATGCAATTCAGAGAGGTGTCGCGGACATCGTTGTTGCTGGGGGATCTGATTCAATGATAAACCCAATTGGTCTTGTCTTTTTTGTGCTGCTTGGCGCGGCCGCTACTTCTTCTGAGAACCCCTCCTCTCTTTGTCGGCCATTTGACCGAAGAAGGTCTGGTTTGGTGATGGGGGAGGGAGCGGGGATTGCGGTTCTTGAAGAGGAGTCACACGCACTGAAAAGGGGAGCGACAATATATGCAGAGGTTGCGGGATATGGATCTTCATTGGATGCCTATCAGTTAACCAAACCGCATCCCCAGGGAATTGGCGCAGAGTTGTCAATGAGACATGCCCTGAAAGATGCAAATCTCCAGACCCATGAAATCGACTATATCAACGCGCACGGGACAGGAACAAAACTAAACGACATAACTGAAACGATTGCCATAAAAAATGTATTCAAAGCAGATGCATACAAGATAGCGATTAGTTCAAGCAAGTCACTAATAGGCCATGTGCTGGCCGCTTCAGGGGGGCCAGAGTTCGTGTTCACAGTGCTCAGCACGAGCCTTGATCAGATTCATCCAACAATAAATATTTCAAACCCTGACCCCAATTGTGACTTGGACTATGTCCCAAATGAAAAGAGGGCAAAGACGGTCCGCGCAGCCTTATCAAATTCCTTTGGCCTTGGGGGACAGAATGCGTCGATAATTGTCAAAAAGTATAGAGGAGCAGGTATGCAATGAATATAGACTTGGCGGGTAAGGTTGCGCTGGTTACAGGGGGCGCTCGCGGAATTGGAAGGGAAACGAGCTTCCGTCTCTCCCACGCTGGTGCGAAGGTAATCATCAATTACCACAAATCAACTGAGAGAGCTGAGGACATTAAGCGAAAGATTGCCCTCCAGGGATGCGAAGCAGAGATTTTTCGAGCTGACGTATCTAATCCAGAAGAGGTCAGAGAACTTTTTGAATTCATTGCAAAACGGTTCAGCAGGCTTGATATACTGGTAAATAACGCGGGCATCATCAAGGATAATCTTTTGTTGAGCATGGAGATTGGGGACTGGGACAAGGTGTGTGATATAAACTTGAAGGGAGCGTTTCTCTGTACAAGGGCTGCAGTCGAAATGATGCTGCCGCGCCACTCAGGCAAGATTATCAACATTGCCTCGGTAAGTGCTCTCAGAGGCGGGCGCGGACAGGCCAACTATGCGGCCTCAAAAGGCGGTTTAGTTGCTTTCACGAGGGCTTGCGCTGTTGAACTGTCAGGAAAGGGAATACAGGCGAATGCCATTTTGCCCGGCATGATTGTCACTGAAATGAGTAGCCGTGCTAGAAAAAGGGCAGGAGAGTCACTCCTTGAAAACATACCATCCAGAAGGTTTGGAGAACCTGAAGAGGTGGCGAATCTTATCGTGTTTCTTGCGTCTGATAAGGCTGACTATATTACGGGGCAAGCTATTGCTATTGATGGGGGCATGAGCATCGCATGATGAAGCTACACCAAGGAGTTGATGTCGTAGACATCCTGAAGTTCAGGAACGTCTCTTTGAAAAACAAATCTTTTATAGAGGAAATATTCACAGAAGGCGAAAAAAAATATTGCCTCTCTAAGAGAGATCCATACCTTCATTTTGCGGGACGCTTTGCGGCAAAAGAGGCATGCCTGAAAGCCCTCGGATGGGGACTGTTTGCGATGGGTATCGATCATGTTTTGCAGGACATCGAGATTAGCCATCACATATCAGGAAGACCAGAGATTGCAGTGCATGGATGGATGGCCAAGATCGCCAATAGGAGAGGGATAGAGCAATATACGGTTTCCATCTCGCACTCGTCTCACGTTGCCATTGCAGTGGTAGTGCTGGTTGGAATGCCGGCCAAGAGGTAATTATAAAAGTTGTTTTATACTATCGGGGAGGTCATAGCGGTATATGCGGTTTCTATTAATTGATCACATACTTGAATGGAAAGCTGGAGAAAGCATAAAGGGGATAAAGAATATTACTATGAGTGAGGATTTTCTGGAATTTCACTTTCCCAAGAACCCGATCATGCCCGGTGTATTATTGTTAGAGGCGCTATCACAGCTAACTGGCTGGTTAGAGGCGGCATCGTCCGACTTTCAGAGCTGGTTCTTGCTTAACAAAGTCTATAAGAGCAGTTTTTATGGGTTTGCAGTCCCGGGAGACCAAGTAGTGCTCGAGGTCAGGTCAGAATCTCAATCGCCTTTTGAAACCAAAGTCTATAAAGGAATTGGTATGGTAAAAGGGAAAAAGAAGATTGTTGTTGAGTATGCAGGAGACATCATTTCTCTGGACGAGATAGAAGATAGCAGCGAACAGAGACGGTTTTTTCAACTGCTCACCAGGGAGTTCACCCTTTAAATGCAGAACAGAGAAGTTGTGATCACAGGGATGGGACTCATCAGCCCTCTCGGGCTCACGGTCAGGGAAAACTGGGAAAACCTGGCAGCAAGAAAAACTGGAATCGCTCATTATCCAAAAGCCGGGGTGCCAAAGTCTATGGAATACCTTGGCAAGGTGGCTCACTTCGAAAATCCTGACGCTATCCCTCACAAGCTTGCAGGCCAAATGAAATTTCTGAACCGCGGTGCGTTCCTTGGTTTTATGTCTGCTAAAGAGGCTCTTGCCAATTCCGGTGTAGCACTAACCGACATCCCTCCTGGCCGCAGGGCCTTATATATTGCGTCAGGTGATTTCACAAAGGTTGGATATGATTTTATGTATCCTGCAATGAAAGATGCCACTAACGGCAAGTGGAAGAACATAGATCGTGAAAGATTGAACCTATCAACACTGGATAAAGTGAACCCTTTTTTCCTCCTGGAGTCCCTTTCTAACAATCTCTTCAGTTTCCTCTCCGCTTTCTTGGAGTTCATGGGACCAAGCACAAGCCTGGCCAGCCTCTCTCCTTGTGGGGGATACGCGCTTGAATTGGCTTATAGAAGCATCAAATGCAATAAAGCAGATATTGCTGTGGCCGTAGGGTGTGGCAATTGGATCACTGAAATTCCTCTTTATGAGATCGAAAGTTTAGGCATACTCTCAGCATGCAAGGATGGAGCGGGCTCTTTCAGGCCGTTTGACAGGAAGCGAGATGGATTCATCACGGGAGAGGGTGGAGCGGCGATTTTACTGGAGTCCGCTGACACAGCCTTGCGTCGCGGTGGACCCATTTTGGGGAAAATGAAGGGAGTCGGTAATTGTATTGAACCGCCGGAAGGGCAGGGGTTAGGTGTCCCATTAAGAGTGACGAAACGGTGCATGGAATTGAGCTTGGAGAAGGCGGATTGCAGCACCGACGACCTCGCTTTTATTGTCCCACATGGAAGCGGAACACTAAAAGGTGACAAAGCGGAGTTGAGATCAGTGATGGATATACTGGGAAGTGCTAAGGATGTGCCGATTTCTGGTATGAAGCCATACACTGGACATCTTGGCGCAGCCAGCGATATTGCAGAAGTCATCTTTGGCATAAAGGCTTTGAAAAATAGAATGGCTCCTGCTACCTTGAATTTTAAGGAGAGTGAAAAAGAATTTGCAGATCTCAGGATATCAGGCTCCCACCAGATTTGCAAGAATGACCATTTTTTGTCTGTTAGCTACGGCATCGGTGGACAGTCATCTTCCGTAGTAGTTGAAGTGTTGTGATAATCGAGTCAACACATCATTAGGGCTTATAAGCATCTGGCAACATGAAAGAAAATCGCCATCTGCTTTTCACCATCTCAGCCTCCTCTAAGAAAGAAGCAATTCATTAGGCCCTAGTGGAGAGGGAAGATTATTTACAAAATAAATAAATGAACGTATAAAGATGAAAAAAAAACGCAAGAAGGGGAAGTTTATCTTGATAATCGAATATGCGGCCGTATATTCGATTATGCTTTTTTCAAATCTTGTGTCACTGAGAATCATCTACATGATAAGCTGGTGTCTCGGTAACATGCTCTATCTTCTTGTAGCACGCCGCAGAAAAATAGCCCTTGAGAACCTTCGGAACGCACTACTTAACGAACCTGAAAGGCAGATCAGAAAGATTGCCCGCAAGAGTTGCCAGTCCTTCTTTCTCACTTTTTTGGAGAGTGCAAAGAGTTTTCACCTTTTAACAGCTCCCAATGCCCTGGACAAAATTAGAAATACTGCTGAGGATCTTGAAGAGCTTTTCCTTAAAGCGAAGAGAATACATGATGAATCAAAGGGGTGTATATTCGTGACTCCTCACCTGGGCAATTGGGAACTTCTGCCCTACGTAAGTTCAGTTGTGGGGATTCCACTTGTTGTTGTTGTCAGGCCACTTGACAATCTTTACTTGGAGAAGCTCTTTTATGCAAAGCGGTCGGCCAGCGGGCAGATTATTATTCCGAAAAGAAATGCCTTTTTTGTCCTGCAGGAAACCCTCCAGCAGGGAAAGTCTATAGGCATGCTGCCGGACCAGAGCACAATGAAGGGTGTCTCTGTCAATTTCTTCGGGCGCAAGGCTACCACGACGCCAGTCCCTGCTATACTCGCGATTGCAAGAAAGCGGCCCATTGTTGTCGTGGCATGCTGCCGGCGAAACGATTACCGATTTGAAGGATTTGTGTCCGATCCCATCTGGTCTGAGGCCTATACGAGTGAAAAAGCTGAGATTTTTCGCCTGACTGAAGAAATGAATAGACAGATGGAATCCATCATCAGAAAATATCCTGAACAATATCTCTGGATGCATAATCGATGGAAAACTTATCAGGGCAAAAAAGATTTTATGGCATGAAACGGCAATATTGACTTCGTAAGCTTTCTATCCTTTTTATCGACGGATACGCACCAATAATGTTGGTCTATACTAACTCCACCCCTTCGTTTCACATGCCGGGGAACCGTTCCTAAAAGTATGCGATTTTATATAGTGCCTTCAAAATGGCACTACAACAGTGATACACTCGCATTGGCCAGCCGAACAGTGTTGCTGACTTACGTCAGGGGGATGGCCCCTGAAAC
>Ga0074045_10006255_pt1 | contig 10244 bp, 6 predicted proteins | sample BogForMeECP23OM2_FD_94442 | JGI IMG/M metagenome (GOLD analysis project Ga0074045, IMG submission 94442) | Bog forest soil microbial communities from Calvert Island, British Columbia, Canada - Bog Forest MetaG ECP23OM2 | ecosystem: Environmental > Terrestrial > Soil > Wetlands ... | reverse complement strand
CCACTTCCACCTCTTTCTGAGAGAATGTGAGTGGAGATTCAACACGCCACACCCCAAAGAACAGCAAACGCAACTGCTCCAATGGGTTAAATTGCACCTCAAGTGATTTATCTAGGACAGCCCCATCCAATAATGTGATCGCACTGCCCTGTCACGGTAACCCCAATCTAAGCCAAAGGCTTTGGTGTGTCAAGTATGTTTATGCCTAACTCCCCTTGAATTCAACTCCGGCACGGCTGTGGCTCAGGGCATCGGTGAAGATGCGCTGCACTTAACAGGGCAGATGGGCGGCTGAACCGGGTCCTCAGACTCCGGTTGGAGGATGGCTTTGGTTCTGACCCGGAGCCAGAATGAGCATCTGTCGGTTCCTCAATTCTGCGAGAGCTGCCGCGCGTTGCTTCTGCACCATGAGCCACAATGTGCGAGTCGCGACGAACGAGGATTCGGGCAACAGGGTTATTGTCTCAACTGGGGCTCCTTTTCTTCACTCTTTTCCCTGACCCAGTAGACTCCCATCTCATGAAGCACGCGGCGGATTGCGGTCAGCAGTGCCTCAATGTCTGCCACCGTAATCCTGCCAATTGTTCCGATTCGGAAGCACGCTTCATGGGACAACTTGCCAGGGTAAATTGCGAAGCCGAGTTCCCAAAGTCTCTCATAGAATGCGGCAAACTCGAACGCTGGGTTGGAAGGATACCGGAACGACGTGATAATGAAGCTCTGGTCTTCTTCAGCAAGATAGATCTCGAACCCGATCTCCCTCATCCCGCGGCAGAGCGCGATGTGGTTTTGCCGATAACGCTCTCCGCGCGCACGCACCCCTCCTTCTTCATCAAGCTCATTGAGCGCCTGTTCAAAGGCCAGAATGGTTTGAATCGGGGGCGTAAACCGAAAATGCCCATCGGCTTCCATGCCGGCCCATTGGCCGTAGAGATCGAGACTCAGCGTACGTGCATTTCCTTTCGCTGCATCCAAGGCGCGCCGGTTGGCAAGGACGAAACCGAACCCTGGCACTCCCTCGATGCATTTATTCGCGGACGAGACCAGAAAATCGATATGCGAACCCACCATGTCGACCGGATATGCACCGAAACTGCTCATCGCATCCACAATGTATACAGCACCGGCGTCATGCACCAGATGGCCGATTTCTTCCACCTGATTCAACATACCGCTGGTCGTCTCGCAGTGCACTACCGCGACGTGCGTAATCCCCATGGCTGGCGACAGAGAATCGGTGACCAGTGCTGGAGTAAATTTCCTGTTCTCCGCAACCTCAAGAACGTCCAGTGCGATGCCGTGAACACGCGCTGTCTGAGCAATGCGCCTCCCGTATGCGCCGTTGGCCAGCACCAGCAATTTGCCGTCACGCGGAATTGCGGACGAGATGACCGATTCGACCACGAACGTTCCGCTGCCCTGCATGAGAATGCATTCGTACTGCTCTGGAGGATACGGGCCAAGGTCAAGCAGACGCATACGGATTTCGTGAACAGAAGCCAGAAATTCGCTATCCAGCGATCCAAGGTCCCGGAGCATGGCCCCCTTGACCGTGGCGCTCGTGGTCAGGGGGCCGGGGCTGAAGAGCAGCTTATCCTTGCTAGTTGCTTCCATATTCATTTTCCTCTTCATCTCCATCGCCGAAGTTCGCATCGCCATAGTTGATTGGGGGCTGCGGAATCATTGCAACGGCTTTCGCCGGCGCTGTATAGACTTTTTGTCCCGCAAGGTAAGTCGCCTCGAGGACAATGTCCTTGATCGTATTCGGTGGGACCTGGCGCGGGTCCTTTTGCAGAACCACAAAGTCCGCCAGTTTGCCTGGAGTGATTGAGCCCTTGGTGTTCTCTTCGAATGTGGCGTAGGCTCCGTCCAGTGTCCAGACTTTGATCGCCTCATCCACACTGACTCTCTGATTTGCTCCGTTGACAATACCCTGGGAACTCGTGCGAGTAACCATGTCCTGAATTCTGAGCAACGGGTAAGCTGCGGAGATTGGAGAATCGGAATGGCCTGCCACGGGAATGCCCATGTCGATCGCGGTGCGATACGCGTGCATCATCGAGAGGCGCTCGGGTCCGTAAGACTGAAGGATGTCTCCGTACTCCCACATGTAGGAGTGAAACACCAGAATCACGCCGTCCTTCTTGGCGCGATCCAGCAGCGCCTGGTTCATGACGCTTGCGTGCTCAATCCGCCAGCGGGCATCGGGACGAGGATTCTTCGCCTCCGCGCGTTCGATCGCTGTGAGGACCATGTCGATCTCGCGGTCGCCGTTGGAATGGGTCGCAACCTGCCATCCGGCGTCCCACCACTTCTGAACGTCCGCATCCAACTGCTCCTGAGAGCGCGCGGGCGGGATGCCAAAGTAATCGGGGCGATCCGAGTATGCCTCGCTGAGCCACGCGGTTCGACCACTCAGCGAGTTTCCCTGAAAGTTCTTGAGGGACGAGATGCGGAGACGATCATCGCCAAAGCCTCGTTGGATTCCTGCCGCTTGGAGTTCATCGAAAGACCCGACACTGAACATGAATCCAACGCGTACAGGATTCCCGTGATCTCGCAGTTCCTGCATCAGACGGAACGAAGACGGGCTACCTCCCGCAATGCCTACGCTGGTAATGCCTCTGGCGGAGTATTGCCGGAAGCAATTCATATATCCTTCAACTTCCTGGTCGTGCGGGACGGCGTCTCTCTCATTGGAGCCGGCGCCGCGCTGACCACGGCCGGCACTCGGCTGATTGGAGCTGGCAGCCCTTTCATCGGTTCCAGCGCCCCTTTGTTCCCGACGCCCGCTGGAAAGCACGCCGCGCGCGCTTTCGCGCAGCACGCCGTTGGGGGTTCCGTCGGGGTCTCGGTCCAGAGCGCCGCCGGGCGGGTCTGGCGTCTCTTTGGTGACGCCTGCGGCCTCCAGCATAAAGCTGTTCACAACGGTGATATGACCGGAGCCATGAGTGATCGACACTGGCTGTGAGGTGGAGACTTTATCCAGGTCGTGCCGGTTGGGATGGCGACCCAACAATACGTCGTTGTATCCATATCCATTGATCATCTTGCCCGGCGGGGTGATCGCAGCCTTCTTCTTCAAAGCGGCCACCAGCTCATCGATCGTCTTGACCCGGTCGCCGCCCAGCCACACCCTGTAATACGGCGAGTTCTCATCGAAGATCGCCTGCGGGTGCAGATGTGCGTCATTGAACCCAGGGGTCACTGTCTCACCCTTGAGGTCAATCACCTTGGTCGATGCTGTCTGTAGTTTGAGTATCTCCGCATTCGTCCCGACGGCGGTAAACCGTCCATTGTCGATGGCAAAGGCCTGCGCGGAAGGGCGATTCGGATCAACCGTGATGACCTTCGCGTTAATCACGATGGTGTCAGCGGCAAACGCAATGTTCGATAACAGCGCGAATACAAAGCAGATTCTCTTGATCATATCTATCTCCATTTCGTGAGAGAAATTTCTCAGGACCATCCGTAAAACTGACTTGGGGCTAGAACGTAAATCGCATGCTTATCTGTACATTTCGCGGAGTATTGCTTTGGCTCAGGGTCGCCATCTGTCCGAACGTTGCGGAGGAAACACTCGTCGTCGGCCCGCTGAATATCACATTATTCAGGGCGTTGAATGCCTCCGCACGAAACGACACTACATAGCTCTCGCTCAGATGCGTGTCCTTCTCAACCATTGCGTCTAAGTTCCACGACCCTGGGCTGTCGATGTCTGCAAGATGCCGGCTTGCGTTGCCGAAGGTGTAGTTGGCGGGTTGCACGAAGGCAGCCGCGTTGAAGTATTGACCACCGAGCGACATCTGCTGACCGCCCGGCATCTTATCTGAAACTCCCGTGGTGTTCGGGCGGTAGCTGCCTCCGCTGTAGGAGTAGGAGTAGTTTGTGGCGCTGACCGTCAAGGGCCTCCCAGAGTCGAAAGAATATATTCCGCTCACCGCCCAACCGCCGACGATTGGTGAGATGAACCCTTTGTTCAGGAATGGCTTCTGCCTGCCGAACGGCAGTTCATAACGCGTACTCCAGCGCACCACATGCGTCTCGTCCTGGTCGGAACGGGATTTGTCGCAACTGGGGCAATGTAAATTTTGGAAGCCGGAGTAGGTTCCGGCCACACTGGTCATCTCGCCGACGTTGTCCAGAGCTTTGCTGAATGTGTAGGCAAAGATGACCGAGAGTCCTTGCTTGGAGCGATGCTCCACCGTCAACTGTCCGGCATTGTAAGTGGAGTGGCCGGCACCCGTGTTGAGCTGCTCAACGGTCGAAAACTGAGGGAACGGGCGAAGCAGCTGTTCATACGTTATTGTCGAAGTGCTGAGTGTGGAAGTCGGATCCGTAATTACACCATAAAAAGGGTTGGCGACTGTGGTGCGGAGCGTCGCGCCCAGCGCCAGATCGGAGTCTGGAATCTGGTTCCAATAGAGCGGAACCATCAGATGCACACCATTGTTTCCGGCGTAGGCTGCGGTAACTACGAAGTTAGCCGGCAGAGCATGTTGGATGTCGAGTGAGTAGTTGACTTGATAGGGAATATTCTGCTGCAGTCCGGGGCCTGCGATGCTTTGTCCCAGATCGATACCAAGGCCTGCGGCGTTTCCATAGGGTTGTGGAAGTCCGGCTGGAAACGGGCTGCTGAGGGAATACCCTGCAAGCGGCTGTACGCCGTTGGACTGTGCGTCGATGGAGGACGAAGTCCGAATTGCGCCGTCGGCGTTGGGGTACTGCTGCCATGCCGCAGCCGGATGGTAGAAGATACCGAGGCCGGTGTGAACGATCGTCTTCTCATTCAGTTGATAGGCCAGGCCCACGCGCGGCGCGAAGTGCAGCTTTTCCGGTGTCTGCAACTGCCTGCTGGAGCCATTCAGACCGGGAATGCCGACACCTCCCACAAGAGTTGGAATGACTGGTTCGTTAGGCAGGGAAAGAACCTGGCCGTTGATCGGCGAAATCGATGTCGTATCGATGTAATTCAGCAGGTCGTTCTTTTCCACATCCCCAGTCTCGAAGTCATATCTCAAGCCATAGGTCAGTGTCAGCTTCGGTGTTACCTTCCAGATGTCCTGGGCATAGGCGGCGTAGTAGTAATGCACCGACTGGGTTTCCGGCTCATATCCGGACGAAACGGTTGCAAGTCCAAGCAGCAACTCGGCCATGCCGGATCCAGAGTCCGTTGACGGCGACGGTGAGGTTGTATTCGGACCGTTGGTAAACTTCGTCCCGGCGCTGACGGACATCTGCTCGGGATCCCATAACTGAACCGGATACCGTCTGAGATCGATGCCGAACTTGAAGATGTGTTTTCCCTTCACCCAGTTGGTGTCCGCAGCATACTGATATACAGACGACTCATTTTGTTCAAATGGGTACGAGTTTCCCAGAGAGCTTTCACCTCCTGTAGCGGATGCCCCACTGATGCTGATGGAAGGGCTCATATTTGCCGTAATACCGGGCGCTGCATTGGCGACATTGAAACCCAGGCTTCCCGGAGTTTTATGCACAGCCTCAGCACGGTTCGATTCGCTGTGCGCCCAGGAAAAGTGGTGTTCGAAAATCAGATCCGTTTTGATAACCCAGGTGTGATCCACGTCGATATTCTTCCCTGGGATTCGATCATCGGCCATCACTGGCGATAGTCCGTTGCCGAAGTAGTCGCTGGCGTGAATTCGGTTGGTGAAGTCTGTGTAGTGTCCGAAGATGCTTTGCCGGCTACTGAATTGATGATCGATCCTGGTGTCATAGCTATTGTTGTCATCGGTGGCCGGCGCATTGGAGAAGAAATTGTTCAGGTTGCTCAGGCCTGTTCCGGGCTGATTGGGAAGCGGATACAGCGCCAGAAGAGCAAGTCCGATCGAACTGGGGTTTGTAATCTTGTTACCCGCAAAAGCCGTTCGCGTGTAATTGGTTCCCTTTGAGTTCGCGGTCGTGGTTGACGGATCGTAAATAACGATCAGGTTCCCCTTGGCGTCGAAGGTCTGCGAAAAGTCCCCTTGTCTTTCCAGAGCCGTAGGCACAGTTCCAGTGAAAGAACCGGCAGTCGTATCCCGAAGGCCATCGTATGAAAAGAAGAAGAATGTCTTGCTCCGGCCGTCATAGACCTTCGGAATAACGACCGGACCACCAATTCGAAAGCCAAACTGATTTCTGCCGAATGAACCTCTGGCCAACCCCGCCAGATTGGCGTTGTAACCGTTGGCATCCATCAGCTCGTTGCGATAAAACTCAAACGCTGACCCATGCAGATGATCGTTGCCCGAACGCAGCGCGTAGGCTACGAGGCCTCCGCTGGTACGACCATATTCCGGGGCATACGCGTCGGTGTAGACGCGGGTCTCCTGCACCGAATCGACACCGGGAATGCCCGCGTCCTGGTTGTAGTACGCGGTTGTATTGGCCGCACCATCGAGCAAAACATCGGTGGTTGAGCCCTTGGCGCCATTGATACGAAAGGTGTTGCTCCTGCTTTCACTGGAGTAATTCTGGCCCGATAGCCCATCGTTGCCTTTGGTCACCCCGGCCGTGTCGCTGATCAGCTGCAACGGGTTTCGTATATTGAGCGGAATGCCTTCAACAAATGCGGGTTCGATCATCAGACTGCGGTCCGCGCGATCCGTAGTCAACTCAGGCGGGGTGTCTGTCACTTGCACTATTTGCTTTACATCGCCCATTTTCAGCGCCAGGGTCAGCACCTTGGATTCACCCACTTCAAGCGTGACGTCAGTCACGAGAGTGGATACGAATCCTTCCGCCTGTGCCTCGATCTCATAGGTTCCAGGCACAGCGGGCGGCAGGATGAAGTTGCCTCTGTCATCGGTTTTGGTCTCCGCTTTTACCTGAGTACTGATGTGCGTCAGGGTCACGATCGCTCCCTTTACGCTTGCCTGTTGAGGATCGACCACCTTGCCGCTCACGCTAGCATTTTGCGCAAAGAGAGGAACGCTGAGAAAAATGGCTAAAGCAAGGATTAGAAGTCGAGTTGAAAATCGCATTGACTACTCCATTCGAGAGTTCGTGAGGATAGGGTTCCGCAAGGCGGTCGAGAATGCTCTATCGAGGTCGAACCTGTCGCCGTTTGACTTGAAGCGATGGTAGTCAGCCGCGTCGCTAAGATGATTAAGGTCGAATGAAAGCGAATGGGCTTAACGGTAATGAACGTCCGTTTATTGTTGGCCGAAGATCGAGCCGCCTGCGACAATCGACATTGAGTCGCAACGCTAAAGAGTGTGTTCTCTTCAGCGTTGCACGACTGCAACAGAAATCGCAGCGCAGCGCAGCCGCGACAACTGTCGCTTCAAATTGCATTGGCGAGGAGCGCGTGAAGGAAGCGTGCGTTTGCAGATATCCGCGATGTGCCGAAAACCCAATCGAATCGGCAGCGGTCTCTTCTTTGCCGGTCAGGCCGTTGTCTGCAAAACCCTGTCTTCGACCTGGACATCGGTTTGGCACGAGGGCTTGAGATTCCAGATGGGAAGCAGCACAGCGGCGGCAAGAAACGCGGAGACGGCAAGAATAAGAAAGAGGTGATCCCATCCGTACCGTTCGCTTACGAATACCACGAGATACGGCGAGAAGATCGCCCCCAGATGCCCGATGCCATCCACCAGTCCCGATGCAGTTGCGGCGGCCTTGGGCTCGCCGATGTCCTGGGCTGCCGCTCCGGAGAGCAGTGTGTCCGGACCGAAGGAAAAGATGCCGGCCAGCGAGATGGCTATGGCCGTGCCCGTAAGCCCGAATTTGGTCAAGGCCGGCTCAAGGAGCATGATGATTGCGAACCCGCAAAGCATGATCGCGGACACGGGGGCACGCCGCGATTGGCTGAAGCGATCCGAAATGTAGCCCGCCAGCACCGCGCCGAGAATGCCGACCAACTCATACAGAGACGATAGATAGCCCGAAGCCTGTAGGCTATACTTCAGTCGCGTAACCATGTAAAGCGGTAGCCAGAACATCAGAGCGTATCGGCAAAGCTCCAGGAAAAAGTACGATGTACTCAGCATCCATAAGGATGGCTTGCGCAGAAGAGCGGCCACGCCACTCCAGTCTGTGCGCACCGAGCTGTGCGCCTCCTCTTCGAACTGCATTCCGAATGGGAGATCATCACGCTCTGGCGTATCCTTCGCGCCAGTCATAAACAAAACTGTAATTGGCAGCAGCACCAGTGCCGGAAACAAGAATCCACGCCTCCACCCAAGCTGGGGAAGCAGCCAAGACTGCACGACAGCCCAGGTTGCGAAGGCCGTGGCCAGAAAGCCGCCGAGAACATAATTTGTACTCCACCATGCCATCACAATCCCACGATTCTCGCTGCGGAACCAGATGGCCATGGTCTTCACCAGTCCCGACCAGCCGGTCGACTGACCTGCGCCATTCAGGCATGCAAAGATAAGCAACCATATCAATGAGGCGTGCGCGCCCATCAGGATATTGCTGCCTACCACCAACAGCAGGCCGGCGCCAACCACACGCTTTGCTCCAATGCGGTCGGAAAGAAGCCCGCAGCCAAACTGGCCGACGGCATACAGCAGGCTATAGCCGAAGACGATGTTGGCCAGGTCGATGCTGCGAAGCCCTGAGACATTGTTCAGCAGGGGCAGCACAACGCTCAGGTTCTTGCGGCAGAGATAAAAGCCAGCGTAAGCGATCCAGGTGATCCCGAAGGTCCGGCGCTGGCCGGCAGAGAAGCTCATCTGGGCTCCAACTCCACCACGCTCTGGTAAACGCAGTGCCAACGGATTGCATGGGCCCACATGTCAATTGTGTGAAAATCCAGCGATTCGTCCGTAACAGAGAGGGGCTTTGCAGCGGCGCGCGCTTGCAAGCATTTGCTTATTGCAAGCTGTATTCCCGTTTCAGCATGTGTGCGGAATCGCATTCCCCCCACCATTTCACTCTCTGCCGAATGCCGAAACGTTCAGCGGGTTAAGCGGAACTCGTTATCGCTTAAATTAACGGTTTAGCCAAGCCAGAGATCGATGTCACCATCCTGTAATATTCCGGCGCTACACTGGCAGCATTCACCTACCTTTCCCGGGAATACCAATGCAGAAGGTTGAGCTCCAACCGGACGAGATCTGCCGATACAGATCTGAATTGCAGGCAACAGTCGCAGTTGTTTGCAAAAGTTCCTCCTTCCGCACCAGCGCCAAGAGCTGCCAATTCCTGCGCTTTATTGTTCAACGCACGCTTGGCGGCAAAGTCGACGAGCTCAAAGAACGCGTGATCGGGATCGAGTTGCTCGGACGCGAAGCTTCCTACGATACTGGCTCCGATGCGGGTGTTCGAGTGCGCGCAAACGATGTCCGAAAGCGGCTCGCTGCCTACTACGCCGCCACCACCACCGGCCTGGAATATACCGTTGACATCCCCACAGGCTCGTATGTGCCGCGCTTTTATGTTTCCCGCGTGTTACAGGACGGTCAGAGCGATCCCGAGCTTCCTATTGTTGTGGAACCGCCGGCTCCTGGTCCTACGCTGCTGCAAGCGACGGAGCTCTCGCTGCTACAGTTGGCCTTGCCGACACTGGTTGCGCTCTTTCTATGCATGATCTGTATTCGCTGGCAGATTGCGCAGGTGGGTCCGTTCGATACGTTCTGGCAAACGGTATTCCAGAACCACCAGGCGCTTCTGTATGAGTCCTCCTTAGCGTCCGGCGGACAACCGGCTCTTGTTGCCGTGGACAGGCTTGAAGACACCGCCTTCCTGTTCAACCTTGCCGGCCAGTTTCATGCAGGGATCACTCTCACCCGCACACTGACTCCTCCCTCTGGCACCAACGGCATTCTGATTCTGATCGGCGCCATCCCTTCATCGCCCAGTGAATCCGTCGCGGATTCACCCGCGCTTGACCGCATCCTCCCCGTCGAGGGAATCAGGCTGGTCATCGAGCCCACACCATCCGGACGGCAGATCGTTTATCACAATACCGGAGATACTCTTGTCCATCCCTACGGCCGGGCAGGGTTGGTCACCATTGTCAACAGCACCCAACGCTCGATTCACATTGACGGCACCGACGACGCGGCCATCTATTCGCTCATCAAAACCATGTGCGAGCCCAACGCCTTTCCCGATGAACTGATCGACAGCTTCCAGGACGGGACGGTAACGCAGATCGTCTTTCCCATGCAGCCTAGCGCACAGGCAGTGGTATTTCATGAATCACTCCCCGTGACGCATACAGCCATGAACGGCCCCCTGTGAGCAGAGAAGGGAAATCCCTAACCTCACCTCGGAGCCAGCTCTTT
>Ga0074045_10006252_pt1 | contig 10247 bp, 11 predicted proteins | sample BogForMeECP23OM2_FD_94442 | JGI IMG/M metagenome (GOLD analysis project Ga0074045, IMG submission 94442) | Bog forest soil microbial communities from Calvert Island, British Columbia, Canada - Bog Forest MetaG ECP23OM2 | ecosystem: Environmental > Terrestrial > Soil > Wetlands ... | reverse complement strand
TGCATAGACAGTATTACCGCTGCCGCTAACATTGCCTGTGAGCGAATACGAACCGGGAGCGCTTATCACCTGGCAGGTGGTTAATGAATAAGATAAACCAGAAATAGTCAATATCAATAATACAACAGCAATGAATCGCATGGGTTGAATCGGCAAACAAGATTTAAATAGGTTTCCTGGCTTTTTTAAGCTCCGTGGCGGGGTGGAATCCGCTTTTTTGCGCTACATATGTTTATATATTTTATCTTGGTAGGAAATTGCGACCAGTATAATGCCGATGCCCCACATCGGTGGAGTTGAGACCCATGACCAGTGAATTCATGAGGGGTTGCCCAGAATGCTATATGGCGTTCGGGATGAACTCCGTAGTATCGAAATTCGAGCAGGAATTCAGATGCACATCGAACCCGGCCCACAAGTTCAAGCTCGGAGCGGACGGATTCCTCAAATCGCTATGAGCTGGAATGCCCGGTAACCCGGCATTTCCCTTTTTCATTTATCGGTTGTTTCCAAGCAGAAGAAGCTGTATGATACGAAATCATCCCCGTCTGCCGTGACATAATAGCCCTTCTCGTACACGCTGCAGTCCCCCAGGCTCGTGTCTATCTCGGGCGGGAAATAATACACTGAGAATGTGGAGTAATTATCTAGGACAGTCTGCTCGCCCTTGGCCAGCAGCAGGCCATAGCTCTGCGTCGAGTAGTTCCCTTGGAAAACGATGAATCCCGAAGCCACTATGCTGTCGAGGCTCTTGTTATCTATCTTGACGTCGTCCGGGGGCGCGGCATCGAAGGAGATGGCGTTCATATCAGTATCGGCGGAGACCCTGGACCAGGTATAGGTAGACACATGGAAAGTGCCGCTATTGAGCGAGTAGAACTTGCTCTGGAGTTTCCTCATGCCGAGATCGAGGAGCTGCGATATCGTCATGTTGGCCGGTTCCGGAGCCGGGCCGTTATCGGAAGCCACGGTATTCTTCTGCTCGGCCACGCAGCCGCAGACGCAGTCCGGATATGAGCCCGATATGTTCCACGAACCCTGGCACGTGCCGTTCTGGCAGTACTGGGTGCAGTCCGGAGCGGTCGCTGCAATGTTAGTGCTGTTCTGCGTGCTGTTCACGGTCACATTCGAGATAATCGGCGCGGATTGGGATGGCGCGGCCCGAGGGCTCTGCTGTGCGCACCCCGCGAGAAGCATCAGCAATACGACCAGGTGTACGGTTTTCATGGATACGCCGGGGTCATGAGTTTGCATGAGACGTCGTAGATGGATGTCTCGTTCCCGCTCATCGTCAATGATACGTTCTTCGAGAGCACGGCGCATCCGTCCAATTCCTGCGGGCCCTGGGGGTCGGTGCCGTAGTACATCGTGAAATTAGACAATGAATCGAGCGGCGTCTCATTCGAGAAGAATATCGCGGTCCCGTATATCTTCTGGGGCCCCGATAGGTCCTTGAGGACGTATGCGCGGAAGATGAATGCCCTGAGGCTGTCCACATAATGGCCGTTGAACAGCACGTTGGAGACCCGGGCGTCGTTCTTCACAACCGGGATGCTGTCCGGGGAATTGTTCTCGTAGCCGAGGGCGAAGCGGAAGGTGTTTATGCTGTAATTCCCGGTGATGATATCCTTGCTGCCGTAGAATCTGGAGTCGGCCCTCACCATGCCGTCGTCCATGAGCTGCCCGAGAGATTCGTTGACCTGCACCAGGGCGCTCACCGATGCGTTCGGCGTGATGTTCGCCGGAGGCGCGGGAACCGGAGGTGAGCTATTAGATACGACCGTGGAATTGTTGCCAGGCATAGACTGCACGCTGGTTTGCTGGAACGGATTCATGAATATGAATATGCCTGCCACGATACCGACCAGCAGAAGCGCGATGATCGCTATCTCCCCGAGCTCAAGGTGTCCTTTGTTCATCAGAATCACAAATTTCATCCGGCCCAAATCTTTTAAAGCATAGCCACCCAATTGTAGCCCGACCAGTTAGGTGATCCCAATGCCAGCATGCCCGAATTGCCACGTATACAAAGGACTTTGGTCTCCGCTATCGGAGAATAACGGCGTTTTTGTCTGCAAGGTGGACAGCACGCACAAATACACCCGCGACAAGGAAGGGAACTTCCATTCGCAGAAGTGAGTTGAAAATCGCGGGCGAATCAAAAGAGGTTATCCTTCCCTGAATCTTTTCCTGTCTTTCTTTATCTGGGATCTTAGGGCGAACCTCCCGTACGGGGTCTCCTTGAACTTCGCGTCTTTTATGCTTTTCACCTTGTGGAAGATGATCCGATTGCCGTAATACGAAAGGATCGTGGCTATCTTCTTGGCCCTGAACGTCTTCTTCTTCTCGTTCCTCCGGATCCGTTCCGCGAGGTCGATCTTGCCGCTTTTTATTGTATTAACAATGTGAATTTCGCCAGAGGGAGTCCATTTTAAACCAAAAAATTCCTCTGCGGTACTGCAGCTAAAGTAAAAATTTTCTGTGATGAGATAAAGGTGTAATATTTTTTTGAGGGCCAATCTAGGTGAATCAATGAACCATGCTTTCTTTTCTTCCGGAGAAGGCACGTAATAGATCCCCTTAAACGGGGTTGGAAAAAGATTCAGCGATGCGCTTAAGTTTTTTATTTGAGGTCCGCTAAAACCATCTTTGATTAATTGACTAAACCTTATGGCCTGCTTAGGTAGCATTTTGGATGACCTCGTTAAAGAATTTGTAATCATCTTCGCTTGAAATGTAATCCCGTATTTCATCTAGATTATCAGGTCGGCCATATTTGGCAAGTAACTCTTTTACCAGACCAAAATCCTTATTCATCTTTTTCAAGATAAAGACGATATCGAACAGGTCCCGGGCAGCTTTCCTATTCGCATAGGTTTCCAGTTTCATCTCAAGGAGGTCTTCAAATGATGCAACCAATAAAGGCACTCCCGCGACTTCAAAAGTTTGTATCTTTTTTATTTTTTTTGTCGGGTAGAAAATCTCTATTTTTATGCTTGTGTCTTCAAATTGAACCACAAATTGATTTGTATGATGCGCGGTAGACGTTCGATAACCCTTTTTGGTAAGACAGCCTTTCATCATCTCTTTTAACTTGGCTTCATCCCCTTCCAAAGGAACAAAGTCCAGATCAACGCTTACCCTGTGCTCAAGATAGAAGATAGCGAGCGCAGTCCCACCGACTAGAATGAGCCGGTTTTGCGCGCATGCGGCAGCGTCGCTGAGGATTTCGAAAACCTGTTTGTATTTGAGGGCGAACTTCTGATCCATGATATTCGTATCGAAAAGCAGATTTATATGTGTTTCTACTAGGTTAGAAAAAGTTTAACCTAGCTAAAACAGCTACGAGATGCTTAGTTTCTGCTAGATTAAACTTTCTTTAAGGTAGATGAAACAGAATCGACTGTGCTAAAAAATACGCAAGGGATCGACATGCCGAAAATCAAACTGCTGATGAAACCTCCGACAAGCCGAAACATCAAACTTGTTCCCATTAACGCGTTTGACAAATTGCTACCAACTGTATAATGCCAGAAACCTATCGGCACCGAACCAGGAGGATTGATATAACTGCCGGTAGCGAACATATACCCGCTTAACCCATATGTAACCAAAAATGTAGTTGCGAAGCATACAATCGTAGCTACCAGACACCCCAGAATACCGATTTTCCGTTTCATGTGGCCGAAATATCCGATTGAGAAGTATGGCAGCGCGTACATCAGAAGGAAAAACAGCAGTCCGATTATCAGAGAGCCTTGACCGAGATCTTCCGATGGGGGGTAGTGGAAAAAACCGGCCAAATAGAGAACCATCGGCAGAAGATTCAGGGGTAGAATAATTGCGAGGGATAGCGCTATCGTGACCAACAATTTTTTGAGGTTCTCTTCTTTGTAGAACATATTTTTACATTTTTGTCAAATAATATAATCCTTTGGCTCTGTAGAAATCCTGTCGTATCCCGCTAGAATTGCATCTCGAAAATGTCAAAAAGTTCTGCTTGAAAGTAAATGAAAAGGCTCTCAATCGAAGGGTTTCTACAAAGCCACCTGAGTGTCAATAGGGGGAGATCTCAGATAAAACTAGAAAGCCCCCGGCGAGATTTGAACTCGCGACCTCGTCCTTTTTAGGTACTTTTAGGTAGTTTTCGATGAAACTTTTTCCTAAAAAGTTTCTACCAAGGACGCGCGCTACCGTTGCGCAAACTCCGGGATTGACCCGAAAGCTTCTGCGCTACAGGGGCGATTGATACGGAAATTAATTGGTTAGCTTTTTATTGCTGCCCGTTTCCATAGTAATCGAATATCCATCAAGGAGTAGATCAAATGGACAAGGACGAGATAATCTTCAGCGGGGCATACAAGGATTTCAAGCTCGGCGTCAACTACGATGTCACGGGCAAGGACATGAAAGAGGTTGCAGGCATCCTCGTCTCTATAAGCGCGGTGATCGAACCGCATGCGTTCAGGTTCGCGGGTGTTAACATGGAAGCGGTGGGAGATATCGCAGGCAGATTGCAGGGCAAGGGGATACCGGCCGTTTACGGATTCTTCGAGAACAACCCTCCGAAAGAGCTCAAGGACGCGCTTGCGAAGACCGTGCCGGATCCGCTCCTGCTCCCTGCTGCCGAGTCCTGCCTCCTCAATGCTTTGCTCGTCAAGGCAGGGGTCGCCTTCAAGCCCGCGATAAGCACTGCGATGAAACCCGCGATAGAGGAGCCCGGCGATGTCATAGCTTTCATAGGCAGATACGGCCAGTGGGTCGCGATAAAGAAGCTCGGACTCGAGAACGTGAGGGATTACGAGGTGTCCGGGATACTCGCTGGTGTGAACCACACGATCGTGAACAAGGCCTTCGATTTCTCGGGCATGGTGAAGGACGATGCTCTCGTGGCATCCGTAAGCGCTGGGAAACGGAGATCGCTCGGTAACCTGGGTATGTGCCTGAGAGAACTGGAAGGGAAACTCAGATCGGATGATAGCGATGCTTACACTGTCTGCAAGGTCTTCGAGACGCTCGGCTACAAGCCGTACGCCAGCCCGGAGATGCTGACCAATGCGCATCCGGACATCAAGCCGCCGAAGCAGAAAGGGCGCAAGCGCAAGCCCGAAGGTAATATGGTCTTAAAGTGAAAGCTTAATGGGTGAAAACATGGCATGCACAGGTCAAGGTAAAGTCATAATATTCGGAGAGCATTTCGTGGTCCACGGCGCTCCGGCGATAGCGGGCGGGATTTCGAACCATGCCGTCGTGGAGGTATCGCCTTCGGACAAGAACAGGATACTGACCGCCCAGAAGGTCGTCGAGGAGTTCAGCCTCGCGGGGATAGCCGCAATCCTCTCCAGCATGGGCATAAAGGAGAATTACGATGTGAGGCTGACCGGGGACTTGCCGACTTACGGGGGCCTTGGCTCGTCCGCGGCGTTCTGCGTGGCGCTCGTCAAGGCGCTCGCGAATGATAAGGGGTTGCACCTGACCAAAGACCAGATAAACAAGCACGCCTACGACGGCGAGAAGGCGTTCCACGGGGACCCCAGCGGGATAGACAACACCATCGCCACGCACGGCGGGGTAGTGGAATTCACCAGAGGCAAGACGCAGGCCGAGAGCAAGTTCGTTTTCCTGGAGCTCACGAAGCCGCTCGACCTCGTGATATCATTCACGGGCAAATACGGGCCGACCGCGAAGATGGTCGAGAGGGTATGGGAATTCAGGAGGAAGGACGAAGACGGGTTCGCTCAGCTGATGGACGAGTACATGAAGATTGCGATGGAGGGGAGGAAGTCGATCGAGAGGGGGAAGATCGAGGCAATCGGCCAGCTCATGAACGAGAACCAGGAGCTCCTATCCGAACTGGGCGTCTCGGACGAGAGCAACGACAGGATAATAAATATCGCCCTCAAGGCCGGCGCCCTCGGCGCGAAAGTGACCGGCGGCGGGGGAGGTGGCTGCTGCGTCTGCATCGCCGAGAGCCAGGCCAAGGCGCAGGAGATCACGGGGAAGCTGAACGCGGACGGCTTCCACTCGTTCTTCACGAAGATAACTAAATGAAATCAATTGAGTATGCGGCTGCGATGACTCGACGCCATATCGGAATTAGCGGCTGCTTTTGGGAATCCGGTTTCTTCTTCGGCCCGTACGCCGCGGGCAGCCCGGGTCGATGCTATCGAACGAAAGGTCTGCACCTGCTTATTGAGCTCCATCGCCGCTTCGATTTTTTCGTCTTTATCGGATTGCATCACAAGTTCGATCTGCGATCTGAGGAGTTTCAAGGGTTTGAGGATAATGCACCTGAGCTCCAATTCGGCGATTTTCAGTGCGTCGGACGCGCAGTTGAAAGTCTCCTTTTCGAACCGGGTGATCTCAGTTGACAGGAAATCGCGTGCTAGGGCGAATTGGTTTTCGTCGATGCGAAGACAATCATCGCCGAGCGTCATCGTGGCATCTATAAGATCGCAAGCCCTCGTTATAGAGTAATCCACTTCTGAGCGTGATATCATCAACATGAATTAACATAAATCATAATATAAATATTGCTATTTGACGATTACCCCGACCTTATAGCACAGCCTGTTGAGCGGGCATTCCGCGCATTTGGGATTCCTCGGCAGGCAGACTGTCTGGCCGAACGCCACGAAGCTCCGGTTGAATTTTCTTCGCAAACCCTCCGGAACGAAACGCATCAGCTCTCTCTCGGTGTCTTCTGGTTTTCTCGTGCTCACGATGCCGAGCCGGTTGCTTATGCGGTTGACGTGGACATCGACTCCTATGGTATCCTTGCCGAACGCACGCGCGAGTACGATGTTGGCTGTCTTGCGGCCCACCCCCGGGAGGGCGAGCAGGCCTTCGAGCGTGTCCGGGACATCCGCAAGCGAGCGGCACATGGCCTTCAGATGCCTCGCCTTCACATGGTAGAAGCCGACCCCATAGAGAATCGATTCCAGTTTTTTCAATGGAAGCCGTGCGATTTTCTCTGGAGTGTCCGCGATCCTGAAGAGCCGCTCCACTGCGTCGATCGTGGTGTCGTCTTTCGTCCTCGCAGAGAGCATGGTGAAGACGAGCATCTTGAACGGGTCGTCCTCGGTCGCCGACTCCGCCCTGATCACGGCGGCACCACGCCGCTTGGCTTCCTTGTCCATCTGCGAAATTATCCAGCCCAGCCTTTTCCTGGCAGCCAGGTTTATCCTGCCCATGGTATGCATTCGGGCCCATACCTCTATATTCCTATTTCACTGCAGGATGAGTCCATGGGGGATGGCGAGACTGATGGGATTATATTTTTGCCCTATCGATTATTGGATTTACGTCGAGAGGCTGCTACATGCGGAGCATTAGTCATAGGCGGCCTGCGAATCTGTAGGTTTTTGGTTTTATGGACAATGATACGGAGGAACCCCACGCTTCTTCGAAACAGGTCGCGAAGGGGAGTTTCTGGGGGATCGTAGGCACCATATCGACCAAGGCCATATCTTTCGCCTACCTGATCCTGCTCGCCCGCATGGCATCACAGAACGATGTGGGTCTTTTCTATCTCTCGCTTAGCATAGTATCGTTCATAGGCATAGCGGATGACCTCGGACTCGTGAACGCGATCTCGAGGTATGTACCGTTCTATGAAGCCCAGAACTCCAAGAAGAAAGCTGGTCGGCTGGTGCTTCTGAGTTTCGTGATAGTCACGGCAGTCGCGATCCTGCTGATGTTCTTGTTGCTGTTCGGAGCCAATGCCATTGCCTCGTGGCTCAAGAATCCATTGTTGGACAACGCGCTGATCTTGATCTCCACTTACCTGGTCCTGAACAACGTGTTCCAGCTCATCACCTCGTTCTTGCAGGCGAAGATGGACATATTCGCGAGCCAGCTGGTCCAGATCATCCAGAACCTGCTCAAACTGGGGCTCACGTTCATCTTCTTCATCTACTATGGACCATCGATATTCACCATCACCGTGCCGTTCCTGCTTTCCTTCCTGGTCGCGATAATCTGCTCGATTCCCCTCATCAGGCCGTACCTGAGATATAATCTCCAGGACCCGCGCAAGGTCTCGGATGCCGAGATATTGAAGGAGGTCATCCCGTTCGGCCTGATCTTCGATATCGTGCAGTTTTTATGGGGCGTCTACGGTACTCTGGACAGGATCCTGCTCAGCTACCTGTCGCCGCCAGCCACATCCCTCCAGGTGATTGCTGTTTATACTGTCGCCACTTCAGGCGCATTCCTGCTCACGACCTTCCCGAACTCCATCGGGGCGATCACCCTGCCGGTCCTGTCCGGGCTTTATGCGCAGAAAAAAGACGGGAAGATACAGGATATACTGAACTCTGCGCAACGCTGGTGCCTCCTCATCACGGTCCCGGCGACCATAGTCATGATGGTATTCTCCTACGACATACTCCACGCGCTTTATGGCAATGCGTACGCCAGCGGTTCCCTGGTCATGGCGCTCTTTTCCCTAGGTTTCCTGATCCAGTCCATCGGGATCCTGCTCTCTGTCGCATTGGCTTCGCTCAGATTGGTGAAGCTCGAGCTCAAGATAGTCTTGTTCATCTGCCTCGTCAATGCCGCATTCAACATCCTGCTGATACCCTACTACGGCATGCTGGGTTGCGCCATAGCATTCTTGATCACTTCAGTGGTGTTCTCGTATCTGTTCTATTACTACTCCCATAAGATATTCGATTTCGCCTTGTCGGAAGAGAGCGTCAGGATAGTGCTCGCAGGCATACCCACATTCCTCTTCACCTTATTGCTCAGCGTGATAGTCCTGCATATCGAACCCAAGGGCTCGCTCACGTTCCTGCACCCGCATATCTCCACGGTGATATACGCGCTGTATCTGATAATCGCGGTGGCATTATCGCTAATCGCATTCCTGGCATGCGCTATACTCCTGAAATGCTTCAAGCGGGAGGACGTCATAATCGCGGGCAAAGGCCTCAGATTGCTGCGCATGCCGGGTTTCATGATCAGATACAGCGAGCGGATGCTCAGCGCCGGAGTTAAATAAAAATCCGACATGAAGATTACATAGAAAAATCGGGGAGAAGGCGATTAGATAGCAGAGGATTTCCCGGGCCGGCGCAACTAACAACGGGCTATCGCTCTCCAGCGTCCGCCTGCGCTCCAGTACCAGCCGGCTGATCGTAACAGGGCGGTCTGCCCCCGTAGAATTCGCACAGCTTTCTTCTATTCTTCCTGCGCAGCGTCCTCAAGGCTCTGGCCAGTATCTGCCTCACCCTCTCTCTTGATATGCCCTCCCGCTCACGGATCGCGTCGAGCGTCTGGTCCTGGCCGTATCTCATTCGCATTATCCTCTCATACCTCGGGCTGAGTACGCCGAGGCACTCGTTCACCAGATCCTTCGCTTTGCTTTCGAAAACCGCGTCCAGCGGATCCACGTGGCTTGTATCCGCGATACGGTCGATCGGCGTCTTCCCTTCGCCGTGGCGCGTCTTTTCGCTCAGGCTGACCGTTTGCGGCGCTCTCATGCACGCTGCGATCACGCTCGGGGGGAGAACGGTGGTTTTCCCTATTTCTTCGATGGTCGGTTCCCCCTCTTGTAGGTTCCGGCGCAGCTCCGAAGCCCTGTTCAACCTGCTTATCGCCTCGCATATGTAGACAGGCCACCTGATATCCCTCTTATGATTGTGTACGTAGCGTGTCATGACCCGGTTCATCGGCAGGTCGCAGTACGTGGAAAACCTGTAACCTAGGGTCGGATCAAAACGGGGCATGACGTTTTTTATGATGACAATCTTGGCTTCATTGACGAGATCGCACCGCTCTATGGAACCAAGGTACCATAAGATGCGCCGGGCCTTGTCCCAGATCATCGCGTTCAACCCGGTGGTGACTATATCCTCGACAAGCCTCTTCGGCTCTGCGAGCCGCCCGATCTCACGTTCGATGAGCCCGGACCCCTTTCCAGCCTTGCCGCCCTGCTGCCAAGATATCTTTTTTTGCGCATCGTCGATTTCCTTGAGCCTCATGAGGCGGGGGTACACGCGCCGATAGATGGTGAATATATACCGTTCCACCCCCGGCTCGAGCGTTTTGGCCCTCTGCGCCGCGAGTTCCCGGAGTTGCCGCAGCTCGGCCTCGTTCACGACCATTCCCTCGGCAAGCCCCTTGGCATTGGAGAGCCGCTCGAGTTCGCTTCTCACGATCCGGGTGGCCCGCTTCGCCTGCAGCTCCTCCATGCGCCGGACCACGCGCAGGTATATCGCGGACACCTGGGCCTCTTCCTTTTT
>Ga0074045_10006249_pt1 | contig 10249 bp, 10 predicted proteins | sample BogForMeECP23OM2_FD_94442 | JGI IMG/M metagenome (GOLD analysis project Ga0074045, IMG submission 94442) | Bog forest soil microbial communities from Calvert Island, British Columbia, Canada - Bog Forest MetaG ECP23OM2 | ecosystem: Environmental > Terrestrial > Soil > Wetlands ... | reverse complement strand
GTCCCTCCGGGTTGCGGCGAAAACCGCCTCAGCCTTCGTTGTCGTCCTCGCCTTGGAGTGGCCAAAGCCATCGTCCTCCGCCTCGTCTGAGGCGCTTTTCACGCGCAACGCCATCCGTTCGGGGAGTGTGAACAGGCCCTGGCCCTTACAGGCGCCGGATTCGCGGATGAGATCTCAGTTGTTCTGGAGTCTGGCTTCCAGCTCTGACCAGCGGGCGTACAGCGCGTCCACTTCCTGTTGCGCGGAGTTCAACGCGGAATAGGCCTCGACGATCTTTTGCGGATCGCTGACCACGTCGGGCGCCTGCAAGCGGCCCTGCGCCGCCGTGAGCCGATCCTCGGCCGCCAGAATCTTCTCCTCGATGGCGTCGTACTCGCGCTGCTCGATGTAGGAGCGTTTCTTCCTCACGGTCTGGGCGGAGCTCCGTGCTGGCGGTTTGGTCTCCCGGGCCGGCTCCGCGGCGCGCCGCTTCTGGTCGAGATCGGCCTCCCACTGCGCCAGGTCGGCGTAGATCGCCGCGCCGCCGTCACCATCCAGCCCCAGCACAGCGTTGGAAACGCGATCCATCAGGGCGCGGTCGTGCGTGACCAGAACCAGAGCGCCGGCGAACTCGAGCAGCGTCTCCTCAAGCACTTCGAGGGTCGGGATATCGAGGTCGTTGGTCGGCTCGTCGAGCAGCAACAGGTCGGCATCCTGGAGCATCAGCCGGGCGATGTGCACCCGCGCGCGCTCGCCGCCGGAGAGGCTGCCGACCGGCTGCACGAGTTGTTCCTCGCGAAACAGAAAACGCCGCGCCCAGCCGTTGACGTGAATGGGGCGGCCGCGGTAGACGATCGAATCGCCCTCCGGCGCAAGCGCGCGTTTCAGCGGCAGGTCGGGATCGATCTGCTGTCGCGCCTGCTCGAAATACAGCGCCTTCAGTGCGGGTGCCCGCCGGATCTCGCCGCTGCGCGGGGCCAGCTCGCCCTTCAGTATTCTGAGCAGCGTCGTCTTGCCGCTGCCGTTCGGCCCGGCCAGGCCCAGCCTCTGCCCCGGGCCGAGGACAAATCCCAGGTCGCGGAACAACGGCCGCGCCTCGTATCCAAACTCTACCCGCTCCAGTTCGATCAATTTCTTTGTGCGGCGTCCGCTGGCCGTGAATTCGATCAGCGCGCTGGAGCTGGCCCGGCGCTCGTCCAGATCGGCCAGATTGCCGATCAGACGCAGCGCTTCGCCCACGCGCGCCTTGGACTTGCGCGTGCGCGCCTTGGCGCCGCGCCGCAGCCATTCCACCTCGCGCCGCACCAGCGTGGCCAGCGCCTCGCGTTCCTTGGCCTGGGCCAGGAGAAACTCGCCGCGCCGCTCCACGAACGTGCTGTAGCTGCCCGCCGAGCGCAGCAGCCCGCCCGGATACTGGCGGTTCAGCTCCAGCATGTGCGTGGCCGTATTCTCCAGGAAATAGCGGTCATGGCTGACCACGACCGCGGCGCACGGCGCGGCGGCCAGCAGCTCCTCCAGCCATTCGATACCTTCGAGATCGAGATGATTTGTCGGCTCGTCCAGCAGCAGCAGGTCCGGCTGGCGCACCAGCGCCTCGGCGATGGCCAGCCGCTTGCGCCATCCGCCAGACAGGCTGGCCACGCTCTGGGCCGGGTCCGAAAAGCCCGCCTGCCCCAGCGCCACCGGCACTTGCGCTGGCTCGCGCGCCGCCGCCTCGACAACCTCGCCCACGCTGGCCTCCAGCGGGAAGGAGGGCTCCTGCGGCACGTAGACCATGCGCACGCCCTTGCGCAGCGCCACCTCGCCCGAGTCGGCCGCTTCCAGCCCCGCCATGATCCGCATCAGCGTGGATTTGCCCGCGCCGTTGGGTCCCACCAGGCCGTGCACTTCGCCATCGTTGATGGCCAGCGAAACGCCTTGAAACAAAACCTGGGATCCGTGTACTTTGCCGATCTCGCGGCAGGTGAGCAGGACGGCCATTGTCAAATCTCGGTGAATCACCAGCATGGCAGGATTCCGCGCCCCCGGGGGTGGAGTACAATCTAGGGAAGGGAGGTGCGTCTTCTCGAGTTTTCGCCCTGCGAAAACCGTGTTTCGGCTCTCCTGGCTCAGACAGGCCGGGGCACGCTCTCTCGCGCTACTGTTCCCCGCCGACTGCGCCCTCTGCGGCGTTGAACTCCTCACTGCTGGGCCCATCCCGCTGTGCGACGCCTGCCTGGAGCCGCCCGAACCCTTCCTGCCCGAGTATTGCTGCGCGCGCTGCCGCGCCGTTTTCCTCAACCCCGCGCCGCTCGATCAGCACGGCCTGTGCGCGCTGTGCCGCCTGGGCGCGACCGCATACGACCAGTGTTGGAGCTACGGCCTGCACGACGGCCGGCTCCGCCAGCTCATCCATTTGTTCAAGTACTCCCCGTACATGCGTCCTTTGGCCGCCGTGTTCGGACGATGGCTGGATCTGGCTTATCCCCGCACGGATCGCTTCGACGCGCTGGTTCCGATGCCGCTGCATTGGTGGAAGCGCCTGCGTCGCGGCTTCAATCAAAGCGAACTGCTGGCGCGCGAATTGTCGCGCCGGACCGGCGTTCCGGTGCGGCGGGTGCTGCGCCGCCGCAGGGCCACCGCCGCCCAGGCCGGATTGACCCACGCGCAACGGCGCGACAACGTGCGCAATGCCTTCGAGGTGCCGCATCCGGCCGCCGTGCGCGGGCTTTCGCTGCTGCTGATCGACGATGTGCTCACCACGGGCTCCACGGTGAATGCCTGCGCCCGGGCGCTCAAACGGGCCGGCGCCGTCCGTGTCTCGGTGCTGACGCTTTCGCGGGCCGGCCGGCAGCCGGATCCCAGAATTTTATCCGCCTCCCCCATCGGATGGGCCACAGGAGTGACCGCATGAACCTTACGCCAGAGCGATTGCACCGGCCCGTGCTCGTGCTGAATGCGAGCTACGAGCCGATCAATATCTGCGCCGCCCGCCGCGCGCTGGTGCTGGTCCTCAAGGGCGTCGCCTCGGCCGAGGCTCACGCGCCCGGCCAGTTCCACTCCCCGCGCCAGACCTTCCCTCTGCCGAGCGTCATCCGGCTGCTCGAATACCGCCGCATCCCGCACCAGACGCGGGCCTTGTCCCGCAAGAACATTCTGATGCGCGACCGCTACACCTGCCAGTATTGCCAGCGCGTGCTGAATTCCGGGGAACTGACCCTGGACCACGTCGTTCCGCGCTCCCGCGGCGGCGAAACGACCTGGGAGAACCTGGTGGCCTGCTGCAATCCCTGCAACAACCGCAAGGGCAACCGCACGCCCGAGGAATCGGGCCTGAAGCTGCAGCGGCCGCCGCGCCCGTTCAGCGTCCACACCAGCCGCCAGCTCATGCGGCTGCTGGCGCGCAGCGACGAGCAGTGGAAAAAATATCTCTGGTATTGAGGGCCGCGCCGCGTAGTCGGACATTGCTGCGTGACTCGAGAGACACTGTCCGGCGGAGGCAGCCGCAACTCGCCGTTCCGCCGCTTCGGCCGAGTCCCTGCTAACATGTGGGCGGTGTCATCCATGTGCCGATGCGCACTTTGGTTCCTCATCGCTCAGGCGGCACTCGCCGCCGCTGTTCCCGGGAATGAAACCGCAGAGATCAAGGATCCGCAGACACGTCTTGTGGCCCTCCATGCAGTGTTTCCCGGCATGGAGATAACTGCGGATCCGAGCGCACCCCTAAGACACGCCACAAAGCAGAAGGCTAAAGGTAATCCGCTCGACTTCCCCGACATCTTCGCCAACGACGGCGTCTACACGGTCATCGGGGAACCAAGCAACAGAATCGAGGGCTGCGCATCCGACGACATCATCACCTTCAAGGTCTCAACCAAGCGGCGGGTTCACCTGAAGCTCTTTCGCTGGCCGAACGAGGGCGAGTTCGGATTGCTCGTCTTGCTCCAGTACGATTTCGCCGGAGCAAATCCAGCGATGTCGTGTCCCACTCTCGGCCTCCTTGCACACCTGACTCGGCAGGACGGCCAATGGCACGCGCGCGACCAGTTCGCGCTGAATACGGTCCATCATTGGACGCTGGCGGGTGCTCACGTCCTGGCCCCGACCGGCGACAGTGCCGTCAACTTGGTGCTTGAATCAAACGCCGGCGGGGCAGGCGTCGTGGTGACGGAGATGTACATCTTCGACCTGAGCGAGGGTCGCTTCAACCTTCTGTTCGTCACGAATTCGTGGGAAGACTCCCGCGGAAACGAGGGTCAACTGGTATACCGGCTGAACCTGGACATCCCTCGGACTGTAGCAACCCATGGACGGCAATTCTGTTTCACCAAGCAGGAGTTCTACACCAACGGAGAAGGGTTCAAGCCGCCTCGTGTGAGCCATCCATGCTTTTACCGCGACAGCGCGGCTGCTGCCGAATCATACCAAGCCCATAGCCGGGAGATGCTGGGGCCGCCCAAGTAAGCCTGGCAAAGCCTGAGCCCAAGTCTCGCCGTTCTGAGACACGTCAGCCGTGGCTCTTCGCGTTGGCTGGCTATGGCTAGACTTCAACCTATTGCACTGGACCCGCGCCGCTAGGCGGAATCACCGGGTTCGCCGGCTTCGGCTGCGGCGGGCCGCCGGGAGCCGCTTTCTTCTTGTCCTTGACGGCGTCCTTTTTCACCGGGCTAAGCAGCACGTGAGCGTTTCGTCCCTCCAGCTTGGGCAGACCTTCCATGGCGCCGTGCTGCGCCAGGTCGTTGGCAAACCTCAACAGCAGCTTGCGGCCCAGGTCCGTGTGCGCGATCTCGCGCCCCCGAAACTGCACCACTGCCTTGACGCGGTTGCCCTCGCCCAGGAAGCGGATCGCATGGTTGAGCTTGAAGTCGTAGTCGTGATCGTCGGTGTTGGGGCGGAACTTCAGCTCCTTCACCTGGATCACGTGCTGCTTCTTCTTGGCCTCCTGCTGCTTCTTCTTCACCTCATACTGCCATTGGCCATAGTCCATGGCTTTGGCAACGGGCGGCTCGGCTGTCGGCGAGACGACGATCAGGTCCAGGCCCAGCTCCTGGGCCCGCCGGATCGCATCGTACGTCGGCATGATTTGGACGGTTCCGTCGGGGAAGACGGCGCGGACCTCGCGGGCCCGGATGCCTTCATTGACGTTATCTCTGACTTTGACGCGCGGTCGGGAAAACCTGGATGGAAACATGCGGTGGGTCGTGGCTTAGCTGCGGTAGATAGCCGGACGGATCTCCTTGGGGAATTGGCCCGCTGGGTACACTTCCAGTTGTTCTCCGGAAGCGGTTCCCCGCTTGAGCCAGTGAATACGATCTCGAGGACTCAGTCGATAGCCCCCTGCGCATCAGCATACACTGGAAACTCGATCAAATGGAAGCGCTTTCCCGCAACTGTTGGCGCCGCCGGCCGCGCCGGCCTGGGTTGGTTCACCTGGCCGCGACGCGCCGCCGGGCCGTGCAGCGAGTGAGGCCCGTCATGCAAATCTCGTCGTGTCGCCTCGGCCGGTTGTTGCTGTTTCCCGTATTGTTGGCCCTCGTGCCGGCCATCGCATGGGCCGAGATTCGCGGCGCGGCCCTGCTGCGCCGGCCGCACGCCGGAGTCATCACCTGGGGCACGGAAGTGCAACTGTGGCCTCTGCGCGGCGGCACGCCCCTCACTCTGCTCAAGGGCGTCAACTTCGGCCCGGGCGGCTGCGTCGCCGATGTCGATGGCGACGGCCGCGACGACCTGCTGGTGCAGGAGAGCCGGGAGCCCGGGCGCTTCCTGTGGCTGCGCGCGCCGCGCTGGGAGGCGCGCGTGATCGAGACTCAGACGCAGTTCCACGACTGTCTGCCGTTCGAATTCGACGGCCACCGCGGAGTGGTCCTGGCCCACTTTGACGCCCAGGTCCGCTTCTACGAGTTTCCCAAACGGATCGACGATCCGTGGCAGTACAACGAGCTGTACTCGATCTACACCGCCTCCCGGCAGGGCGGCCTGCTGGCCTGCGACGTGGATGGGGATGGGCTGACTGACCTCTTAATCGGCAATTATTGGATGCGCAATCCCGGCCACTGGGAGCTGCCGTGGCGGCTGTTCAACATGAACACCTTCTTCGATAAGCCGGACGCGGCCCTGGCCCGCCTGGCGCTATTTCAGCGGCCCGGGCGCGCCAAGCCGGACCTGATCTGGGCCGAGAGCGAAAGCGCTCCGGCGCGGCTGGCCTGGCTCGAACGGCCCGAGGACGTAAGGCAGCAGTGGCCGGTGCACATGATCGAGCCCGCCCCGAACCATCCCCGCGCGCTGCTGGCGGTCGAGGCCCGCGAGGGCGGCTGGCCCGAACTTCTCGTGGGCGCGGACGATGGCGTACGCCTGTACCGCTGCGTTCGCGGCGCCTGGACGATGTCCCGGCTGTGGAGCAGCGCGCCCGTTCTGGCGCTGTTTCGCTTCGGCCGGGATACGCTTCTGGTGGTGACGCCCTTAGGCGTCAAGAAGATCCGTCTGGCGCACTAGCGCCGCAAATAGGCGTCGTCGCCGCGGATCCAGTCTTCGCGGGCCGGCGTGAAGATGTCCAAGGCGATTGTGTCCTCGAGCGCCTCCACCTGATGGGCGGCATGCGGCGGAATCTCCAGCGATTCGTCCCCGCCGACGTCGATTACCGTGCCGTCCATGAAGAACCTCAGCTTGCCGCTCTCGACCGTGGAAACCTGTTCGTTGGCATGCGCATGCCGCGGCACAATGCAGCCTTTTTTCAGCCGCAGCCGGGCGATGGTGAGATGCGCGGTATGCACAACCTGCCGCGAAAAGTTGGTGTTCAGGGCCTCTTCGGGAATGTCCTGCCAGCGGTGGAGATTCACTCCGGCAGTGTATCATGAAGGGTTCTCATGGAGGCTCCATGAAAGGCGTAGTCCTGGCCGGCGGAAAGGGTTCGCGCCTCTATCCGCTTACCAAAATCACGAACAAGCACCTCCTGCCCGTCTACGACCGGCCCATGATCTACTATCCGGTCCAGACCCTGGTCGACGCCGGCATTCGCGACATCCTGATCGTCACTGGCGGCAATCACGCCGGCGATTTTCTCCAGCTGCTGGGCAACGGGCGCGAGTTCGGACTTTCCATTGTCGGCTATAGCTATCAGGAAGGCGAGGGCGGCATCGCCGACGCGTTGAAGCTGGCCGAGGATTTCGCGGAAGGCCAGAAAACCTGCGTGATCCTGGGCGACAACATCATTCAGAAGGGCATCGGCCAGGCCGTCGAGGAGTTCCGCCGGCAGGAGCGCGGCGCTAAAATCCTCCTCAAGGAAGTCCCCGATCCCGAGCGCTTCGGCGTGGCCGAGATTGCCGACAGCCGCATCGTCCACATCGAGGAAAAGCCCAAGCAGCCGAAATCGCATTACGCCGTGACCGGCATCTACATGTTCGACCGGACCGTCTTCGAAAAGGCGCGCGCCTTGACGCCTTCCGCGCGCGGCGAACTGGAGATCACCGACGTAAATAACGCCTACATCGGCGAAGGCACAATGACCTACGCTTTCCTCGATGGCTGGTGGACCGACGCGGGCACTTTTGAATCCCTCCTCCGCGCCAGCAACCTGGTGGCGCGGGACGGCCAGGCGCGGCGGCATGACTGAACCCGCCTGGGCCGCGCGCGACGCTTCGCCGCCAGTCCGGCATCGGGAGCGGCTGCGGACATGAAACTGCTCGTCACCGGCGGCGCCGGATTCATCGGCAGCGCCTTCGTCCGTCTGGCCCTGGCGCACAACTGGGCCGCGCGTCTCGTCATCCTCGACAAGCTGACCTACGCCGGCAACCTGGAGAATCTGGCAGCCATCGAAACCGACCCGCGCTACCGCTTTGTGCACGGCGATATCTGCGACCTCGCCCTGCTCGGCAAGCTGCTCGACGACGAGCGGCCCGACGCCATCGTGCATTGCGCCGCCGAGTCGCACGTGGACCGCTCGATCCTCGGCCCCGGCGCTTTCGTTGAAACCAACGTGCGCGGCACATTCTGCCTGCTCGAGGCCGCCCGGGCCGCGCAAACGCCGCGCTTTCTGCACGTCTCGACGGACGAGGTCTATGGCTCGATCGAGGAGCCGCACGCCGCCCACGAATCCTTCCCGCTGCGCCCCTCCAGCCCCTATTCGGCTTCCAAGGCGGGTTCGGATCTGCTCGCGCTTTCCTACTTCTCGACCTTCAAGACGCCCGTCGTCATCACCCGCGCCTCCAATAATTACGGCCCCTATCAGTTCCCCGAAAAGCTGATCCCGCTGATGATCTCCAACGCCCTGGAGGATCTGCCGCTGCCCATTTACGGCGACGGCCTGCAGGTGCGCGACTGGCTGTTCGTGGACGATCATTGCCGCGCCATCTGGGCCGCTTTGAACCACGGCCGCGAGGGCGAAATCTATAACATCGGCGGATCGCGCGCCCTGCCCAACCGCGAGGTCGTGAGCCTGATCCTGGCCCAGCTCGGCAAGCCCGAGTCGCTGATGACGCCGGTGGCCGACCGGCCAGGACATGATCGCCGCTACGCCATTACCTCCGCCAAGCTCGCCGCGGCCTCCGGCTGGCAGGCCGAGGTTCCCTTCGAGCAAGGCATCATTCGCACCATTCAGTGGTATCGCGAGAACCGTGCCTGGATCGACCGGGTCAAATCCGGCGAGTACCAGGGCTACTACCAACGCAACTACGGCGACCGCTGATCCCGGTTTTCGCTGCGTGAGTGGAATCGTCCCTCAGTACGCCTGCGGCCGCGCTTATTGATGCGCCACCTGGTGCTGCCGGCAATAGCGGCTGCCGGGGACGGCGGGGCGTGTGCAGCGCTCTCCCTTGGCCGTCATCGCGGCGCAGCGCGCGGCTTTCGGCTTGGCCGGGTCCGCCGCTCCGCCCGTGTTGGCGAGCCCTCCGAACGGGGCCGGCTTGGCGTTCTCAATCGCCCCCTTCTGCTCGCTCAGTTGGGCGATGAATTCATCCAGCTGCGCCGACATCGCCGCCAGCTTGGCTTTCAGATCCGTCGCGTATTGCAGCGTTTTTTCAACGCGTTCCAGCTCGCCCGGAGCCGCTGGCGGCGGCTGTTGGCACAGCCCCGCGTGGACCAGCGTCAAAAGGAGAACAATCGCCCATGCGCGCATGAGGTAAGGACCCAAGAGTCAGTCGCGCCAGCGGCGTTTTATTCTCACCCCGAGCTTGGCCCGGCCCTACAGATCGAACTCGATGCCCTGCGCCAGCGGCATCTGATCCGACCAGTTGATCGTCACGGTCTGGCGGCGCATGTAGGCTTTCCAGGCGTCGCTGCCGGCCTCGCGCCCTCCGCCGGTCTCCTTCTCGCCGCCGAACGCGCCGCCGATTTCCGCTCCGCTGGTGCCGATGTTCACGTTGGCGATGCCGCAGTCGCTGCCCCGCGCGCTCAGAAACGTCTCCGCCTGCTGCAGATTCGACGTGAAAATCGCCGATGACAACCCCTGCGGCACGTCGTTGTGCCAGGCGATGGCCTGCTCCAGCTCGTCGTACTCCATGACGTACAGGATCGGCGCGAAAATCTCCTGCTGCAGCACCGGCATCGACGCCCGGGCCCGCACCAGCGTCGGCTCGACGAAGAACCCCGGCCGGTCCAGGCGATGCCCCCCGGCGAGTACCTCGCCACCCTCCTCGTGGGCATCGTCCAGCCCGTCCAGCATGTCATACACGGCGTTCTCGGTCACCAGCGGCCCCATCAGCGTCCGCTCATCCAGCGGGTCGCCGACCTGCACCTGGCCGTACGCCGCGATCAGCCGTTCCGTGAACGCCGCCGCGATGCTCCGCTGCACGAACAGCCGCCGGATGGTCGTGCAGCGCTGGCCCGCCGTGCCGACCGCCCCGAACAGGATCGCCCGCAACGCCAGGTCCAGGTTCGCGCTCTCCGTCAGAATGACGCCGTTGTTGCCGCCCAGTTCCAGGATCGTCCGCCCCAGCCGCCGCCCCACCACCTCGGCCACCCGGTAGCCCATCTCGCAACTGCCCGTGGCGCTGATCAGCGGCACCCGCCGGTCCGCCAGCAGCCCCTCTCCGACCACCGATCCCCGCCCGATCACCAGCGTGAATACGCCCGCCCAGCCATGCCGTTCCAGCACGCCTTGGCAGATCCGCTGCACCGCGATCGCCGTCAGCGGCGTCTCCGACGATGGCTTCCACACCACCGTGTCCCCGCACACCGCCGCGATCAGCGCGTTCCAGCTCCACACCGCCACCGGGAAATTGAACGCCGAGATCACGCCCGCCACGCCCAGCGGGTGCCACTGCTCGTACATCCGGTGTTCCGGCCGCTCGCTGTGCAT
>Ga0074045_10006248_pt1 | contig 10249 bp, 11 predicted proteins | sample BogForMeECP23OM2_FD_94442 | JGI IMG/M metagenome (GOLD analysis project Ga0074045, IMG submission 94442) | Bog forest soil microbial communities from Calvert Island, British Columbia, Canada - Bog Forest MetaG ECP23OM2 | ecosystem: Environmental > Terrestrial > Soil > Wetlands ... | reverse complement strand
ATCCGTACTGCTGCCGGAGTAGCGTGGCAAACTCCGACTCCCACGGCTCCGGCACCGGTCCTGCTGGCTTCGCAGGAGCGGCGGGCGGCTTGGCGGCAACTGGCGCAGCGGGTTTCGCTGCGGCGGCCACGGCGGGTTTCGATTCGCTGGCTGCAACCGGCGCACCGGCTGGCGAGGGCGTCTTCCCTTCGGCAGCAGACTCTTGGGCGGCCGCCGGCTGAACTTCAGGTTTCTGGGGAACCGCGGTTTCCGGGGGCGCCTGCGCGCCCTCCGCTAGGGGTGAAATGGAATCCGGTCCCTTGTTCTCTTCGGGCATTCAATGCCTCTCTACAGTGGCCGGTCAGCCTGACCGGGGCAACCTTTAGGTTGTAGCAGCTTCAATTACTAACTATGACGTGCGCGGGTCACGGCAAACTGTGACTCCAATCACAACCGTGGAAATCTCTTGCCCCCGAACGGCAAGCTCATGGCACCAACAGTTCGGGTAGTGCCGGCCTTCAGGCCGGCACTACGCAACCCACCCTCGTCAGGAGCTCTAGCCCTTCCGGTACTTCGTCCAAGTGCGCCGCCAGCTTTGCCGACGAAAAGGAATACCCCTCCGGTGCCTCCGTCAGTCCACGTCTGACTGGATTGCTCCGGATGTAATTACGAATTCGAAAATATTCGGCAGCGTCCCTGACTCGATGATCATCGTAGCCTGGCTGCCAAACTGCCTTCATTCTCGATCCGGCTACTCCCAACGCGTGCGAGAAGCCACCTTTCAACAATTGCATGACCTGGCTGAGCGACTGTCCGTTATCAATTGAGAAAAGGACGTGCACATGGTTTAGGATGACTACATATTCGTGCACCGCGAATCGCCTCGAATCGCGGTATTCGAGCATCGTCGAAACGAACAATTGTGCGATTTCAGATTTCTGGAAGAGATTCTGCTTCATGTAGGCCGAGGCAGTGCCGAAGTAGGTTTTGGTCATATGTACCGAGGGCCAAAGCCCACTGGGTTACGACACTCCTTACGCCCCGCTAAAGCGGCGCACTACCCAGGACCGGTAAACAAAAGGGACGGGGCGCCAAGGGCGTCCCTACACCCATTCCAGCGCTCCCTTTTTCCAGATCCAGATGTACCCCACGATCAGGATGCCGAGAAACACTCCCATCTCCAGCAGCCCGAACAGCCCCAGCAGTTTGAACTGCACCGCCCAGGGAAACAGGAAGATGGTTTCCACGTCGAACACCACGAACAGGATGGCCACGATGTAAAACCGCACCGTATAACGCCCCCGCGAGTCGGCGAATGGCGTTATGCCGCACTCGTAAGGCATCAACTTGATATCGTTGGGCTTCTTCGGCCTGATCAGGGTAAAAATCGCCAGCGTTCCCGCCGCCACCAGGAAGGCGACGAAGGCGAAGGTGAATATCGGCACGTAGTTCTGCGGCATGATCGGCTGCCCTTATTATCACTCCACGCGGGAGCGGCGTTAAGAGTAAGCGCAACTATACCGCCTCGCGAGAGCCGATTCAATGACATGCGTCACAAGAACAATTCCGACTCAGACCGCGCTGGGAAAGAGCAGCGTGTTCGCTGTTCGCTTTCAGCTCTTCGCCCGCGATAGATCACCCCGGCGCTCGAAAACCTTCACGCCATCCAGGTCGCCATCGGCGAAGTCCTCGAAGCCATGGCCGAAGGCCACCTCGACCCCAGGGCCGACGGCATCATGCTCTACGGCATCCAGCAGGCCACCACCGTTATGCTCAAAATCCAGGACGCCGCCCAGTGAGCCGGCGACGAGGCGACTACGACGACGCTGAGGAAGGCCAACCCAGGCGCGTCCGCGAATTTCCTGCCTTCGAGCAGCACTACGGCCTCCCGCCCAACATCAACCTCGAAGCCGATCCCGATCTTGCCCTGCAACACGCCGAAGCCAACCCCGTCGTCGCTGCTCCGCCCGAGCCCCGGCGCCGCCACCACTCCACCCGCCTCCGCCGCCCATCCGCCAAGAAAGCGCGAACCCAACGCCGAGCCCACCTTCCACGACCTGAGGCGTAAGTTGGAATACGTCCAGGAAAGGTGGCGACAAGGCGCCGACAGCAGAAAAACCTCAGCCTCCGTCACTCCGGAACAGCAGGATTGCGAGGTGGCCGACTCCGCCTAAGCTCGTGCGAAGCTGCCGCCCCGCGCCAAGCGAAAAGCGAAGAGCGAACAGCGAAGAGCGAATAGCGTCTCCGCGTCTCCGCGCCTCCGTGCCGGACCTCGTCCGCCATCTATAATCAAAGATTCATCATTTAGGACAACAACTTTGGCCCTCGACCAGAAAATTTACGAACTCCGCAAAGAAAAGCTGAAGCAGATCGAAGCGTTGGGGCAAATCGCCTATCCCTACCGCTATGAATCCACCCACACCCTCCCGCAGATTCTCGACGAATACCTGCCCAAGACGACTGAACAACTGGAAAACCCTCTGGTTAACGTCAGCGTCGCCGGGCGCATCATGTCCATCCGCCTCCAGGGCAAGGCCGGATTCGCCCATCTGCAGCAGGGCGGCAAGAAGCTGCAGATTTACGTCAAGCTCGACTTCGTCGGCGAGAAGGGCTTCGCCCTCTACAGGCTGCTCGACCTCGGCGACTACATCGGTGTGAAGGGCTACCTATTCCGCACCCGCGCCGGCGAACTATCAGTCCACGTCGAAGAGATCACCTTCCTGGTGAAAGACCTGCTCCCGCTGCCCGAGAAGTGGCACGGCTTGCAGGACGTCGAGACGCGCTACCGCCGCCGTTACGTCGATCTCACCATGAACCCCGACGTCCGCGAGGTCTTCATCAAGCGCGCGAAAGTCGTGCAGTCTCTGCGCCGCTTCCTCGACATCAACGCATTCGTCGAGGTCGAAACTCCGATGATGCACTCCATCGCCGGGGGCGCAGTGGCCAAGCCGTTTACTACGCACCACAACACGCTCGACATGGACCTGTTCCTGCGCATCGCGCCCGAGCTTTACCTCAAGCGCCTGGTCGTCGGCGGCATGGATCGCGTGTACGAGATCAACCGCAATTTCCGTAACGAAGGCATCTCTAAGCAGCACAATCCGGAGTTCACCATGCTGGAGTTCTACATGGCCTACTCCGATTACAAGGACATGATGGACTTCACCGAGCGGATGCTGGCGCAAGTCGCGCGCGACGTGAACGGCACCACCATCGCCCACTTCAACGGACACGAGATCGATTTCGCCAAGTTCGAGCGCCTGTCGATGCGTGAAGCCATCATCAAGTACTGGCCAGAAAACGCCGGTGAGAAGCCCGCGATGTCCGACTTCTCCACCGCCGAGGGACTGAGCTCCTTGGTGCGCCGCTACAACGCCGCCAACCCGCACATCCCTTACGATCCCGCTGCCCCGCTGGGCAAGACAATCGCGGAGGTTTTCGAGTTCGTCGCCGAGCCGCACCTAGTCCAACCCACCTTCATTTACGACTTCCCTCTCGCCATTTCGCCGCTGTCGAAAAACAAGCGCGAGCCCGAGGAAAACGCCAACTGGGTCGAGCGCTTCGAAATTTTCGTCGGCGGCCTCGAAATCGGCAACGCCTTCAGCGAGCTCAACGATCCGGAAGAACAGCGCCGCCGCTTCGAAGGCCAGCTCGCCGAGCGCGCCCGCGGCGACGAGGAAGCGCATCAAATGGATGAGGACTATATTCGCGCCCTCTCCTATGGCCTGCCTCCGACGGCAGGCGAAGGCGTCGGCATCGACCGTCTTACCATGCTCTTAACCGATTCCCGCTCCATCCGCGACGTCATTCTCTTTCCGTTGCTTCGTCCGTTGAAGCGCGAAGAAGAGGAAGCGCTCGACGCCGCAGACGAAAGCGAAATCACAAACTGAATGCCGTATCGAGGAACCCAAGTGAAGAACCGCCGTTATCTCGTCGCCATACTTGTAATGACTCTCGCCCTTGCTTGCACCGCCGCCGCGCAATCGCCAGTCCTATTCGATGGAACCAACCCTGTCGTCTTCAGCTTCCAGTCTGCCCCGGCGGACGACGCCATTCCGCGCGCCCAACTGATCACACCCGACGAGCTGAATCAATCCCTAAAAACCGCCAGGCAGAAGCCGCTGATTCTGAACGTCGGCCCACGTTCCATCTATACCCAGGCGCACATCCCTGGTGCCGAGTACATTGGCGCCGGATCATCCGACGAAGGAAAGCAGAAGCTCCACGAGCGCGTGAAAGCGCTACCCAAGAACTCCGCCATCGTCATTTATTGCGGTTGCTGCCCCTGGGGCGACTGCCCGAACATGCATCCCGCCTACCAGTTGCTGCACTCTCTCGGATTCACCAACGTGAAGGCGCTCTACATCGCTGACAACTTCGGCACCGACTGGGTCGTCAAGGGCTATCCGGTCGCCAAGGGAGAGTAAGGGTAGAGCCGCCCGCCGTGGCGGGCGGCGTCATCGCGCCATACAATGAAACAAGCCGGCTTCAGTCCGGCGGCACTGAATACTATGTCTTCCAAGCGCATTCTGATCTACGCCGTCGTCGCCCTCTGCCTGCTGGGACTTTATGTCGCCGGGCGCCGTACCGCGCACAAACCCAAGCCCGCGGCCTCCGGCAATGAGGCCCCCGACTTCACCCTCACCGACCTCGAAGGCCACAGGCTGACTCTCTCGGATTATCGCGGCAAAGTAGTGCTGCTGGACTTCTGGGCCACGTGGTGCGGGCCCTGTCGCACCGAGATTCCGCACTTTGTCGAAATGCAGAACAAATACGGTCCCCAAGGCTTCCAGGTCATCGGCATCTCCATGGACGATGACGTAAAACCAGTCCGCGAGTATTACCAGCAGCACCGGCTGAATTATCCTGTCGCCGTCGGCGACGACAAACTTGCCGATCGCTTCGGAGGAACCCTCGGGCTGCCGGTGAACGTCATCATCGACCGCCAGGGGCGAATTTCCTCCAAACATCTTGGCGCCACGGACGTATCGGTGTTCGACCAGGAAGTAGAGAATTTGCTGGCGCAACATTGACGTTGGGTTTCGGGTTCGAACCTTATGAGATTTTGCTTTACGCTGGCGGCGAAGAAGCAGTGACGCGTAAAATAGCAATGGCAGGTCGGTTGCCGCAAACGATCGGCTTTAGCTGAGGAGAAAATTTGTCGGACTGGGCCTGGATCGTTCTAGCCATACTCGGCTACATCGCACTCACGCAGTGGTTGCTGCCTAAGCTGGGTGTGCAAACTTGACGCAGCGTCTCCTGTTCCGTCGAGTCTCGACGGAGTGAGCCTTCGAAACCCGCTGCCGGAACTCCCCCTTCTCCGACCAAGTAGCCGCCCGCTTAACGCCTGCTGTCGTTTCTGCTGTAACCTCCGGCGCTCCCGCACCAGACTTTCACTTACAATCGATGAGTGTCTCCCCTCAGTTTTGCTCTCGATTCGCCGACCCGGCGTAAGCTCGGCTACGAACTGATCGACATCATCGACGGCTACTTTGAGTCATTGCCCACGCGCCCAGTGCAGTTGCCGCTCGAGCAGCGTTGCTTCGATCCCCTGCTCGACGCCGTGCCCGAAACCGGAGTGCTGTCTGAGTTAGACCCAGGTCTTGGCGACATCCAGTCCAGCGATGCGCTCGCCAACTTTCTCCGCGTCACCGCCGATGACCTGATCGACAAGGGATTCCACGTTCCCGCTGCCAACTATTTCGGGCTGATGAATCCCGCACCGGCTTATGTGGCCGTACTAGCCGAAGCGTTGGTCGCGGCGCTCAATCCCCAACTCGCTACCATGGCCCGTTCGCAACTCGCCTCTAAGATCGAGGCACAAACCGTGCGCTGGATCGGCGAGCGCTTTGGCTGGCAGCAGCCGTTTGACGGCACCTTCACCAGCGGCGGCAACGAAGCCAACTTCAGCGGCCTCGCGCTGGCGCTGACTCATCACTTCCCGTCCGCCATCGAAGAGGGTATCGCCTCTATTGGCACTCAGCCGATCGTCTACGCCTCTGAGGAATCGCACCATTCGCTCGACAAGTCCGTCGGACTTCTGGGCCTCGGCCGCCAGGCGCTGCGGCGTATCCCGGTGACCGACCGCATCCAAATTGACCTGGACGCTTTGCAACGCTCCATTCGCCACGACCGCGCCGCCGGTCGCAAGCCGTTTTGCGTGGTCGCGACCGCCGGGACGACCAACTCCGGCGCGATCGACGACATCGCAGCGATTGCCACCATCTGCCAAAGCGAAGACCTGTGGCTGCATCTCGACGGCGCTTACGGCGCCGCTGCTGCCTTCAGCGACAAGCACCGCCAATTGCTCGTGGGCATCGAGCATTGCGATTCGGTCACCATCGACCCGCATAAGTGGTTGGCCATGCCGTTTGCGGCCGGCGTGATCCTCACCAGGCATCCGCAAGTATTGCAGCAGGCATTCGGGGTCACTACGCCCTACATGCCAAGGACAGCACCGAACTTGCCGCTCGATAACTTCAAGATCAGCACTCAGTGGACCCGTCGCATGAACTCCCTGAAACTCTGGCTTACGCTCAAGCTGCATGGCCGCCTCGCCTATGAGCAACACATCGACCGCCAGATGACACTGGCCTCCGGCTTCGCCGATTGGGTCACGGCGAGCGGAACATTTGAACTCACGGCGCCAAGGGCGGTTCCCATTGTCAATTTTCGGCTGCGGGATTCTGGTTCTGCCGAGCAGCTCGCCCGGCGCCATGTGGAGCTCGTGGAACTGGTCACTCGCGACGGCCAGCGTTGGATCTCTGAGACCCGGGTGCGGGGACAAAGCGTGCTTCGCATGATGGTGATTAGCTATCTGACCGGCGAACGGCAGCTCACGGCTTTGCAGGATGCACTGCAACAGTCCGCGCAAGAGCTAAGTTGTGAAGCCCCGAGGTAACCCGGGGCGGAATGGAAGAGGGCCCTGGCCCTCCGGCGCCATGGTTACTGCCTGGATACTATTATTCGAACTGGATTTGGGGTGCATTCATCACTAAATACTCAGTAAATTCAACTTTCGTGGTTACAATCTTGGCAAGCTGTTGGTACTTACTCGGGATATGAGTTCCATTCGCCCAATTCTGGAAGAACGCATCCTCGTGGTCGATGACGACGACTTCATCCGGGAGATTATCTCCTCGATTCTGACGCACGCCGGACACCCGTGCCACGCCGTGTCCTCAGGCGAGGAGGCGATCCGAGCGTTGCAGTCGGACGAGAATTACGCCCTCCTGCTCTCGGACCTCGCCATGGAGGGGATGGACGGCTTCGGCGTTCTGGACCGGGTGAGGCGCCTCCAGCCTCAAATGCCGGTCGTGATGGTGACGGCTGTCCATGACATTTCGATTGCCTTGGAGGCTATCCGCCGAGGGGCCTACGACTACCTGCTGAAGCCTTTCGAGCGCGAGCAGCTCATTGCCACGGTCCACAGGGCGCTGGAGAACCGCCGCTTAAAGCTGGAAAACCTGTCTTACCAGAACAAGCTGGAAGTGCAGGTGTCGGCGCGCACCGAGTTACTGCAGCGTGCCATGGCCGAGTTGGAGCGCGCCATGAAGGAGCTCGAGCGTTCTTATGACATCACGCTCGAGGCGCTGGGCGACGCGCTCGACTTGAAGGATGCCGAAACCGAGGGTCACTCCAAGCGCGTCACCGCCTTCACCATGACCATTGCGCGCGCCATGGAACTGCCGCAGGACCGGGTGCGCGTCATCGCGCGGGGCGCCTTTCTGCACGATGTCGGCAAAATGGCCATTCCCGACGCCATCCTGCGCAAGCCCGGACGCCTGACGCCCGAAGAACAAATGGTGATGCGTGATCATGCCTCGTATGGCTACCAGATGCTACGTAAGATTCCCTTCCTGCACGAAGCTGCCAACATCGTGTACACCCACCAGGAGCGATATGACGGCACCGGATATCCCCGCGGCCTGAAGGGAGAACAGATTCCGCTGGGGGCACGAATCTTCGCCGTGGCCGACACCTTCGACGCCATCACCTCCGACCGGCCTTATCGCGCGGCGCAATCAATTTCCGCGGCGCGGCGCGAGATTAAGAAGCACGCCGGGCTCCAGTTCGATCCCAACGTAGTGGAAACCTTTATGTCCATCTCTGAAGATCTCTGGCAGGAACTGCGGGAAAAAATAGACGGCCAGAACTCTACGAAAAAAAAGTAATGATAACCTCCCGGCCGTCGTCCGTTTGAACCGCTTTGGGCACGGCGCAATCCACTCGACACAGTTACGACGAAGGAGATCTCCCATGAGTACCGTGCTAACCCAATCCGAGATTGATGCTGCGCTGCCAGGCCTTCCTGGATGGGCGACAAACGCGGGCACAATTGAGCGCGTGTTCCAATTCGACGACTTTGCCCAGGCAATGGTTTTCGTCAACCGGATAGCGGACGCCGCCGAGGCCGCGAATCATCACCCTGACATTCTCGTCAACTACAACAAGGTCACGCTCACCCTGGTATCTCACGATTCTGGCGGGGTTACGCAGCGCGACCTGCGCATGGCGGCGAAGATCAATGGAGTCGCGGGCGGCTAAGAGACTTCCTGGGGCGCCGCCTTCAATGGCTGGCCTGGCGACCCGGCTGCAATGACTTTGCAATCTGGTTCAGAGCATCCTGGATGCGCTCCAGTTCGAGTTGAGCGCTTTCGTTCCAATCGTCCCACTTCTCCGGAGTTGATTCGAACCTCGCGCTCCAGCGCCGCAACGTCTCTCTTCCCTTGGCGGTGAGCAGAAAGGCACCCACTCCGCTGACCCCGAGAACGGTAAGTGGAACAAACCATTTGCGCATTGGCCGCTCCTTGGACGCAGTCGCCAGACCGCCATTGCCCAGCAACCCTTTAATCGACATTCTCCACCATTTGAATGAATCTAAGGGTGCAATTAGTCGGTGTCGAACTTGGTTCTGGGACGATTTCCCAAAACGGAAATCAGGTGAAACGCTCGGCGGCATTCTTCCACCTTCCAATCGCGCACCACGCGCCTGTGTCTCTGTGTCTCCTCCTCCTATATGCTGTATCGCGTGCAGCCTTACAATGTTGGATGGCCCACAATTCTGCTCGGTCGCATTTGAGAGGCCTTATGAAACGAATCCCTCGTCTGTTAGTCGCGGTTTTCGCGCTCACTTTCATTCTCGCTGCGGTCGCTCCCATATCGTTACGCGGCCAGGATCGCTCAGCACCGAACGCCAACACAGTTTGGGTGGTCGCCGACGGAAAGTTCGAAGCCGAGCCTGACACGGCGCTCATGCAATTCAGCGTCTCGGCCCAGGAAGACAATCTGCAAGCCGCCAACGCCCGAGCCTCCAAGGCAGCAGAACAGGTCCGCCAGCTTCTGCGCAATAACGGACTCGACCCCAAGCAGGCCCAGTTGGGGATGTTCTCCGTGCAGCCGGTTTATGACTACAAGAATCCTAAGCGCAAGCTGGTGGGCTATCGCGTCGATACCAGCATCACCATCAAGTTCAAGGACTTCGCCAAGATCGGGCCCATCACCCAAGGACTGGCTGACATGGACGTCACGGGCAATCAGTCGTTGAGTTACATCCTCGACGACATGGACTCGGCCAAAATCAAGGCCGTCGAAGACGCCTTGCACCGCGCTCACGACGAAGCCAATGCCGTTGCGCGCGCCGGCGGCCGTACTCTTGGCGAACTCTCGTACGCCTCAGTTGACGCCTACGAGCAGCCGCGACCAAGGCCCATGATGATGGCAAAGGCGGCGACCATGAACGCCGAAGCCACTCCCGCTCCGACTGAGGAATTCGGCGCGCAAAAAGTCACCGTGATGGCCCACGTGAACGCGATGTACAACCTGAAGTAGGACGCAAACGCGACTTTCTCCCGATTGTCGCGTTTGACAATGACAGGTGGACCAAAGCCTGTTTAACGGAGAGCCATGCGGTACGCAGCGTTGTTGATTGCCGCTATTGTGACTAGCGCGGTTGGCGCGATCGCGCAAGACCAGCCCCAACTGGTACCGCGCAACTCGATCCCACAGCAACAGTCGAACGTCGATCCCTCGCAGGCCTACAGCGTCCCCGCCGGCACCAAGGTACCGCTCACTCTCACCCAGGGCATCACCACCAAGACGGCGAAGGAAGGTGATCCCGTCTACGCGCAAACCGCGTTCCCGATCACCCAAAACAACCGCATCGTGATTCCCGCCGGGTCCTACGTTCAGGGCGTGGTGCGCCGCGTGGTGCGACCGGGACGGGTCAAGGGCCGCGCCGAGTTGCAAATGAATTTCACTTCTATGATCT
>Ga0074045_10006247_pt1 | contig 10251 bp, 6 predicted proteins | sample BogForMeECP23OM2_FD_94442 | JGI IMG/M metagenome (GOLD analysis project Ga0074045, IMG submission 94442) | Bog forest soil microbial communities from Calvert Island, British Columbia, Canada - Bog Forest MetaG ECP23OM2 | ecosystem: Environmental > Terrestrial > Soil > Wetlands ... | reverse complement strand
GAGCTGGCGGCGGTGCTGGACGAGACACTGCCGGAGGCGTTCGCGGTCGTACGTGAGGCCGGCTGGCGGGTGCTGAAGATGCGGCACTTCGACGTGCAGCTCATCGGAGGCGTGGTGCTGCATCAAGGCAAAATCGCCGAGATGAAAACCGGTGAAGGCAAAACGCTGGTTGCGACCTTGCCGGTGTACCTCAACGCGCTATCCGGGCGAGGCGTACACGTTATCACCGTGAACGATTATCTCGCCAAGCGCGACTCGGAGTGGATGGGCAAGCTCTACACCTTCCTTGGTCTGACGGTTGGCGTCATCGTGCACGACCTCGACGACAACCAGCGGCGCGAAGCCTACGGTTCGGACGTCACCTACGGCACCAACAATGAGTTCGGATTCGACTACCTGCGCGACAACATGAAGTTCGACCTCCGCGACTGTGTGCAGCGCGGCCACAATTATTCCATCGTGGACGAGGTGGACTCGATCCTGATCGACGAAGCGCGTACCCCGCTTATCATCAGCGGGCAGAGCGAGGAATCCACCGACAAGTACTACCGGGTGAACCGCATCATCCCGCAACTGGAACTCGGCGAGGAGATCGACCATGGCCCGGGCGAAGACAAAGTCCTCACCGGCGACTACGTAGTGGACGAGAAACACCGCACCATCACCGTCACTGATATCGGCTGGGAAAAAGTTGAGCGCCTGCTGGGTATCGGCAACATCGCCGATCCCGAGAATTGGGACCTGAAGCATCACGTTGACACCGCCATCAAAGCGCACTCCCTCTACCGGCGCGATGTCGAATACGTGGTGAAAGACGGGGAAGTGCTCATCGTGGATGAGTTCACCGGCCGCTTGATGCCGGGCCGCCGCTGGTCTGATGGTTTGCACCAGGCCGTCGAAGCTAAAGAAGGCGTGAAGATCGAGCGCGAGAACCAGACGCTCGCGACGGTTACCTTCCAGAATTTCTTCCGCATGTACAAGAAGCTGGCCGGCATGACCGGTACGGCGGAGACGGAAGCGGCCGAGTTCGACAAGATCTATAAGCTGGAAGTGGTCGTCATCCCGACCAACCGTAATCTGCTGCGCATTGAAAATTCCGATGTGGTGTACCGGACCGAAAAAGAAAAATACTTTGCGGCCGCAGACGAGATCCAGAGACTGGCAGAGCACGCCCAGCCGGTGCTGGTGGGCACCACGTCGGTGGAAAAATCCGAGCGCCTTTCCGACCTGCTGAAAAAGAAGGGCGTGAAGCACGTGGTGCTGAACGCCAAGTATCACGAGAAGGAAGCCGAGATTGTCGCCCAGGCCGGACGCAAGGGCGCAATCACGATCGCGACCAACATGGCCGGTCGCGGTACCGACATTCTGCTGGGCGGCAATTCCGAGTTCATGGCCAAGCAGGAGTGCATCAAGAAAGGCTTGGCCCAACAGTTGAAGGTAGTGGCGGGAGAAGTCACTGCCAAGCCCGACGATCCCAACCTCTCCTACTTCTATTACGGCGGCAACGAGTACCAGGTGCCGACCGCGCAGTGGAACGACATCAACGCCCGCTACAAAGTTGCCACCGACGCCGAGCACGACGAGGTCGTTGCGCTGGGCGGGCTATTCATCTTCGGCACCGAACGCCACGAGGCGCGGCGCATTGACAACCAGTTGCGTGGGCGCGCCGGACGCCAGGGCGATCCGGGAGCCTCGCGGTTCTATCTGTCGCTGGAAGATGACCTGATGCGTATCTTCGCCAAAGAGTGGGTGTCGAACCTGCTTCAGCGGCTGGGAATGGAAGAGGGCGTTCCTATCGAGTCGGGGATGATCACACGGCGCATCGAGGCGGCACAGAAAGCGGTTGAGGCGCAGAACTTCGAGGCCCGCAAACATCTGCTTGAGTACGACGACGTAATGAACAAGCAGCGCCAGGCAGTCTACGGACTGCGCCGGCAGTTGCTGGAAGGCATCGACCAGAAGGAACTCATCCTCGAAGACTACGTTCGCGACATTCTCGGCGGCCTGCTCGACAAATACGCTGATAAGGAAACCCATGCCGAAGATTGGGACATCAAGGGCCTGAAGAATCAGATCTTCACCCGCTTCGGAGTCGACATCGGCGCCGAAGGCGTCGAAGCCGAGAAGCTGAACCGTCAGGAACTGGGCGACGCCATCTTCGACAAGCTGAAAGAGCGCTACGACGCGAAAGAGCAATTGATTGGGCCCGACGCGATGCGCCATCACGAGCGCATCATCATGCTCAGCGTCATTGACCAGCAGTGGAAAGACCACCTGCTCAGCATGGATCACTTGCGAGAGGGCATCGGACTGCGCGGCTATGGTCAGCATGATCCGCTGGTGGAGTACAAGCGCGAATCGTTCGATATGTTCGAGGCCATGATGGAGCGCTTCGAGGAGGAGACGGTTCGCTACCTGTACCTGATGCAGGTGATCGAAGCGCCATCGCAACCGGCTCCGCAGCCTGCGCTCGCTCCCGGAAGCGGCAACGGCGATGCCGTCGCGGCATTCAGCACGGGTTTTCGGCGAGGCCGTGCCACGACTTCGATGGACGACATGGAGGAAGCGTTCCAGCGCCGCAAACGGCGCGAACTGGAGCAGGCGCGCATGGCCGGCGGCGGCGACCAAGGCCCGGTGCAGCAGGTGGTCCGCGGCGACAAGGTTGGCCGCAACGATCCTTGCCCATGCGGCAGCGGCAAGAAGTACAAGAAGTGCTGCGGGGCGTAAAGGCCGCGCTACGAAGGCACGCGGCAGTGGGGCAGTTCGGCCCGATCCATTATTGAAAATCCTTGAGCGTCTCCTTCTCTCGCCTGGGCGCCAACGACGAAGGCGGAGACTTCTTCGCCTTCGCTGCCATCACACGTTGCATCGTTGGATCGTCGAGATACTGAGCGAATTCTGCGAAGCGCCCGCCAATGAATTGCACGGTTTCGATGGCCGCCGCACGATTCGGCTGTCCACGTGCAAAGTCCGGGGCAAGCGACTTCACTTTCTCCGAGAGAACTCTAAGCCGCTCCGCTGTCAGGGGATGGGTGGCGGACTTGGCCATGTAGTCCTGCCATTGCTTGTCCGAATCGAAGTCTGCCCGGTTCTCGAAATAGTAGATGGCACTCTGAAAAAACAGCATGGCTCCCATGGGAATCTCAGTGACGCGCCGCATGAGCTCAAGGGCAAACAGATCGGCCTGTTCTTCGTTGGCTTGGGAGACCGCGGGCGATACCCCGTTGTAGCCCGGGTGTTGGAAGCGAATGTGCCCCAGTTCATGACCCAGGATGAAGGCCCACCCAGTGTTTCGGAAGCGCAGCGAGAGATCATTGACCTTGGAATCGGACAGCGCATTGTCGGGAATGCCAAGCGCCTTCAGCGGAGGCGGATAGTGTCCGCCGAAGCCTTGCGCATCCTTATACTTCAGCATGGTGACGTATTCTTCCACCGTCTCCAGCCGATACCCCTTAACGTAAAGCCAGGCGTATGCCGTGCACAGGTCCTCGAAGAAGAGCAGTGAGACCGCAGGCATAGTTACCACCCGGGTCTTGTAATTCGAGTAGTATCCCAGCACCGGGTCGCCCTCAAGGGGTGTGTCGAGACTCACGCCCGACAGCGCACGTTGTTCCTCCGGCAGCAGATTCGGCTGGTACGCCTTCGCATAGATCTCGCTTACCCGCATTTTCAGCCGCGCCTGCTCCTGTGCAACCTTTGCCCTGTCGTACATGCTCGAGAGGTCCTTCGCTGTCGCGAGCAGGGAACTTGCAACCAGGATGAGCAGGCCGGTAGTCGCTGCGCCTTTCATCTCACACCTCCCCGTGCAGATAGAGTCTCGCAGGCTTGTCCAGTTCTTTCGGAGGGGGTTCCGACGCGCCGTTGCGCACCCATTCATTGAACTTCGCAATCTCGCCCCAGTCCGGTCCCCAGACCGAGGTGACGATGGCGAGCCTCATCCTCTGCACCACCAGCGCCACGTCGGTTCGATTCTGTCGGCTCAGATCGTTTCGCAGCCACTGTGACAGTGTGTTGTTGAGAAATCTGATGTCACTGGCGGCTTGCAGGCGGCTGAGCTGCAAGTTCTCGGTGGCATCTCCACTCCCGAAACCGGTGTAGGATCTGGAATAGGTACTCGATCCCCCCGGCTGCACCAGGTCCGATTGGGCTGCCGTCCCGGTAGATTGCCTGGACATCACTTCCTGGTAAGGGCCTTCCCTGTAGGTGATGGCTTGATGAAACGATATAGCCACCACAATGGCTCCAAAGAGGGCAAAAAAGGCTCCCGGACCAATGCGGGTCATATAAATGGAAATGCCGCCCGGTAACAGTACCTTGCCTTCACTTTCATGACGCTCCGGGATCGCTAGAAACAGGCGGTACCCTAGATAAATAGAGAGACCGCCGATGATCACGGCTACGATGCGCTCGATCGACCGCAGGATGATAGCTTCCAAGGGTCAACTCCCGCTGAATCCTGAAGGGCCGAGCCCCGGGGTGGGCCACGCTGGGAAACAATGCTACTCCCAAACATTTCTGTACCGCAACCGTGCGGCATTATTGACCGGGGCCTGCATGGGGCTGGCTTGCATGCCTTCGCTCCCGGAAAGCCTCCGGGCGTCTGCGAAGGACAGGAACAGCCGGGTTGGCATTTTTCTTTTGCCTTCCGGCCCCGACTCTGTTATTGTCCGCCGCGAGTACGAATAGGAGGTCCTGATGGCATTCTGTTCAGCGTGTGGTACGCAGATGGCCGACAACACCGCGTTCTGCCCAAAGTGCGGCAAGGCTGCGGGGGAGACGGCTTCGCCCCCGCAGCCCGCCAGTTATGGCACAACCGCCGCTCCGGCCACTCCTATGGCAGAAAACATCGCGGGCATGCTCGCTTATTTCACCATTATTCCGGCGATCATCTTCCTGCTGGTCGAGCCCTACAATCGCAATCGCTTCGTTCGCTTTCACGCCTTCCAATGCCTGTTCACGGCGGCCGCGCTGATCGTTCTCCACATTGTGCTGTCGATCTTCGGCTACATTGTTCCTGTCCTGATGTTTGGATTATGGGGGCTGGTTGGGCTGGCAGAGTTGGCGCTGTGGATTCTGCTCATCGTGAAGGCATACCAGCATGAGATGTTTAAATTGCCCATCGTAGGCGACCTGGCCGAAAAGCAGGCCAACGCGTAGTTCCACGTATGAAACCTTTCCAGCGGGGCGATGATCGCCCCGTTTTTTTATTGCCTTTTACAGGTTAAAGTGCAACCGCTTGACATCTCCCACCTCAAAATGTCATTTCTATTTACTTTTCGCTTTACGAACGCGGTATTCTAAACAACTCTCTCCCAGAACAAGAGATGCCGCATGAGAAAGGGTTTGTGAGGATTCGGGTCTTCTATCACGACAAGTGTTTCGACGGTGCCTGCTCGGCCGCGCTGTTCACGCGCTTCTATCGCGAGCGCATTCGCGAGCACGCTGAGTTTGAGTATATGGGCCTGGTGCATCGCGCCGGGGCGCTCTTCAATGAAGACGACTTCACCGGCGACGAGAATGCCATTGTCGATTTCAAGTATTCGCCTTCGCCGCGCATCACCTGGTGGTTCGATCATCACCAGAGCGCGTTTCTCACGCCCGAGGACGCCTCTCACTTCGAACAGGACCTGAGCAATACGAAGTTCTACGATCCCGACTTTCGCTCCTGCACCAAGTTCATCGCGGAGGTCACCAAGCAGCGGTTCGGCTTCGACCCTGCGCCAGTCGCTGAGCTGATCGAGTGGGCCGACATCATTGACGGCGCGCTGTATGACGATCCGCATTCGGCGGTCGAGATGAAGGCGCCGGCGATGAAGCTGACCATGGTGATCGAAGCCAACCAGGACCCGCATCTCATTCCCACACTGATCTCCAGGCTGGCCTACAAACCGCTGGCTGAAATTGTTGCCGATCCCATGATCGCCGATCGAATCCCGCAATTGATGGAACGGCACCGCCGCTCCATCGAGATCCTGCGCGAGCGCACCCAGTGCAAGGATGGCACCGTCTTCTTCGACGTGACCGACTACGACTTGGAGGGCTACAACAAATTTATTCCCTACTATCTCCATCCGGCCTGCGTTTACTCCGTCGGGCTCAGCAAGAGCAGCTTCCGCACCAAGGTCTCCGTCGGTTCCAATCCCTGGACGCAGACCACCCACTTTGAGAACCTGGCTAAGATTTGCGAGCGCTACGGTGGTGGCGGGCACGCCCGCGTGGGCGCCATTTCCTTTCCGCCCGGCAAGCTGGAAACCGCGCGCCAGGCCGCGGATGAAATCATCGCCGAATTGCGCACCAGTTTTCGGGCGAACCAGCCGGAGTAGAACGGGATCGCCCTTTGAATAAGACGCCCGACTGAAGATTACGAAATCCTGGCGCGCGGACTACGACGGATCGCATTGACCGCGCGGCAGAACCATCATACGATTCGCTTGTACGCACGACCCCTATGGCGGCGCCTGACCTCACCCCCGGCGGCTGGCTCGGCCACTTCCGTCTCATCGAGGAGATCGGTGTGGGCGGCTTTGGCAAGGTCTATCGCGCCTGGGACACGCACCTGGAGCGCGATGTCGCTATCAAGGTACTCAATGAAAAGGCCGTAAGCGACGCCTCGGCACGCAAGCGTTTCCGCGGCGAAGCCCTCATCCTCAGCCGGCTCAAACACGCCAACATCGCAGCGGTCCACGACTTCCATTCCGACAACGGAATCGATTACCTGGTTATGGAATACGTTCAGGGCGTGTCTCTCAATGAGCGCCTACAGGCGGGCGGTGCGCCGGAGAAAGAGGTGTTGGCCGTCAGCATTCAGTTGGCACGAGGACTGGCCTACGCCCACGCACATCAGGTCCTTCATCGCGATCTCAAGCCGGGAAATTTGCGTCTTACGCCTGAAAATGATTTGAAGATCCTGGACTTTGGTCTGGCGCAGTTGTTGGCCCTCCCAGACGACCCAACCCTGACCAGCGATAAAGCCTTGGATCGGCAGAGCCCGTGGGCCGGAACTCCTGCCTACCTGTCGCCCGAACAAGTTGATGGGACGGAGCCGGATACACGTTCCGATATCTATTCCGCCGGCGTCGTTCTGTACGAGCTGGCTACAGGCTCAAGGCCATTCCCGCAGCACGGAGACAGCTTGAGGGAAGCCATTCGCCACGGCGTGCCCACTGCCCCTCGCCTGAAGAACAAAGACATCTCGCCTGCGCTGGAAGCTGTGATCCTGAAATGCATGGAGAAGGACCCGAAGCTCCGCTACCAGTCCGCGAATGAGTTGCTGGAGGACCTGAAAGACTTTGCGAGGGGCTCCGGCTCGCATCGGCCGATTGCGGTCCAGCCGACTCCGGGCTGGCGGTCGAAGCCCTGGCTCATCCTCGGTCTGGCGCTGATTGCGGTGGTCGCACTTGGAGTCGGGTTCAGAGGCAAGATTCTGGAATGGACCGGCCGGCAGCAACCCCAAGTCCAACAGAAGATCATGGCCGTGCTGCCGTTCGACTCCGTGGGTCGGGATGCGTCGATCAACGCGCTGGGACTGGGTCTCACCGAGACACTTACGGCGAAGCTAGTTCAAGCCAGCGACAGCGACGCAGTTCAGGTGGTCTCTCCCCGCGACCTGCGCGACCAAGGGGTGAAAACTGCAGACGACGCCCGACGAGCGTTTGGCACCGATTTTGTTCTGGAAAGCAGTTTGCAGCAGTCTGGACGCACCATCCGAATCAACTGCTATCTGGTGGACTCGAGGACACATCGGCAAATTGCCGCCAAGACCATCGAGGCCGAGGTCGGCGACCCCTTTGGCCTGCAGGACAGAGTGGTCAGCGCGGCCCTGGACATGTTGCCGACTCAAATTAAGCCCGAACAACGCCGCAAGTTGAACGTCCAACAGAATACCTCGCCTGCAGCGTACGAGGCATACATACGAGGGCGAGGGTATCTACAGGAGTACGAAACCCCGGAGAACATCCAAAGCGCAATCTCGGAATTCAACAAAGCCATCCAGATCGACTCTCATTACGCCCCGGCTTATGCGGGATTGGGAGAGGCGCACTGGACTGGCTCTGAGCAGTTCCTCAAGGGCGACGATTGGATAAGCAATGCGTCGCACGACTGCGAAAAGGCGTTATCGCTGAATGCAGAACTGGTGGAAGGGCATGTCTGTCTGGGCAATGTGCTGAACGGTACAGGAAAACATGCTGAGGCGGCCGAGGAATTCAAACGCGCTTTGGCGTCAAACCCGGAGAGCGAGGAAGCTCTGCGCGGTCTGGCTGAAGCCTACACCAAAATGGGAGACGCGGCTGCCGCAGAAATGACCTATAAGAAAGCCATCGCTCTGCGGCCGAATTACTGGGGAGTTTACAGTTGGCTGGGACTCTTCTACTACGATCAAGCGCGATATTCAGACGCTGTTGACATGTTTCTAAAAACTACTCAACTGGCGCCTGATAACTATCGTGGATATGTTGTCCTTGGAGGGGCGTACGGTGCGGAAGGCCGCTATCAGGAAGCTATCGATGCTTTCAAGCGGTCGATTGATCTTCGTCCGAGTTTTGAGGGTTACAATAATCTCAGTTATGCCTATTACTTGATGCACCGCTTTCCCGAATCCATAGCCACGCAGCAACAAGCATTGAAGCTCAATGACAGCTATTGGATGAATTGGGGAAATCTTGGCGATGCGCTCTATTGGAGTCCCAACCGGCGGCCCGAGGCGGCTGAGAACTATCACAAAGCGATCTTAATCGCACAGTCGAAGCTGAAAGTGAATCCGCGCGACCCGCTGACACTAGCCTATCTCGCCAATTACTCGGCAATGATTAACGACCGCAATGCGGCCTTCGGATACCTGCAAAGAGCATTGGAGGTCGCGCCTTCTGACCCTGAGGTACTGTTCCGGGCTGCGATCGTTAACAATCATTTCGGAGAGACGCAACACGCCTTGGACTTTTTGAAGAAAGCCCTTGCTGTGGGCTATTCGCGAGCCATAATAAGGGATTCGCCGGACTTCGAAGCATTGCGAGATACTCCGGAGTTCCGGTTGCTTGTCAGCAAGAACAACCCATGACTAACAGCCGCTAATGCATAATGAAGCCGAGCTGGCCCGGGTTGTTGCACGGCTGACCGCCGATGGTCACGCTGACGTAAGGGTAGGTGGCGCCAGATGTCCCGCTCACTGTCCCGGAAGTCACCGCGGCCCCGCCACTACCGAAATCGCCTGGCATCGGAGATCCTGCAACCCTTAAGGTGAATGCCTGGGCCCCACCACCGAATGCGTTACTGGCCGTCCACGTGACCGTATCACCCGCAGATATCGTAACGAATGGTGTGTTGACGCCATTCAGAAATTGCTGACAGTTTCCTGCGTTGAGGGCCAGGGTCACTGGCTGAACGGCCAAGAGGTGATGGTGGTCATCCCCCGGGGGAGGGGGCGGAGCAGGCTTAGTACACCCGATTACTCCGAGCAGTAGATACCCAAGAACAGCGACAAAGTATGTGGCTTTGCGCAAAGTCATATAGCGGTCCTCCTGGGAGTGGAATCCTGGGTGGTCGAAGCATAGCACTACTCGGCCTGCTGTCAAACAAAAATCTCAGTTTTTACCTGGATCAGCACCTTTAAGCCACCTACCTTCTGCCATGCGAAACCTGCGTCACAACCTCCCGTGACCTGGCTCACAGACCTGATGGTCATTCCCCGCATAGTGTTTACTGTTATTGGGGCGCATAAATTGCGCGTTCGGAGATTGCCTGCACCTTAGGTGAAGTCTCCACCGCAAGTTGACGGTGATACCGAAAGTGGGGAAAAGCGAGCGGAGGCTTCTTGCATGTAAGCCTAAGCAAATCTATTAGATACGATTAACATCCGCTTTTTCAACTACTTGCGACCACAATCATATGTAAGCGGTTGATTCTAAAGAAGTGGCTTGGGGGGTATATCGAGGGTAGGTTGTACAAAAGCAACATCATGACACGCTAGCCCCATCCACAAAGGATTCGTCCATGCCCATCATTGACTCTTCTTCCAACGAGATTGTCCGCGAATTTTCCATCGAAGAACTTGAGCAGGCCGCGCGCTTAATGCGCGGCTACGACCTGGTGGCGCTTTGCGCTGCCGGCTCCGGCCACTCCGGAGGCACGCTTTCCATGATGGAGATCGTCGCGGCGTTATATCTGAAGATTGCCAACCACGATCCCAACCATCCCGACTGGAAGCAACGCGACCGCATCATCTGGTCGGGCGGACACAAGGCGCCCGCTCTGTAT
>Ga0074045_10006246_pt1 | contig 10252 bp, 12 predicted proteins | sample BogForMeECP23OM2_FD_94442 | JGI IMG/M metagenome (GOLD analysis project Ga0074045, IMG submission 94442) | Bog forest soil microbial communities from Calvert Island, British Columbia, Canada - Bog Forest MetaG ECP23OM2 | ecosystem: Environmental > Terrestrial > Soil > Wetlands ... | reverse complement strand
CGAAAACCGCCTCAGCCTTCGTTGTCGTCCTCGCCTTGGAATGGCCAAAGTCATCGTCCTCCGCCTCGTCTGAGGCGGTTTTCGCGCGCAACGCCATCCGTTCGGGTAGTGTGAGCAGGCCCTGTTCCTTCCACCTTCGCGCCTTCTTCTCACCCCTCCCAGGGCCCGAAGCGGCCCGCCGCGGGCCAGCGGAGGGCCGCCCTTCTCGGATATAATATGAAAGAGTCTGGGTAAATCAGATGGACGCGCGTTTCGATCCAGCCGCGGCACTCGAGGAACTTCGGGACGACGCCGTTCTTCCCAACCCCGTTCGGGTCCGCGACATGATTCTGCGCACCGGCCACACGCCGGAGCAGGCGCTCGATCTGAACCGCAAATTCACGGCGTATCAGCAGGCCTTTGCCGAGGCGCAAGGTCTGGCCGCCGGGCTCCTGGCAGAGCTGACGCAGTCTCCCAGTAAGATGTGACGCCGGCCGGCAGCGGGGCCCGGCTATCCGCCGCGCCCGCTGGCCGGAGTCTCCCCGGGAACTGAAACATTTTGTCACGGGACAGTTTAGAACAATTCAAGCTGCCGATGTACAAAGGGACGAATCGATTGAAAGAAAGGAAAAACCAGATGGCAACTCGAAAAAAGACCGCTCCCGAATCGGAGCCGCTGCAGCCCGCCGAACGCGTCAAGACGGCCCGCCCGGCCGCCCCGGCCGTGCGCTCCAGGAAAGCCGCCCCGGGGACCGAGCCCGGCGCCGAGAAGCTCTCCGCGAAGACCACCTCTCCCGCCGCCACGCACAAGGCGCCGGCCCGCAAGCCGGCCGTGGAAGAGACCCTGGAGCCCCCGGCCTTCGATACCGCGCTGCACCACCAGGAGATCTCGCGCGAGGCCTATTTCAACTGGCTCCGGCGGGGCTGCCCGCATGGCTCCGCGCAGGAGGACTGGCTGGCCGCCGTCGCGCTCGTCCGCGCGCGCACACATACCCGCTGATCTTCCCCCCCGGCCCGCCGGCGGCCATATCGCCGCCCGGCGGCCCCGATTTCCGTACACAAGCCGCCCGGCTCGGGCGTCCAATCTCCGTGCGCCCCGCGACTGCGGGCGCGAATGAGAGATAATAGTGGGTTATCCGCGCGAGATCCAGCGCAGGGAGGCTGAGTCACAGGTGTTACGGAGTCTGGTGCAATCGAACGAGAGTAGTCCGCGCGGCCGGCGGCGCTGGCGCGTGGCCGGGCTGGCCGGGGCTGTGCTGCTCCTCCTGTCGGCGCTGGCCCTGGCACAGCTCGTGCCCACATACATCATCACCACCGTGGCGGGCAACGGCACGGCGGGCTATTCCGGCGACTCCGGCGCGGCCACCAGCGCCGAGCTCGACTATCCGTCCGGTATTTTTCTCGATAGCTCCGGCAACCTGTACATCGCCGATCAGGTCAACCACCGCGTGCGCGAGGTCAGCACTAGCGGCACCATTACCACGATCGCCGGCAACGGCACCGCGGGCTATCTCGGCGACAAGGCCGCCGCCACCAGCGCGGAGCTCAACTACCCCTGCGCCGTGGCCGTTGATTCCAAGGGCGACGTCTTCATCGCCGACACCGCCAACAACGTGATCCGCGAGGTTAGCGGCGGCACCATTACCACCTTCGCCGGCGATAACTCTCTAGGGGCCGGCTACGCCGGCGACGGCGCGGCCGCCACTTCCGCCCAGCTCGACGCGCCCGTGGGCCTGGCCGTGGATTCCGCCGGCAACGTCTATATCGCCGACTCGAACAATAACGTGATCCGCAAGGTCACCACCGACGGCAATATCAACACCATCGTCGGCAACAGTTATGGGGATTACGGCGGCGATGGCGGCACCGCGATCGCCAGTTCGATCAACCATCCGCTCGGGATCGCGCTGGACGCCGCCGGCAACCTCTACATCGCGGATCAGCTCAACCAGCGCATCCGCAAGGTGACGGCGACCAACAATAGCATCACTACCACGAGTATCATCACCACCGTGGCCGGCAGCGGCGTCATCGGTTACTCCGGCGACGGCGGCCCGGCTGTCAACGCCCGGTTCCAGGATCCCTCCTGGGTGGCCCTCGATAGCTCCGGGAACATGTTCATTACCGATCTCGTCAACAACGTCGTCCGCCGCGTGTCAGCCGCCGACGGGACCATCGCGACCATCGCCGGCAACGGTCATTATGGCTATTACGGCGATGGCGGCCCGGCCTTACAGGCCGCCGTCGTATTCCCGCTCAGCGTGGCTGTGAACGCCGCCGGCAACATTTACATCGCGCAGGGCGAGAACAACGTCGTTCGCATGCTGACCCCGGTCCAGACCTCCGCCACCAGCGTTGCGAAACACGGCGCTCCCGCCATCCAGGTGCTGCCGCGGCAAAGTTCTGTTCTGGCCTCCAAAGCGCAGGGACAATAAGTGTTCGTTCGGGCCCGGATCGCGTGCCGTCCGCTCTATTTGTACTTTCGCAGCACGGCCAGAACGCGCCCTTGCACTTCGACCTGTCCCGCCGGGACCCGGATGGGCTCCATCGTTGCATTGGCCGGTTGCAGCCGGATCTGGTCGCCCTCGCGGTAGATCCGCTTGAGCGTCGTTTCGGCGCCGTCCACCAGCGCCACCACGATCTCTCCGTCGCGCGGGCTCGCCGTTCGTTCCACCAGCACGAAATCGCCGGCGCAGATGTGATCCTCGATCATGGAATCGCCGCGCACCCGCAGCGCAAACAGGTCCGGCGAGCCTGCAAAGTCGGCGAAATCCAGCGTTTCGGGACTCTCCGGCGCTTCCACCGGCACGCCCGCGGCGATGGTGCCCATGAGAGGAACCGTCAACGGCGCGGACGCCGCCGGCCGACCGGCCGTCTGCCTTTCCAGCCGCTCCTGTTCGCTGTGCAGGTACTCCGCCGACACCTCCAGCGAACGGCTTTCGTTGTACCGCCGCTTCAGATATCCCTTCTGTTGGAGCGCCGTCACGTGCTTGTGCACGGTGGCCAGCGACCCCAGTCCGACGCCCCGCGCAATCTCCTCGAAGCTGGGGCAGAAACCGTTCCGTTCGATGAACGAGACGACGAAATCCAGGACCGTCTTTTGCTTGGGTGTCAGGGCCATACCCGCAGTATTGGCGAATACATAGCGAAAGTCAAGCCTGACTTTCAGCGATCGTTTCCGCAGCGCATAGGCCCGCTGCTCAAAGGCCAACCGTTCAAACGAAAGAGAACGTCAGTTCAGGCCGCAGGCGCCGGGCGTCGGGCACATCCCGCCCGAGGGGCAGGTGGGCCCGGCCGCCGGGCCGTGGCTGTGCGCGGCAAACACGGATAGCTCGCGGCGCGGATGCGCCTTCCCGCACTCCGGACAGGCCAGAGCGGCCTCGTCGTCCTGGCGGTAGATCAGTTTCTCGAATTTCGTTCCGCACTCTTCGCAGCTGTATTCGAAAATCGGCATCCGTCGCTCCGTCGCTCCCGCAATCTCTCCTTCCATTATATCAGCGGCCCTTCAAAGCACGACGCGCGGCGGGGCCGATGTGCGACCGCTGGCCGGGCCTCCCTCCCGCCCGAACAACTCGCGTTGTGGCGCGGGATGAATCCGATTCCCGATGCGGAGGGGGCTCCGCGCCCCCTCCCGCGTCACTCACTCAGGCCGGCTGCGACTTCTTGCAGCAGGTCCCGTTCTTGCAGCACTTGCCATTGGGGCAGCAATCGGACTTCTTGCTGTCGCCTGCGAAACTCAGCGTCGCGCACAAGGCCCGCCTCGCCAACAAACTCAGAACGGATTTCATTCCGAATCCGCGGATAGCCTCCTCTGACGCGGCAGAATTGCTCGAAGTTAGCAAGACTCGAACCTGAATTCAATCGTAAGCCGCAGCGGTCAGATAGATACCGCTGGTCCGTGGCGCTGAGGCGCTTGCAGCCAACACAGCCAGGAGGAGAGGGGCCAAAATGGATTTCATCGCATCACCTCGGACCTAATGACCCAGGCCTCACACTTCCTTCTGCTCCGCAGCGGCGAGGCCGCTTGATGATGTCCCCCTACGCAGATCCTCCTGCTTGAGGATCCGACCATCTTCCAGTGTGATGGCGCGGTCCGTCTCGTAGCCGAATACTGTGTTGTGCGTCGTGATGAGGATTGCCAGGCCCTTCTCGGCCGCGAGCCGCTTAAACAGCGCGATGATGGATTCCCCGGTAGCTTTGTCGAGGTTCCCGGTCGGCTCGTCGGCTACCAGGATCTTCGGATCCACGATGAGGGCGCGAGCGATCGCCACTCGCTGCATCTGACCACCCGACAGCTCACGTGGCAAATGGCTGGCGCGATCGCTCAAGCCGATCGTCTTCAGGACCTCAGCAGTCCTTTGCGGATTGGTGCGACGCCCGAGAAACATCAGCGGGAGCTCCACATTCTCCGTGACCGTCAACGTTGGCAACAGGGAGAACTGCTGGAACACGAACCCCAGAATGCCGCGCCTGACCTCGACCAGCTCATCTTCGGAGAGCCCGGCCACAGACTTTCCCGCCACCGTGAGCGTCCCCTCCGTCGGCGCGTCGAGGCAGGAGAGCAGGTTGATCAGCGTCGTCTTCCCCGAGCCGGAAGGGCCGAGGATCGAGACGATCTCACCGGTCCGTATGGACAGGTCCACGCCGTTCACGGCCTTGACCGTCTCGCTTCCCCGCCTGTAATACCGCTTGAGTCCGTGCGCTTCAATGATGATCTCGCTCACATTCATACCCCCCTGCTGATCGCATCAACCGGTCGCATCGAAGAGGCGCGCCACGCCGGGTAGAGGCCTCCGAAGAATCCAAGGACCACGGCGCCAAGCACGGCATACCCGATAAGCGCCGGCGTGATCTGCACAATCGAACCTTGCACTCCCAGGTCGGCCAGCGATTTGATGGCCTTCTCCACGAGCCTCGCGCTGACCACAGCCAATACCGAACCGATCAGCGCACCGCCAAGGCACATCACCAGTGTTTCCAGCCAGATGAGCTCAAAGATGCCGCTGCGCCGAGCGCCGAGCGCCTTCATGATCCCGATCTCCGCCGTGCGCTCATAGACGCTCATGAGGATGGTATTGATGACGCCAAGAAGCGCCACGATCACGGCGATGACTGTCACCGCCGCGATCATGGTTTGGGCCGTGGCAACGAGGTTGAGCAACGTGCTCTTGACCTGCTGCAGCCCGACTACCTGGACTTCGGGGAGTGCCAACCAGCGGTTCTCGAAATCGCCCATCTTGGCAGAACTGAACTCCTTGAGCTTGATGCCGAGAATCGTCAACTGGTTTGGCCGGTTGAAGTAGTCGCGGGCCACATTGAGCGGCATGAAGACTGTCCCGTCGTCCTGCGTGCCGGTCCGCTCCAGAACGCCAACCACCTTGAATTGATGCATTACGGGATCGGGCTTGCCCTTCGGAGTGATTGAGGCGTAAAAGGTATCGCCGACTTTGCGCTGCTCGTACTCGGCGGCTTCGAAGCCGATCACGACCTCATCCTTATCTTCAGGCGAGAACCACCGGCCACCGGCGTAACCCGGACCCTTCTTGAATGCGAGCCACGGCTTCATCACCTGGTAACTCGGCGCATCGATGCCGTTAATGATCACGAAGTTGCTCGCCGATTCTTCGTCGCGAATGCTGCTTCCTTGTTTTTCCGCCACGCCAACGAAAATCGGTGTGATGCTTTCGATATCGGTGTCGCTCTTGACCTTGTCGTATGTGTCCGCCGGCAAGTAGAGCAGTCCGGTGCCGCCCTTGAGCATCATGGTTGCGGCTTCGTAAGGGCAGCCCTTGGCCATGATCATGATCTGAAAGCCCAGCATATTGATGCTCTTTTCCATCGCACCGCGATAGCCGAGCATGAAGCCTCCCAGGGACACGGCCACTCCCACAGCGAGAGCGACGCCGGCGACAGTCAGGGCGGTGCGCCCCGGCCGCCGGCGCAGGTTCTTGCTCGCCAGCACGACATATCGGCGTAGAACAAACGGATCGTTCCTTATGTCTTTGTCCATAACTCCTCCCTACTCGAATTCCACGGCGCTGGCGACAAGCTCATACCCATCACCATAGGGCACAATCCGACCCTCAACGCGCGCCGTGTGGCCGTTCCTTTGAGGCGCATTCATAGCGATCTGATTCAATTCCACCCGCAGCATCTTCTTTCCCGACAGGAAGAAGAAATAGCAGCCCATCGTTGCGCATTGCTGCCGAACCGTTCCTTCGATGGTCACGGTTTTGTGCAGAAAATCCTGCGGCCGGTCGATGAGGTCGGCGACCTGGGCATGTGGTGATCCGCCGAACGCACCGTAATGGGTCCGCAGGCGCACTGCTTTCCAGATAAGCACCGCCCCTACTACCAGGGTCACGGCGCAAATGACCAGAATTGTTCGCATACGTTACTCCTTTCTGGACTTTGCCTTCGCTTGCTTGGCTCTCGCGTAATACGGCTCGAATCTTCTGTCGTAGACGAAGAAGTCGAGCAGGACTAGATTCTTTCGAATGCCGCGGAGGGTCGCATCGTAGTCCGGCCGGCCGCTGGCATCGAGTGTTGGCGGTTTGACGGCCCCCGCTTTATCCGCCTTGGCGCCGGGGTCGACGGCCGCGTAGTAGTCGTGCTTGTAAAAATCGCCGAGGGTGAGACCTTTGAATTGAATGGTGAACTCTTTGCTGCGAAGCTGCCGCGCCACCGGGCTTTCCAGCCTCTGAAAGAAGAAGCTGCGGATTGCGGCGGTCTTCGGGTCCATCGAGAGAAACACCTGGATCACTCCGCCCTTGCCCGGGACGTTCACGCCGTGGACGATTCCTATCTTGTTCGGCCCGTTGAAGATGGTATACACCGTGTAGGGAGTTTCGTAGGTCTCGTAGATCGGATCCAGGTCGCTGCCGAGACGCTCCTGGAGTGCCTTGAACAGCTCGACGCCGTCCTTGAGCCTGGGAAACTCGTTGAGGTCCTCTCTGTATGTCGTCATCTCGGGGTACAGATACTTCAGGTCCTGGGCTGGATTGGTCAGGGTGCAACCGATCGCGGCAAGGATGGGTTGTGGCGCGGCTGCCACCCCAATCGTCAAAAGCAAAAGTAAGCGCTTCATCTACACCTCCTAGCGGTAGAAGTAATATTGGAGCGTGATGACCAGGCGCGGCGAACCTTGCATTCGCTCCACGTGTCGCTCGACATTGAGCTTGATCCAATGCAAGTTTGAGTTACCCACATCGTTCCGGAAGTACCACGAGACCTCGCCGATGAGTGATGCGTCTGCTCCGAGACCGTCTTGCTGGAACCGCCGGTACTGCGTGGCCAACCCCCACCGGCGTGAAGCACGCAGATATTCGGCTTGGTAAAGCTGCATGAACACGGCTTCGCCATCGTCGCCTCCACCACTCACCTCAGAAGTGAACGTTAGCAGACCGGTCGGCACCGCGCGTCTGTAGCGGCCATCAAGGCCGATTCGCTCGGTTTTCACGCGGTTCGGCGATCCTGTTGCAACTGCGACGTTAGGACTGCTCTCCGCCTGGAATACATAAGGGTTGCCAAGGATTGCTTCAGAGGAAAGCCGCTCCCCGCCAAGAATCGAGAGGCCGCCCTCCATCCCGTATCGGGAGCTGTACTTGTTTGAAAGGCTTAGCCTAATCGCGCCGAGTCCGGTCTGGCCTTTGAATTTGAGGTCGTAACCCGACCCGGTCAAGTAATAGGCGTCATAATTCAAATCATTGTTGAGCGCGCCCCAGAATCCGGCGTACCAGTCTTGCTCGAAGCCGAAATTGCGCTCGTTGGAAAGCTGAAGCACCGTGCCATGAGTATCGGTCTGGAGGTTGATCCCAAACGGGACGTAGAAATGGCCTGCTCGAAGGTTGAAACGCCCGACGTTCTCCCTGCGTTTCCGAGCGCTCAAAACAGGATTGAAGACGTTGTAAAGGTCAAGGTAGAGGTTGGCGTACTCGAACGCCCAGCCGCGCTCGTTCTGGCCTTCCATATCGTTGAGCACGGGATTGAATCCGTCCCGGCGGACCAGCCGCCCCTGGAAATCGAAGCTCGCGATCGTTGCCGTCGTATCTGAGAACTTTTTGAGTACCTCAAATCCAATGGACTGGCGGCTGGCAGGCTGGCCATCCTCAGTGGCATCGAACTGTGACATGACTTCCTCTCTGAAGCCGAGATTCTCGGTAAACAGCTTCTGCATCCAGGTGTGCGTGGACCCTTCAGGAGTTGCCTGTTGCTTCGAGGTTTCGTCGAGGTCTGCGAAGGGGTCTGATTTGGCCTCCTTATTGTCTTTTTGAGCTTCCTGAGGATCTTTTTGAGGCGGATCGGCTGACTTCTGGCCATCGGGAGCACCGGGTTGCGCGGTTTGGCAAAGCGCCAATAACTCCGCGCAATTCTCGCGACAAGTGACGTCTTGGAAGAATCTGACACTCGCCATAGGAGAACAGATTCCCCCGGCCAAGAGAGCGAGCGAGACTATTGAGGCCAAGTGTCCCATATTGATTTCAAGATCGTTCTCCTTTGCACTCATAATCCGGTGAACCAGCAGGCGCCCTCGCGCGGAGACACGCCGGGCCCTGACGAGATTGACAGGCTGGATTCGGGATCAGATGCGGAGAACGCGGACCCGCAGATAGAGTCCGCTGGAATCAAAGAACTGAACGGCGAGAGCGAAGCTTGAGGAATCCGAGATGGGTCCCTGTAGAGTGGCAACCATGGCCGGAGCATCGGCGGTCGGGCCCGGTTGCGGCGGCACCTGAACTTTCACCAGCACGCCGACGGAACTCGAGCAGTGCAGGATGCAGGCCGTGGATGGCGTGCTCGCAGGCGCCGGTTGCCGGTGGCAGCAGGAGTGCGCGCCCGGGCTGGCGTTCATCATCGGGCATATGGCCAGCGCCCACAACGGCAGGGCCGCCGAACACGTCTGTCCGAAAATCGCCACCACGATAAGCGCGCGCTTCAACATTCGCCTAACTGCATCATAACGTCTGAAATAGCGTGCAGGCAAGGGCAATCTCGCCTGCCCAACGGCTGGGCCGGTCGTCGTAGGATAACGAATGCCTGGAAGCGGCCCCGTTGCCGCCGGGGATTTGGGCGCTGCATCCTATTCGTGAGGGGAACACCTATGGAAGTGATTGCCGACTATCAGGACCTGTGTGGCGAGTGCCCGGTCTGGGACCCGCTAACGTCGAGCCTTTACTGGACCGACAACACGGGCAACCGCTTCTACTACTACCAGCCTGCGACGGGCGTCCATAAGATCCAGAAGGAGTCGTTCCAGATCTGCGGCTTCCGCATCAACGCCGGCGGCGGCTTCACGCTGATCAACCACGGCGGCGTCTGGCGCTGGGATGGCGCCGGCGAGCCGCGCCTGATCGCCTCCGAAGTTGACGGTGTGCGCCTCAGACTCAACGACTGCGCCGCCGATGCCGCCGGGCGCCTGCTCACCGGCTCCAACTTCTACGACCCGGCCGCAGAATACGAGCGTGCCAAGCTCTTCAGCGTCGCCACCGACGGCCGGGTGACGATCCTCGACGAGGGCTTCGAGCTCTCCAACGGCATCGCGTTTTCGCTCGATTCGAAAACGATGTACTTCACCGACTCGACCGCGCGCCGAATTTACGCCTACGACTACGATCTTTCGACCGGCGCCGCGCGCAACCGCCGAGTCCTGGTCGCCGTGCCTTCCGACGAGGGTCTCCCCGATGGATTGACCGTCGATTCCGAGGGGTACCTCTGGTCGGCGCAGTGGTACGGCTCCGCGGTCGTGCGCTACGATCCCGACGGCAAAGTGGAACGCCGCATCCCCACGCCCGCCAAGCAGACCTCCTGCGCCTGCTTCGGCGGCGATGATCTGGGCGATCTCTACATCACCACGGCCTCGCACTCCGAGCCCATGCCGGTGATGCCCCCGGGCTACGACCCCGTGAATGGCCTATTCGGCGGAGCGCTGTACCGGACGCGCCCGGGCGTCCGGGGTTTGCCGGCTTACGAGACGCGGCTGGCGTGACCCGCTATCCAGGGCAAGCGGCGACATGGTCTGGCCGGGGTCCCGGGTGGTGCGCACAGCGCGAAAAACAAAAAATGTGGAACAAAGCCAATTTCGCGTAACCTCTGGCCCTGCTATAGGCTACACCCTGTGTCAAGCGCGAATACGAGGCGAATTAAGGGGCGCTGGCGCGGCGATTCGACAGAATTCGACAGTCGTGTCGAAATCTGTCGAAAAGTGTCGAAAAGTGTCGCGTTCCGCCGGGCGGCGGAGGATCTGTCCGGAGCGAGCGGAGTGCTGGCTATCGCT
>Ga0074045_10006245_pt1 | contig 10254 bp, 13 predicted proteins | sample BogForMeECP23OM2_FD_94442 | JGI IMG/M metagenome (GOLD analysis project Ga0074045, IMG submission 94442) | Bog forest soil microbial communities from Calvert Island, British Columbia, Canada - Bog Forest MetaG ECP23OM2 | ecosystem: Environmental > Terrestrial > Soil > Wetlands ... | reverse complement strand
TCACCCGCAGTATCATCTCAAAACCGTATTTGCGTGTCCACTCCTATTTCGCGACAAAAAAAATCCGCAGGTAGGTCTAAGTCGTTCAGATCTCTCCGGTAAGCAGACTATGCATCATCGCTGCGCTGCGTTGCGGCGCAGTCGCATGGGAATCGCGAGCGGGTTGCCAGTCGCAGCCAGGTAGTCCCCCACTATCCCGTTTAGCGCCGCCAGCACGGCTTCACGTTCCTGCGAACTCCTCTGGTCCAAGATGGGCACGAGTTGCGCGAGAATGGCGTCGGTCGTGCTCCCCGCCAACCTAACCACGCTGCGAACGCTCTCATAGACGAGAGCCGCGATGGCGCTCGAGTGTTCTTGCATGGGGGTGCCGAAAATGCCAGGGGAACGAGCGATGCTGTTGTGCAGTGCCTCCGCCAAGTCAGTCAGTTCCGCAGTAACGTCAGTCGCCAGCCGGTTGAAACCGTTAAGATCGGAGAGATGGACGTGGGTCTTTTTGTTCATGGCAGCTCTACGCGGTAGGGCGCGCTCCTCAGGATTCATGCATTCAAACAACACGCCCAGAATCGTCACATCCGCTGCGGAGGAATCCGTACTGCGGCATCGTCGGGGATGGGAACCGTCCCGCTACCCACTTCGACGGCAATCGCGTTCTATAAAAGGGAGAGTCAAGAGAAAAACTTCCCCTGCGATTGTTCCCTCTGCACTTCCGCCGAATACAGGTCGAGCAAGCGAAAGCGAGTTGCCTCCAAACGTTGCCCCACTATTTTAACCGACCGTTTAAGGAGTTCGTAACCAAGGTCGGAGTTCTTTTCGCATTTTGCGCGCAGACACATGCCATTCACAGCAATGGCGCGGACGGGTTCAACCGCACGTGCGCCAAAACGCCAGCGATATGAAGGTACCAGCCAAGACCATCCCAAGACCTCACCCGCCTCCACCGTTTCCACTGTGAGGAGCGGACTCTGGGACGCACGAACTTCCAAAGAAATCTTGCCTCCGCGGATCAGAAAAAAATGGTTGGCTTCGCCTCCCTCCCGAAAGAGATGGTGACCCTTGTCGAACAGGACATTCGAGGCGCAACTGGTCAACAAGTCAACGTAGTCGGGTTCTAGGCCCTTGCAGAAAGGATGTTCGGAGATGACCCGTCTCAGGTTTTCCACGGCGGCCTCCCTGATCGAGGTCCACGCTGGGCGACAGCAAAGCCCGTGCAGAGAATCGACGTGTTTCTACCGGTATGCAAAGCACGCCTGCCGGTTCGCATAAACGGTCACATGTTGCGCACATCCCTGCTGTGTCCCGCGTCACAGCCCCTTGCGATAGGCCTTCCAAAGGAATAGACAGTCATTCCCAAGCCGACAGGGATGGCCACCCTCAGCTTACAAATCAAGGCCCTGCTGACCCGAAGACTCGCAAGCGTTCTTCGTTGCGCAGCGCTCGCAAAACTCCCTCCGTGAGCGCCTGCAGTTCATCTTCGCCCGCGTACACGACAATGGGAGCGATCCAACCTACGTGCTCCTTCACCGCCGAGACCAGCCGCTGTGAATGTGCCATGCCGCCGGTGAGGAGTAAGGCATCCACACGTCCGTTCAGGACAGTCGCCATCGCCCCGATCTCTTTTGCGATCTGATAGACCATCGCTTCATAGACTATCCCGGCTTTTGCCTCACCGGACGTAATTCGGTGCTCCACTTCCTCCAGGTCTTTGGTACCCAGATATGAGTACAGCCCACCATCGCGAAACAAGAGCTCTTCTACTTGCTTTCGCGTGTACTCGCCACTGAAGCAGAGGTTGACTAACTGCATTGCTGGTACGCCGCCCGCACGCTCCGTGGAGAACGCTCCCTCCTCACGCGAATTTGTCACGTCTATCATGCAGCCGCCCTCGTGTGCCGAAACCGAAATCCCGCTGCCCAGGTGGGCCACAATCAACCGCAGTGATTCGTAAACTTTACTGCGTTCGCGTGCATAACGCTTCGCTACTGCCTTGGAATTTAGAGCATGCGACAAACATTGCCGCTCTAGCAGCGCCGACCCCGACAGGCGCGCACAGGCCGGCCACTCGTCCACGCTGACTGGGTCGACGACATAGGCTTTTGCGCTGGCCTTTTGTGCGATGTCATGTGCCAGGAACGCACCGAGGTTGGACGCATGCTCACCACGCCTGGCCAAACGCAACTCATCCAGCATCGCGTCGTTCACTAGGTATGTGCCGCTGGCTAACGGAGGCAGAAGGCCGCCACGTCCAACTACCGCGTGCAACTCATGGACGTCGTGCCCTGACTCGGCGAGTGCAGATTCGATTTGCACACGACGAAACTGCTGTTGATCGACAATTGGGCGTCGACGGAACTGTGCCATCTCCGCCTCAGAGTGCCGGATGTTCTTTGTGAACTTAGGACGCTCGTCCACGTACAGTCCTAACTTCGTGGACGTGGACCCGGGGCTAATGGCGAGAATCCTAAACGTCTCGGGTCGCAAAGATAACCCCCAAGGCAATCGAGTTCAGCTTGTCGTCGACACTCTCCACGCGGGAAGGAATCAGGATTGGTACCCTCGCGCCTACAACCACGTGGGCGCACTCCGATCCGCCCAGGTACTTCGCGGACTTGCCGAGGAGATTGCCCGCCTCGAGATTGGGAACCACCATGCAGTCAGCGTGACCAGCCACCGGGTGCGCAATGCCTTTGGCCTGAGCTGCCGACTCCAACAATGCGCAATCGAGCGCAAGTGGGCCGAAAACCTCTGCATCACCAAACTGACCGGCGTCGCCCATCTCGGTGAGTGCCTTGGCATCTACGGTCGAGGGTACAGATGCACTGACGGCTTCTATGGCGCTCATGATGGCAATCTTCGGACGCCCCCGTCCCAAGGAACGCATTACCTCGATTGCGTTTTGCACGATTTGCTTCTTCTGTTCCACACTTGGCGAGACATTTAGCCCGCCATCGGTGATCCCCACCAACCTGAGATTGCCCGCCAGTCTGTCCTCATAAAGCAAAACGTCGCTCAGGAGCCGTCCGGAGCGCAGTTCCGCTTTACTGTCGAGCACGGCGCGCAAAAGCTGATCTGTGCGCAGGTGGCCTTTCAGCAAAAGGTCCACTACGTTGTTACGCGCCATGTGCACAGCGACTAGCGCGGCGTCATCCGCATCCACAAACTCCGCCTTGTCCATCAGGGCGCAAAGCTCCAGCGCATCCACCATCATTCGGGTTTTGCGCTCATCGCCGATCAGCACCGGAATAGCGATACCAAGCTGCAGCGCCGCAGCGGCAGCTGTCAGGGCAACCTCGTCCTCAGCCGCAACTACACCAACGCGCTGTGGACCTAACGCATGCGCGCGAAGGCGCAGCTCACTGAAACTATTCAGTTCTCGGCTGTCGTGGGACGCAGTCATCGTGAATAGCATGCTTACTCGCATCAGTAGTACGTTACAGTGAGGCAGATCACAAGAACCTTGGTTCGCATAAACGTCCCGGGCCGCAGATAACTAGTACCCGGCCCTATCGCCTAACTCCTGGTGAGTTTGAATGGATAGATCGGATAACCGGAAATTGCTGCTAGTACTCGAGACTCTCTCATATTTTTCGTTACCACCTCTCACATGCGGACGTGAGGGAGTTCCGGTTTTACGCTGGCGAACGCACATTCCGGGCGGATGTTCGCCAAATCGAAAACTCTCCGGAAACGGGGTTCGCTGAGATAAGTTCAATTGCGGCATTCGCGCGGCACAACACTTCCACGAGGCGAACTTCTGGGTCGTTCGCTGGAGATTCAGCGTCAATGCATAAAGCAATCAGGCCCAGTTAGCGGATCGAATTTGTTGGCGATGAGCTTTCGGTACCAGGCCAGCAGCGTATCCGGCCTCGCGACAGCCGCCAATACTTCCAAGGCTTTCCGTCCGAGCCGGTGGGCGATCTCAGCCAACGTAGCTTTTTCGCCATCGGATAACAGCAACCTGCCTTTGATTTGGGCTCTCAGGATCCGGTTCTCTGCGGCCAGATATTCGTTCCTCAGTAAAAGCTCCTGGTCTACGGTTCCGGTGATGTAAGCAAGCATATGAGCCCAAATCATTCCAGAGCCTCCCCGAACTTGATCGTCGAACCCAGATTGTACATGCTCTTGAGGTTTCAGAGAGCAGCTGTGCGAGGAAATTACGAGACCGGAAACCAAGCCTTTTCAATTCGTTTGAGGTTTTTGACCATACGTGTGCCCAAGCAGGTTCTTGGTGTCATCATCTGCCACGCGGCTGACTTCTTGGGCAATGACGTGAAGATAGTTTGACCCAGTTTCGCTGAGCACCCACACCAGAGCGTTTCTCAGCCTTTTGGAGTGCTGGCCCAACCATGCTCAGCACGCGGGTGAACAGAATCTCACGCATCTCTTCCTTCGGCACGTCTTCCATGCAGCAGACCATCACGTAGCCTACGTAGCCCGACAAAGACTTTTCAATGTGAAGTGCCCTGATTTCCTCACGCACAACTTCGTTGATGCTTTGCATGTGGAAATCTAAATTCAGGGCAAAGGCCAATCCGGAATAAACTACGCGACTGTAGAGAACCCGCCCCTAACTACAAAACGCTGCGACCTCTGTACAACCTGAAGACATCAAAGCGCGCCGACATTGGCTCTTCATCGTTAGTTATTAACGCACTCGGCAAATCTTGATTGGTAGAGGAGACCTGTCCCCCCTCGCACCACAATTAGAAAATCTCGGATCTTGCCTCCCGGTCCCTGTGCCATAGGGTAGAGAGTAGTACTTCACTAGTACTATGTGTTCAACAATGGACAGACGCTGAGAACGTCTCTGAGTATGATTCACGTGAGTTAGCTCGGAAAAAAGTGGGGCAGTTTGGCGCGGAAGGAAACTGCCCCCGAGGTTCTATCTGGCGTGGAAGCGTCCCCGACATTCGAACCCGAACTCAATTCGATGAAACGACAAAAGTATCTGTGTGCCAAATGGAATAGTCTCGCTGATTCTCTGCCTTCAACTCTATTCATGGGGAACTCCGATGAGGAAAAATCGCATTCTTCTAGTGGACGACGACGACGACGTCCGGGCCATGTTCCAGGAAGGCTTGGAATACCACGGGTTTGAAGTGATACCCGCCGCCAGCGTGAACGAAGCGCTGCAACTTATTTCTACCGATAATTTCGACGTGCTGCTCTCCGACCTGCACATGCCGGATGCTGGCGATGGACTCACCGTCGTCAGCGCCATGCGCCACGCACACCCGAAAGCTGTGACCCTCGTGCTGAGCGGCTACCCTGCTATGCAAGAGGCCATGACCGCAATCCTCCTGCAGGCTGATGAAATCCTAGTGAAGCCGGTTGGCTTGGCCGAGATTTCCGAACTCATCCAGAAAAAACTCTCCAATCCCAACGCTCGTCTCGCGTTGACCAAAGAGCGGGCCGCGACAATCTTGCAGCGTGAAATGGATTCGACGATCCAGAATTGGATGTCCCGCGTGGAGCGCAACGACCAACTGACCGCCATTTTGCTAACCCGCCAAGAGCGCACTGGCCATCTCCCCCTAGTCCTGGGTGACCTGGTCCGTCGCCTGCGCCTTGCTCCCGATGCCAAAGTTCCCATTTCCAGCGCCGCGCGCTTGCACGGGGGGCTGCGGCGCGCACAAGGCTACACTGTCGCCATGGTCGTGGAAGAGTCGCGAATGTTGCAGGTAAGCATCTTTAATACGCTTCAGAACAATCTGGGAAGCGTGGATTTCAGCACCGTACTGCTCGACGTGATGACCGTCGCAGACGAAGTGGATTCGCAATTGGAGGAGGCTGTGCTCGGTTTCATGGGACCCCTGGCAGCGAAGTCGGCGAGTCTGCCCGCCTAAAGCTCTCGTACGTGGCCGGAGAGTTCACGGCAGCAGGGCTTCCGACGTGTTAACGGCTCCCTGATTAACGTGCTATCTCTGACGACGCCGACCGTGGCGAGACCTTTGAGGTAAGGCACGGAAATACAACCTACCTATCGCCGAGCCTAGCGGACCTCGCAGACTATTTGAACGATCTGTCACTTTGATGCTGGCCCTCCTTGTCTGAAGTCCGATACAGGGCCTCGTGGTTTGAACTTTCCCGACCAAAGGCATACGGCCATAAATAGGACAGTCCGAACACACATGGTCACAATGAACGAGCTTGGGCGTGCACGTATCGGGTGCATGCCACTTATGGCAAGAAATCCCAAGACAGCAAAAAGCAAAACTCCAGCACCGGGTGTCTCCGTGTCGTCGAAACGAACAGGAAGGATGTATTCTCTGTTGTGTGAGAGCGCACGCGCTTGGGCATTCTTCGTTCGTGTGTTGGCCACACTTTGGCGGCGTAGGCGGCCGAGACAAGCATCAAACAGAATCGCTCGTAGAGGTCCTTTCCCGACAGGACTGCTTTTTCGTACCCGTCGTAGAAGACATTGACTTCGTTCTTCTTGAGGCAATCGGCAATTGCCTCCGCCTCTTTCCGTTGTTCACCGACAAAGGAAATCGCGACGTCATACTCAAACATTTTCGTCAGACTAACACAGTTGGCGTACCCGCTCAGGAGCCATGCGGCTCAGCGTCGAAGTAAGCTGTTTTGTGACCGAATGGCCGACAACTCAGAATGCATTCCGGTCCAGTAGTCCGGTTCGAGGAAATCCAGCGATTCGGAGTGCCGCTCGCATTTTGATCTCCTCGAACCCCGTTCTGGACCGTGATCGAACAATTCGCGCTGAGTGAGGCGCGCTGCCGAAAGCAAGCCGGCGCTATGGTCGGGCTTCGGTCGACTGCGGCGGCGATCCCTGAGAGATAGCGGAAGATTCCTTCAGAAGAGGGGCGAGCCGTGCGTCGCGCGTTTCCAGGATCTGATAGTCCCGATAAATGATCGTCAGCAAAGACCATCCCAGAATACGCACTTGCGTGACGGTTTCATTACGTACCGGGAGCCAGAAATCGCCCTGCTTCTCATACGTCACATGGATTACATTTCGCTTTGTCCACCACGAGGGGTTCTTGGCGGGCTCGCCTTCTATGCGCGTCACCGCGAAATCTTTTTCCTCTATCCAAATCCGGCCGCGAAACTGGAATTCGTTCTTGGTTCGCGGCGTGACTTCCAAAACATAGAAGGCATGATCGAGAGCATGTTCATAGGCTACGAGGCGAAAATCGTAGTTTTCCGGCCGTATGGCCGTCCGTCTGCGGTTTTCCTCGCGCATGGACTCTACTTCGGCCTCCATAAGCCGCTTCAAGACTCGCTTGTTCAAGAGTGCTGAGCCGCTCTCCGAAACGATGCTGAATTTCAACTTATCCGGTCGCTGGTAGGTTATCGCCGCAACCAAGTCGGCGCTCTTATCCGCCAATCCATGATATTCGAGATGATAGACGCGGATCGCCCGGTAACTCTCAAGGGCTTGGGCACGCTGCTCGTTCCTCGCCACCATCTTTTCCACGACTTGAGCCGTCGTCAGCGGCGCTGCCACGGATGTCTCTTGAGCAACTGAAATATTGACTTGGGTTGCGAGCAAAAACAGGCAGACCAACAGTCCGAACCTAAACAGCCGCCGCCTTGTTCTCCCTGTGGATGTCATCGCGTCCTACCGATCCTGCTGGGCGCGGGATGGCAATTTGGGCCTGTCTTGGATGTCGTCCTGCGCCGGCCGTCTCTACAACCATCTTAGAAGAAGCGATGACCCTCGGCTGCCCCGTTTTGAACAACCTGGCGAACCTGATGAAACCTCGAGCCCAAGATACGGTACCCTCCTAGCGTCTTACCGACGCTGGCCGCACGTCGAACTCAATTCTAACTTCGTCTTTGGCTTTGACGCCCGCTTTTCCGGGAGGCTTGATCCCGAAGTCGGTCTGTTTCACGGTGGCCGCGCCGGTGTAACGGTTGTCCTTCAGCATCACTTGCACCGTGACCGGCCGCGTCTGCCCACGCAGCGTCAGATTCCCGTGCAGCGTCCATCGCTCCGGCCCGGCAAGCTCCGCGGCTGTAGACTTGAACACGATCTCCTGATGACCCTCGCTATCGAGTACTTCAGGTCCCAGCATCGTCTTCTGCACTTCGGCGCGATCTTTCTCGGGTTCGTCCCTGCCGATCACACGTAGCTCCCGCGCATCCACGTGCACTTCCACCGCAGGATGCGCGCCCGTGTCCGCCGTACCGTCGTGAATCGGCGCGCGTACTTCGTGTTCGTGTCCCAGCGCTGAGAATACGCCCGTCTTGCCGACGTGGATCGTTAACGTGGACTTCTACGTGTCGATACTATGCTGTTGCGCGCTCACGCCCAGCCCGCACAAGCAGCTCACTGCCGCCAGGAACACGGTTCGCCTCATCGCTCACCTCTCAATGGCAATTTCCTCGCAGACTAACTTGCCCGTCTCAAAAAGAAATGTCTGTTCACTTAGGGACACCGCGAGTGCGGCCACTTCTGCGGCAACCGCGGCTGATCAGGGGTTGATCTTCGCTCCGGTGGGAGTTTTCACAAGACTGTCCAAAAGTGAACAGCGCACCGTCACCGGAAAAGCTAAAACCCATCACATGCTCGATGCGAAGAAGGTCTGGCTCTTTGGGCGATTGAAACATTCTTTACGACTCCTTGCGAGCCAAGCTGAAATTCAATTCAGGGAATTGCCGACTTTTTGTAATAAATCAGACGAACTCTTTATCAGCTACAACAATTGGCGAATGGCTCTAATGGGCAATTTCCAATCCGAAATTACGGCTCAGCAACTATCTTGCCTCGAAGCAATCCAGCAACAATTTGGACGGATGGGACGTGAGTCTTGGACTGATGGTGCAGTGAACAATTCGGCGGAATGGGAACAGATCCGTCGATTGTCAAGCGCAGCTTTGGAAGCGTTCCGTTGGTCATACTAGAAAAAACCTCGGCAGCGCTGTCGAAGACGCAAATCCTCCGATAGATTTTCCCCCTTTCAAACCACATACGTCGGCATAAATTGGCAGTAGGGCGAAAGTAAGAATCGAGTATGCTGAAGTGTCCAAGAAATCGAAGACTCCGGAACCCGAGAGGGCGAGACCAATTCTGGAGCTGCGGCATAAACTCGGTTTGAATCAAGTCACCGGATCCACACAGATCATAAAGAACAGGTCTGCCTTAGCGAGTTTCACAAACGGCGGCGGGTCTTAGTTAGTTAGGACGGACCGTAAAGGAATGTGTAGTCTTCTACGTTGGAGGGAGTCAGGTTCGCGAACTTCAGGGCAGCTTCGCACGCTCTGTCAGATGTTTCGTACTGTGAGCCATGGCCCGCGTAGTTCCCGCCGCGTATCGCACTCCAATACCACCAACTATCTGGCGCACCAGAGAATTGCCAAACGTCAAGTCGCCATCCCTCGTGCACCAACTGATAGCTTCTGGGTAAGAGTTTCTCCCATTTTGCCATCCTTACCATGATTGCGTTAGCCATGTTGGTCTCCTTTCAGCGAGTTCTCTGGAGGGGCATTTCACTGGCGGGGAGTCATCCGGACATCGGGCGAGACGACCAAAGTTGATGTTGGAGAACTGATGATGCTTCAGCAGGATGACCGTGTCAGCGATAAAACCTCCTGTGGAGTCGGATCGCACGAGCGATCCATAGGATTCTGAGAGCATCAGGGATGAAACTTCACAAGCGATTCACACTCGAAATTCTAGAACATTGCTCGTTGCCTCTTGGCTGCTTATCCGCTAGCTTGTTCGTGGCGTAGCTGATCAGCCCGCCAATTTGATAACTAAAATACGCGTACTCGATATTTTTCCACCGACACACCGACCGCCAACAACTCCTTGAGGCATCATTAATTCTTGGACTTAATTGATCGGGAGTGATTCGGAACTGGGACAGGACATCTCCGCTGGCTTCTTCAAAGAGCCCGATGATCTCGTGATACTGGAAAATCTGGTCTTCGTCGGGACAGGAAGGAAACCTTTCGATGAAATTAGCCAGACGGGCGAGCGCAATGTTCCACTTCATTAGGTCGCGCATTGGCAATCTAACCTAGCCAATGTTCGCTTTAAAACGGGGCTCGAGAGCGAACATAAGTAAATTTCCAAGGGCAGTTTTGTCCCGAGTACATCAGGAGCCCCATCCTCAAATAACAAAATGGGAAACGCGGGTCTGTGACATGGGACACGGTTCAAGAGTCGCCCCAAAACTCCGAGGTGCGGTAGAAACGGATACGCTGAAACCATGAAGGCCACATGCCGTCGTGAACTCGTGCCTCATTTCTCGTCCAATTAAGTCCTAAACGGTGACCCGGTTCCTCCATTGG
>Ga0074045_10006244_pt1 | contig 10254 bp, 10 predicted proteins | sample BogForMeECP23OM2_FD_94442 | JGI IMG/M metagenome (GOLD analysis project Ga0074045, IMG submission 94442) | Bog forest soil microbial communities from Calvert Island, British Columbia, Canada - Bog Forest MetaG ECP23OM2 | ecosystem: Environmental > Terrestrial > Soil > Wetlands ... | reverse complement strand
GCGCGCTTCGGTTTGCGGTCGCGCAATATTCCAAGTGGAGTTCGAATTGAGCAGAGGCGGAACGAAGAGAGGCAGAACTGCGGTTATTGTTGGCGCCCAATGGGGCGACGAGGGCAAGGGCAAGATCGTTGATGTGCTCACCCAGACGTTTTCGGTCGTGGCTCGTTATGCCGGCGGCCACAATGCCGGACACACTGTCATCATCAATGGGAAAAAATTCATTTTGCAACTCGTGCCCGGCGGCATTCTGCGGCCTGATTGCATCAGCGTCGTCGGCAATGGTGTGGTGATTGATCCGTTGGCCTTCCTGAAGGAAGTGGCCTCGCTGCGCGCCGCCGGCGTGAAAGTGGATGGCAATCTTTTCGTATCGAACCGCGCTCAGGTTATTCTGCCCTACCATCGCATGATGGAGCTCGGATCGGAAAACGCTCCTGGCCGCGTGAAAATCGGAACCACTTCACGCGGCATCGGCCCAGCTTATGAAGACAAAATGGGCCGTCGCGGCTTGCGCGTCGCCGATCTCCTCGACACCCAATTGCTGCGCACGCACATCGAGAACGCGTGCCGCGAAAAGAACACGATCGCGCATGCGCTCTTCAACTCCGAGCCCCTCGATGCCGATAAGATGTTCCGGGAATACGCCGACGCGGCCGAACAGCTTCGGCCCTTTGTCCGCGACACGGGGCTGCTGCTGAATCGCGCTCTGGCCGAAGGCAAGTCGATCGTTTTCGAAGGTGCGCAAGGCACCATGCTCGACATAGATCACGGCACTTATCCGTTCGTGACGTCTTCAAGCGCCACGTCCGGCGGCGCCGCCACGGGAACCGGAGTTCCGCCGACATCGATTGACACGGTCATCGGCATCACCAAAGCCTATTGCACCCGCGTCGGCAGTGGTCCGTTCCCCACTGAACTTCTCGGCCCCGAAGGCGAAGACCTGCGCAAGCGGGGCAACGAATTCGGCGCCGTTACCGGCCGTCCCCGCCGCACCGGCTGGCTCGATTTGCCTCTACTGCGCTACGCTGGCATGATTAACGGAATCTCCTGGCTGGTGGTCACCAAGCTGGATGTGCTCGACCACCTGACCGAGATTCCAGTGTGCGTGGGGTACAAGGTGGACGGCAAGCAAACGGACGAAGTTCCGGCACAGGCATGCGGTTACGAGAAAATCGAATGCATCTACCGCAACATGCCGGGCTGGGCCAGTCCGACGCAGAACATTCGGACGGTGGAAAAATTGCCCAAGGCGGCGCGCGAGTATCTGGCCTTTATCGAAAAAGAAACCGCCGCGCGAGTGGCCATGATCTCCACTGGCCCCGATCGTGAGCAGACGATTTTGGTGCCTGAATTTATAAGCGCGTTGGAACTGAAGAACTGCTAATTAAGGAGTGACGGATGGTGGTGTTGGCCGTAACCTGGATGGCAAAAATCGGGCGCGAGTCCGAAGTGGCCGCAATTTTCGAAAAACTAACGGCCGAATCGCGTAGAGAACCGGGCTGCGTCATGTATCAGGTGCATAAGCACAAGACTGATCCGCGCCGATTTTTCGTTTACGAACAATACAAGGACGACGCCGCGCTCGAGGCGCACCGGACCTCTCCGCACTTTCTGCAATTTGCGAAAAAAGATCTGCCCAAGCTCGGCGACCGCACCGAAGGGCACCTGTTCGAGCCGCTGGGATAACTGTCAATTCGTTGTCATCCTGAGCGGAGCGAAGGACCTCATGCGAATATGCATCCGGGTCCGCCCGGCTGTCACTTCGGCTGCTTATCCGCCATCAGCACGCCACCGGAGGCGTAACTTTCCTTCGACACTTCCAGAAAGGTCACAACGATCGCCTCACGGCGCGCACCCGCCTCTTCCACCATCGCATCGGTAATGCGCTGCGCAATCTTACGCTTCTGATCGACGGTGCGGCCTTGCAGCATAGTGACTTGAACTAACGGCATGGAATCCGGCTCCTGACCTTGCAGAATCATCTCTTCCCAAGGGGGGACCGATTCAGGCTAACAGGGTCATATCACTTTGGTCATCTTGATCGGCACAAGGTTCCTCATATATAGGTATTTTATATATAGGGAGGTCGAGTCTAAATGCCATCGGTAGGCGCACAGATCAAGCGGGGGAGCGCGGAACTGGCGGTCCTGACGATCCTCGCGGAACATCCCTTGCACGGATACGTAATCGCCAAGCGAATCGAGGAGCAAACTGGCGGCGTGCTGCGCTTCGACATGGCCTCTCTCTATCCCATGCTTCATCGATTCGAACGCAAAGCCTGGGTCAAAGCGGAATGGCAGACCCCACCCAACGGCCGCCGCCGCCGCTGCTACCGGCTCACGGCCTTGGGCCGAAAGCAGATCGCGCCGCTTCGCGCACAATGGCGTGCCTTTTTCCAGGCGCTAGAGAGCGTCACGGGGTTTCAAAATGCCTGACTGGAAGCAGATCGTCCGCAAACATCTTCACATCCTCGCGGTTTGGTCGCCGGAATTCACCGAGGAACTGGCCGCCCATCTCGAAGACAACTACGAAGCTCTCCTGTGCGAGGGCTTGCCGTCAGAGGTGGCCTTTCAACAGACCATTGGCCAGATCGAAGGCCGTTGCAGGGTTCGGCTCGTAATGCGGTTTCTACAGGAGGAGCTTATGACTGGTGTCTTCCGCGAGGTAGCTCTGCCCGGGCTGCTGACGTCCGCGGCAGCCTATTTTTCCCGTTGGGCGCTTGCACTGGATCACATTCGGCCCAAGGTCATCTGGCTGGTTGGCGGCGAATTGCCGCTGTGGTGGTGGTGCCTGCTCCCGATCTGCGGAGCGCTCGGAGCGCTTATCTCACGCCGCAACAAAGGATCGTGGCTTCGATGCGTCGCGGCATCTCTGCTTCCGAGTGCGATCCTGGGCACTTTTGTAGTGCCGATCTTTGTCGTCGGATTCACGATCTCGGGGTTAGCGAACCACTACCAGTTAGTCTCTGTCCGTTGGGAATCGCTCGGACTCGTGCCGCCCGGATTCGCGTTAATACCGGCGTTTTTTTCGCTGTCGGGCGCTGGAATCGCCGAAGTCAGCACCAAGAAATTCGGCTGCCTAGCTTGAGCCAGCAGGCGTTCTCCGCGCGGAGGGCGCCTGTTGGAGCTTATTGCGCTAATTCATATCCCGCGAAAAAGAAGCTCAACTCGAAGCGCGCCGTTTCATCCGCGTCCGAACCGTGAATCGCATTGTGCTCGATGCTGCTGGCCCATTTCTTGCGGATGGTGCTCTCTTCGGCACTGGCCGGATTCGTCGCGCTCATCAGCTTGCGCAGATCGGCGATGGCATTTTCCTTTTCCAGCGCCAATGCCACGATCGGTCCACTGGACATGAACTTGGTCAGCGAATGGTAAAACGGCCTGCTGGCATGGACGGCATAGAATTGCTCCGCCTGGTGCTGTGAGATTTCCAGCATCTTCATGGCCAGAATGCGGAAACCATTCTTCTCGAACTGCTCGATGATGTCTCCGACGGCGTTTTTCTTCACCGCGTCGGGCTTGATGATGGTCAGTGTGCGTTGTAGCGTTTTCATAAATTAGGTTGTCAGGTCTCTAAAGACTTAGTAGAGACGCGGCTTGCCGCGTCTTTCCGCCGCGTACCAAGAAGACGGGGCAAGCCCCGTCTCTACACTCGCACTCCCAGCACGGTTGCGAGCGTTTCGCCGATCTCGGCCGGCGATTTCGCGACCTTGAGGCCAGCTTTTTCCATAGCAGCAATCTTTTCGGCCGCGGTGCCCTTGCCGCCGGATATGATCGCACCGGCATGACCCATGCGGCGTCCGGGAGGCGCTGTCTGTCCGGCGATGAAGCCCACGACAGGCTTTTTCATATGCGTCCTCACGAACTCCGCGGCAGTCTCCTCCGCGTTGCCGCCGATTTCCCCGATCATGACCACGGCTTCGGTCTGCGGATCGTGGTTAAAAAGATCGAGCGCGTCGACAAAATTCGTGCCGATAATCGGATCTCCGCCGATGCCAATCGCCGTCGATTGCCCGATCCCTCGCTGCGTAAGCTGATGCACCGCTTCGTAAGTCAGCGTCCCGGAGCGCGATACGATGCCGACATTGCCTTCTTTGTGGATTGACGCCGGCATGATGCCGATCTTGCATTTGCCCGGCGAGATGATGCCGGGGCAGTTCGGCCCGATCAGGCGCGAGCGCCGGTTCTGCAGAAATTCCCAGGCGCGAACCATGTCGAGCGTGGGGATGCCCTCGGTGATGCAGACGATCAATTCGATTTCCGCGTCGGCCGCTTCCATGATCGCGTCGGCCGCGAACGGCGGCGGCACAAAAATGACCGTGGCATTCGCGCCCGTCTTGTCCGCCGCTTCCTGAACGGTATTGAAGATCGGCCAGCCCTCGTGCGTCGTCCCGCCCTTGCCGGGGGTGACGCCGCCCACAATCTGCGTGCCGTAAGCCGCACACGCCTTTGCGTGGAAAGTGCCTTCGCGGCCTGTCAGACCTTGTACAATCAAGCGAGTTCTCTTGTCAACTAGGATTGCCATAATTGCTCACTTTCGAAAATTCTCATCCGTAGAGACGCAGCTTGCTGCGTCTTTGTCGCCACCGAAAAGCAGACGCGGCAAGCCGCGTCTCTACACTAGGCTCTCGTCGCTGCTACAACTTTGTCGGCCGCATCTTTCATGGTCTCGGCAACCACGAAGTTCAGCCCCGATTCCATCAGGATTTTCTTGCCTTCCTCAACGTTGGTGCCTTCCAGTCGAAGCACCACCGGCAGTTGGATATTCGTTTTCCGCGCTGCTTCGACCACCCCGGTAGCCAACATATCCACCCGCAGAATGCCGCCAAAAATGTTGATCAGTACGGCCCGCACGCTCTTGTCACTCAGCAGAATTTCAAACGCGTGCGCTACCTGCTCCGCGTTGGCGCTGCCGCCCACATCCAGAAAATTGGCTGGCATGCCGCCCGCGTATTTGATGATGTCCATAGTGGCCATCGCCAAGCCGGCGCCATTCACCATGCAACCCACGCTGCCGTCGAGTTTGATGTAGTTGAGGTTGTATTTCGACGCCTCCACCTCCAGCGGATCTTCCTCGGTGATGTCCCGCAGGTCGCGCAGGTCGGCATGGCGGAAGAGCGCGTTATCGTCAAAAGTCAGCTTGGCGTCGAGCGCGAACAACCGGCCATCGGTGCAACTGATGAACGGATTGATTTCCACCAGCGAAGCGTCCGACTCAAGAAATGCGCGATACAGACTGGTCAGGAACTGCACCGCAGGATTGATCTGCGACGGCTTCAGTCCCAACGCAAACGCGATCTTGCGCGCCTGGAACGGCTCGAGACCCATGCCCGGATCGATGTACTGCTTCAGAATCGCCTCGGGTCTCTCGGCTGCCACCTGCTCGATATCCATACCGCCCGCAGGCGAAGCCATGAAGACAGGCTTACCCTCGCCGCGATCCACCAGAATGCCGAGATAGAGTTCCTTCTCGATCGGCAACGTCTCTTCGATTAGCAAGCGATGCACAATGCGCCCTTCCGGTCCCGTCTGATGCGTCACCAGTTTCATACCCAGCATCTTGCCGGCGAGTTCGCCCGCTTCTTCCACCGACTTGGCGATCTTCACGCCGCCGCCCTTGCCGCGTCCGCCCGCGTGGATCTGGGCCTTCACCACCACTCCCGTCGCGCCGGAGCCGAGAATCTCTTTCGCCGCCGCCTCCGCTTCTTCGCGCGTTGTCGCCATTGTGCCGCGCGGCACGGCGACGCCATACTTCTTCAGAATTCCTTTTGCCTGATACTCATGAATTTTCATAATGATTCCAAAAGTCGTCTTTGGTCGCTGGTCTTTAGTCTTTAAGTCGTCAGTCTTTCGCGATTACGAGCCGCGGCAACCGCCGTTAAATGGACACTCCCGAGAGGACTCTGCTTGCGGCTTCACACAACGTGCAGCAAACTATTAATTTTATAGAGGCAGAGGGATTGGCGCAAACGATTGGCGCAAACGACGCAGATCACGATCAACTGTGATAAGTGCTACCCTTGGCTGGGAATCCCAGGCTGAGAATTCTTGGCTCCAAATCTAATGATCCTCGACGCCCTCCATCGCATCGCCAACCACCGCCAGTCGCTCTCCCGCGAAGAGGCGCACGCGGTGATGACGGAGGTACTCACCGGTCAATGCTCGGACGCGCAAATCGCGGCGCTGCTGGTGGCGCTGCACATGAAGGGGGAGACGGTCGAAGAGATCGTCGGATTTGCCGAAGCCATCCGCGCCGCCGCCGTTCCGCTCGAACTCCATGCCGACTCCGTCCTCGACGCTAGTGGCACCGGGCGCGACGCGCTCATCGATACCTGCGGCACCGGCGGCGATACCAGCGGCACCTTCAACATTTCGACGGCAACGGCGTTCGTGGTCGCCGGCGCCGGCGTGCGCGTCGCCAAGCATGGCAATCGCAGCGTGACCTCGAAGTGCGGCTCCGCCGACGTGATGGAAGCGTTGGGCGTGAATATCCAGTTGCCGGCCGCGCAGATTGCGGCCTGCCTTGACCAGGTCGGGATCGCGTTTCTTTTCGCCCCCGCCATGCATTCGGCGATGAAGCACGTGCAAACGGCGCGGCGCGAGCTGCATTTGCGCACGGTTTTCAACCTGCTCGGTCCGCTGACGAATCCGGCGCGCGCCACCTGCCAGGTAGTTGGAGTCTATTCCGCCGACCTTGTCGAAAAACTGGCAGAAGCACTCAGCATGTTAGGGTTGCGTCGCGCGCTCGTCGTCCACGGAAGCGATGGTCTGGACGAAATTACAATCACTGATTCGACGCGCATTGCCGAAGTGCGCGAGGGACAAGTTCACAGCTACGAAGTCACACCCGAGGAATTCGGCCTGCGGCGCTCCACGCTTGACGAAATCTCCGGCGGAGACGCTGCTCGCAACGCCACGCTGATCCGCGAAATACTGTCGGGAAAGAAATCCGCCCGCCGCGACGTGGTGTTGCTCAACGCCGCTGCCGCCCTGGTCGCCGCCGGACGAGCCGATCATCTGCGCGATGCAGTGCCGCTGGCCGCCAACGCCATAGATTCCGGCGCAGCCCTGGCAAAGTTGCAGGCGCTTGTCGCATTCGCGGCAGACCACGTGCAGCGCTCAACTTGATTCCGCCGCTCGAACCTACTTTTTGCTCGCAGCCGCTTTCAATTTCTCAATCTGCTGCAGATGCGCGGCACCGTGACCGCCCATTCTCTCGACCAAGTCCGCCACGGTCATCTCCCGTTGCATTTCCGGGTGAAAGGCCGACTTGGAAAGGTCGGTAGCCTTCAGACTTCGCAGCAAACGCAAGTTGTGATGACGTGCCAACCCGTAGAATGCGACCAGTTCCGAAGCAGGCGAATCCAGGTAGTTCAGATTGCGGGTCCATGCGTCCTGATCGAGCGGCGCGATGACGGGCTTTGTATCCGCGAGCATCTGTCGTAACCGGTATCCATAGATGATCTCAACATCAGCCAGGTGACCGAGGATTTCCAGCACGCACCATTTTTCAGGGGAAGGCTTGTAGCGCAGAACTTTTTCCGGCAAACCAGAGACGGCTGAAGCAATCTCTCTCGGGCTTTTCTCAGCAGCATCGAGATGTTTTCTTAACTCCGCTTCCGTCATTGGCAATACTCATTCGTGATCAATTCAAAATTACCGATTGCAAATCAAACATCACTTTACTTCCACCCGCTCCATATACTCCGCCACCAGCACATTCCATCCAAGTTCTTTCTTCATGCGGTCGCGAAGTTGCGACGATGCGACGGGCTCGCCATGGACAAGATAGGTCGCGCCTGGCTTGTTCTTGAACGTCTGCAACCACTCCAATAACTCGGGCGGATCGGCGTGATCGCTGAACTGTTCGAGCGCCGCCACCTGCGCGCGGATGGGCACGAACTGGCCGAAGATCTTCACCTCGGGCGCTCCGTTCTTGATGATGGCGCCGCGCGTACCCGGCGCCTGGAAGCCGATAAAAATAACCAGGTTCTTCGGATCGGGCAGGCGCTGCGCCAGGTGATGCAGGATGCGGCCACCAGTCACCATTCCACTCGACGAAACAATAATCGACGGATAGTGGCTCTCGTTAATTTTCTTCGACTGCTCGGCAGTTTGCACAAACGTGAAACCCGGCCACTCAATCGGCGAGCCGTATTTCTTGATCAAATCGGCGGCCTGCGGAGTGTACTCCTCCGAGTGCTTCATGAAAATTTCGACGGCATTGATCGCCATCGGGCTGTCGCAGTACACGGGCAGGCGCGTAATCTGTCCCGTCTCCATTAGTCCTTTCAGAATGAAAAGAAATTTCTGCGTCCGCTCCACGGCAAATGCCGGAACGATCACGCTTCCGCCGCGTTGCGCGGTCTCGCGAATCAGGCGGGCGAGTTCCGGTAGAGGGTCAGTGTCGGGATGCTGCCGGTTGCCGTAGGTGGACTCCATGACCAGGACGTCGGCGGTTTCATTTTCCTGCGGCCCGGAGTGCACCACTTTGCCGGGCGCAATTTCACTATCGCGCACGCGGCCAATGTCTCCGGTAAAAAGCAGTCGATCGCTACGGCCGTTTGTCTGCAGCGTGATTTCCACCATGCAGGAGCCCAAAATGTGCGCGGCGCGCACGAAGCGGAACGCCAACTCGGAACTTAGTTGCGTGGTTTCGCCGACCGCGACCGGCTTGAAGCGTTGCAGGCAATCCTGCGCCTCTTTAAGCGTGTACAGCGGCAACGCCGGATCGTGCTTCGATACTTTCCTCTTGTTGTAGTACGCCGCGTCTTCTTCCTGCAGGTGCCCGGAGTCCGGCAACACGACGGAGCACAGATCGATGGTTGGCTGCGTGGCGTAGACCGGCCCGCGAAAGCCTTCTTTTACCAGACGCGGAATCCAGCCACAGTGATCGAGATGCGCATGGGTAAGAACAACCCCATCAATTTCACGGGCCGGGACGGGAGTGTCCTGCCAGTTGCGCTCGCGCCATTCTTTCTGTCCCTGGAAAAGTCCGCAGTCGATCAGAATCTGAAATCCCCGCTTGCCGCTCGAATCAGAGCCGGTGTTGATCAGGTGCTTCGAGCCAGTCACGGTCCCGGCAGCACCGAGAAATTGAATGTAGGGCAAACGTCCTCCTCCAAAATTGCAGAGGTCAGAGATCAGATTGCAGAAGTGAACCGGCGAAGTTCGATTTTACCTCTGCAATCTGACCTCTGACCTCTGCAATTCCAGGTCACTTCTGCGGCGCACTGATCTGAAACTCGTTGTTCGTCAGGTCGCTTTCCGGAACGCTGCCATCGTTGACCACAATCTGGCTGGCTGCGCCGGTCAATTCCACTCTCGTTGTAGCTGTACTCCTGGCGCGCACCTCAATCCGTTTCGTGATCACACCGCCTTCAAAAAACATCGTGAATGGAACTTCCGCTCCCGCATCACCAAGGTTTTCCAACGTTACAGTAATGAAGCGGACTCCTTTTTCCGTGGTCCACGGATGCACGGACTGCACGCGGAAATCCGGCAGGCCGCGATCCTTATAGACCCAGTCGTCGAAGAACCAGCCCAGGTCGCGCTTGGCGGCGGACTCGATCAACTGCTCCACATATTTGGGATCTTTGTCTTTGTCGTTGTCGTCCTCGGCCCGATATTTGCCGATGGCCTGCTTCAGCGCATCGTCGCCGATCATGTCACGCAACATCCACCACACGTAAGCCCCCTTGCTCCGATAATAAGTTTCGTCAAACGTGGTGATCAGCGGTTGGCCAATGCTTTTCTCGCCAGTGTTCTTCTGCCCGACATCTTTCTGCAGCGCGGCCGATACTTCTTTTTCCGAATCGAGAAACGCTGCCCGGTGCTGTCCCAGAAGATCGAGCGCCGCCTCGCGCCCACCTTGCTCCTGGCGATACATCGCCTCGGCGAAGTGAGCCAAGCCCTCGTACACCCAGGGTATCGGCGATGGCAAAGCGGAATGGACCAATTCGTGGATCAGGTTGGTACCCGCGAGTTTCGAATCCTGCGCGGCCATCGACGCCATCAACAACGTGCCGCTTTCAAACGCAGCGGAACTCGAATCGGCAAAGTCGGCGATGGCAATTGGCGCTTTCGGCGGGCCGAACCATCCGGTTACAAATTTCATGGCAGGATCGAAGGCGCTGGAGTAGGTCGCCGCTCCTGCCTCGTGCCCCGGCAGACTGAACAGAGATAAAGGAGGCTTCGGCTGGTGTTGATACTTCGCCACTACGAAGGTTGGGGTGCCTGCACCGAGGCGCTTGTCGTC
>Ga0074045_10006243_pt1 | contig 10255 bp, 7 predicted proteins | sample BogForMeECP23OM2_FD_94442 | JGI IMG/M metagenome (GOLD analysis project Ga0074045, IMG submission 94442) | Bog forest soil microbial communities from Calvert Island, British Columbia, Canada - Bog Forest MetaG ECP23OM2 | ecosystem: Environmental > Terrestrial > Soil > Wetlands ... | reverse complement strand
GAGCAACCCCTTGACGGCGAGCCGGGGCGCAGGCTATCGCTGCGCCCGACATATGACCTATTACGCAAACCGGACACCGGGGACCACCATCGACTGTCAGAGGAAGTCTTAAGTTATACACCTTATTTTCGTCCAGGCTTTCTATTCGGCGGTTCCGTGGACATGTCGTCACGCCATAGCGCGAATGCCTGATCCACGAGTTGCGCTCCCTCAAACAGTGCTGTTACCCAACCCTCAATCGCGCCAAGAACAAGCCCGTTTTTGGTCACATCTCGGACGAACAGGTTGTCGTGGTCGAGCTTTTTCGCGAAATTCTCGAGGCCGGCGGCAGTGGCGCGCGCGACGCCAGTCGCCAGATGGACGTTGGCGCGCGTAAGGCGCAAGATTGCGTCGGATTGCACAGTCTTCTTCTCAGCCACAGCATCTCCTCCGTTTTATATAACCCTTGATGGCCTCGCCCTCACGGTCCTGCGCGAGGTCAACCGTGAGGCTCGCCGAGCAGTCTCCGCGCTTCGCGTAGCCCTTCAGCCTTCCACGGCGCTTCGCAAGAATCGGTCAGCAGAACCAGCCTAGCACGCGCCTCCTCTGTGGCACCACTTTCGGCCAGCGCCTTGACCAATCCGAGCGTTCCGCGAACTTCGTACAGTCGCATGCCGTTGCGCCGGGCCGATTGGATAGTTTCGTTCCAGGCGCCCTCGATTGCCCGCCAATCCACGCTACGCTCGAGGATTTCGGCGCGAGCGCCAAGAACGATGGTTTCTTCGAGCACCATCTCCCCAACGGCGGCGGCGGCTTCCTCGATGATTTCAGCCGCCTCGGTCAACTGGCCCGCCGCGGCGCAGACCGAAGCAAGAATCGAAAGGAACCACGCGTGGGGTAAACGCTGGCCGTTCGTCAACCACCCGGCAATAGCGCGCCGAATCCTGTCCGGGGCGTCCGATGAGTTGTCGATCGCCATCGCGGCCCAACCAGCGTAGACATCCAGTCCTGACGCCATTTGTTCGAGCGCGTGGGCGCGGGCGAATTCGGCGCCCTCGCTCGCTACGTGCAAAGCAGCGACGGGTTCCTTGAGGAACCAATGCAAGGCCGCGGCGTTCAGCATGCAGTACGCGATGGTTGGCGGAGACTCGAGCTCGCGCGCCGCGACCAACGAAGCCGCCGACAACTCGCGCGCTTTGCCCGTGTCGCCCGTGAGCACCAGCGCAACCGCGAGATAAGCCATCGCGAGAGGTCCAGCGTCGAATGCCCTGGCAGCGGAGTCGCCTTGCGTATAGCAGTCGACCGCCGCACGCAAATGATCGACGCTCTGCGCGAGCCGCCCGCGATGAAAAAGGGTCATACCTAACGCGAGATGCGACCAGCAGAGGGAGTAAGCAGTACCTTCGCTTTCGGCACTCTTGAGCCGCTGTTCGGCGACAGTCTGAGCGGCGTGAGCCTCGCCCCGCGTGACATGCATCTGCCATAGGCCAAGCAGCGCGGCCGAACGATTTGGACGGAGCCGGCTACCGAGCTCGCGCACCCGTTTGTAGGCGGCTTCGGCCTCCGGCGCAGCCAACCCTTTCGTCGCTGAAAGAATCGACGCCTCCGTCATACGCAAGGACATCTCGCGCTGATCCCGTGAGTCCGAATTCGGGATCGCAGCCAGCAATTCAATGGCCTTCGCACAATGGGCCGCGGCTTCGACCAAGGCTCCGCGCCGGGAAGCCCGCTCGCCGGCGAGCTGCCATGCGCGGCTGGCTTGATCGGCATTGCCGGCCGCCGTGTGATGATACGCGAGCGTCTCTGGCTCGGCCTTGACGGCGAGCGCTTGCGCCGCGGCGTTGTGGAGAGCGCGCCGTCGCGTGCGCAAAAGAGAATTGTACGCGACGTCGCGCACCAGAGCATGTTTGAACATGTAACGTGCGTCGGGAGGAGTCCCAGAGGCAAGTAGCAGGCCGGAATCCAGCAGGTTTTTCAGGCTCGCATTGAGCTGTTTCTCGTTCTGGTCGGTAATTTCGCGCAACATGAAATAAGAAAATTCGCGGCCAAACACCGATGCGATCTGCGCCGTCTCCTTGGCGCTGCCAGTCGAATCGATCCGGGCCGTCAGCAAATCCGCGAGCGTCGCAGGAATATCCTGATAAGCGGACACGTCGCCGCTTCGAGCCGCCGCGACGCGAGATAGCTCTTCAATGAACAGGGGCACACCGCCACTGCGGTCGAGTACCAGCTCGACCACCGCGTTCGGAACCTCAGCGTCTATGCGCCAGGCGCGCGCCAAGCCAGCGGTCTCTTCCCGGCTCAGCCCCCCAAGTTCGACGTACGAACAGTCAGGGCCCGCCGTCCACGGCGCGTTGAACTCCGGCCGTGCGGTGCAGAGCAGCATCAATGCGGACGACCTGCCGCGGTCGGCCAGGTATTGGATCAGTTCGATCGTCGAGGGATCGGACCACTGGATATCTTCCAGAACCACCACGAACGGTTGTAGACGCGCGACTTCCAGCACCCAGTCCACGATGGCCGCCATAAAGCGTTTGCGCTTTTGGTCGGGCGAGGACAGCAGCGGAGTGCGATCCGGCGGCAGCGGCAGATTGAGCATCTCCGCAATCGCGGGCAGCGTGGCATCCAGGCGCGGCGTGATGTTGAGCAGGTTGCGCCGGATGCGCGACATGGCGGCGACAGGGGATTTGTCGTCGGCCTTCACGAACGCGCGTTCCAACCCCTCAATCACCGGGGCGAAAGGAGTATCAGTGGAAAAGGGCGAACAAAAGCCTTCGATCCAGGTATGGGGCTCAGCTTGCAGTGTCGCTGAGAACTGTTGCACCAGCCGGGACTTGCCCATCCCAGGCTCGCCATGGACAATTACCACCTGGCGGTGGCCCCGTGCGGCACGGGCCCAATGCTCGGTCAGGATCTCCAGCTCGGCTGCGCGACCGACAAATGGAGTAGTGAGACCGATCGATTTAAGCCGGTTGCGCACGCCGGTCGCTTCGCGCACGCGATAAAGGAGGACCGGCGCCGTGACGCCCTTCATCTGGAAAGCGCCGAGTGACTCGACTGCAAAACGGCCGCCGACCAGGTTGTTAGTCGCCTCCGTGATGACCACGGTGCCTTCGGCCGCCAGGCTTTGCACACGGGCGGCGACGTTGGGAGTTTGACCAAGCGCCGCGGTCTCGCGCCGTGTTCCCGCCCCGATCTCGCCGAGCACCGCTCGTCCCGTATGAATTCCCACGCGCGCCGCAAGCTTGCGATCTTCCCGCAGACTGCGGTTCACACGTTCGAGGGCGGCGAGGATCTCGAGTCCCGCTCGTATCGCGCGCTCCGGGTCATCGCCGAGCGCGACCGGCCAGCCAAAATAGGCCACTACCCCGTCGCCGAGGTGTTGCGCCACATGCCCCTTGAGCGTGATGATCGCATTGACCACGGTGTCCTGATAGACGCGAAGGACCTCGCGGTAATCTTCCTCGTCCAGACGCCCGGCCATCTCGGTCGATCCGACCAGGTCACAGAACAGAACGGTCAGCTGTCGCCGCTCACCGTCGGCCTGTACCGGCGCCGGGGCCGACTGGAGTGAAGTCGTTTCAAGCGGAGTTCCGCAGGCGCTGCAAAACCGCGCGCCCGCCATGGCGATTTGGCGGCAGCGTGGGCAGGCCATCGCCGACTTCCCGCCGCACGCCAGGCAGCTCGCATCCGAGAAATCATCCCGGCCGCACTTCTCGCAGATGGTCGACATCCACTCGCTCATGGAATTCGCGGACGCGCTCGCTTAACGCGCTCCGTCAGAACGGAACCCGATTAGCCACTCCAGAGGACCGAGCCATGCTCCACTCTGAAATTGGTCTTCATCCGATAGCCAGCGGACGTGTTGGACGGGTCAAGGCCGAGTTCCTTCTTGATCGGATGACTGTCGAGTTCGCCGATCTGAAGTTCATAAAGGTGGTCGAGCGGTTCGACGGCTTCGGCCCCGAAAAGCACGTACTCAGCCGTCGTGATCTGGCTGAAGCAGGCTTTGGCCGGCACCCCGGTCTTGTGATCTTTCACGTCACGGAACTGCTTATAGAAGATCTCCTTGACCCCGGTGTTGGCCCAACTGTCGAGCAGATCGCCGACCGCGCCGACCCCGCCGACCAAATCCATAATTCCAAAGAGCGCGTTCGGGATTTTGCCCTTACGATGGATACGGATAAATTTCTTATGCCAATCCCACAGATCGTCCGTCTTATTGCCGCCAAACGTAGTAAGTTCGAAGGATCCCGGGTTAGCCGTATGATCGCCAGGGTCGATATCGAGCAGACCATAGGTTTTCGCGTAGCCGAACACCTCGCGACCGCCCGTCATCGAATTAGGGTTATCGACCCACACAAAAGGCGAAAACAGCGCTGGGAAAATACCAGCATTATTTGTCTCAACGAGGACCGGCACGTGCACCAGTACGTTTTTCTCTCGTACGCCTGGCCGCTCGGCGTTGCCACCGCTGACGTGAGCGATCGAGCCGGCAATTATCACGACCCAGGGACCAAGCGGCGCACATCTGACCTCGCCGTTCGAAGGGTCGTTGAAGACCCTCTTGCACAACTGGCCCAACGCATCGATCTTGGCCTCGACGGCGAACACGAACAGGTCCGCTCCCCGGCACACAATGGGAGGCTCTGCGGTCATTACGGGGCCAAAATCGAGGTATTTGAGCAAAGACATGATTGCAGTCCTGAACTGGGGCTACCGTTAGCGGGCCTTGTGAAAGTTAAGCCCGAACATATCCTCGCGCCATGCTTTCGGCAAGCCGCTATAGCTCGATAGAATCGGCTTGCTTATTCTACCGATGAACGACGGTTAACAGGGAGTATTCCGGGGCGCCGACCAACAAAGACGCAAGATTAGATCGATCGGTTATGGACGTTCTTGTTTTAGGAGTCAGTGGTCATATCGGCAATGCCGTCGCCCGCGAGTTGCTCGCCCGAGGACATCAGGTAACGGGAGTCAGCCGGGGCACTCGTCCCGCGCGGAATCTCGCGGGCCTGCCGATTCGCCATATTCGGAGCGACATTGGCGATGGAAAGCAACTCGATTCGTGGGTGCGACGCTACGACGCGATAGTCGACGCCGCGGCTCCCTATCCGATCGCACTGGCTCAGCCTGGCGAAGCGGGCGTGCCGACGTTGCTGCGTCAGGCGAATCGGCGGACTCGCGCGCTCCTCGAAGCCGCACGCAAACACGACGTCTGTCTTGCCTACGTGAGTTCGTTTGGCACGCTCCCGCAGCGCCGTTTTGGGCTTGATCGGATTGCGACGGAACTGATGCGGCAGTTGCATCCGTACTTCGCGGTCAAGGAAAGTATCGAGCGCGCCATGCTCGCGGCGGCGGCCGACGGACAACCGGTCGTGGTCGTTAACCCCACCGGATGCCTTGGGCCGTGGGATCAGAAGGAGCGCAACCGATGCTTCGTGCCGGCGCTCCTCCGTGGTGAGATTCCAGCCTCAACCGATCAGATGCTCAACGTCATCGACGTACGTGACGCCGCGGCGGGGGTGATCGCCGCGCTCGAAGCCGGACGTTACGGCGAACCGATTGCTCTAATCGGGCACAATATATCGAATGAGATCCTTTTCCGCTGGATCTGCGAAATCGGCAGGGTGAGCCCGCCGCGCATGGTCACCCCGAGCGGCGCGGGTGTGATCTCCACTTACCTGACCGAGCTCGCGCTGGGCGCGCTGCGGGTCGAGACGCCGTTGCCGGCGCTGATCGCGATGTTGACTTATATGCATGACTATCTTGCGCCAAGTGTCGCGCAAGAGGAGCTCGGCGTCGTGCTCAGGCCGTTGTCCGCGACGCTGCTCGAGAGCATCGCCTGGTACCGGCTGATCGGTTACTGCTGAGGTGTCGGTGCGCGGTCAATTCCGCTCGATCACCCAAACCATCAGCGCCTCGATAAATTGCCGATCGCGGGAGTCCGGCATCCCGGTATAAATGCGCGAAAACTCGTGGAGCGCGGCGCCAGCCAATTCCTCGGCGAGATGCCGCGCATAGTAGATGCAATCATATTTATCGAACAATTTCCGCATCCAAAGGACCTGTTTGCGCGTGCGTTGCAGCCGGCGTCGGGCGAGGATGCGAACGAGTTCAGCACGTTCGGCCGGAGCGGCCTCCTGGAGCAAGCGGATCATCATGAGCGTGCGCTTGCCTTCCATCAGGTCGCCGTTGAGCTCTTTCCCGTAGTGGGCGCTCGGCGCGAGATTCAACAGATCATCCTGGATTTGAAAGGCGGCGCCGAGAAAAAACCCTAAGCGGATGAAAGGATCCAAATCCAGGGTACCGCGCGTGCCAATCAGGGCGCCGGCGCGCATCGGAAAAATCGAGGCCAGCCAACAGGTCTTCTTGAGCACCATCTCAAGGTAGTCGGCCTCGCGCAGCCGGCCGTTGGCTTCCTCGCGCCAACCGAGCTCAAGCGCCTGACCCTCGGCCGATTCGCGCGCCGTCCGCACCGCCTCGTCAAAGATACGCGAAGCGAGCTCCGGGCCCATGGTCCGCCAGTTTTCGAGCAGCGGGCGCAGGCTGGTAAGCAGCAGCAGGTCGCCCGCGTTCAATGCAAGGGGAACGCCGTGCAAAGCATTGAGTGACGGTCGCCCACGGCGACTCTCGCTTTCGTCCTCGATGTCGTCATGGATGAGCAAAGCGTTGTGCAACAACTCGATCGCGGCCGCAGTGGGCAAAACCTCGTCGAGCGACGCGCCAAACGTGCGCGCGACGGCGACGCAGAGGCTCGGACGCATCATCTTGCCGGGCCGTGTTGGATAGTCGGCCACCAGGTCGTAAAGGTAGCGGCGCGGCTCGCCACCTTCGAGGTAACGACGCACCGCCTTGCGCGTCATCGAACCGTATTCGTGGAGGGTCGTTTCGACGATCGTGGTTGATACTCGTTTCGCCATCGCGGCTTGCGACAGGAGCTACTTATTTCGCGACGCGTATGGTCAGCACGCCTTGCGGTTCGCCGGATTCGCGCTCAAGCAGCAATCCGCTGCAAATCGCGCCAGCGCTCATTCGTGGCATGCGAATTCGCAGGGAAGCCTTTTTACCCTTCGCCGCTTTGGCGAACTCGAGACCCTTCACAACGGGCTTTGCAATTCCCGGTGCGTACAGCCCCGTCGTTACCAGCATCAGGCGTTCCGCCCCCGGGCGTAACTCGAGCGTCGCTTTCACGGGTTGCGGCGAGCTCAACTCAATCTCGACGGCGGAGTTAGCCTCAAGAAATCCGCCACGGCCCGTATGATTGCCGACCGCCAGCGGACTGCCGAGCGCGACCGTTTGATTGAATCCCGCGGCGCCCGCCGAGTTGATTATCTGGCCCACGAGCGGGACTAAATCCGCGACCGAACGGAACACGCGGGCCACCGTGTTTTGGAGGTCGGGACCGCCGCCGATTGGCTCCTTGGCGCGTTTGGAACGATATTGCCGCTCCACAGATTCCGCATGGCGCATGTGCTCCTCGATCACGCTGTAACCCAGCTTCACGCCGTCGATCGCGCCATTGGCCCGGCGGCTCTCAGCGCCAGTTCCTGAGGCGGTCGCCAACGGGCCGTCGGGCTGCCAGGAATCCGGCTGGCGCAGGGCGCCGGGCCACGTGCGCAGGGGCGCCGTCCGGGCTGGTCGAGCACGGCGTACCCGGGCCCCATGCTCTCCGCTCCCAGTGCTTCTACGGATGGTCATAACCGATGATGTCCTCAAGCTTGGGCAACGCGGCGATCGCATGGGCCGCCAGCCGTCCCGAGATGAAGGCCGATTCGACGCAACCCAGGTTCAATCCGCAATCGGTCCAATCGCCCGCGATCGTCAAATTGTCATAACTATAGTCGAGCGGCGAGATACGATACTCAATGCTCCCGGGAACGGACAGCACATAGCGGTCACTCGGGTTGACATTTGCGGTCCAGAACTGTGATGCAAAGCGCGACTCATCGCGCGATGGCCTGCTGCCAACAGACTCCCCCGGATCGACCAGCAGCTCCCAACGGAACTTCCCCGAGGTATTCACGCTTTTCGGCAAGATCGTGCGCAGGTTGGAGCGGATCCACGCAACCGCATCGTCGCGAACCTGCTCACGGCATCGCTTGGCGAAATTATGACTCTCGCGACGTCGAGTTTTCGGCGGTTCGCGCATCGCACCACATAGATAGATCAGGGAACGTGGCCGGACGGGCCACTTCTCTTCCCGGATCAGATGGCGCATGTCGGCCCACGTGTCGAAGGGTTTGGCAAAGCCTGACATGGTGGTGGGCAGGCCTTCCCAACCCAGTGACGCCATGTCCGTCCGCAACCAGAGCTGGAAGGCTTGCGTGGGGATGGTCTTGACACGCTCCACCATTGCGGCCCAGCGCGGATTACTCGCCACGATCTCGCCACAAACGTCCGGGATCGCGCCGAGGCCGACGCCCAAGACCACCAGATCGAAGTCTTTTCCTACCTGCAGGGTCATGGCCCCGCTCCGCCTCCGCTCCCAATGTGACTCGAATTCCCAACCTTCGGCGCGCAAGCGAGCACCGTCGACGAGCTGGCCATAATCCGGTGCGGAGGGCCAGCACGGCAATCCGCGTATGTCGATCAAGGGCTGATACTCATCTCCGTTCTTCACCTCGGCTTGAACATCAAACTCCAGCGCGGCGACGTGTCCGGGTGCTTCCGTGGCAGGCGCCCCAAGGCTCACATTACGCAGACGATGGAAGAACTTGAAGCTGACGCCGCGCCGTTTCAGCACTTCGTAAAAGGGCGCGAAGACGATGTCTCCCATGCCCGCCTGCATCTTCCACATCATCGCGCCGCGATAGGTGAAGAACATGCGCAAACAGGCCCGCAGCCCGAGCCCCGCCGCCATCCGCGGGCGCCGGACGTCGCCGTCCTCATAGGCCATCGCCAGGTCGTACAGACCACGCATCAGGTCCGAATTGATTGAACGCTCGGACGCACCGTTGAGCCGCAGCCACTCACGCGTGTCATAGGCGTTCAGGCAATCGAAACCGCTCGGCTCGCTCAACAGATTGAACCGGAGCGCCCCGCGCTGGAAGGCCAGGAGCAAATCGACGACTTCCCAAACGGATCGTAGCTCGGGGTCGTCCGCGATTACGCCGGCGAACTGCTGGTTCAGGTTTTCGGCGACGGTTTCCAGGAGTGGCATCAGCAGGTTCAACCCGGGCAACGGCGCCGCGCGGAAAGCCAGTTCGACAAAGCGCAGAGCGCTGACCAGCCCGGTTACGGTAGTCAGGACACCATACTTGAGGTATTGCCGTACGGTCGCCTGCATCTCGGCCGACGAAGCGATATTGAGGTCAAAAGCGGAGGTGGATGGGGCAGGCCCGGGACCCTGGCGCGCAGGTTCATCAGCCGTCGGCGGCACGCTGGCCAGCAGGGTCCGCAGCAGCGTCGCCGAGCGCACGAGATAGCTGGAGGTGGTAAACGGGTTGTAATCGGTCAGAGGATCGCCGGGCAGCCCGTCGCCGGGCGGAAAGTGTGCGAGCCATTGCCGCCGCGCTTCGCTGCCTATCCCGATAAATGGTTCGGCAACGAAGGCGTCGCGCCAGTCCGCGATCCGGCATTTAAGCGGGTCGCGGCCGAGTTCCGCGTAGCATTCACGCATCAGGCGAAAGGCATTCTCGTAAAAGCCCATCCAAAGGTGAAGTCCGTGCTCCTCGATCCGATCAGCCGGACCCCTGCCCGACGCGCCCTTGCCGCCGAGCCTCCACCCTGATTGATAGACCGTGATGTGATATTTGCCCCGATGCTGTGGGCGACTGAGTTCGACGGCCGCCGCCATCGCGGCACATCCCCCACCGACGATCGCGACCTCGATTCGATCAGTTCTGCCCGACCTGCTTTTCATCTTGCCGAAGGGGTGTAGGACGTTCTCACAGGCCGTCACAGGTCCGACCGCAGGCATCCGCCACAAAACCTGCCACTCAGTTAGTCGAGATTACGTCCCTTGGCAAGATACTGCAAAGTCTAAGCTAGAGACACCGAGTCTTCGTGCCTCGGTCAGTGCAAATCGCCCCGGCCGTCAGCCGCATGAATCGTTACGAACTTCAAGTGCGATTGCGGCGGCGCGCGCCATTTGCGCCCGGTCAAAGGACATCAGCAGCACCCCGGTTTCATCCTCCGGCGTACCTCGATAACCTAGCAGGCTGTTGACGAAAGGGTTTGATTACTCAGTTTCATAGTTTTCCGAGGGCGGAAAGCCAGCGTTCTCGCGGTGTTAGTCGGCGGCTTGTGGCCGCTGCTGGTCGCCGCAGGCGGT
>Ga0074045_10006242_pt1 | contig 10255 bp, 4 predicted proteins | sample BogForMeECP23OM2_FD_94442 | JGI IMG/M metagenome (GOLD analysis project Ga0074045, IMG submission 94442) | Bog forest soil microbial communities from Calvert Island, British Columbia, Canada - Bog Forest MetaG ECP23OM2 | ecosystem: Environmental > Terrestrial > Soil > Wetlands ... | reverse complement strand
CGCTTCCCGGTTTGTTATAGGCGGAGGGCCGCGTCCTGTCGCACAACATCCCTCAAGACTTTCTTCGGCGGGTCAAGTCTGCAATGAACTGAGGAATGCGGTACTCGGGTCGGCTGTCTTCAGCGTCCGACTGATCATGCGCTAACGACAGGGGAGATTTCGGACTACGGCTATTCGATAGATCAATGTAAAATGGCACCAACTTGACCATCACATGCCGGGTCCGCTGACTTTCATTCGCGTGAAAACCCGGGGAGCTTTTTGACGAAAATGATCTCCAACGACAGTACCGTCTGGGAAGACACATTGCTGGCTGTCGAGGAAGGCCAGGCTGTGCCGGTCATTGGGCGTGATTTGCTCGTGGTGGACACTGAGACGGGACCGCAACGGTACCATCGCCTGGTCGCGGAGCGGCTGGCAGCGGAACTGAAGATCCCCACCGACCACCTTCCGCCAGAGTTCGACACCAACGACGTCATTTGCGCCTACGAGAAGTTTCATGGCGACTCTACGGGATTCAGCCCGCGGGTTGTACGGATCGTCAAAGAACTCAAGGTGCCGCTTCCGGAAGCGTTGCTGCGGCTCGCTCAAATTTCGAAATTCAATCTATTCGTCAGTACGACATGCGATACTTTGCTGGAGGAAGCGATTTTCAAGGTGCGAGGGCGCAGGCCGGCGGCGGTTGCCTTTCCGGCAACGTCAAGTCTCACGGATTTTGATGATGCGCTGCTCGAACAGCACGGCAGCCTAGTTTTTCAGGTACTGGGTCGCGTTTCTGCCTCGGCGCCGTTTGCCCTGACCGAGGGCCAGATTCTCGAACAAATGCATAACTTCATGTCTGGTCCGCAGCGTCCGGACAAGCTGATCGCCCGTTTGAAGGAGAGCCACCTGCTGATGCTGGGGGTGGCCTTTCCAGATTGGCTTTCCCGTTTTCTTCTGCGTTTTGCTCGCGCTAAGCCTCTATGGGACTCCCGCTCGATCATGGAAGTGATTGTGGATGGTGGACGTCCGCAACAGGATTTTGGTGTTTTCCTTAGCCACTTCAGTGAGCAATCTAGGTTTTTTGAGGGCTCGCCGACGGATTTTGTAAATGAGTTACATCGGCGCTGGCTGGAGCGCAATCCCACGACGCAGCCAGCCAGCAATGTCGCAGATGGCGGTGCTGAAAAGCCTGCCCGCATGACCTCCGGCTCCATCTTCATCAGCTACGCCAGCGAAGACAGAGTGGCGGCCTTTCGTCTGGCGGACCAGCTCAGTGCTGCAGGTCTTGAGGTTTGGGTGGACCGCCGCATCAACCCGGGCGACAACTACCGCCACACTATTGAACGGCACATACACGAGTGTTGCGCCTTCGTCCCGGTGCTTTCGCGAAACACGCAGACCGACCAACCGCGCTGGTTCCGCAAGGAGTGGGAGCTGGCGGCCCGGGATCTCGCGCCCGAATATTGGGGCCTGGATCGGGGGGTCTTTTTCCCCGTGGTGGTCGATGACACACCCAACAGCGAGCTCGTGGAATTCAAACGCAAGCTGTTCGGTTCTAGCAGCGCGGCCCGAGCGCCGGAGGGAAGTCCGCCACCGGAATTCATCCAGCAGCTCGACCAGGCCCAAAAGGCTTGGCGTAAGACGCGGGCATGATAGTGCCTGCTCTCAGCCTCGGCGGCCTCTCTGCCCAAAATCCGTGGCCGGGCCTGCGCGCCTTCACCGAAGGCGATCGGGAATTCTTCTTTGGCCGGGAACGCGAAACCGCAGAGTTGCTGGCGATTGTCAAGCTGGCTCCGGTCGTCGTGCTTTACGGTCAGTCGGGACTCGGCAAGACATCGTTGCTGCAAGCCGGCCTGTTTCCGCAGTTGAAGCGTCTCGATTTCTTGCCGCTGCGTCTGCGTTTTGACCAGAATGAAAACGCCGCGCCTCTTGCGCAACAGATTAAGCAGGCCCTGGCTCTGGAGCTGGATCGAGCCATGGTCAATGCCCCGAGACCAGGTGTGGACGAGACGCTATGGGAATACTTACACGGGCGCAACGTCGATTTCTGGGGTCCCCGGAACCGCCTGCTCACGCCGGTGATTGTGCTCGACCAGTTTGAGGAAGTATTCACTCTTGGCCAGCGCAGCGAGAAGACAGCAGCCCGGGTGGCCGAGTTCGCATCGGCACTGGAGTCGGTAATCGAGCATCGGCCTCCGGACGCGGTTCGCGACAGGCTGGAATTGTCGCCCGACGATGCCCTTGGTTACGACTTCCAGCGGCAGAGCGTGAAGTTCATTCTCAGTCTGCGGGAGGATTTCCTGCCGCAGATTGATCCCTGGCGCGCCCGCATGCCTTCGCTGCTGCCGCATCGTTTCCGTCTGGAACGGATGACCGGCGGGCAGGCACTTGGCGTCGTCGAGCGCGCAGGACGTGACCTGGTGGAACCTGCGGTCGCCCAGCAAATCGTAGATTTTGTCTCCACCTCGCAACGGCGGCGTGAGGCCCGCTCCATGGAACGGCGCGATGTGGAGCCGGGCCTCTTGAGCGTGGTTTGCGACGAACTGAACCGCCGGCGTCTCAGTCGCGGCCAGGCCCAGATCACAGCGGACCTGCTCACCGAAGAGCGAGAAGGCATCATTCAGAGCTTCTATGAGCGTTCCTTTGACGGGGTGGACGACCGGGTACGGGTGTGGGTCGAGGACAAACTCCTCACCGCCTCCGGTTATCGGAACCGCGCCGCGATGGAGGACGCTCTAAAGCTGGGGCTGCCGGCAGGTGTGTTCGACTTGCTGGTGGACCGCCGGGTGCTCCACCGGGAAGAGCGCGAGGGCGTGGTCTGGCTTGAGCTGACCCACGACCTGCTTACCGATCCTGCGGAGCAAAGCCGGGAGAACCGCCTTGAGAGACAGGCATGGGAGACACGACAGCAGACGGAACGCGCCGCTCTGGAGGCAGCAAGACGCGCTGAACAGGAAGCCAATGCCAAAGCAGAAGAAGCTCGAAAGCGAGCGAGGCGCTCTCAGATTGCAGCGGTAGTCGCGTTGGTCGCGGTGTTTGCCCTTGCTGCCCTTGCTCTCATTGCGCTGCGTGAAAAACGCAAGGCCGAAACTGCCACAGCGAAGGCCAATATCAAGACGCAAGAGGCAGAGGCGGCCAAGGCTATGGCCGATCAAGAGAGAAGCAAAGCGCAGGCGGCTGCGGAGATGGCCGAACAGGAGAGGGGCAAAGCGCAGGACGCTGCAGGGATGGCTGAGGAGGAGAGAAACAGGGCAGAAAGTAGTTTTCAGACAGCGGTTTCCACCAGTGATGATCTCGGTGTCGGCCTGATGGACTATGTCCGCGTGGACATGAAGGTCCCCACCGCAACGATTCTCAGGATCATCGACGCGGCTGACAGGTCCTATAAGAGACTGGGTACTGCAGGAGTTGCAGGTGAAACCACCTCGACCGCCAGTATTGAGCTTCGCCATGCACGTTTCCTTACCAAAGCGGCGGCCGCGCTCCATCAACGCGGCTACTTCAACGAAGGGCGGGACCAGGCTCAACATGCCCTCGACTTGCTGGCCGGACTGGGCGATGCAAACTCCAGCGATCATGTTCGGATTGCCCGGGCTGAGGCCCTGTATGCACGAGGCGATTGTCTGTTGGCATTGGGCGACTTCAGTGGTGCGCGTCAGGATTTCAATCAAGCCCTCAGCCTGACGGCGCCTGCAGTCGGAGTCGATTTAAAGCCGGATACCGAGAGGATCCGTGTCCTTTCAACGATTGGTCTTGGTCAGGTGGAGATAGGAACTTTTGATTTCGACAAGGCCGCGGGGCATTTCAAAGAGGCCATGACCTTGGCGGACGGCAGCGCAATCAACTCCGACGACAAAACCATCTGGAAGTTTCTGGTGCTGGAGGGGATGGGCTTGAGCCAGACGGATGACGTTGAGGCTGACCGCTGGTTAGACAAAGCGGACAAGACCCTGCGGTCCAGCAACCTTCCGGAAGACAACCTGCGCCGGAAACGTTTGTTTGCAGAACTTGAGTATCAACGAGGTTTCATCGCTCTCCGGCTCGGTAACTATGAACAGGCTGAGGCTTTTTTCAAGGAATCGAATACCGCCAGCGAGGACCTGCGCAGGAGCGACCCGGACAACCTGGACGCGCGCCTGAGCCAGGTTCAGAGCTGGCGCGGACTCGGCATGCTCAATCTTGATCGCGGCGAGTGGGAGCTCTCACAAGGAACTCTGGAGCGGGTGGAAAAGGCCGCAAGGGAGTTGAACCAGCGCCAGCCATCTTGGATGCAGGCCAGGTTCGTGTGCGGAGCGGCCATCTACTCACAAGGAGAGCTCATCCGCGACAAATACTATGACTCGCCCCCTCAGTGGCAGGACCGGAAGGACTTCGAGAAGGCGCTTCAGCGATTCACCGAGGCCCAGAAGTGGCTGGAAGCAGGCGGGCAGATTCCACCTAAGGCTCTGCACCTGCTGGCGTTGACCATCGCCTATCAGGGACTGTCCTACGAATCCGAGGCGTCCGATCCCGACCTAAGTAAGCAAGCCAGCGCAGAAAAGGAAAAGAAAGCTCTTGAGCTCTACGCCCAGGCTCGCGCCACATTGCAGCCTATTGAGCGCGAAGAACGGTCGCAAATCGCAACTTTTTACCGCTGGACGGGCAATGCGCAGTTGACGCTCGACCAACCGGAAGCGGCGATCGCATCATATGAGACGGCAACCAAGATCTTGACAGTACTGGTGAAGGAATCTCCCACCCCAGACCATTACAATTCTCTTTCCTACGCACAGAAGGCATTGGGCGAAGCGTATGCCAAGAAAAAAGACTTTGCCAAAGCTTCTTCCCAATATGACGCTGCTGCAAAGGCGGTCGATCGAGCGCTAGCGGCCCGCAGAGACGATATCCGGTTTCTCGAGCAGAAGGCGGACATTCAAGCCGCAATATTTGACCTGCGCTACAGCGAGGGCGACCTGCCCAGAGCATTGGATGCGCTGGATGCAGCAGTAGCAACCATCTGGATTGCCTTGCAGAGCGACTACTCCAATGAGGCTCTGAGTAAAGACTTGTCGCGTTACCGCGAGGTAGCAACGAATGTGGCCGGGCGCCTGAAGGCCAACCGGGCCGACGCGAATTCGAAGCCGGGCGCGTTGACCCCACAGCAGTCAGAGGCCTTACTTCGCAAGATCGATGCCGTGCTAGGGAAGAGCGACCCCGCCAGCCTGCTCAGCCACAACGCACAAACTGGCTGGATACTGGGACCGCTGGTGCCTGGGGCATGGCGCATGCTCGTCGGCGCTGAACTGGAGAACGCTTCCCAGCGTTTGGCGGATGCCGACAAACGCTTCTCTCGCGAACAAATCCTCGGCGTCCGTATGCTTACTGTCTATTTCTACGATGACGCTGCCCTCTATGAAGCGGAAGTTATGCAGAAAAATGGCGAGCGCGGGATCGTAACCTACATGCAGCGCGGTACCAAGCCGCCAGTCTTTTTGAACGGCTGGTCGGATGGCATTAATAAGATGAACCGGGAATCCCCGCCTAAGCTGGATACCCCAGCCCGGGCGACCGCATATCTGCGCTTTTTCGTGAGCTCCATTCAAAATGAAAATGGCCGGTTTGTTCTTGTCGACCAGATGCAAGATATGCAGGCGCCTGCTGCCGCCGATGCGACAAAGCCCGCGACCACCGCGGAAAAGATCAAACCTCTGGTCGTCGAGCCGAATGTGAATGGAGGGTGGCAAGGAATTGGCACGATCCGGATTAACAGCGAGCTCTATCAAGCGGCGTTCAAGCTCTCACGCGTCGGATATGTTGACATCCCGAAGAATGAAATCCGCTTTGCTGCCAAGGACTCTTCAGGAGCCAGCGAAGGATTTCTGGAAGGAGTTCGCGCACCCTATACCGTGGAGATGGGGGCGGAGTACCTTCGCGACCGGGACGACGGCATCGAGAAGCTGCCGGGGTTTTACTCCGAGCACAAGCGCTGGAAGGATGCGGCAGCCGCGCAACAAAAGTTGGTTGAGTCGACCCTCGGTCAGAGCACGAAGGACACGGCATGGCGCGCGAAGTTGCGGGGAGAGTACTTAGCTCTCTCCTGGTATCAACTCATGGCGCGTGAGTTCCAGGCTGCGTTGACCTCCAGCGAAGCCGGGCGCAAGCTGGATGAATCGTATCTACCCATCGAGACCAACCACGCCCATGCTCTCATGTTTCTCGGCCGCACCCAGGAGGCAGAAACCCTGTACCTGAAATATCGGGGGCAAAAAATCTCCCCCGGATCTGACAAGACATGGAACCAGACCATCCTCGACGATTTTGTCGAACTGGAAGGGGAAGGTCTTAAGTCTCCGGAGATGGCCCGCGTCCAAACACTATTGGCAACGCACTGAGAAGGCGCTAGCCGCCCGCTGGTATCTCCAGCGGCCGCTCCCGGTGAGTCAACACCCAGCTGCCATTCTCCTCCAACGCTACGATTCCCGCATCGCGAAACAGAGTGAGCACCCTCGCCCAATCGCCACTTTCAATCGCCATCTTGATCAAGCCACTGGCATAGGAGAAGGAAGACGCCAGCCGCTTTTGCTCTCTCGCATGTTGGGAGAACGCCATCTGTTCGTTGTAGTGGTGCATCAGACCCGCAGTCAGCAATGCCGCCGCGAAAACGACTTCCAGAGCGCCACGCAGTATCTTGTGGTCAATCAAGATATTGAGGAAAGTCAGCCCCGCCACCATCAGAGCAAGCACGGTTGCGGCTTCAAGGAACATCCGGACCCGTTTCTCACGAGACTCCTGCCGCTTCTGGTCGGGGTGTTCGCTAAAGTACTCTTTCTCCGCGACTATCCAATGCCTTAGGACTATTCCAGCCCGGTCCTGCGGTGTACCGACCGTGGTGCGGAACACGGTAGTGCGCCAATTTCGAAGCGCATTGCGGATCCAATCAAGTTCGGTCCGGTGTTTCCCAAGATAGTAATCGCCAACCGGTTCTTGAATGCCTAACAGGTTCCAGAACAACTGCACACGCATCGCCTCCGCCAAGGCCCTGTAGTCCTGATGCTTGTTCTGGTAGTCCCGTCCGCGAGGCCCTGCTCTCTTGTAGGCAAATATGGCCGCAAGGTATCCCAGAAAAGCCAGGGCAATTGTGAACGACGGCAAGGACCAGACTGGTTCCCACTCCAGCTCGTAGGCCATGTGAGCATAGATTGCAAACATTACAGATCCGATCGCTATATACCAATGGATCGCCTGGACGGTACGTTTGCTGGACTTCTGAAACCTGGTTGCCAGAGCATCCGCGCTGGCATATTGCGTTAAGGTGGTGCGCTCGGAATGCGACAGATGCTCCAGCAGGTTGGGAGGCAAAAGACCATCATGGCTGGCGCAAATCATGGCGCGCAGCTTCTTATCTGCCAAAGCCAGCTCGCGGTTGAATTCCGCAATCCTTTTCAGTAGGTTTCCGTAATAGGTCTCAGCTGCCGCCCGATTCTTGAATGCGGAAGGATGAAGGGTGCGTTCGTGAAACAGCCTGCCATCGAAAGTGGTCTCATCACCCTGCCGGCGGGTCCAGATGTGGTAGACGAGTCCGCCTTCCTCCTGCTCCAGTAAATTGCGCTCCGGGCGTGAGCGACTCATTGGATCTTCGCTCGCGTACCTTACCGTGTGCCTAATACCCTCCAATTGATATTTCACCACCGCCGCGGTGCCGCAACCGTCCTCTGTGGAACTTTCCGAGCCGTCCCATAGGGCGATCAGGATTTGGCAATGCCGGGCAACATACTGCCCTACAGCCTGATATTGCCGATCGCGATTCTCAGGTTGCCGAATGTTGAGATCTGTATTTCCCTCGACGTATGGCAACTCAAAACACAGAGACGCTTGCTCCAACAACCGATGGAACTCGCCGGTGGAGTCGGGAAAATCGATCTCATACTCCAGTCGCGGCATGGGAAGGGGAACGACCAGATGAATTCCAACATCAAGGGCAGCTTGCGCTCCAATTCGATCGGCCCCTTCCGCCAGCGGAGACAGCAACACCAGCGGGGTTTCAGCACCGGAGTGTTTGCGAATGCCGGCGAAGACCCTGACGACCGCTTTGTACAGCTGTGGTCCATCCGCCTTGGGGAGAATGCGATGACCGCTGAGGCCGACCACGATCGGGATTCGGCCGGTGTCCAGGGCAACCCGGTCGTGCAATGGACTACACGGAGGGGGCGTTCGACTCATGGGGCTCGGTGTTGGATATTAGGTGGTTGAGGTCCTACTCGACAATCTACGTCGAGTGGCCGTGTGGTGCGCAAAAATTGTATCGGATGACGGTCACAGGCACATAGCAAAAGCAGCAAGTTTCGGACGCGAAGAACTCGGGCTAAGCCATCGCGGCACAGGTTGATCGAGAGTCTCAATAGCCGCCTGCGCGTCCCGTATTTCTGGAAGGCGCCGACTGCGACGATCATACCATGGCCCCAATTTTGGACGCAGGATCTGCGCCACCAGCGATCCGGATACAGCGCAATCGGTGCTACCAACTGCTGCAACTGCTCGGGAGTCTGTTGATCGTATGGGGGAGCCTGCGCGGCCTGCGCCGGAGCTTGCGCGTCTTGATAGGCCGACAGCTTCTGAGGACAGATAGCGAACAACAGGGCCAACGACGACCCAACTGGCCTGTCAGATGAGGCCTGGCTAAGGCCAGGTGGAAAATCGCTTCCGCGGTTCCCACATCTGCAGCCCAGCGACGATTACGAGTTTATTAGCTTTGTTTTCCTGCCAGGTCTGCTGGCGAACCAAGAGATGGCACAAGGGTCAAACCCGGCGCTCTCTAAGACCTGTCACCTGGAGCAGTCTTCCAAGACTGCTTAACTAAATAGGAGGAGGGCGCAGCGCATTCCATCAAGGCCAGGGGGCCTTGTGCTCCAACAAAGGCCGTATACATTTGCGCAGACCACCTGGCACCATCATTTTTCGCTTGCGACAAAGCGGTGGACCATACATTCCGGGTTGGCCGTCATTCACTCCTAAGCGACAACCGGTGACAATGGATCTTGCAACTTCTCACAAAGAGGCCTGCTCATCCGAGGTGCCGTTCGCGACGAAGTGCAGGCCCGAATTCTCATGCCCCAGACGTGTACATCGATTTCTGGTATTTTTGCTGTTCACTCGGGATGCGTCTCTGGGAGACGAAGCTGTGGTGATACTCCACGAACAAGTCGGCGTCATTATTCTCGGGACGATCTTTCTGTTTATTGGCGTCGCCGCGTGCTGCATTGCCGCGATTCGGGGCCGAGGTGCCGGGCGGATCCTTCCCTGGTTTGGCGTCTTCAGCGCAATGTGTGGGGTCCGGCTGTTTGCCGAGGTGCCGGTCGCTTTTAGCCTGCTGGTCGGACCGTTTTGGCCCTACGCCCGGCAACTCGTATGGATCATCACCTACGTGATCCTTATCCCCGCACTGTTGTTTTGGGCAGAGCTAAGCCTCGGCACTCTGCGCCGCTTCTTGCAGTTTATGGTCTTTCCGGCATCTGTCATTGCACTCGGCGGCATTTTTGCCATCTTGTTCCATGGATCTCCCCGCAGGTTCATGCCATATGCCAATGTACTGGCGATTTGCTTGCTTCTTGTCGTCGCGGTAGCGAACGTTGTTCCGCAGATCGGGAAGAAGTACCTGGTGATTCAAAGCCGGGTTTCGGCGATTGGCACTTTGATTCTGGCCGCCGCAGTTATCTATGAAAACTTAAGGACATTTCTCAACCTTCGTTACTATCCATTCTTGGAGCCGGTCGCGTTGGCCCTGTTTGTGTTCTCGCAGGGGTGGGTAGCAGCCGAAAAAGTCTTTGCCGACGAGCGCCGCCTGCTCTCGATTGAAAACGAACTGGCCATCGCCCGTGAGATCCAGACCTCGATTCTCCCGCGCGGCGTTCCCGCACTCAGCCGCCTGCGCGTCAGCGCCGCTTACTGGCCGATGGCCGCTGTCGCTGGAGATTTCTACTGGTTTACAGCTGTCGACCCAAACCGGGCTGGCTTCCTCGTCGCCGATGTCACCGGACACGGCGTTCCTGCCGCCCTGATCGCCTCAATGATCAAGGTGGCGATGCAGTCGGTGGCGCCCTGCGCAGATGATCCGCAAGCAGTGCTGCACGGATTGGAACACGCTCTCTCCGAGCAACTGCACTCTTCCGCAGCATGATGTCTTCGTGCCCGTATCCAGTAAGGACCGCCATCAACGCCTCTCTTGCATAGGCAGACGGTTGGTGCGGCACCGGAACTCTCTAGAAAGCTGGGTGATCTCATCCGGTCTTGTACGGAT
>Ga0074045_10006241_pt1 | contig 10256 bp, 11 predicted proteins | sample BogForMeECP23OM2_FD_94442 | JGI IMG/M metagenome (GOLD analysis project Ga0074045, IMG submission 94442) | Bog forest soil microbial communities from Calvert Island, British Columbia, Canada - Bog Forest MetaG ECP23OM2 | ecosystem: Environmental > Terrestrial > Soil > Wetlands ... | reverse complement strand
CAGACGATCATGAAGCAGCATGGAGGCTCGATCGACGCCACGGGAGAGCCTGACGTCGGAACGACGGTCACCCTGTGGTTTCCGAAGAAGGAGGAGTCATGAGCCGGCGCGATTTTTCCCTCCTCATTGTCGACGACGAGGAAGGAATGCGCCTGGGTCTGCAGAAAACGCTCTCCCTGGAGGGCTACCGCGTGACCACTGCCGCCACCGGCGCGGAGGCGCGGCGCCGTGCAAAGACGGAGAGGTTCGACTGCGCGTTTGTGGACCTGAAGCTTCCCGACCTGAGCGGCACCGACCTTCTGGCAGACCTGAAGCAGACCGGTGCCGCGGTGGTCATCATCACTGCCTACGCCTCGGTGGACACGGCGGTGCACGCCATGAAGCTGGGAGCGGTGGACTATTTGCAGAAGCCCTTCGACAACCACGACATCGTGACCCTGGCGGATCGGCTGTGCATGGGAAGCCGTGACGCCGAGCGCAGGGAGCGCGAGGAAGTCCTGGAGCAAGGGCTCGTGGCGGCCAGCCCGGCCATGAAACAGATCGTGAGCACGCTCCGCAAGGTCATGGATACGGAGATCCCGCTTCTTCTGCAGGGAGAAAGCGGAACAGGCAAAGAATTGCTGGCGCGTTTCGTGCACGAGAAAAGCGCGCGCGCCGGTCGGCCCTTTGTGGCCATCAATTGTGCCGCCATCCCGCCCGAGCTGCTGGAGAGCGAGCTCTTCGGTCACGAGAAAGGCGCTTATACAGGTGCCCACGCAGCCACCGCAGGCAAGTTTGAGGCAGCCGGCGCCGGCACGATTTTCCTGGACGAGATCGGCGAAATGGGTGCGCACCTGCAGACAAAGCTCCTGCGCGCCCTGGAAGAGCGGTCCTTCGAGCCGGTGGGCTCAACGCGCAGCCTGCCGCTTCTTGCCCGGATCATCGCTTCAACCAACAGCGACCTTCCCGCAATGATCAGGGAGAAGACATTCCGGCTGGACCTGTACTACCGGCTGAAGGGGTTCGCCGTCACCATACCGCCGCTGCGCGAGAGGCGCGAGGACATCGAACCTCTCCTCTCGTTCTACCTTGATGCGTATCGACACCGCTACAACAAGCCGGAGGTCGAGATCTCACGCGAAGCAGTGCGCTTCCTCCACTCGTATCGTTGGCTGGGAAATGTGCGGGAGCTGAAGAACGCGGTGGAGTCCGCCGTCCTTCTCTCCGAGCAGACCCGGCCCCTTCTTCCCCAGGATTTCCTGCTGGAGGGGACAGGGGAAGCCAGCCTGCCCGAGCTGTGGCAGCAGGAGCGTGAATCCATCATCGAAGTTCTGAAACGGACCGGTTACAACCGCTCAGTAGCGTCCCGGGAACTGGGCATGAGCCGCAAAACCCTGTACAACAAGATGAAGCGCTACGCGATAAAGTAGTGTACACATGATTTCCCACTCTTACCCAATTCGAGAAATGAGGCGCAGGACGGCGGCGTGTCTGGCTCCAGCCGGGGCATGAACAGGCCCCTAACCTCCGGCTGACAAAGCAATTATCAACTCCGCCTGTTCCCGCAGGATGTTGGCTCGATTCGTGCACGTCATTGTGCGAAAGTTCGATGCGGAATCCGCTGAAACTCTGCGCATCAGTCGTGATGACTCTGCTCGTGGGCGGTGCGCCCCTCTTCTGCCGGGGGGTTGCCGAGCCCGCAGATGAGGCGCGTCCCGGTTCAGCCGCCCTGGCCGTTCATCGACAACTCTCCTTTGTCATGGTCCCCAAGGGCATACACCCGTATTTCGAGCCCGTCTACCGGGGCTTCGAAGAAGCCGCGGCCAGGTACGGGGTCATCGCAGAAGTGAACGCTCCGCCCCGGTTCGATGTCGCACTCCAGGTGAAGGTCATTGAAGACCTCATCGCGCGCGGGGTGAGCGGCATCGCCATCTCCGCCAATGACGACCAGGGGCTGGTCGCGGTCATCCACGAGGCCGTCCAGGCAGGCATCAAGGTGATCACATTCGACGCTCCGGCCCCCTCCAGTGAAGCGCTCACCTACATCGGCACCGACAACGAGGCCGCCGGGTACGCCGCGGGAAAACGGATGGCCAAGACCATGGGAGGCAGGGGCTCGGTCGCCATCCTGCAGGGCGGGCTGGACGCGACGAATCTCAATCTTCGAACCCAGGGCTTCCGGCGCGCGCTGGCGGAAACGTCTCCCCGGATCACCGTTGTGTCCGTTGTAGATGAGGGCGGAGATTTTGCCGAGTCCGTGAACAAAACGGAGTCGCTCCTGGCCGAGCATCCTGCTCTTTCCGCCATTTTCAGCGTTTCCGCCGAAGGAGCGCCCGCTGCCTCCGCCGTAGTAAAGCGTCAAGGCAGGGCAGGCAGAGTGCTCGTGGCGGGCTTTGACGACCTGGGGGATACGCTCCAGGGAATAAGGGATGGCTCCGTCGTATTCTGCGTGGTCCAGAACACGTACAAGATGGGGTGGTTGTCCGTGGAACGGCTGCGGGACGCAGTGGCCCTGCGGCCGCTGCCGCGGGTCATCGATACGGGAACTGTATTCGTCGATCGCGCCAATATCGACACCTACAAGGCGATGATGGAGGCCGACAACTCGGGAAAGCTGTAGGCCATTGAAGTGGGGGATTCTCTGAACCGGCCCCGTTGGGGCTCGAGAAGTTTTTCCTAAGGAGGTCTGGCTTATGAAGTCCAGAATGCTCGCAATTGCGGTCGTGCTGCTGCTCGCCGTGGTGGTGGTCTCGTGCTCGAAGGCCCCGACCGCGGCGGCCCCGGCAGCCGCCAAGTGGGCCTCGAATGTCCGCATCGTTTTCTTCCCCGGCGGACCTGAAGGCGGTCCGTTTGCCGTGAACGTCTACAACGGCGCAAAGCAGGCGGAGGCTGACCTCGGCGTGAAGGTCAACTACGTGTGGTCTGACTGGGATCCGCAGAAGATGATCCAGCAGTTCCGCGAAGCGGTTGCAACCAAGCCTGATGGAATTGCCATCATGGGTCACCCTGGAGACGCAGCCTTTGATGCCCTTATCGACGACGCGCGGAGCAAGGGAATCATCGTTACCAGCCAGAACACGACGCTGGACATCGCGGAGGCCAAGTACGCGGCCAGCGGCTTCGGCTATGTCGGGGCGGAGAACTACCCGGCAGGGCACGCTCTGGGGAAAGAGGCGGTCAAGAGGTTCGCTCTGAAGAGCGGTGACCGCGCAATGGTGTGGGGCCTTCTCTCGCAGCCCGCCCGCGGCCTGCGCACCAAGGGTGTCATCGATGCTCTGAAAGAGGCCGGTCTGAAAGTCGACTACATCGAGATCGACGCGGCAACCAACAAGGACGCGCCCGCGGGGGCCCCGACCTTTGCCGGCTATGTCTCCTCTCACCCGGATGTGAAGCTTGTCGTCACCGACCACGGCGCCCTCACCGCCACCGCGGAAACCTTTCTCAAGGCAGCGGGAAAGCAGGCCGGCCAGATCAATATCGCAGGTTTCGACCTGGCTCCGGCGACGATCGCCGCCATCAAGGGCGGTTGGACAGGACTTGTCATCGACCAGCAGGAGTGGCTCCAGGGATACCTGCCCATCTTGCAGATCGCCCTTGCCAAGGTCTATGGTTTCTCGGGATTGCACATCAACACCGGCGCGGGCTTTGTGGACAAGAGCAACGTGGACCTCGTTGCCCCTCTGGCTGAGAAGAACATCCGTTGAGATTCGCAACGCGAATCCTCTAAATTCTTCGTTTGATTCGGGCGGCGGGAGGCATATCGCTTCCTGCCGCCTTCGCTGTAAAGAGGTGACATGATGGACTACTTCCTCCAGATGAAGAACGTGTCCAAGACCTTCGGCGAGGTGGCGGCGCTCCACCACGTGAATTTCGAAGTGGGCACCAACGAGATCGTGGGCCTGCTGGGAGACAACGGCGCCGGCAAGTCCACCCTGGTGAAGCTGATGACCGGCTACCACCAGCCGGATCCCGGGGGTGAGTTCTTCCTGAAGGAAAACAGGATCGATCACCTTTCCGTTGCCCGGGCGCGTGACCTCGGCATCGAGGTCGTCTACCAGGAGCGCGCTCTGGCGGACAAGCAGTCGCTGTGGCGCAACATATTCATGGGACGCGAGCTCTCCGACCCGTGGGGACGTCTCAAACTGCGCCAGATGAGGGATGAGACGCGCAAGCTCATGCATACATTGATGGGGTTCACCTCTTCCGCGGTGAACCCGGAATCGGTGGTCAAGAACTTCTCCGGCGGCGAGCGCCAGGGAGTGGCCATCACCCGGGCGCTGTACTTCAAGGCGGAATTGATCATCCTGGACGAGCCGACCATGGGCCTGTCCCTTTCCGAGACCAAGAAATGCCTGGACTTCGTTGCGGGCATAAAAGCCGCGGGAAAAGCGGCAATATTCATCGATCACAACATCTTCCACGTGTATCCGGTTGCCGACAGAATCGTGGTGCTGGACAGGGGAACGGTGGCGGGCCAGTTCATGAAGAACGAGCTGACGCTCCAGCAGTTGATCGATCGGCTGTACGTCGTCGCGCAGACGGGCAGCCTGGAAACCAAGGCTGGCGGCGCATGAGCGGGAGCGAGGAGAGTCGCATGAACCAGCTTGAAGAAGTCGGAAAACCACTTTCGCCCATCGTGCGCGCGGGCGGCCTTTCGCGCTGGCTGCGCACCTATGCCCTCCAGATCGGCATCGTATTCGTGGCCATTTTCATCTGGCTGCTGTTCCTCATCGGTTCACCTCGTACGTTCCTGTCGCGCGACATCTATGTCGCCTTCATGTCGACCACGCCATTTTTCGCGCTCATGGCAATCCCGCTGACTCTGGTCGTCATCACGGGAGAGATCGACCTTTCCTTCGGCTCTGTCATGGCGTTCGGGATGACGGCGTTCAGCCTGGTGTTTACCGCGACCGGGAGCGTCTGGCTCGGATTCCTTGCCTGCCTCCTGGCGGGCCTCGGAGCGGGGATACTGAACGGCATCATCGTCGTGAAGATCGGAATACCGTCCCTGGTCACGACCATAGGAACCCAGTTCTTCTGGGCAGGCGTGGTCCTGGTGCTGACGAACGGGAGCGGGCTGGGCATGACGGCAGTCAGGGACACGATTCTCTACCCGGCCCTGGTGGGCAGGATCGGAGGCGTCATTCCGGCGCAGTTCGTCTGGACCATCGTGTTCGCCGCGGTGATATGGTTTTTCCTCAATCGGCACAAATTCGGGGCGCACGTGTATCTCACTGGTGACAACGTGGAGAGCGCGCGGCTGATGGGTGTGAACGTGGACCTGACCAAGATCGTGACGTTCGCCATCGTCGGATTTTCGGCGGCGTTTGCCGGTTTTGTCGTCAGCGAGGAAGTGCTCTACTTCTGGCCTACGCTGGGCGGGGGATACCTGCTCAATACCCTGGCGTCCGTTTTCCTGGGCGGCACCTCGGTCTTCGGGGGCACGGGGACCATCTTCGGCACTTTCGTTGCTTCCTTCATCATCGGCTCGATCAATGCCGGTATCGTAGCGGCGAATCTGACCGGCTATTGGACGCAGCTGATCTACGGCCTGATCATCGTCGTCTCGGTTGCGCTGCAGACCGTGCTGGGAAAGAGGTTCAAGTAGGGAGTAGAGCCGTTGCGAAGTCCCTATTTCACCGCCGTCCGCGATCTCCCTCTCTGCAGCCTTTTCTCGAGAAGCCGGACCAGCATCGAAAGAGTGATGGTGAGGAAGAGGTAGAGGAACGCGACCACATTGTAGGTCTCGAAGAACCTGAACGTGCTTGCCGCATAGACTTTTCCCATCTGCGTGATGTCCTGGACGCCCAGTGCGCTGACCAACGCGGAATCCTTGATCATTGCGACGAACTCATTGCCCAGCGGGGGGAGCACGTTCCGTACGGCCTGCGGCAGGACGATGCGGATCATCACCTGGCCCCTGCCCAGGCCCAGCGCGTATGCCGCTTCCCACTGGCCCGTGTCCACCGACTGGATGCCGCCGCGGAAGATCTCCGAAATAAACGCGCCGTAGCCGAGGGTGAGCGCGATGATCGCCCTCCAGGAGAAGTCGATGCTGCGGACGCTGATGGGCTGCAGGATGCCTGCCCGCACCAGCGGAGAAAGAAGAAAGTTCACCGCCTCCGCGAGCCCCGGCGCCCCGATGAACGCAATGTAGTAGAGGATGACGAGCATCGGCACGCCGCGCACGATCTCCACCCAGAACGTGGCTGCCTCCCGTACGATCCGCGAGGGTGACACCCGGCACAAGCCGAGGAAAAGTCCGACAAGGATCGAAAAGAAGAACGAAACAATCGAGACCCACAACGTGGTGAGCAGCCCCGTGGCCGTGGCGCGGAAAATGATGCGGTAGTCGTTCCTGCTTGCGATATTCCAGAGAATGAGGATGCCGAGGAGGATCACACCGAGAAGCCAGAACGGAAGCCTTTTCAGCCGGTCCGCCAGGGGAATGAGACGCGCGCTGCCCGTGCTGCCGCGGCGGAAAGGTTCTTTCATGAGGGGGACCCGGGGGAGCGCAGAAGGAGAGAACTTGGCACCGCAGCCGCCTTTCTTCTTCCAGGGGGACCCGGGGGAGCGCAGAAGGAGACCCCGCGCTCCGTTCGGTTATTTCTGATTGTACTCGAAGAACCACTTCGTGGTGAGCTTGTCCAGGGTGCCGTCGTCCTTCAGGGCCTGGATGGCCGCATTGAACGGCGCCACGAGGTCCGACCCGGTTTTGAAGATGAAGCCGTAGTTGTCCGTGCCCAGGGGATCCCCGACGATCTTGAGCTTTTCCGGGTTGGCGCCGATGTAGCCGCGGCTGGACGCGGCGTCCATGAGGACGCAGTCCACGTCTCCGGCAAGGAGCGCCTGCACCGTTGCGCCGAATGTTTCCAGCAGCTTGATGCGCGGGTTATCCTCTTTGCCGTCAAGGACATTGTAGACCGCCACGTAGAAATTGGTGGTGCCGGCCTGGGACCCGATGAGGAGCTTCGGGTTGGCGGCGAACTCCGCCGCGTTCTTGAACCGGGTCTCGTCCTTCCGCACCAGCATGAACTGCTGGCTCACCATGTAGGAATCGGAAAAGTCCACCTGCTTCTTGCGGTCATCGGTGATGGAAATCCCGTCCATGCCCACGTCATATTGTCCGTCCCGCACGGCCTGGATCATCGTATCCCACGAGCATGTATTCCACACGACCTTCGCGTTCAGCCGCCTGCCGATCTCATTGACGGTGTCATACTCCCAGCCGCCCGCCGTGCCGGTCTTGGGATCCACGAAGTTCAGCGGTGTAAATGCGTTCTCGGTCACCGCGCGGATCACGCGGCCCTTCAGGTCGGGAAGCTTTTTCCCCTGTGCGAACGCGGAAATGGCGAGAAAGGCGACAAGAGCCCCGCACATTATCTTTCTCATGAGCTCCTCCTGTACGGAAAAATGGTACATGAAATCCCGGACGCGTTCAATGGTAGGCGAGGACGGGCAGGGTGTCGTATCTTATCCGCATGATTGTCGACCCGCATGTCGAATCCTACATCGCCTCCCTTGACGGGCAGGCGGACCCGGTCCTTGCCGCCATGGAGACACTGGCCGCAAGAAAGAGCTTCCCCATAATCGGCCGGCATGCGGGCTCGCTCCTGGCGCTGCTGGCGCGGTGCATCGGGGCGCGTCGTGTCCTGGAGCTCGGCTCGGGCTATGGCTACTCCGCGCTCTGGTTCGCACGCGCGCTGCCGGAAGACGGCACCATTGCGTGCACGGACCTTTCCCGTGACAACCGGGACCTTGCAATGAACTTCTTCCACACGGCCGGGATGGAGAAGAGAATCACATTCCACGTGGGGGACGCGCTGGTCTTCGCGAGGACTCAGAAGGGTCCGTTCGACATCAATCTCAACGACATCGACAAGGAATCCTATCCGGCCAGCCTGGACGTTGCCGTCCCGCTCCTCAGGTCCGGCGGACTCTTTATCACGGACAACACTCTCTGGAGCGGCAAAGTGGCGGATGAGAGCGTGACAGATGCGGCCACCCGGGCCATCAGGTCGTTCAACCAGGCGGTATTTGCCCGGGCTGACCTCGAGTCGCTCGTCATTCCCCTGAGGGACGGACTGACGGTCTGCAGGAAGAAATGACCGCCGCGCGGACCGGCGGCAGGGATGAACAGGAGCTGATCGCGCGTGAGACGCTCCGTGTTCTTCGTGAGGCCGGTCGCGGCTCGCTGCCGATTGTCACGGTGAGCTGGGCCAGGTCCGTCACCGGCGCAATTGCGGCTGCTGACGGCGCGCGGATACCCCTGAGCGGGCCTGAGTCGCTGCGTCTCACTCATGGCCTGCGGGCGATGCACGACGCCATCCTTGTCGGCATCCAGACGGTGCTCTCCGACGATCCTCTTCTTTCGGTGCGTCTTGTCGAAGGCGCCCAGCCGCAGCCGGTGATCCTCGACTCACACCTCCGTTTCCCCGTCGAAGCGAAGCTCCTTTCCCGTGCTGACAGGAAACCCTGGATCTTCCACCGGCAAGGCGCCGAGGCCGCGTGCGGTACCGCGCAGGAACACGCGCGGGCGCTGGGTGCCGCAGGGGCCCGTCTCTTCCCTGTGCCGGCCGGGAATGGCGGGCTCGATCTTCGCTGCGTGCTCGCCGGGCTCCTGGCGGAGAACATCCACTCTCTCATGGTGGAAGGCGGGGCACGCGTCCTGGGATCGTTCATCTCCCAGGGCCTCGCATCCCAGGCCGTGATTACAGTGAGCCCGACGGTCATCGCGGGGATTGAAGGGCCGCAGATGCCGGAAGACAGGCACATCCTGCGGGAGCGCTGCGGCGCGGATGAGGTCGTGTGGATCGACTTCAGAGCGCACGGTAACGGTCGATCCGCCCGCGAATGATCTCCATGGAGCCGTCCCAGAACCCACGGCTGCGGATATCGATGCCGAACCGCGCGGCCAGGCCGTCACGGCAGTGCCGTGTTCCTCCTCATGATGAAGTCGGTCTGGCGCTTCCTGCCGATGTAAAAGTCGTGCGTGCCGGTCTTTGAAAATCCCATTTTCTTGTAGAAGGCGATCGCGTTTTCGTTCTTTTCCCACACTCCGAGCCAGACAGTCTTTTTCTTGGCCGCTAGGGCGGCTTCCAGGGCTTTGTCGATAAGGGCCCTGCCAAGACCGAGGCCCTGGAAGTCCCGGGTGACATAGATCCGTTCGATCTCCAGGGCCGCGGGATCCTTCACGTCCGTCTGCGCATCGCCCCGGTTGACTTTCAGGTACCCGGCGAGCAGGTCATCACTATAGAGGAAAAAAAACGTGGAGTTCGGATTCTTCAGCTCTGATTCGAGCTTTGCCCTGCTGAAAGAGATATTGAGATATTCATTGAAGCTCGCCGTGTCGTTGAGACGCCGAAAGGCGTCATCAAAAGTCCGGAAGGCGATGTTGCGCAGCGCGTCCAGGTCGGCAAGCTCACACCTGCGGATGCGCACGCCCACGCCGGTCGTCCTTACCTCAGGCCGTTTACCGATATTGCGACTTTGTGATCTCTGACGATGACCAGGCATACACCATCACTCGCGTCGTAATATTGGAACGCCTGCTCCACGGCGTTGAACGGGAAGTTCCGTTTCACGGCAGATTCCGGGCTGATAGAGGCTTCCCTCATCACCCCGTTTTCCACCCGTGCGATGACGGCGTGTTTTTCCCCCAGGGACTGGCTTTCCTCGAGGGTTTTCATGAGGGTCTTGTCGGACATCACGGTGGTCGTGACGTGCCAGTCGAGGGTGCTTTCTTCCTGCGACATTTCCTGGTAGATCAGCTTTTCAGTCGGCTCTTCCATGTCGTCTTTGCGTGCCAGACCATTGTATTCGCCATGGGCACCGGTGTCAATGAATCGGGGCATCCTTCACGGGAGACAGGCCGCATCTGCTGAAAAGACGGTCGTCCGAGACGAGAAAGCTGTGCATCTCCGCGATCCTGCCGGCCTCCAGTACGAGCACCTGCAGCGAAGAAGGGCGGAACCGGCCCGTCTCGTCACGCTGGTACACGGCGAATGCCGGGCAGCCGTTGGCGCTCGTCGCCTCCAGGCGGAACCTGCCCCGCGCGTCGCCTGAGAAGAGCCTTGCCGCAAAGAATTGACGGATGACGTCCCGGCCGCGGAACCAGAGCGGCATCGGCGGCATGGTCATGGAGGCGTCCTCCTGCAGGAGCGCCACGAGGGATTCGCTGTCCGCCGCCTCCCATGCCTGCACGTAGCGGGTCAACAGGGAAGCGCGTGCCGCATCCGCCGGCATCTTTCGGGCCGATCCCGGCTGCGCGCCGAGCT
>Ga0074045_10006240_pt1 | contig 10256 bp, 6 predicted proteins | sample BogForMeECP23OM2_FD_94442 | JGI IMG/M metagenome (GOLD analysis project Ga0074045, IMG submission 94442) | Bog forest soil microbial communities from Calvert Island, British Columbia, Canada - Bog Forest MetaG ECP23OM2 | ecosystem: Environmental > Terrestrial > Soil > Wetlands ... | reverse complement strand
AGGTCGTCGTAGGCGAAGCCGCGCGACAGGCAGGGATCCAACTGGCCACGCCGCGCCAGCTTATTCATTTCGTTGGACTGTTCGGTGTTGGCGAAATGCGAGCCCTGCAGGCGCTTCTGCCGCATCCACAGGTAGCGCAGATCGACGGTTGCGTTGTAGCCGGTGGTGCCGGCGCACACGACAACCATGCCGCCGGTTTCGCAGACAAAGATCGACGTCGGGATGGTGGTCTCGCCGGGGTGCTCGAACACGATGTTCGGGGCGCGCTTCTCGCCCAGCACCTCCCAGATCTTCGCCCCGAACGATCGGACGCCCTTCAGCCACTTCGCATAGCCGGCGTCGTCCTTCCAGTGCGGCAGCATCCCCCAATGCTGGAAGTCATTGCGGTTGATGCAGCCCTTGGCGCCGAGCTTCATGCAGTAGTCGAACTTGTCCTGTCCGGACACGATGGCGACCGGGGTCGCGCCGGCCGCCTTGGTGATCTGGATCGCCATCGAGCCGAGGCCCCCGGCGCCGCCCCAGATCAGCACCACATCGCCCTTCTTGACAGCGTTGACGCCCCAGCCGTGCAGCATCCGCCAAGCGGTGGCCGCCACCAGCGTGTAGGCCGCCGATTCCTCCCAGGTCATGTGCGTGGGCTTCAGCATGCATTGCTGCGCCTGGACACGAGTGAACTGGGCGAAGCTGCCGTAATTGGTCTCGTAGCCCCAAATCCGGAAAGTCGGCGAATACATCGGATCGCCGCCGGATTTGACCCACGGACAATCGCGACTGTAATGCGCACAGTGCATCACCACTTCATCGCCGACCTTGACGTTGGTGACGTCCTTGCCGACCTTGTAGACGATGCCCGAAGCGTCGCTGCCGCCGATATGGAAGGGCTCGGGTTCGCCGGCCTTGTTGCGGGCGGCGATGACATTGACCGGGATGCCGAGCCCGGCCCAGACATTGTTGTAATTGACGCCGGCGGCCATCACGTAGACCAGAACCTCGTCGTCGGCGATCGTCGGCGTCGCCACCACTTCCTTCTGAAACGCCTCCGTCGGTTTTCCGAAGCGTTCCGGCCGGATCACCCAGGCGTGCATCTGGCTGGGAACATGTCCAAGCGGCGGCGTGACGCCGATGTCGTACAGGTCTTTCAGGCGCTCGGGTGGCGCGAGCTTGGCGTCGACGGTCATTGTATCCTCCGGTGGGTTTCCGGCAGGTGCGACGCGAGTGTTGGGGACCTACGATCGGCAAGTTTGCCGACAGCAGCGCTGATCGCGGCCAGAGCCAAGGGGCCGCGTGCGACACGCCGGAGATACGCTGTTGTCATGGTCGTCTCGGATCAACGGGCGACCCTTCACATTGATCACGCTTCCTCCCGAGCGAAATTGATTCATCTCAACAATTTATCCGAAGGGATGAAGGCGCTGGCGCCTCTGGCGCCGCAAGCCCGCCGCAAGGGACAAAACCGCCCTCGGCGCCGACATTTCCACACAATTATTCCGTTTACTCCCCCATGCGCTGCCCGCAACAGCGGCTATCGCCGCGCCTCGGTCACCCGCCGGTCACTGCGAGTATCATTTCCTTGACCCTTGCCTCGGCGAAATTTTCCATCTTTTCCACATCGATATGCGGGACGTTGGGCAATTCGTCGGCCGGAACGACGCAACTGACAATGGCCGGGCCTTCGGCCCTGAGCGCGTGGTCGATGGCCCCGCGCAACTCCCCGGGCTTTTCGGCCTTGAACCCGACCCCGCCGCAGGCGGCCGCCAGCGCAACATAATCCGGATTGGGGAAATCCATGGCTTTCCAGGCCGGCAGCCCCATCGACTCGGCCTCCAGCCTGATCAGTCCGAGGGACGAATTGTTGTAGACCACGGCTTTCACCGGCAGCTTGTGCTGCACGGCGGTGAGGAATTCGCACATCAGCATGTTGAAACCGCCGTCGCCGCAAAGCGCGATGACCTGGCGCGAACGGTCCAGCGCCTGGATGCCGTTGGCCTGACCAAGGGCGGTGCCGACGGCGCCATTGTTGAAGGAGCCGATGATCCGCTGCTCGCCGTGCTGGCGAATCCAGTTGCCCGACCAGAGCGTGTTGAGCCCGGTGTCGATGACGAACACAGCATCGCGCGCGGCAAGGTCGCTCACTGCGCGCGCCACAGCCTGCGGATGAATCCGGTCCTTGCTGCGCGCGGGATCGGACTGCTTGTCCAGCATTTCGTCCCAGGACTTGCGCCCAGCGGTTACGCGATCGAAGAACCCGCTGTCGCTCTTCGGCTTCACTCGATTGAGCAGCGATTTGACCGTCGGCCGCACCGAGCCGATAACGCCGAGCTCGGTCGGCGCGCGACGGCCGATCACCCGCGCCCTCTCATCGACCTGGATCACGACGCATTCACGGGGCAGGAATTCCGAATAGGGATAGTCGGCGCCGAGCATCAGAAACAGATCGCAGTGCATCACGGCGTGGTAGTCCGGCTTCGTCCCGATCATGCCGATGCCGCCCATCCAGCGCGGGTCGTCATAGGGCATAATGTCTTTGCCCTTGACGGAATGGATCAACGGCGCCTTGAGCCGATCGGAAAGCGCACGCAATTCGTCGGCTGCGCCACGACATCCGGCGCCGCACATGATCACGATGCTGCCGCCGGCTTCGTCGATGCGACGGGCCATCTCGGCAATGTCTTCTTCGCTGGCGACGATTTCGGGTCGCGGCTTGAGCGTGGCGACACTCGATACGCTGCCTTCGACCTTTGCCGTGAGGACGTCCACTGGCGCCGTCAAATGCGCGACGCCGCGGCCCGCATAGGCGGCGGCGATGGCCTGATGGATGATGGCTGGCGCCTGTGCTGGCGAAGAAATGGTCTCGGTATAGAGCGAGACATCACGGAATAGCATGTTGGGATTTGTGGCCTGAAAATAGTCGATACCCTCCAGTTGACGCGGCATATCCCCGGAGATCGCAAGAACCGGCGCATGGTCGCGACTGGCCTCATAGAGGCCCGCGATGAGATGGGTGCTGCCCGGTCCGGTTGATCCGCAACAGACGCCCAGCCGACCGGTGAGCTTTGCCTGGCCCGCAGCCGCGAGCGCTGCGCCTTCCTCGTGGCGGACGCCGATCCATTCGATCTTGCTGCGGCGCACGACGTCGCCGATCGGGTTAAGCGAGTCGCTGATGAGGCCAAATATGTGCCTGACGCCAATCTTTTCCAGCGTGTCGACCAATGCAGCAGCTACTGTCTGTGACATCTGCGCCTCCTACAGCTAAAGCTGGACTTCGTTCGCAAGCAACCGGCGCGCCGCGCCCTCATTCGGGTTGCGTATCCTTGCGCCAAAGAGTTCGTCGGAGCAACGCCTATGCTGGCATTACCCTGTAAACCGTGGCTTACGCCCGTGCGAATACGTAATCTGTGCGCCAAGATGCCGCCGGCCCAATGTCAGTGCGCACAAGCTTCGGTGTGTCCGCGCGGGTCCGAGGGGGAATGGCGCTGTTCTCCCCCACGCATTGGCGCGCTGGCCTACGAAAAAGAGCCGCAAGAAAGTCCTCCTGCTCCCGTCCACGACGGAAGGCGGCTCGTCCGATCGTCTGTCTGCGGAAATCGGCAGATCCAAAGTCGAAGAGTGGATTTGGACGGCATTACGACAGTTTTTTGAACTGTATCCCTGTGAAATGCGAACACCAGACGCGATCAGGAACGAATAGCTCCTGCCCCTCCGGTGTTCAAAGCCAGTCAAGCGTCCCCTCTCCAGCAAAGGGCGCGTCGTTCATAGTTGACCTCCGCCAGTCTGTTTGTTCTGGAACGTGTCTTAAGGGAGCACCATCATGACTCGATCGACCGTATTAGACGTCCTCATCCCGTCCGCCATCGCGATTGGCGCGCTCTGCTCAAGCGCCGCAATCGCAAAGGCCGACACCTATCAGCAGACCGATCTCGTCTCCAATATCCCCGGCCTCGCCATGGTCACCGACCCCCAGCTTGTGAACCCCTGGGGCGTTTCGTTCATCGGTCCGACGCCCTTTTCCAGCCCCTTCTGGATCTCGAACCAGGGGACCAACACGGCGACCCTCTACTCCGTGACCGGAGCAACAGGCGTGAGCGGAAACCTGCTGACGGTCGCGATCCCGACGACGGGAAACGGACCCCAGGGGCCGACCGGGCAGGTCTCGAACACGAACGCCTCGTCCTTCCCGGTCGGGAACGGCGGAAACGGCAAATCGGCCGACTTCATCTTCGCCAATCTGAACGGCGCGATCTCGGCCTGGGACGGCGGCCCGAGCGCGATCGTCCAGCACACGACGCCGGGCGCCGTCTTCACCGGCCTGGCCAAGAACCAGGCCCAGACCCTGCTCTACGCCGCCAACGACAGCGCCGGCGCGATCGACGTCTTCAACAGCGCCTTCAATCCCGTGACGCTCGGCGCCGGCGCCTTTGCGACCCCGTCGGCGATCAGCGCGCTGGGCCTCGTTCCCTTCAACGTGCAGGACCTGGGCGGCAATGTCTACGTGACCTACGCGCCGGCCGGCCACGCGGCGCAGACCACGGCGGCCGAGGGCGAGGGTGCCGTCGCCGTCTTCTCGGAGAGCGGGGGCCTGAAGAACGCCATCGTCGGCGGGCCGCTCGCCTCGCCGTGGGGCGTCGTGCTCGCGCCGTCGGCTTTCGGCGCCTTCGGCGGCGACCTGCTGGTCGGCAATTTCAGCGACAAGGACAGCGCCATCAACGCCTTCAACCCCGTGACCGACGCCTTCGTCGGCTCGATTGCCATCAACGCCGGCGCGGGCCAGTCGTCGGGCGCCCTGTGGGACTTGACGTTCGGGGCGGGCGGCAAGAATGGAAGCCCGCTGACGCTTTATTTCACCGACGGGATCGACGGCGAGCGCGCCGGTCTGTTCGGCGCCATTACCGCCGTCCCGGAGCCCTCGACCTGGGCGATGACGACGCTTGGCTTCGGCGGCCTCGCCTTCGCGGGCTATCGCACCTCGCGCAGGCGCGCCGCAGTCTCCGTGTGACCGATCGTCGGCTCCAACAAGGAGGCCAGCCGCCCCAACCCGGGGAGGGCCGCGGCGCGGCTGCGGCGAAGTGATCGGAGCGATCCGGACGGCGCCGCCGTCGCCGTCCGGACGCCCGGGCCCGATCCCCGGCCAAGCCGCCCTACTCCGCCGGCTGCGCCGCGAGCTCGCCGTGGCCATGCTCCCCCTGCGGCGCAGCCGGCGCAATGTGGGCGTATCGGGCAAAGCCGAACAGCATCGCCGCCACGCCGAAATATCCCAGCGCGACGATCGGCGACTTGCCGACGCCGATCTCCTCTCCGTGGATGAATCCGAAGAAGGTCAGCAGCGAACCGGCCAGCGCGAAGGCGGCCGCTTTCTCGAGCTGCCGATCGATGATGAAAACGGTGACGGCGCCGAGGATGATGCCGGCGAGCGTGGCGCCCCCGCCGAGCGTCCCGAGGCCGTTGTAGAGGATGCCCACGGCGCCGAGCTTGGCCATTCCGACTGCGGCCGCGTTGGTGCCGGCCGCGCCGAGCGCGCCGTCGATCATCGTCTTCCCCCAGGCGGCGATCTGCGGGATCATCGCCAGAATGATCGCCGGAGCGTGCGCCTTCGGCGATTCCTGGAAGGCCTGAGAGCCGATCAGCATTCCGATGTAGAGCAAAATCGGCAGGATCGCGACGACCGGGATGAGGCTCGACGCGAGCGCGACGATGCCGAGCCAGGTGAGCACCAGGACCATGACGCCGGTCGCCGCCGAATAGCCGATGCGTCCGCCCATCGCTTTCCAGCCGGGATGGCCGATGTAAACCGCATTGATGAACGGATTGCCGAGCATGCAGCCGATCAGGCTGATCACGCCGTCGGCGGTCAGAACCTGCGTCGTCGGGAACGGATCGCCCGCCGCCGCGGCGCTCTCGACATTGTCCATCGCCTCGACGAGATCGTAAATGCCGAACGGAATGGCCGTGACCAGGATGACGCCGACATACTGGAAGCCGTGGAAGACATGGCCGAAGGCCGGAATCGGAAACGAGAAGCCGAAATGCGAGACCGCGTCGCCGATCTGCGCGACGCTCAAGCCGCCATAGCCGAGGCCGAACAGGTTCGAGCCCCAGGCGATGACCGTCCCGGCCGCGATCGCGACGAGGCCGCCGGGCACGCCGCCATAGTAGCGCACGCCGCCAAACCAGTTCGCCAGGATGATGGCGAGGCAGACGAGCCCGATCAGCGGCGTCTCGAAGATCTGCAGGCCGGGCCGCATCGAGATGAAGGTAATCGAGATGCCGGCCAGCGAGCCGAGCAGGGCCGCGCGGGGGGTGATGCGGCGTATGACGGGCGCAATGAAACCGCCCGCCATCAGGACGAAGCTCTGGACGAACACCCAGGTCAGCCCCGCCTCCCAGGCCTGAACGGGATCGTTGGTCTTCGCCAGAATGGGCAGCATGACGACGAAGGTGACAACGAACATATGCGGCACGCTGATGCCCGAGGGCAGCGCGCACACGTCACTCCGGCCGGTCCTCTTGGCCAGCCGATAGCCGAGCCAAGCGTAATAAACCGTGCTGAGGAAAAGCATCAGGCCGGTTGCGGGAAGAATCCTCCCGAAGACAAGCGAGTCGGGCATTTTCAGGACGAATCGGAGAAGCCCCGTCAGCACAAGGATATTGACGAGGATATTGGTGCCGAACCCGAAGAATGCGTTCCAGTCGCCCGGAACCCACCAGCGCTCCATGGGTTTCGCGGTCGCCGCCTGATTGGACATCGCCAAGCTCCCTTCCTGCTCGTCCGAGGACGAGTCACGCCATGCGACGGAGAAGCTCCGCAGACGTCGTGACCCATCCGAAGATGCCGCCCTGGGCCTTAATCATCTTCAGGCCCATCTCGTGAAACTCGGGGAAGTACGAACCGACGCAGTCTTCGAGGACGAGGCACTCGTAACCGCGATCGTTGGCTTCCCTGACGGTGGTGTTGACGCAGACCTCGGTGGTCACGCCGGTAACGACCAGCTGTTTCACGCCGCGGTGCTGCAGCATGGCGTGGAGGTCGGTGGCGTAGAACGCCCCCTTTCCAGGTTTGTCGATCACCGGCTCGCCGGGCCCGGGATAGAGCTCCGGGATGATGTCGTGACCGGGCTCGCCGCGGACGAGAATGCGGCCCATCGGCCCCGGATCGCCGATGGATGTCTTCGAGCGTCCGCGGCTCTTCTTGGCCGGCGGCAGATCGAACAGATCGGGTCGGTGTCCCTCGCGGGTGTGCAGGACTTGCAGCCCGTGCGAGCGCCATGCGGCCAGCAGGCGGCGGTTCGGTCCGATCGTGCGGCGAAGCTCGGACACGTCGTTGCCGAGCATTTCGCCAAAACCCCCGGGCTCGAGGAAATCCCGCTGCATGTCGATGATCAAGAGCGCGCAATGCGCGGGTGCAAGGACGAACGGATAAGGCTCGGCTGCGATCTCCATCGGCTCCGGTTCCCTGTCGCCCATGCGGAATTCGTGCGCCTCATTATGTATGCAATTGAGCGTTTTCGTATGCCTATAATGTCATTTTGTATGCTGAAATTGCGTGCTAAGCCTGCGCAAGAAACGGGCTCGCAACAGGTCGGGACAAGGTCTTGAGGGACAGCGAAATCGAGACGATGACGCAGGCCGAACGCTTCGCCGATTCGATCGCCGAAAAGGTTTTGTCCGGCGAGTTCGCGCCCGGTTTCCGGCTCGACGAGACGGCGCTGGCCGAGCGCTTCGGGGTGTCGCGCACCCCCGTGCGCGAGGCGATCCGGCTGCTCGCCTCTACCGGGCTGATCGACGTCAGGCCGAGGCGCGGGGCGAGCGTCGCGACCGCGACGTCGGCTGAGCTCGAGACCCTTTTTGGCGCGATGGCCGAGATCGAGGCGACCTGCGCCCGGCTCGCCGCGCTCAGCATGACCCCGATCGAGCGTCGCCGTCTGCAGAGCCGGCACGAGGCGATGGCGGAGCTGGTGCTACGCGACGAACAGGACGCCTACGCCGCCGCCAACATCGACTTCCACACCCAGATCTATTTCGGCGCGCACAACGAGATTCTGTCCGAGTTCGCCCAGGGGCTCAGGCGGCGCCTCGCGCCGTTCCGGCGCGCCCAGTTCCGGACAGAGGGACGGACGTCGCGGTCTCACCGCGAGCACGCCGCCGTCCTCAAGGCGATCGTCGCATGCGACGCAGCGGCCGCTCACGCGGCGATGTTCCATCACATGAGTCTGGTCGAAGATTCGTTTGGCCGTCTCGAAGCCGTCGCCCGCACCAAGGGCTAGGACGGCCGCGCTGCGCAAAGAGCGGCTATTCCGCGACGGATTGGCGAACGCGGCAAGACGGACCTGTCGCTGCCGTTCTTGGTCGGTTCCGGTAGGGCGAGACAGCGCCTGTCATCGATCCGCAGTTCGCCGACCGCGCCGTATGGAGCATCCTCGGGCGCGGACGCCAAGCGATCGATAGAAACACGCTGCCTAGGCACGGCGGTGTCCCGGGCCACTGCGGTGTGACCGGCGTCACATTGTCGGAGCGAACTTTGTGATAGAGTGGAGCACCGGGAAGGGATGGAGGAGGCGCTGGTCGACTCGATCCCTTCTCCAAAAGAAATAAGATTGGGGCAGCCATGGTGTCGCGTCGCGCTTTTTTGCAGTCGAGCGCCGCCAGCCTCGGGGGCTTGGCGTGGGGCGCCTCGCCGAGCCGCGCGGACACCCCGCCTGGCGTCACGGAAACTGAGATCAAGATTGGCCAGACCATGCCCTATAGTGGGCCCTTGTCGGCTTATGGCGTGATCGGCAAAACCGACGCCGCCTATTTCGCGATGATCAATGAATCAGGAGGAGTGAACGGACGCAAAATCCGCCTCATAAGCGTTGATGACGAATACAATCCGGCCAAGACCGTCGAGCAAACCCGCCGACTGGTGGAGTATGAAGGGGTCGCCTTCATTTTCAACAGTCTCGGCACTTGGACCAACGGGGCGATCCGCGCCTACCTCAATATCAATGAAGTGCCGCAGCTTTTCGTCGCCAGCGGCGCCGAAATGTTCGGTGACCAGGAACGCTTTCCCTGGACTATGGGATGGCAGCCAAGTTATCAGACTGAGGCAGCAATTTTCGGTAAACAAATACTCGCAACGAAGCCGGACGCCAAGATCGGGGTGCTCTACCAAGACGACAGCTTCGGCAGAGATTATATGGTTGGGCTGAAAGAGGGACTTGGCGCCAAGCATGCCCGAATGATTGTTGAAACAGCCACGTATGAAACCGGGGCCACGACGATCGATTCCCAGATCGTGGCCCTACGGCGGGCAGGAGCGGACACATTTATGATCGTAGCTGTAGAAGAACTTGCGGAGCAGGCAATTAACAAAACCTTCGATATAGGTTGGATGCCAGTTCGATACTTGACGGGCGTTTCTCAGTCCATCTCCTCGACTATGACGCCGTCGGGCCGTGAGAAACTAAAAGGTACAATCACTGCTGTCTACGATAAGGACCCGACGGACGCACGCTGGAGGGACGATGCCGGTTTCATGTTGTATACCGCGTTCATCAAAAAATACATGTCGCAAAATGAACAAGACGATGCAAAGGTCGTAAACGGCTTTGGCGTGGCTGCGACTATGGTGCACGTGCTTGCGCAGTGCGGCTCGGACCTATCGCGTAAGAACATCATGTATCAGGCTTCCAATATTAAGAGCCTAGAACTACCTATGTTGTTGCCTGGAGTGAAAATCTGCACTTCTAGTAGCAACTACCACCCGATACGGCAAATGCAACTTGCCTCGTTCAATGGCTCAAGTTGGGAGTTGTTTGGGGAATTGCTTGGCAGCTAGGCAGTGTCTCTGTCCGGCTTACGTGTTCACGACCCCCGTGCTCGGCGGGCAGGCCTCGATCGCCATCGGCGCACCTTGGGCCGAACCGGCCTCGGCGATCGGAACCGTGAGTGGCCCTGCGCTCTGAAGCACACGTTTTGCGGATCGCGTCGGGCTCGTCCGCCTCGCGGCGCCTGAGCGAGACGGCGATCGAACTGTCCGGGTTCACGGCGTCAATCCAAAGGCCGATCGGCGCCGCGTTTCCCTGCAAGAGAATAATATCAACTCCGTTTTGCGGAAAATTGGAATTCCGAGTACGGTGATCCTATGACCCTGAACGGAACCCGCAATGCCGTTCGCCGCCCACATCTTCCGCTCACGTCGGGTCTCGCGACCGGCGGCGTGCTCTGCCCGCGGCCGGCGCCTTTCAGGCCTCGCCATCCGCCTCTGCAATTACCCACCCTCT
>Ga0074045_10006237_pt1 | contig 10258 bp, 9 predicted proteins | sample BogForMeECP23OM2_FD_94442 | JGI IMG/M metagenome (GOLD analysis project Ga0074045, IMG submission 94442) | Bog forest soil microbial communities from Calvert Island, British Columbia, Canada - Bog Forest MetaG ECP23OM2 | ecosystem: Environmental > Terrestrial > Soil > Wetlands ... | reverse complement strand
CGCGACGCCGAAGCCTGATCGGGGGAGCGCGGATGTGGGGCGATAGCGTTATGGAATTCGCCGCAACCGCCGGCAATGCGTTCCTGTTCGCATTCCCGTCGCTGTTTTCGATCATCAACCCGATCGGCGGCGCCTTCATCTTCGACGGCGTCATGAGGGAGGCCGACCATGGCCAGCGGATCAAGGTCGCCGCCCGCGTCGGCTTCTATGCGATGCTCATCATGTACGGCGCGCTTTGGGTAGGCGCCTATGTGCTCAATTTCTTCGGCGTCTCGATCGACGCCCTTCGGATCGCGGGCGGCCTCGTCGTCACAGCGAGCGGCTGGAAACTGCTGTCCGCGGGCGAACAGAACCCGGACCGAAAAGGCGCCGCACAGCGGACCTCTTCGGGGGACGTCGACGATCCGCTACAGTTGGCGTTCTTCCCGATGACCCTCCCGTTGACGACCGGGCCCGGAACAATCGCGGTTGCGATCACCCTCGGCTCCGTTCGTCCGCCCTATGGTGTTGGCCTCCTCGCCTTCTTTCTCGGAGTCAGTCTCGCCGCCGCGGCCAACGCGGCGCTGATATGGATCGCCTATCGCTATGCGGACCGCGTCACGGCGCTGATCGGCGACAGGGGCCGTCATGTCATCGTGCGGCTTTCGGCGTTCCTCCTCATGTGCATCGGCGTGCAGATCATCGTCGGCGGGGTCGGCGACATCGTCAGGGGATGGGGCCGGATCTAGGATTCAACATGGTCCTCGAACCGCAAGCGATCGGTCTCGCTCAATTTGGGCACCCGGCGCGTTGACGGACTTCAAACTGGATACGACAACGCTGACGCAAAGGCTCCGCGGAGCCTCTGCGACGGAACCTGAAGAAGGGCGAGCCGACGCCCAATCCCCCCCGAGAAGCCCGGCCAAACGCTTGACCATGGACGCTGTCGGACCGGTTCTCGCCCAAGGCTACATTTTCTGCGGAGTCGTCGGCGTGACCTCGTTTCACGTCTTTCATCTGCACTGGCTGAACCGATACGTCCATGCGGCCGGGCAAATCCGTCATCTCAAGCCCGGCGGCGGCCTCGCGTCGGCGTCGGCTTCGACTGGATACGTCATTCTGGCGATTGCGATCCTGACCACGCTTCACGTCGTCAATTGTCTGATTTGGGGATTGATGGTCTGGATGGCGGGCGCGTTCGACAACGTGGCCGACTCGGTCTTTTACGCGTTCGAGGACTATACGGCGCTCGGTCTGACGCGGGTTGAGATCCTTTGGCGCTGGCGTTTTTTCGCGCCGGCAATCTCCTTCACCGGCGTCCTCTGCTTTGCCTGGGCCGGAGCGATCCTGGCCGCGATGTTTGTGCGCCTCTACGGCGCTTCGAGCGACGGATCATGAGGACGTCGGCGGCGAAGAGGCTGGGACATGAGATCAACAGGCGGGGGACCCATGGCGACTAACAAGGGCGGTTCCGCGAATATCGGCGTTTTCGGCGCGCTCTCGATCGGGGTCGGCGGCATTGTCGGGGGCGGCTTCTTCGCCGTCTTCGGCATCACGGCCGCCGGGGCGAGGGGCGGAACGCCCATCGCCTTCCTGATCGGCGGCGCGATCGCACTCATCACCGCCTACTCCTACATCGGACTGACCCTCCGCTACCCGGGGCCGGGCGGCACCGTCTCGTTCATCACCAAGGCGTTCGGGACGGGATTGCTCGCGGCGTCGATCAACCTGCTTCTGGTCCTGAGCTACGTCGCGATCATGAGCGTCTATGCCTATGCGCTCGCCGGCTATTCCCTTCCCTACGTGCCGGAGGGCATGAGGCCCGTCGCGTCCCATGTAATCTCGTCGGCCGCCCTGATCCTGCTGGGCCTCATCAACTATGCCGGCTCCGCGCTGGTGGAGAAATCCGAAAGCGCCTTCAATGTCGGAAAGCTTGCGGTGCTCGCGCTCTTCATCGTCGTGGGCCTGTTCGCCAGCGGTCTCGACTGGAGCCGGCTCGCCCCAGCGGAATGGGCTTCGCCATCCGCCATCGTCGCCAGCGGAATGATCGGTTTTCTCGCCTACGAGGGCTTCGAACTCATCGCCAACGCGTCAGACAACATCATCAATCCGAAACGGACGTTGCCGATCGCCTTTCTCGGTTGCGAGGTCATCGCAATCGTCGTCTACGCCCTGGCCTTCATCGTGGGGATCGGCCATCTGCCTTTTCCCGCCCTTGTCGCCGCCAAGGACTTTGCAATTTCCGCCGCAGCCGAAAGCTTCCTCGGGCCGATCGGTTTCGCCATCATGGCCGTCGGCGCCGTTCTCGCATCGGCGTCGGCGATCAACGCGGATTATTTTGGCGCGCGCAAGCTGCCCCCGCAGCTCGCGACGATCAACGAAGTGCCCTCCGCCTTCCATCGCAGCTTGCACGGCCGGTCGGTGATCAGCCTGGCCGTTATCGGGGTCCTCGCGCTTCTTGCGGTCAATTTCGTGTCGATCGAGGCGATGTCCTCGGCGACGAGCGGCGGTTTTCTGCTCGTTTACGCCGCGCTCAACATCGCCGCCGTCCGCCTGGCCGGCGAGACCGGCGCGAACCGCTTCGTTCCTGCCCTCGCCGCGTTCCTGTGCATCGTTGCGCTCGCGATCACGATCTGGGAATTCGTGTCCGTTCCGTCGACGGTCAGCCAGGCCGTCGCAGTCGCCGTGATCGTCGCCGGCTCCATCGTCATCGAATGGGTTTACCGTTTGGGCGACCCCCGAGTTGGCGCAGTTGAAGGCGGCAAAGTGACCGCCGCGGGTCTGGGCGCCGCGGGGACCCCGCAAGATTGGCCAAGGAACTGATCCCCGTCGAAGCCGCAAATGCCAAACCGGATGCGACGGGGTCCCAGGCAAACGCCTGGCCTCGCAGGTTTTCGCGCAATTCAGACCGGCTTGCCTCTCGCGGATCGAAAGGTTTGCGCATGGTGCCAAACGATCCAAATCAAGGCCGCCGCCAGCAATCCGACAGCGACTGGCTTCTCGTAGCGCTCGATGTCGCCAAGGAAACCTTCGACGGCCTGTCCCAATGCGTAACCGAGGACGCCTAACGCCAGCGCCCATACGAATGCGCCGATCAGATTGAGGGTCAAGAACTTCGTCGCCGACATCGTGGAAAGCGCGACGGCGATGACCGCCGTCGTGCCGAAACCCGGTATGAATCGAGCGCCGATGACCACCGGCGCTTCCCATGTCTTGAGCAATCGATCGATCCGTTCGATCTTAGCGACCCAGCCGGATCGCTTTTCGATAATTCTGTGGCCGGCAAATCGCACCCCGAAGAACCAAACGCCTTGCGCGAGCGCATTGCCGATCGCGCCAATGAGGATCGCCCAGGGAATCAGCACCAACCAGCCGCGATGGGCGGCGAAACCGCCGAACAGCATGATCGGCACGCCTTGGCCCAGGCTTCCGACCAGGAGCATGAGGTACCCATAGCGCGAGAACAGTTCGGCCAAATCCATCCCAGCCACCACGGGAAGCATTCGTCCCTCGCGCTCAGCGCTTCGCTTCGCGATTCAGCGCCGTCCCCGTGACAGCGCGACCTGCACGAGGATCGAACCGACCACGACCGCCGCCGCCATCCACACGGCGCTCGGCTGCGTTTCCCAGAGACCCTGGACGAAAACGACAAGGACTGCGAGCATCGAGACCATCCCGAGGCCGACGACGGCGCGATTGGCCCCGATGTCCGACGCAAGCCGCCAGGCGGCAAGATGAACCCCGACATAGGCGATGAGAAACGTGACGCTCGCCGCGCTCGCGATCACCGACAGGTTGAATGCGACCGCGAGCGCGATGACGCCGAGGATGCAGGCGAGAACGCCGCCCGTCCAGTTCCGCCACACGTGGACGTTGAACGCGTCCGGGAACTGGCCGTTCTTGGCCATACCGCCGGCGATGCGTAAAGCGCCGAAGAGCGTGCCGTTGATCGCCGAGGCGGTCGCAAGCAGCGCCGCGATGCTGACCATGGTGAAACCGATCTGTCCGAAGATAGGCTTCGCGGCTTGCGCGACCGCCGTGTCGGCGTACTTGGCGAGATCGGCCGGAGAAACATTGCCGAGCAGCACGAGCGACAGTCCGACATAGAGGACGATCGTGATCCCGATAGCCAAGAAGATCGCTCTGGGGATCGTCGTACCCGGCCTGTCGACCGCGTCGCCCGCGTTCGCCATTGTGCCGTAGCCGGCATAGGCGAAGAAGGTCGTCCGATCGCGCCGAACATCGTCCTTGTCGAAACTTCCATGTGAGGCGCGAGCATGGCGGGATCGAAGGTTGCGATCCCGGCGACCGTCAGCGCGCTCAGGATCACGAGCTTGATCCCGACCAGGACCATCTCGACCCAACCGGTCGCGCCTTCGCTGACCATGTTGAGGATCGCCATCGCGACGATGATCCCGGCGGCGAAGACGTCGATCAGGAGGCCGTGCGTCGAGACATCGAAGAGCAGCCGCTCGGCATAGGCGCCGAACGCGCGCGCCACCATCGCGACGGCGACGAGGAGCGTCAGCACGTAGATGAGCGAGAAGGCTCCGGCGACCCGCTTCGAGAACGCCGCATTGAAGTAGCCAAGCGCGCCATCCGCGGAGGCGTAGCGCGTGCTGAGCTTTGCAAACGAATAGCCCGAAAGCAGCGCGATCACGCCGCCGAGCAAAAAGGACATCCAGACCTTCTGCCCGGCGACCAGCGCCGCTTGGCCGATCAGCGCAAAAATGCCGGCGCCGACCATCGCGCCGATGCCGATCGCCGAGACCGAAAAGACGCCCATCGATCGCGGCTTTGTCGCGGAAGCGGCGACCGCGGGCGTGCTCATCGGGGACGATCCCTTCAGCCGGCGTACAGGTTGAGGCCGAGGCCCTTGGCGACCGCTGCGACCGCTTTCTGCGCCCGCGCGCTGTTGCCGGCCGGATCAAGCGGCGGTGAAAAAGCGGCGATGGCGACCTTCCCCGGCGCGACCGCGAGGATTCCGCCGCCGACGCCGCTCTTGCCCGGAAGGCCGACCTCGTAGGCCCATGCACCCGACCCGGTGTAGAGGCCCTCCATGGTCATTTCCGCCAGGATGTGCGGCACGTTCGCCGCCGCGATCACCCGCTTGCCGGTCACCGGATTGGTTCCTCCCGCCGCAAGCGTCGCCCCCATGGTCGCAAGATCCACCGTGGTGACCAGCGTCGAGCACTGCCGCGTATAGACGTCGACCGCCCGCATCGGATCGCAGTAACAGGCGCCGGCGCTGTAAAGCAGCCAGCCGATCGCGCGGTTGTGGAAATTCGTCGTCTGCTCGGATGTGTTGACCTCGTCGCTGAGCTCGATCGGACGGCCGGCGAAGCGGCTTTGCGTCTCGAGGATCTTTGCCCAACAGGCGTCCGCGCTGTCGCCGGGCACCAGGCTCGCGGTCGCGATTGCGCCGGCGTTGACCAGCGGCGAAAGCGGCTTGCCGTCGTGCAGTTCGAGCGCCATGACCGAATTGAACGGCAAGCCGGTCGGGCTGACGCCAATCTTGGCGCGAACGGCCTCGGGTCCGATGAGCTCCGTCACGAGCGCGAGGGTGAACACCTTCGAGATCGACTCGATGGCGAAACCGTAGTCGATGTCGCCGGCCTTGTAGATCTTGCCGTCGGCGGTCACCACGGCGATGCCGAACAGGGACGAGGGAACCTTGGCGAGATAGGGGATATAGCTCGCGTTCGCGCCGCCGCTGACGGAAGCGCAAGCCGCGTGCGCCGCGTCGACGGCGGCCTGGAGGGTTTGCGGCGAAAAGGCCATGACGGAACTCTGATACGGAGGACTAGGGAGACTTCTCGCGAGAGCGCCGAACCGACGCCCTCGCGAAGCGCGGCGTCAGACGGCCTTCGCCGACACGACCTTGTTTGAGGCCGCGGCCCGCTGCAGGCTGCCGGTCGCCGTCGCAGACATCGTGGGGATGCCGGGATGGCCGCCCTCGGCCTCCCATGTGAACGGGGCGAAATCTGCATCGGGGTCGCGCCAGTGCGGCTTGCGAACCGCGTAGATGACAAAGGGAATGGCGACGAAGAAGAGCGTCAGTCCGATCAAAATGGCCACGTACAGCGTCGGACTGCCGACCGAGATTTGTCCCGGCGGAATGAAAGATAACACGAAGGCCAGGAGCGAGCCCAGGAAGCCGAGGGCGCCGATCAGCCACATGCCAGCGTCGCCGCCGGGGATCCTGTAAGGCCGCGGACGGTTCGGCTGGCTGTAGCGCAAATAGATGGCCGCCGCGAACATGAGCAGGTACATCACCAAGTAGAGGATGACGGTCAGCTGGCTGAGGATCTGATAGGCCGCCTGCACCGACGGGAGCACCACGAACATGATCGACAGAGCCGTCACCAGAATCGCTTGAACCAGCAGGATATGGGTCGCCATGCCCTTGGCGTTGGTCTTTTGCCAGAACCGCGGCAGATAGCCCGCCTTGGCGACGGAGAGCAAGCCGGACGAGGGCCCCGCGACCCAGTTGACGACGCCGGCGAGCACGCCGATCGCCAGCGCGACCGCCATGACAGGGGCGAGCCATCCGATGTGCGCCCACTTGAACATGTCGAAATAGGAGACAAGCAGGCTCTGGGTGAGATTGATCTGGGCCTGCGGGATGATGAAGGCGATCGCCAGGGTGCCAAGCACGAAGATCGCCACCGTGCCGAGCGCGGCGATGAGGATCGCGATCGGGTAGTTGCGCGACGGGTTTTCGACGTCCTTCACATGGATCGCGTTCATCTCCATGCCGGCGTAGAAGAGGAAAATGCCGGCCGCCAGCACGACGTTGTTGAAGTTGGTGAAGTCCGGAATGACGTCCTTCCAGGCGAGCTCGATCTGCGGCTTGCCGCCGCCGAACAGATAGGCGAAGCCGAGCACGATCAGAATGGCGGCGGGAATGATCGTGCCGATGATGCCGCCCCATTTGGACACGCGGGCGAAGGCCTCGACGCCCCGGAACGCGATGAAGGTCGCGAGCCAGTAGATCGCGAGCACAATCCCGAGCACGAATATGTTGTTGGCCGAAAGGGCCTGGTCCCAGCGCTGGTTGGGGCCGATGAAGGCGAGCGACACGGCGCCGAAGGTGAGCCCGGTCGGAAACCAGACGGTCACCTCGGTCCACAGCATGAACATGGCGACGAACGCCCAGCGCGGACCGAAGGCCTCGCCGACCCAGCGGAAGATGCCGCCTTTCTCCGGCCAGCCGGTCGCAAGCTCGGCTGCGACCAGCGAAACCGGGATCAGGAAAACGATCGCCGCGAAGAGGTAATAGAAGATCGAGCTGAGGCCGTATTCGGCCTCGGCGGGCAGCCCTCTGAGGCTCACCACGGCGACCACGTTCATGATCGCGAGGGTGAGAATACCGATCTTGGCGGCCGGCGCGGCTTCCGCCCTGACCTTCGAAGTCGTGGTTGCGGTTGAGGCTGAGGTCATCGGTGGATCGCTTTCTGGATCGTCTCGGGCGGATCGGCGCGCTTCAGAAGCGCGCGCCGGGTCCGTTTCGTCTCAGTTGTGGTGAAAACCCGTGCCCTCGGACGCGGAAATCTTCGGGGCGCCGTGCTTGTCGAGAAACGCGAGCGCCGCCTTGAAATCCTCAACGAGGAGCGCCGCCATATCCATCTCGAAGCCGCGCCGGCACATGATCCGCATGACCGCGATGTCCGATGCGCCGCCCGCCAGAAGGAAGGCGGGAACCTGCCAGCCGCGCATGCGCAACCGGTCCGAGACGTCGAACAGCGTATAGTCGAGTTTTGCGCCCTCCCTGATCCGGAAGCAGATCGCCGGGATGCCCGTCTTCTCGCTGCCGGTGCAGATGAACTCGTAGGGCCCGAGCGGGCCGATTTGTTCGGCCAGATACTGGGCCACGCGATAGGCCGCCATCTGCACCTTCGTGTAACCCTCGCGGCCCAGGCGCAGGAATTCGTAGTACTGCGAGATAACCTGGCCTGCGGGCCGCGAGAAGTTGATGGCGAAGGTGCCGACCTGGCCGCCGAGGTAGTCGACCTTGAATACGAGGTCTTCCGGCAACGACGCCTGATCGCGCCAGACAACCCAGCCGCATCCGAGCGGCGCCAGGCCGTATTTGTGGCCCGACGAACTGATCGACTTCACCCGCGGAAGCCTGAAATCCCAGGGGATCTCGGGGGCGCAGAACGGCGCGAGAAACCCTCCGCTCGCCGCATCGACATGGATGTCGATATCGAGGCCCTTGCTCTTCTGCAATTTGTCGAGCGCGTCCTGTAGCGGCTCCGGATATTCGAAGTTTCCGGTATAGGTGACGCCGAAAGTCGGAACGACGCCGATCGTGTTCTCGTCCACCGCCTCAAGCATGCGCTCGGCGTCCATGAACAGCCGGCCCGGCTCCATCGGGATCTCGCGGATCTCGACATCCCAGTAGCGGGCGAACTTGTGCCAGCAGACCTGCACCGGCCCACAGACGAAATTCGGCTTGTCGACCGGCTTGCCGAGCGCCTTCCGCTTCGCTCGCCACCGCCATTTCATCGCCATGCCGCCGAGCATGCAGGCTTCGCTAGATCCGATCGTGTTCGTGCCGGTCGCGTTGCCGGCGAACGCCGGCGCGTTCCAAAGATCGGCGACCATGTTCACGCATTTGAGCGAGATCGCCGCCGACTGCGGGTACTCTTCCTTGTCGATCCAGTTCTTGTTGATCGACACGTCCATCAGCTTGTGAACGTTTTCGTCGTCCCAGGTCTGGCAGAAGGTGGCGAGATTTTGCCGCGCATTGCCGTCGAGCAGCAATTCGTCGTGGACGATCTGATAGGCGACGTCGGCCCGCATTTCCGAAGCAGGAAAGCGCTTCGTGTCGGCCGCCTTCTGCATCGCCGGCGAACCGAACGTGGAATCGATGAGCGGGTCGCTTGACGCCCGCGCCGCATTGAACTGCATGAACCTCTCCGGACACAGTCACGCCGCGGCAGAACGCAATTGCGCACTGCAACTCGTGAGGCTTTTCTTTCCTGACCGCTCGAATTGAAGAATGAACCCAATTCAATTGCTATGGGCTTGGCGCCCAAATTGGGCGAGGGTTCCTACTTGGCCCCGCGCCCCGCCGCGGTGCTGGCCGATACTTGCAATTGGCGCGGGTCGCTTCATCGCGAGACGCCGCAGAACTCTCCCCGGGTGGCAAATCTTCGCTCGCTCCGTCATGACCCAAACGGAGCGCTATCCGATATCGGAGATTTCGAGCTGAACGGGCTGTCTGGGCCTGATCCGCGAATGGCCGGTTGTGGCGCGACGCTTCCGTACCGGATGGGCCGTGAAGGGCGGAAAAGGATAGGATACGTCACGTTCGCCAAGCTGCCCGCGAGCGCCCGCTTGTTGCGCGAAGGAGACGGCAAGAATCGACGTTTACCGGACATTGCCGGCCAGCGCGATCGACGTCGCAGTTGGGCGGAAAGCGACTGTTGGCCGAACGGCGGGAGCAGGCGCGTTAGCGGACGTACGAGACCGCCAGGGAAAGCGCGGAGTCCGCACTTTGCCGACATCCCGGCTTGCGTGCTCTCGTCCGCGAGCGCTCGCTTCGATACCAGGGCCGCAGCGGGTCCACAACGCCAATGAGATCAGAGATCGCAAGCGCAGCCCAATTAACGCCCCTCTTTTACCGTACTTATGACGGCGGCCCAAATTGGGGCTCAGTACGAAAACTTGCGGCCGTAATCGCCACCTCAGAGGTGCGAGGCCGCAGGGGGAGGCAGACTATGAACAAGGATGTCCAAGCACGTGCAGAAGAAGATCGGCCGGGAGAAGTAGAAGAGGCGAGCCACGATCGCCGCCAGCTCCTTCTCCTGTTATCGGCGGCCGCCGGGATTTGTACCATGCAAGTTCCGACAGCGAGTGCTGGGGACGCAACCGCGGTTCCGCCACCTCGGCGTGCCCTTACCGGTCGCGACGAATCCGGGAAGTCGATTTTCCAATCGTTTGACGTCACGCCGCAAGTCGTAACATTCGATACGGCTCCTGGTCTCGCATTCTATGAGCTTTACGCCACAGACGATCTACCTCGTTTGACAGGTAAAGAACCCGACCCGATGACAACGAAGAAGGGTTCTTTTCCAAAACCGAACGGCAGCTTGTTTAGACTTTGCTTATTCCCACCCCGACCACCCGAGGGCTCACCAAGCCCCCCGCCCGGCGCTTTTGAGAAATTCTTGGAGGAATTGTCTCAGAAGGTTCCGGGGATGGCTGAGCACTTCGACCGTGCTGCGCCAGGAATGCACACTTCGGACACCCTTGACTACGGTATCGTCAT
>Ga0074045_10006236_pt1 | contig 10259 bp, 8 predicted proteins | sample BogForMeECP23OM2_FD_94442 | JGI IMG/M metagenome (GOLD analysis project Ga0074045, IMG submission 94442) | Bog forest soil microbial communities from Calvert Island, British Columbia, Canada - Bog Forest MetaG ECP23OM2 | ecosystem: Environmental > Terrestrial > Soil > Wetlands ... | reverse complement strand
TCGTTCCCGCGAAGAGATCTATCTTGCCCAGGAATGAGGGCGCGGCGGTCGCGATGCGCTGAATCAGACGCGCGGTGTAAAGACCTCTGATCCCGCCGCCATCCAGACTCAAGATTGTGTACATGGCCAACCCCTTTGGTTCGTCAGGAATTCGACACGAACGACGGCGTGCGCGTCTTGCCTGCGAGTCTTAAGACAACCAGCGGTGGAGTGCAATTACGCGCCAGTTAACGCCGTGCGTGGAATTGCTCTAGACGTCCTTGAATTCGCGCTTCGACTTACGTCCCTCGATCGCGGCTTGCGCCGCCGCCAGCTTCGCCACCGGCAGGCGGAAGGGCGAGCACGATACGTAGTCGAGTCCCAGGCGATGACAGAGCTTGACGCTCGCCGGGTCGCCGCCATGCTCGCCGCAGATCCCAATCTTGATGCCCTTTTTGGCCTTGCGGCCGCGTTCGATCCCGATCCGCATCAGATCGCCGACACCCTCGGCGTCGAGTTCCTGAAAGGGATCCTTCAGGTAGATGCCGCGCGCGAGATAGTCGTTGAGGAACTTCGACGAGTCGTCGCGCGACAAGCCGTAGGTCATCTGCGTGAGATCGTTGGTGCCGAAGGAAAAAAAGTCCGCGACTTCGGCGATCTGGCCGGCTTCGATACAGGCGCGCGGCACTTCGATCATGGTGCCGATCAAATAGCGCGGCGCCTTGCCTTTGGCCTTTGCGACTTCCTTGGCCACCTCGCGGATCTCCGCCGCCAGCATGTCGAACTCCTTACGCTCCCCAATCAGCGGCAGCATGATCTCGGCAATCGCGTTGACCCCTTCCGCGCGCAACTCCACCACCGCCTCCAGGATCGCGCGCGCCTGGGCGCGATAGATTTCCGGATAGCTGATGCCGAGCCGCGACCCGCGATGGCCGAGCATCGGGTTGAATTCCTCCAGATTGTTGCGCACCTGGGTCAGGCGTTCGGGATCCGCCCCCATAATCCCGGCGAGTTTACGAATTTCCTCGTCGTCCTTCGGCAGAAATTCGTGGAGCGGCGGATCGAGCAGCCGGATAGTGACCGGCTTGCCGGCCATCACGCGCAGGATCTCGACAAAATCTCCGCGCTGCATCGGCACGATCTTCTCGAGCGCCCGCGCCCGCTGCTCGTGGTCCTCGGCCATGATCATCTCGCGCACGGCGTCGATCCGGCCCGGGCCGAAGAACATATGCTCGGTGCGGCAGAGCCCGATACCCTCGGCGCCATACTGGATCGCGACCTTCGCGTCGTTGGGCGTGTCGGCGTTAGCACGCACGCCGAGCGTGCGCTCCTGGTCGGCCCATTTCATGAAGGTGCGGAAAAAGTCCGACATCTCGGGCTGCACCGTTGCCACCTGGCCGGCGATTACTTCACCCGTCGAGCCGTCGAGCGTGATGAATTCGCCGCAGCGAATTATGCGATCGGCGACCTTCATCGCGCCTTCGGCATAGTCAATCTCGAGCGCCGCGCAACCCGCGACGCAGCACTTGCCCATCCCGCGCGCGACCACCGCCGCATGACTGGTCATACCGCCGCGCGCGGTCAGGATGCCCTCCGCCACCTGCATCCCGTGGATATCCTCGGGCGAGGTTTCGTGACGCACCAGAATCACGCGCTGCCCGGTGTTATGCACGTCCACGGCCTCGTCGGCCGAAAACACGACCTCGCCGTAGACGGCGCCGGGCGAGGCGGGCAGGCCGCGCGCGATGACGTCCTTATGCGCGGCCGGATCGAGCCGCGGATGGAGCAGCTGCTCCAGTTGCACGGGCTCCACCCGGGTCAGCGCCGCGCGCCGTTCGATGAGCTTTTCGCCGGCCATCTCGACCGCGACCCGCACCGCGGCCGCCGCAGTACGTTTGCCGGTACGCGTCTGCAACATGAAGAGGCGGCCGCGCTCGATCGTAAACTCCATGTCCTGCATGTCGCGGAAATGCTTTTCCAGCCCGTGCGAGATTTGCAGCAGCTCGCGGTAAACCTTCGGGAATTGCTCCTCGAGCGTCGGGGCCTGGGCCTTACGATCCGCCTCGCTGACGTCGTTAGCCGCGGCCGACTGGCGGCCGGCGGCCAGACTGATTTGGCGCGGCGTGCGAATGCCCGCGACGACGTCTTCACCCTGGGCGTTGGACAGAAACTCGCCATAGATTCCGCGCGCGCCGGTCGAAGGGTCGCGCGTAAAAGCCACGCCCGTTGCGCAGTCGTCACCCAGATTCCCGAAGACCATCGACTGAACGGTAACCGCGGTCCCCCAAGCGCCGGGGATATTATTGAATTTGCGATAGGCGATCGCGCGATCGTTGTTCCACGAATCGAAGACCGCGCCGATCGCTTCCCAGAGCTGCTCCTGCGGATCCTGGGGCAAGTCGCGCCCGACCCGGCGACGGATCAGATCGCGAAATTCCGCGACCAGCTCCTTCAGGTCGTCGACCGATAGCTCGACGTCGTCCTTGACTTGGCGCGCGGTCTTCTTGCGATCGATCAGCTCCTCGAACGGATCGCGATCAGTCTTGTTCTCCGGCTTGAGCTTGAGCACGACGTCGCCGTACATCTGGCAGAAACGCCGATAGGAGTCCCAGGCGAAGCGCGCGTTGCCGCTGGCGATGGCGAGACCTTCGACGGTCTTGTCGGTCAGGCCGAGATTGAGGACCGTGTCCATCATCCCGGGCATCGAGACCCGGGCGCCCGAGCGCACGGAGACGAGCAGGGGATTGGCCGCGTCGCCAAAGTCGTGCTTCATCGCCTTTTCGATCCGGGCGATACTCTTCGCGACGCCGGCTTCGAGACCCTTGGGATATTTGTGCTTGTGCTCGTAGAAGTAATTGCAGACGCCCGTCGAAATCGTAAACCCGGGCGGCACCGGTAATTTGAGCGAGGCCATCTCGGCCAGATTCGCGCCCTTGCCGCCCAGCACGTCGCGCATCGCCGCACGCCCCTCCGCCACGCCCGCGCCGAAGAAATAGATTTCCGGATGAACCCGCGCCATTTTATAAGTGTCTCCCAGTGGTCTGTGGAACTGCCGCGTCAGCACCTCTTGGCAGGGTGTCGAGGCCGCGCACGTTTTCGTTTTGCCAGGACCATCGATCCCAACACCCTGCTAACGATGCCACCCGATGCGCTCGATCAGCACGTGTACCAGCTCGGGCACCGCGATGCGCTCCTGCGTGGTGGTATCCCGATCGCGCAGCGTAACCGTGTTGTCTTCCATCGTTTGATGGTCAATCGTGACGCCACAGGGCGTGCCGATTTCGTCCATCCGCCGATAGCGCCGTCCAATCGAGCCTGCCTGATCGTACGCCACGGTGAAATAGCGTTGCAGCATCGCCCGCACTTCGTGCGCCTTTTCGGGTTGCCCGAGCTTGCGCAACAGCGGATAGACCGCGACTTTGATCGGCGCCAGGCGCGGATCCAGCCGCAACACGATCCGCTCTTCGTTCTCGACCACGTCCTCGTCGTACGCGTCGAGCAGGAACGCGAGCATCGTGCGGTCAACACCCGCCGCCGGCTCGATCACCCAGGGCCGGTAGCGCGTCTTGGCCTCTTCGTCGAAGTACGTCAGATCCTTGCCGCTGAACTGCGCATGCTGGTCGAGATCGAAGCTGCCGCGCCGGGCGATACCTTCCAGCTCGCCCCAGCCGAACGGATAGAGGAATTCGACGTCGGTCGTGCCGCGCGAATAGTGCGACAGCTCGTCGGCGGCGTGGGGGCGCAGGCGCAGATGGTCCGCCTTGACGCCGTATTTCACATACCAGGCGAAGCGCGTCTGGACCCAGTAATCGAACCAGGTCTGCTCCTCGACCGGGTCGGGCTTGACGAAGAATTCCATCTCCATCTGCTCGAACTCGCGCGTGCGGAAGATGAAATTGCCGGGTGTGATCTCATTGCGGAAGGACTTGCCGGTCTGCGCGAGGCCGAAGGGCAATTTGACCCGCTGGGTATCGATCACGTTGGCGAAGTTGGCAAAGATGCCCTGGGCGGTCTCCGGGCGCAGATAGATCGTGCTGGCGGTATCCTCGACCGGCCCCATGAAGGTCTTGAACATCAGGTTGAATTGGCGCGCCGCCGTGAGCTCGCCACCGCAGGCGGGGCAGCGATCGCCCTGGATGTGATCGGCCCGGAACCGCTGTTTGCAGCTCTTGCAGTCGACCAGAGGGTCGGTGAAGTTCTGCAGATGACCCGATGCTTCCCAGGTCCGCGGATGCTGCAGAATCGCGCTGTCGAGCCCGATGACGTCGGTGCGGGTCTGCACCATGTCGCGCCACCACGCCTCCTTGACGTTGCGCTTGAGCTCGGTCCCCAAGGGTCCATAGTCGAAGGTCGAGCCGAGCCCGCCATAAATATCACTGGTCGGAAAGACGATACCCCGGCGTTTGCAGAGGTTGACGATCTTTTCCATCGTGACCGGCCTTTTGCCGGTCGACGTCGCTTCAGCCGCTTCGGACAAACCGCTTATTCCTCACTTTCAAGACGCAATCGTTATCGGCCGTTCGCGCCAAGGCGTTTACGCGAGACTGATTATCCGGGTCGCAATTTCGCCGGCGGACGAAATCTCGAGGATGCCGACCGTTCCCGGCACGTCCACCAGGTTCCGCGGCAAGGTCGCACTGCCGGGATTGATGACCAGCGTGCGGCCGAAGCGCGTTACTCCTTCCAGATGGCTATGGCCCATCACGAGGATGTCGACCGGGCCGCCGAAGTGCGCCCCCATCGCACGCAGAAAGACCTCTTCCGAGGTTTCGTCCGGCGTGGGCAGCGCGTGCGCCAGTCCGATCCGCAAACCCGCGATTTCGTACAGATGCGCGTACCGCACCCGCTCCTCGGGTTCGAGCCTGAAACGATGACCGTCGAGCCCTTCATCGCCGTTGCCGACCGCGGCAATCACCGGCGCTATGGTCGCGAGCTCGTCCAGCACGCGATTCACGTAGACATCCCCCGCATGCATCACAAGATCCACGCCCCGGAAGACCTCGAAGACTCGCGCGGGCAAGTGTTCGCAGGCTTCCGGAATATGAGTGTCGGAAATCAGCCCGATCCGCATCCCGTTCCGCCCCTCAGGCTTCCCTGAACAGAATCTGACAACGTATCATGAGGCTCCCGGCGCGGCAATTTTCCCTATACCAAATGGTTGCCGTGGCCAAAATTTTGATGCCTGGGTAACAAGGTGGTGACCAAAGTGGGGAAAAGCAGGATCGCTTGGGTCGGGCTGGCGCTGATGCTGATGCCGTTGCTTGCCGGATGCGGTCACAAGTTGGTCGCGCGCAGCGGCGATACGACGATCAGCGTGTACGGCAATAAGGAGCAATTCGACAAAGTCCAGGCGATGAAATCACAAGGCGGGGCTGCTGGAATCTTCGGCGGGATTGGCGAGAGCGTGCTCGCCAAAAAGGTCGACAACGAGACTCCCGTCAAGGTTATCTCAAGCGACGAAGAAGGCGCCCAAATCGAGGTGCTCGACGGCCGTGACAAGGGCTACCAAGGCTACGTCGCCAGAGATAACCTTGACTAGACGCCCGACAATCCGAAGGTCGAGGCGCGCCTCAAGCTGCCTATGTGAATCCGGGTGGGAAGTAGCGGCCGGGATCAGAGCGCGTTGCTGCCGCGCTCGCCGGTACGGATCCGCACGACCTCTTCCATCGGCATGACGAAAATCTTGCCGTCGCCAATCCGGCCGGTGCGCGCCGCGCGTTCGATCGTTTCGACCACTTGGGCCGCCATGTCGTCGGCCACGATTATCTCGAGTTTGACCTTCGGGAGAAAATCGACGACGTATTCCGCTCCGCGATAAAGCTCGGTATGACCCTTCTGACGGCCGAATCCCTTGACTTCGCTGACCGTGAGGCCTTGCACTCCAACGCTCGACAGTGCTTCTTTCACTTCGTCGAGCTTGAATGGCTTTATGATCGCCTCAACCTTCTTCATATGACTCCTCTGCCTCCGGCGGGTGACGCCACCCGAACGCCGCCCCGGAAGCCGCTCATCAGTACCTTTTTCAGATATGGAGTCGATCACGCAAGCCCCCACACGGATGGCGCATTCCCGCCATGTGGATAACGCAAGCGCGATGCCATCGCGAGCCGTGTCGACCCCATAGACGCCGCCCGTCCTTATGTCTTAACAACAGGCACAAGGCCACGAAATACGCACCCGGGTGCCCCGCAAGTATCGTGCGCAAACTATCTTGTGCAAGACACTTGGTCGATTACTGATCTTTGCGCGCTCCGCCGATGCGGGGTTCCTCCCCCGCGAGCAAACGTTCGATATTCGCGCGATGGCGCAACACGACCAGCGCGGACATCACAATCGCCAGCAGGATATACGGTCTTGGGGAGTGTGTCGCCGCCACCACCGCGGGCAGCGATGCCGCCGCCGCCAGGGAAGCCAGCGATACTATCCGGCTGACGGCCAGCATCGCGATAAATATCGCGAGCGCAATCACAATAGCGACCGGGGCGAGCGCGAGCCATACGCCCAATGAGGTCGCGACCCCCCGGCCGCCTTTGAAGCCGAGAAATATCGACGCTATCGAACCAACGAAGGTGGCAAAGCCGACCTCCGCCAGCGCCGGCGGAACCACGCCGACTATCGAGCGCGCGAACAGCACCGGAATCAGCCCCTTGCAAAGATCACCCGCGAAGGTGGCGGCCGCCGCACTCGCCCCGCCGGCGCGGGCGACGTTGGTCATGCCGACATTGCCCGAGCCGATCGCGCGCGGATCGAAGCCGCGGAGCTTGCCGACGATCACGCCGACCGGTAGCGAGCCGCAGACATAGGCGAGGACTATCAGGAGGACGAGGATCGGGCTTCTCCGACTTTACACGCGGGTTTCGATGGTCGGGGTGACTGGATTTGAACCAGCGACTTCTGCGTCCCGAACGCAGCGCTCTGCCAGGCTGAGCTACACCCCGATTGGAACGTCTGCCTTCCCGCCATCGAGTGAACCCTAGCTTATAGCATCGCGCCGGGCGCAAGGCGAGGCGCAGCGCAAGGGGACGGCTCAGGACGCGGCCGCACGGCGCATCCGCGCAATCGTTGCCGCGTAATCCTGCTGGCCGAAGATGCCGGAGCCGGAAACGAAGACGTTGGCGCCGGCCTCCGCCACGGCGGCGATATTATCGACCTTGATGCCACCGTCCACCTGGAGGTCGACCGCGAGTTGCAAGCGGTCGAGTTCGCGCCGGACCACACGCAGCTTGTCGAGACTTGCGGGTATAAAGCCCTGTCCGCCGAAGCCCGGATGGACGCTCATCACGAGGATCATGTCGAGATGCGCAGCGGCGGCCAGCACCCGCGCCGGGTCGGTCTCGGGATTGATCGCGACGGCGGCGCGGATACCGAGCGCGTGCATCCGGTGCGCGATTGCCGGAATATCCGCGCAGACCTCCGCATGCACCGAAAGCGAATCGGCCCCGGCTTTGACGAAAGCGTCGAGGTAGCGTTCCGGGTCGTCGATCATCAGGTGCGCGTCGAGCGGCAAGCGCGTGATCGCCCGCACCGACTTCAGCACCGGAATCCCGATCGAAAGGTTGGGGACGAAATGCCCGTCCATCACGTCGAAGTGGATCAGGTCGGCGCCGGCCGCTTCGACTCTATGGATCTCCTCGCCGAGCCGCGCGAAGTCGGCGGAGAGGATCGACGGCGCAATCTTGCACGCTCTGGCCACGCCGACAGGTTATCGCGCGCTCAAGCGCCTCGCAAAGGATGCGCGCCGGGGATCCTCCAAAGACCCCCGCGCGCCACACGACAATTGCCTCCGCGCGCTCGCCCCTCAACCGTCGAGGTCGGCGCCGGAGAGGCGGCGCCGCGGCGTTCGGGTTGGCGTTGGTTTTGGCGTCCGGGTCGACGTTGGCGCCACGGTTGGGGTAGGCGTTGGTTCGGGAGACCCGTCGCTAGTGACCTGGAACACCGCTCCGGCTTGATAAGCTCCGCCGATTTTGCGTCGTGGCGATTCCTGTGTAGCTATACTGTTGACAACAGTATAGCTACTATTGTATAATTATCGAGAGAAGCGAGGAAACTTAATGCAGAACTACTTAACGCCGGAAGAAGTCGCGCAGCACCTGAAGGTGGAGGTCAAGGACATAGTATCCCTTGTCGAACAGGGCAAACTAAGGGCGATAAGAATCCAGGGCAGTCTCCGGATTCGCGAAACGGAGATCGACAGACTGGAAGAGAGCTGCGCGGCAATAGCGCCAACAGATGATCAGGTTGCTTCGGAGGACCCCATGCCGAAAACGCTGATAGCCAATTCGCGGTGGTGTTTTACGAGAACTGGCAGGGCAAAGTTTAGAGTCCAAGGCTCAGTAGCAAATGGGGCCAACATCTGGCCTGGCAAGATGCAATATCCGATAAAGTTTTCCGAGCAGTTCATGGACGCAATGCTTGACCATTTTGACCATGAAGAAGTCGCGATTGGTGGCCAATTCGACAATCCCATTGTTGGCAGCTTGGGCGAGTTCATCCAACAAAAGCTCAAGATTAAGATGAATCCTGCTGTATACATTGCGGCGCTGTTAATTGAAGAGGGCTATGCCGACGACTCGACGCGCCGGGGCTATATTAAGTTTCGCGCCAGATCTGCTAGGAGCAAGTAGTGCGCGCGAGGGCCGTTCTGCGCTCCGGAGGCGGACCGCCGAGCCGGTTTGGGTCTATTTGCCAGTGCCGATCAGGTCGACCGTGCGGGTAATCCCATCACGCGCGTCGGTGATTGTCAGCGTGTCGGTCACCCTGGCCGTGACCGTCGGCGTGTAGGTCACACTGATCGCACAGGTGGCCGTCCCGAGCGGGCCGAGGCAGTTCTGGCTCGCGGCGAACGCCGGATTGCCGCTGCTGATGCTCGTTATCGTGAACGTCGAGGCGGTCCGGTTCCGGAGCGTCACGGTCCTGGTGGCGCTCGTCGTGTTGAGCGGCGCCTTGCCGCAATTGAGCGTCCCGGGACGCGCTATCAAGCTGCCCTGGATTCCCGCGCCGCTCAGTGCGATCGTCTGGGGGCCGCCGGGAACGTTGTCGTTGATCGTCAACGTCCCACTCGCACCGCCGAGTCCGGTCGGGGCATAAGTGATATTGCAGACCAACTTCCGGCCCGGCGCGATCGTTGTGTTGACGCAGGCCGGATCGACCGCAAAACCCGCCGTGCCGGCCATCGAGCTGATAATCGCCGTCGTCTTGTACTTGGCCGGATTGGTGATGGTCAGCCGCCGGACCTTGGTCGCCGAACCCGCGGCCGCGTAATCGACATTGCCGAAAGCGAGGCTCCTTGACGACAGCGTCAGCGCGGCCGGACCAGGCGGCAGAGGGGTGGGGCTCGGCGTCGCCACCGGCGTCGGCGTCGCGGTTGGCGTCGGCGGGGTTGGCGTCGGCGGGGTCGGCGTCAACACGGCGGTTGGACTGCTGGTCGGCGATGGTGTCAGGGCCGGCGTCGACGTGGCGGTTGACGTACCCGTCGGCGTTGGGGTCGGCGTTGCATCGATGTTGGAAACTTCGAACACCGTCCCGCCGCCGTAAGTCCCGCCGGCGATGGTCGTGCCGTAGAGATTCCGGCTCGCATCCATGATCAGGCCGGCCTTGGGCTGAACGCCGTCGGTACCGTTGCTGAAAGACCAAAGGACGGACTCGCCCCAATTCCCTACGCTGGTCGTGGGCGGCGTCAGCTCGAACACGGTCCCTGCACTGGAGGCCCCGCCGCCGGAGGTCGTGCCGTAGAGATTGCCGCTCGTATCCATGATGAGGCCGGCATAAGGCGCGAGGCCGTCATCGCTCTGGTTGCCAAAGCTCCACAGCACTGACTCGTTCCAATTGCCCGGTGGCGTCGTGGGTGGCGGTGGTGGTGTCAGCTCAAACACCGTCCTCAAGCTGGCAGCCCCGCCGTCGTAGGTCGTCCCGTAGAGATTCCCGCTCTTATCCATGATCAGGCCGGCATAAGGCGCGAGGCCGTCGAGGTCATTGCCGAAGTTCCAGAGGGTGGACTCGGTCCAAATGCCCGCTTTGGTCGGACTCAGCTCGAACACCGTCCCTCCACAGACCGTCTCGTCGATGCCGGAAGAAACGCAGAAGGGGGAGCCCTGATAAGTCGTGCCGTAGAGATTCCCGCTCGTATCCATGAGCAGGCCGCCCTCGGGCTGATAGGGCCCAGTGCCGGACGCGTCATTATCGTTGAAGTTCCAGAGGATGGACTCGCTCCAGGTTCCGCCGCTGGCTGCGGGCGGTGTCAGCGCAAAGACCGTCCCCCCGCCGGCTCCGGTGGTGCCGTA
>Ga0074045_10006235_pt1 | contig 10259 bp, 7 predicted proteins | sample BogForMeECP23OM2_FD_94442 | JGI IMG/M metagenome (GOLD analysis project Ga0074045, IMG submission 94442) | Bog forest soil microbial communities from Calvert Island, British Columbia, Canada - Bog Forest MetaG ECP23OM2 | ecosystem: Environmental > Terrestrial > Soil > Wetlands ... | reverse complement strand
GCTGGAAAGATGGGGTCGCCTATGACGAAAGCAAATACCTGGCCGCACTCGCCAAGCGAAGCTCACCGCTGAGTGCGGTCGTCGCTGGCAAAATCCTGTGAGATTTTTGTGGACACCCTGTGAACAGTATCGCGAAGGGAGATCAAAAAACTATTGACAGACTTACTCAGATATCTAGTTAGCACTGCACAGTTAACAGCAAACACCGGACGTTAAGAAAGGCCAACCACCTTCATGGTTGGCCTTCGGGGTTATGGTTAACAGATTGTTAGTTTGACGCCGCTGGAGCTGCGGTCTTCTTTCCCTTCTTCTTTGGAGCAGGCGCCGTGCGCGACTGTCCCTGCACCGCGCTTTCGTCAACCGTGGTGCCCTCTTCTAGTTGCCCGCCGCACAGGTTGCCCTCGGGGACGAAGTAGAAGTGAGTAGCCTTGCCCTTGGCGCCGCCCTGACGAGGCTGGATGCGGCTGGCGTCGACCTTGGTCGGCCCATCCGTGGTCAGGTAGTACTTGACGTTCACGGAGCGTTGGGAGCCCAGAGTCTGCTCGCTGACGGATTCCTTCTCATCGGTGTAGCCAACAACGTCCAACTTACCGTTGGGCATCTGCTGCAGCCGCAGAGAGAGTTTGTCGAGGGTGTCCTTGCAGTCGTTATCAACACGCCACGGCTTCTTGGGGTTCTTCTCGAAGGTACACTCACCCCAATCCTCGATGTTGACGCACTTGACGACTGGAGGCACGGTGACCGACGCCGTGCAACTGGCGCTCAGGTTGGCGCGCTGGTCAGTTGCCGTTCCGGTAACCGTGATGGTGTTGCCCGCATCCGCATTGGTCGCAGTCAGTGTGGCAGTGGTTCCGCTGCCGCTCAACTGACCACCGGTGGCCGACCAGCTATAGGTCATCGGCCATCCCTGTGGGTCGCTGGCCGTCATGGTGATGCTTGCAGGTTCGCCAATGGCGATCGTCGTCGGATTGGCCGAGCAGCTTACCACCGGCGGTTGTGGCTGCTTAATGGTGAAGTTCGCCGTGCACGTAGCCGAGTTGTTCTTCTTCTCCTTGGGATCTGTGATGGCGGCGTTCGCGGAGTAACTTCCCGGTGCCATGCCTGCGGTGTCGACGGTGGCGGTCTGAGAGTTGGCGCTCGACAGCTTGCCACCATTGGCAGTCCAGGCGTAGGTGACAGTGTGCTTCGGGTTAAAGTTCGCGCCCGTCGCGGTCACTTTCACCGGATCACCAGACCAAACTTCCGTGGGCTGGGCCGAGCAGCTTGCCGTAGGTGGAACCGGTGGTGCGCCACCGAACAAGAAGTTCAGTCCGCCAACATAGCGGAAGTTGTTCTGGTTGGCGGTGTAATTTGCCACGTGATTGGCCGTAAAGCGGGTTAGAAGGTAGTCCACTTCGACGGGACGAAGCGCCAAGTGCTTGGCAACCTGAAAGTCAATGCCTCCACCCAATGCCATGGCAAACCCGTTATTGTTGCCCTGGCCCTGCAGAATCTTACCCTCTTCCGTAAGGATCGTTGCGTACGCATTAGTATGTGCGGCACCAAACAGGGCCTCGGCAAAAGGCTGGAACTTGCCAGAATGCTTCTTGATCTGGGGGCCAAACATGTAGGTGAAGACGTTGCCATTGGCCGCGCCAGCCAAACCGTGCTCCTGAAGTTGGTTCCGCAGACCGCTGCCTTGCGTGTAACCCATGAAGTCAGCCTTGATGCCGAAGACATTGCCGAAGTTAAAGTCGACTTGTCCACCACCGCCGAAGACGTTGAAGCTGGTGATGGGTGCCAGATTTGGGTGGACGTTAATGAAAGAAAACCCCACAGGTATTTCTACTTTTGGAACATCTTGTGCCCAAACTGTTAGGCCCAGCAGCAATATACAAAGCGCCAGTAGTGCGTTTTTCATGAACTCTATCTCCTTGCAAAGCCTCAGGCAAAATAAAGCAGAGTGAAATTCGATCTCACTTGAGAATGAACGTATAACCGATAAAGGCGCCGCTCATGTGCGAGTCGAAAACGAAGAGTTTGGGTGCATTGGTGCGATAGTCCACGTCCAGATAGCGCCAGCCCACATCCAGGGCGCCCTTCTCTCATACCCTGAAGGCAAGTGCTCCAGCGACCTGGTAGTCCAGGCTGGGGCCACCACCGCCCGCGTCTCCCGCGATTATGACCGCCAGCTTTTTGGACAAATCCGCTGTGATCTTGGCTCCGGCAACGCCATCAGCCCAGCTCTGGGAGGTCGAGAAACCATTGAAACGCTGTGGCTGGAAATACAGGCTCTCCCTCATATACCAGTAGCGGAAGCCGACAAGGGCATCGACTTTTATCTTCTCCTGGTCCACGATCCGGTAGCCGATCTTGGGGGTCAAAATGACCTCCGACACGCCCACCCTTACGCCAGTCAGGCCATCGTCGAACGGAAGTGCTTGATGCGCCTCCAGCTTCATCCACAGCAAATCCAGCGGTAATACCAGGCGGTTCTTCCGAGCTTCGACGTTCAGCAGCAGTCCACCTTCGAAACGGCTGATTAAATCGCTCGGGCTGACATGCACACTAGCCTCGCGGCCTAACGCACCAACCGTCCCACTGAGGCCAGCAGCCCAGAGGTACGGAGTGATGTCGAAGTGCCATTTATCGTCATCAGCAGTGGCCGTCTCTTGTGGAGCGGGAGAGTTCGGCGTTTGCTCCTGGTCGGTCAGATCTGCTGGCCCTTGTGCAACCGCAGACATGCTGAGCAACGAACCCAGCAAGATTCCGGCAGAGGACCAAGAACACAGCTTATGATAAGAACTCATCGCATCTCCTTGCCTCTGAAGATCGCAATCCACCGGACGCAGCCAGGAATCACACAATTTGCCAGCTTACCCATTAATTACACGATGCACCGGGACCCAAACAACTGGTAGAAGTTCCAGTTCTTAACCGAAGAACCACTAGGCACAACAGGAGTATCGAAGCTGGCAAGCGGGCCCGCGATCTAACGCTATCGCCATTCAAGGACACTCTCGATTCGCTTGGAAGGCGTTCTCCGACTTATACTGTTTCCCTCCGCCAGCAAGATCGCGGATGTCTCGCCGATGTCTGACCAACCTGAACACCACCTTTCTCTCGCCCAGCAAGAAGAGCCTTTTCTTGCCACCTTCGCATTGGTCGGGTTTGGCGTTGCCCATCTCGCTCTTGATGGCAAGTTCACGATGGTGAACCATCGCTTGTGCGAGATCCTGGGGTACTCGCGGAATGAACTACTTGCCAAGTCCTTGCAGGACATCGTTCATCCTGCAGAACCAAAGGACCACTTCGTAGACCATCGCTTTTTGGCAGGGGAGATTGCCACAGCTTCAGCCGAGAAGAGGGTAATCCGAAGAGATGGAGGGACGGTTTGGATCAAGATTGTGTTGGCACCAGTGCGAGATGAGGACACGCGTGATCCCCGCTATTTGTTTGCGGTCGTCCAGAACATCACCGCACAAAAGGAGGCCCAACTGGCACTACGCGAAAGCGATGAGCGGTTTCGGTTACTGGTCCAGTTAGCGCCGGAAGCGGTTCTGGTCATGGATCCGGCTGACAATCGACTGGTCGAAGCCAACCGCAGGGCGGAAGAACTTTTCGGGTGCAGTCGGGAGGAATTGTTGGGTTCGGGGCTCCTGCATTTCTACGACGCCGAGCAACCCGGCCTGGTTGCCAATCAAGCGATCATCGATGACCACAATCAGCGGGTTCTGGCCGGCGAAGAGGTGGTATTCGAACGCGTACTCCACAATGCGAAGGGTGAGCGCCGCTACTGCGAGGTGCGGTTGGCTCTGTTTCCTTCCGGACAACGCAGGTTGATTCTCGGTAGTTACTTCGACATCACAGAGCGGAAACGCACCGAAGAATTCCTTAGGCGGCAGGTCGCATTTGACAAGTTGATGACTGGTATTTTGACCCGCTTTGGCGCCAGCTCAGCGTCTGAAATCGGCGCCAGCGTGACCGAGGCGTTACGCCAGCTCGCTCAATTCATTGGAGGCGATCACGCTCACGTAATGGTTTTTTCGGCCGACCGGAGCACATGGAGAGCGACCCATGAATGGTGCGGCCCGAACGTCCCCGCGCAGGCCGCCAACTTTCAGGACACTCCTTTCGGGTTATATGCCTGGACCGAGTCCAGACTTCTTGCCGGACAGGTAGTGAGAATTAACACGCTCGATGAGTATCCTCCCGGAGCTGCCGAGTGCGATGGCCCTGATAAGAGAGCTGGGGCCACGTCCAATCTTAGGGTGCCCATCCATGGCAGGTCTGGAGTGATCACCGGCGCGGTCGGGGTGGACTCTCATTCTGGAGATGTAATCTGGTCAGACGAGGATGTGGCTCGATGCCAAATGGTCGGTGACGCGATTGCCACCTTGCTGGAGCGTGAGCGCGCGGAGGAACTCCTGCGCAAGTCGGAGGAGAAATTTGCCAAGGCGTTCGAGGCCAGCCCGGCGATCAAGAGCATCATTCGCCTGCGGGACCGGCGCTTTATCGAAGTCAACCGGGCGTTTGAACAACGTACAGGGTATACCCGGCACGAAGTTCTCGGACGTTGCGTAGCCGAGTTGGGACAGGGTACTGATGTTGCTCAGCTGGACCGCGCCTTCGAGAAGCTCATCGCGGAGCGGAGTGTCAGCAACCTTGAGGTGCATCTTCGTACCAAGGCGGATGGGCCACTCACCGCCCTGCTGGCGGCAGAGATCATTGACGTTGACGGGGAAGAGTGTGTCCTGATCGTTGCGGAAGACATCACCGAGCGGACGCAGGCGGAGCAGGCGCTGCGGGAGAGCGAACAGCGCTTCCGTGTCATGGCGGACAGCGCACCGGTCATGATGTGGATGTCGGGTGTGGATAAGCGCTGCACGGATTTTAACCGCGGCTGGCTGGACTACACCGGTCGTACCATCGAGCAGGAAGTCGGCGATGGCTGGGCGGAGGGTGTTCACCCGGCTGACTTGCAGCAGTGTGTCCAGACTTACGTCATCGCTTTTGATCGGCAACGGCCCTTCACCATGGAATACCGTCTGCGGCGTTACGACGGCCTGTACCGTTGGATCTCGGACACCGGTGTCCCCAGATTCCTGCCGGATGGAAGCTTCGCCGGTTATATCGGGTGCTGCATCGATGTCGAGGAGCAGAGAGTGGCGGAGAAGGCGCGCCTGGAACTTGCCCGGCGCTTGATGACCGCGCAAGAGGAAGAGCGCGCTCGCATCGCGCGCGAGCTGCACGATGACATCGGGCAGTCGCTGGCGTTGCTTGGCATCCAGTTGGAACGATCGAGCCAACCTGCCCCTGGTGGACTAAACGAGAAGCGGGTTGATGCGCGGGACCTTCGCGACCGGGTGAAGGCGATTGGGAACAAAGTTAGCCGACTTTCGCATCAACTACATTCGTCGGAGTTGGAGTATTTGGGGCTGGCGATCGCGGTCAAGAGCCTCTGCCGGGAATTCTCTGACCAATACCGTGTCACGGTCGAATGCTCATGCGACGGCATTCCGGCGGATTTGGACGGCAATGTCGCGCTTGGTTGCCTGAGAGTCATTCAGGAGGCGCTGCACAACGTTGCCAAGCACAGCGGCGCGACCAGCGTCCAAGTCGAAGTGATCGGAGCCTCCGACGGCCTCTCGCTTGCGGTCGCCGATGACGGCGCCGGCTTCGACGCCAGCAGCACTGGCACTGGGCCGGGGCTCGGGCTGATCAGCATGCGCGAAAGAATGCACCTGATCGGCGGTGACTTCATGATCTCTTCGAGTCCCGGCAACGGCACACGCATCAAAGCCTATGCTCCGTTGGCGGCATTGAGGCCGGCCATGGCTGCGAGTGCCCAAAACCGGTGAGCCTGGGTAGTTCCGTCGGACCAGACAACCGCGTTCACCGTAAGCATGTCAACCTGCCAGGCCTTACTGCCCGCCGATCACGATCACCTGTGACTGCGCCGCCTTGCCCATTCCGTAGATCGCCTTTGAATTGCTGGCCGTGAAGCTGTATTTAAAACACCCTGGCGTCTTGGCCACCACGGGAACTGATTTCTCGGTGCCGCCGGTGATGACGCCGGGCGGGTCAAACGGGGAAGAAGCCCCGAAATCGATGAGGAACCCGGTGTTCTTGGCGCTGGATTGCCAGGTCACCGTAGTCCCAGTTTTGACGCAGAAAAAACCATCTCCCTTTGCCCCCGGAATACTGGGAGTGGCAGAGGACGAGTACGAAGTCCGCTTGACCTCTACCGTACACGCAGCCCCACATGTGTTGCTGGCATTGCACAGGCTCGCCGGGCTGGATTGCGAGCAAGCATCTTGGCTGCTGTCTTTCTTTTTGTCCTCGGCTGCGGCAAAGCTGGCGATCAACAGGATGGATAACAGCAGCAGCACATAATGAATTGTAAAGCAGCGCTGAATCTTCATAAGCACCTCACAAGAAATGAAATTCAAACGTCCCCTCAGCCAATTCGAACGGCGGGTAAAGCCGTTCATTACTCTTTCGTCGCGTTCCAGTCGATGATGTCGCCAAGTCTCCAGGCGTTCTGGTTGAGATTGATGGTCAACTGCCCCTGTTCGTTGATCGTCAGTTGGGCTGCGGGATACAAGACGCCCGTGCTCTTGCTCTTGTCCTGATCGTTGAGGTCGATTTCACCTCCGGACAAGTCGAAGGCTTGCGTTGGCGAGTCGGACCAAGCTTCACCAAACCTGATTTGCCGATTGGTTATGAAGCGGATCTTCCTGCCGGTCGGGGTGGGAAACATCATGATGTAGCTGACATCCGTGCCGAGCGTTCCCGTGATGTTCATGTGGCCCACAGCTTTCATTTTTTGCAAAGCGTTTACCAATCCCTTGTTTGAACCCTTCTGGAAAGCATCGAGCAGATTGGCCTTATCTTCCGGCGTCGAGAACTCGTAGATAATCAGCGTTACGCCGATATTTCGTCCCAGTTGGGTACTCGTACCCCAAGCAGTGGCGTCAATGGTTTCATTTTTGTCTCGGGAAAATCCCGGGACGCTTCCCAATATCAGCAGACTGGTCAAAAGCGGAATGCTGAACACGACCTTGCAGAGGCCCGACTTTGCGAACATTTTTTTCTCCTCTTCGCTGCTCCTGTGCAGAGACTATTTTGGAATTCAGTTTGTCATCGTACGACTGCAGTTTGGAGACGATAACTATACAAATTACCTGTCGTTCGGTCAAAAACATCCAATACTGGCAACCATACTTCTCGTTGTCACTGGTCCCGATTGCCCTGTTGCCCCGAACGAACCGCCGCTCCGCGCGAGGGGGAGCCGGCCCTGAGCTTGCCGATGGGTGTACCCTCCAGCCCCTGGGCCATTGCGATGTTAACTAACCGCTAACCATCATCTGGAGACGACGGAAGCACCCGCCTGGACTGCGTGATGTTTACGGGTTGCCGGTAGCAACCAAGGAAGGTCTGGGGGCCTTGGTGGGGGCATTCCGGATAGAACTTCTCTCGCCATGTCGCGAACTGTGGAGCCGTCCAGGGCAGGTGAGCTGAGCCTCCGAGGGTCCGCATCGGCGTCGCCACGGTTCAGCGTTGCGCCATTGGCTGTAAGATTCTCGCTGCACGCCGCGGAATCGAGCCATTCGCCGACCGTTACGTTGCTGATTCCAGCGCTGTTACAATAGAGTAACTGGTGGGGGAAGGCGGGTTTGCCCGTATACTGGGACGCACATAAGAATGAATCAGCGTAATACCAAGACCTTGCTTTTGCTAAAGCCCAGGGGCTTCTGCGCCGGTGTCGTGCGCGCGATTGATATCGTTCGCATTGCGCTTGAGACCTTCGGAGCGCCCATTTACGTCCGCAAAGAGATCGTCCATAACCGTTATGTCGTGGACGAACTGATCGCCAAGGGTGCCATCTTCGTGGATAGCGTCGAGGAGGTCCCGGCTGGCGAGCGGGTCATCTACAGCGCTCATGGTGTCGCGCCTGAAGTGCGTGAGTCGAGCAAGCTGCGTGAACTGCGGGTGATTGACGCGACCTGCCCGCTGGTGACCAAGGTCCACGTGGAGGCGGTAAAGTTCGCGCGCGAAGGGTACTCGCTGATTCTTATAGGCCACCGCGATCACGATGAGGTCATTGGCACTCTCGGCGAAGCCCCACAAGTTACCCAAGTCGTGGATGCCCCGGAGGACGTGGATAAACTTCACGTGCCCGATCCGGACCGGGTGGCCTACCTGACGCAAACCACATTGAGTCTCGATGAGACACGCCATGTGATCGAGGCGCTACGTAAAAGGTTTCCCAACATCAAGGGCCCGCATGCGCAGGACATCTGCTACGCGACGGAGAACCGGCAGACCGCGGTGAAAGACGTCGCCAGCGAATGTGACCTGCTGCTGGTCGTGGGCTCGGACAACAGTTCGAATTCGAACCGGCTGGTTGAAGTCGCGTGCAATCTGGGTACGAAGTCGTATCTCATCGAAAACTATCGCTCCATACAGCCGGAGTGGCTGCAGAATGTGAACACTGTAGGTTTGACCGCCGGCGCCTCGGCGCCCGAGATCCTGGTGCAGCAAGCTGTCGATTTTCTTGCGGAGCAGGGCTTCACCACCATGCGCGAGGTGGAAGTGATGCCGGAGCACGTGCGCTTTGGATTACCGCCCGAGATTGTAGAGGCCATTGGCGCTGCGCCCGCCGTGGCGGAGTAAGGAAGTGATGGCGGATACCCGCAGTCCTGCCGAAATGCGCTTTGGCAAGATCGACGACATCAAGAGTCGAGTAGCCGCGGCCATCGATGCCTCGCGCCGATACCTGTTTTCCACGCAAAACCAGGAAGAGGGATATTGGTGCGGTGAGCTTGGCGCCGATACGACCCTGGTTTCGGACTACATACTGCTACATCGGTTGCTCGGGACAGAAGATGCCGTTCGCACCCAGAAGTGTGCGACCGAGATACTGAACCGGCAGAACAAAGACGGTGGCTGGCCGATCTACAACGACGGCCCTTCCAACATTAGCGCGTCGGTGAAGGCATACTTCGCGCTCAAGATGGCGGGTTACAGCCTCGGTCATCCTCAACTGCAGAAGGCGCGCGAGTGCATCCTCGCATTGGGAGGGGTCACCGAGGTCAACACCTTCACCAAGATTTACCTGTGCTTCCTCGGGCAATATGATTACGACGCTGTTCCCGCGATTCCGCCCGAGATTGTACTGTTTCCCAAGTGGTTCTGGTTCAACCTCTACGAGATTTCATCCTGGTCGCGCGCCATCCTGGTGCCGCTGTCGATCGCGTATGCCAAGAAGCCGTTCAAAAAGATTCCTCCCGAGCACGGCATAGACGAGCTGTTCGTTGGTGGCCGCACGATCAGCCAGTTGCGGCTGCGCTGGGCCAAGAAGCTGATTAGCTGGCGCAATTTCTTCTTGGTACTCGACCGTCTGGTGCACTTTCTCGAGCGAGTGCATGTGCGCCCGTTGCGCTCGCGCGCTCTGAAGGTCGCCGAGAAGTGGATGCTGGAACGCCTGGAAATGAGTGACGGCCTAGGAGCGATCTACCCCGGCATCATGAACTCCATCATCGCACTGCGTTGCCTGGGATATTCGCTCGACGATCCGCAAGTGATCCGCGCCATGGATGAGTTTGAGAAGCTCGGCGTTGAAGAGGCGATGACATTTCGTATGCAGCCGACCATGTCACCAGTGTGGGACACCGCGTATGCGGTGTTTGCGCTGGCGGAGAGTGGCGTGGCGGCAAACGATCCGCGGCTGGTGCAATCTTGCGAGTGGATGCTGAAAAAGCAGGTGACCCGTAAAGGCGACTGGTGCGTTAAGAACCGCAAGGCTGCGCCAGCGGGCTGGTACTTCGAGTTCAACAATGAGTTCTATCCCGACGTGGATGACAGCGCGCAGGTGATGCTGGCCCTTAGCCGGGTCAGGACGAGCAACGAGAGCTACCACGACAAGTCCGTGCAGCGAGCGCTTGATTGGCTCGTGTCCATGCAGTGCAAGAACGGCGGCTGGGCGTCCTTCGACAAAGACAACAATCGCATGGTGTTCCAGCACATTCCTTTTGCCGATCACAACGCCATGCTCGATCCGGCGACGGTGGACATCACTGGCCGCGTACTGGAGTGCCTCGCGAGTTATGGCTATTCGCTGAAGGATCAGCCCGTACGCCGTGCGATTGAGTTCATCATGCGCGAGCAGGAGCCCGACGGCTCATGGTCTGAGCGCTGGGGCGTGAACTACATCTACGGAACCATGTTGGTGCTGCGCGGGCTGGAAGCTATGGGCATCGATCATCACGAGCCGT
>Ga0074045_10006234_pt1 | contig 10259 bp, 6 predicted proteins | sample BogForMeECP23OM2_FD_94442 | JGI IMG/M metagenome (GOLD analysis project Ga0074045, IMG submission 94442) | Bog forest soil microbial communities from Calvert Island, British Columbia, Canada - Bog Forest MetaG ECP23OM2 | ecosystem: Environmental > Terrestrial > Soil > Wetlands ... | reverse complement strand
GGCTTTGTCACGGCGATCACGATGCTGCTTTTTGTGGGTGCGACGGGGAAGTCGGCGCAGATCCCGCTGTATACGTGGTTGCCGGATGCCATGGCAGGTCCGACGCCGGTCTCGGCCCTCATCCACGCGGCGACGATGGTCACCGCCGGCGTGTACCTGATCGCCCGCCTCTCGGGGATCTACCTGCACGCGCCCGAGGCGAGCGCGGTGATCACCGCCATCGGCGCCATGACCGCGTTCTTTGCCGCGACGGTCGCCATCACCCAGACCGACATCAAGAAGGTGCTCGCCTACTCGACCATCTCGCAGCTGGGCTTCATGTTCGTCGCCCTCGGGGTCGGCGCCTACAGCGTGGCCATCTTCCACCTCTACACCCACGCCTTCTTCAAGGCCTGCCTGTTCCTGGGCGCGGGCAGCGTGATCCACGCCCTGGGTGGCGAGCAGGACGTGCGCCGGATGGGAGGGCTCGCACGCCGCATTCCGGTCACCTTCGTGACCTTCGCGATCGCCACCGCCGCCATCGCCGGCATACCGCCGCTGTCGGGCTTCTTCTCCAAGGACGAGATCCTCTGGTACGCCTTCGCCAGCAGCCGCGGCGGCGCGCCGCTGCTCTTCGCGGTGTGCGCGCTGACCGCCCTGCTGACCGCGTTCTACATGTTCCGCCTGCTGTGGCTGACCTTCTTCGGCCGCTCGCGGATGAGCGCGGAAACCGAGCACCACGTGCACGAATCGCCGCCGTCGATGACCAGCGTGCTTGCCGTGCTCGCCGCGCTGGCGGCGGTCGGCGGCTTCCTCGCCCTGCCGCGCTTCCTCGCCCCGCTCCTGCCGCTGCCCGAAGTCGTCCCCGAACTCGAGTCCCTCGAGACGCCGCTGATGGCCGCCTCGATTGCGCTGGCCTTCGCCGGGCTCGCCCTGGCCGCGTTCGTATACGGCGGCGCAGCGCTCCGGGCGGAGCGGCTGCGCGCGCGCTTCCCCCGCCTCTACCACGTGCTGTCCGGCAAGTACTTCGTCGACGAAGCCTACGACAGCCTGTTGACGCGGCCGCTGTACTGGATCTCCGACCGGGTGTTCTTCCGCCTCGGCGACAAGGAAATCATCGACGGCTCGCTGCACGGCTTCGCCGCGCTCGGGCGGCGCGCGGCCGGGGGCCTGTCCCGCGTGCAGAACGGCAACCTTCACCGGTACGCGTTGCTCGTCCTGCTGGGGATCGTGATCGCGGTGGCGTGGAGCGGATTCCATGGGTGACGCGGGCCTGCTCAACGTCGTCCTGTACCTGCCGGTGGCGGGCGTCGTGGCGCTCATCGCCCTGCCGCCGAAAGCCGACGCGCGCGTGCGCTCGATCTCCTTCGCCGTGATGCTGCTGCAATTCGTGCTCACGGCGTGGCTCTACGCGCGCTTCGACGCGGGCAGCGCAGGCCTGCAGTTCGAAACCCGCCTGCCGTGGATCGCTTCCTGGGGCGTCTACTACCAGATCGGCCTCGACGGCTACAACGTGCTGCTGGTGCTGCTGACCGCGTTCCTCGGGCCGCTGGTCGTGGCCGGCGCCTTCTCCGCCATCCAGAAGGACGTGAAGCTCTTCTACTGCATGGTGTTCGCGCTGCAGTTCGCGATGCTGGGAACCTTCTTGGCCCAGGACCTGTTCCTGTTCTACCTGTTCTGGGAAACGATGCTGATCCCGCTGTTCTTCATCATCGGCATCTGGGGCGGCGAGCGGCGCATCTACGCCACCTTCAAGTTCGTGCTCTACACCGCCTTCGGCAGCATCCTGATGCTGGCCGCGGTGATCTACCTGGTCTATTCGCTCAACGCCACCACCGGGGTGACCTCGTTCGCCTTCGCCGACCTGTACCGGTCGGAGCTGCCGCTGTCGGTGCAGACGTGGCTGCTCGCCGCGTTCGCGCTGTCGTTCGCTATCAAGGTGCCGATCGTGCCGCTGCACACGTGGCTCCCGGATGCGCACGTCGAAGCGCCGACCGCGGGCTCGGTGATCCTCGCCGGCGTGCTGCTGAAGATGGGAACCTACGGCTTCATGAAGCTTGCCTTTCCGCTGTTCCCCGACGCCACGCGCCTGCTCGCCCCGGTGTTCCAGACGCTCGCCGTAGTCAGCATCCTCTACGGCGCGTGCCTGGCCCTGGTGCAGACCGACATCAAGAAGATCATCGCCTACTCGTCGATCAGCCATCTGGGCTACGTGATGCTGGGCCTGGTAAGCCTCGACATCATCGGCATCCAGGGGGCGGTGCTGCAGATGGTGAGCCACGGGCTGGTCGCCGGCGGGCTCTTCCTCATGGTGGGCATGATCTACGAGCGCTGCCACACCAGGGACCTCGCCGCGTACGGCGGACTGGCGAAGCTCCTCCCCCTGTACTCGGTTTTCTTCGCGCTCCTGACGCTGGCGTCGATCGGCCTGCCGACCACCAGCGGATTCGCCGGCGAGTTCCTGGTGCTGCTGGGCGCGTTCCGGGCGGCCTGGCCGCAGTACGTCCAGGGCGCGGGTTATCCGCTGCTCTTGAGCGCGAGCGCGGTGGCGGGCGTGGTGCTCGGCGCGCTCTACATGCTCTGGTTCGCGCAGCGCTTCCTGTTCGGCGCGGTGAAGGCGCCGCACCAGCCGTTCTTCGACCTCAACCTGCGCGAGAAGGCCATCCTCGGGGCGATCGTGCTGGCGGTGTTCGCGCTGGGCCTCTATCCGGAGGAGCCGCTTAGCAAGACCGAGCTCGCCGCCAAGCAATACCAGCAGCTCGTGGCGGGAAATCGAACCGGGACCCGGGTGGCCGCCCAGCCGGCCCCGCTGCCCTCGGCGGCGCTTGCGGCGGATAAAGCGGAGGACGCCCGATGAACTGGCAGGACGCGCTCACGGCGATGGCACCCGAGCACCTGTTGGTCGCGGCGATCGTGGTGCTGATCGGGCTCGATATCCTGTCGCGACCGACGCGGGGCAGGCTCGCCGTGGCGATCGTCGCGGTCACCGCGGCGTGCGCCGCCGCGCTGCTGCTCGCGCTCACCGGCTACGCCTCCGCGCCGTTTCCCGGGCAATACTCGGTGGCGCCGATCGGGTCGCTGGGCAAGGCCATCGTCCTGGTGCTCGCCATTCCGGTGCTGCTCATGGCCGAGGACGAATCGAGCCAGCGCGCATTCCCGGTGCTGCTGCTCTCCTCGCTCTACGGCGCCTGCCTGCTGCTCTCGGCGGACAGCTTCCTCACCCTGTTTCTCGGTCTCGAATTGCTGTCGCTGCCGGTCTACCCGCTGGTGCTGCTCGCCTTTCGCCGCCCAGAGAGCGCCGAGGCGGCCCTGAAATACCTGGTGCTCGGCGGCACCGCCACGGCGACGCTGCTCATGGGCGTGGCGCTGCTCTACGGCGGCAGCGGCTCGCTCGAGCTCGCCACCTTCGCCAACGCGCTGGGCTCGAAGGACACCATGCCCGGCGTCGCCGTGGTGCTGGTGCTCGTGGCCTTCTTCCTCAAGGCGGCCATCGTGCCGTTTCACGCCTGGGCGCCGGATGCCTACGAGGGGGCGGCGATCCCGGTGACCGCCTACATGGCCACCATCGTCAAGGCGGCGGTGCTGCTGACCGCGGTGCGCCTGTTCGGCATGGCGCCGGTGACCCGACCGCTCTCCGACCTGCTGGCGATCCTGCCCCTGGTGTCGATCGTCTGGGGCAACCTCGCGGCGATGCGCCAGCAGAGCTTCCGGCGCATGATCGCCTACTCGTCGATCGCCCATGCCGGCTACCTTTTCTACGCCCTCTTGGGCGCGGGCCCCGGCCGGTTCCAGGCAGTCGCCTTCTACGTGCTCGCCTACGGGCTGATGAACGTGCTTGCTTTCGCCTCCCTGCCGCCGGACGCGAACGATGTGGCGCGCGACCGCATGGACCACCTCAAGGGAATGTTCCAGCGCCAGCCTTTCGCGGCGCTGATGATCGGCGTCGCCATGCTCTCGCTGGCCGGCATCCCTCCCTTCCCCGGGTTCGTCGCCAAGTTCCTCATCTTCAAGAACGTGATGGCCGCCGGGTACACCGTCTACGCGGTCGCCGGCCTGGTCGGCAGCTATCTGGGGATCTACTTCTATCTGCGCGTCATCCAGTACCTGTTCATGAGCCCCGGGGAGCGAAGCGTGGGCCACGTCGCGCCGGAGCGCCTGGCTATTTTTGCCAGCGTCATCTGCCTGCTGGCGGCGCTGCTGCTGACGGTGTTCCCGGGCTGGGTGATCGATCAGTTCTAAAGCGCCTCGGCGACGAGCTCGGCGATGTCGCGGGTGGCGACATCCTCCTCGCGGCCGAGCGCCTTGGTGCCGTCCTGCATCATCGTCGCGCAATACGGACAGGCCGTCGCGATCACGCTCGGCCGCAGCGTGAGCGCCTGTTCGACGCGGGTGACATTGATGCGCCGGCCGATCTTCTCTTCCATCCACATGCGGCCGCCACCGGCGCCGCAGCACATCGCCTTGTCGCGCTTGAGCGCGAACTCGAGCGGAGCGTCGGTCGTGAGCCGGGCCAGGATGGCGCGCGGCGCCTCGTATTCGCCGTTGTGCCGCGCGAGGTAGCACGGCTCGTGGTAGATGACGCGCTCGAAGGCACGGCCGACGCTGAGCCGGCCCTGCGCCAGGAGCTCGGCGATGAGCTGGGTGTGATGCACGACCTGGTAGTTGCCCCCGAAGGCGGGGTATTCGTTCTTGAGCGTGTTGAAGGCGTGCGGATCGCAGGTCACGATGCGCGTCACGCCCAGGGCGTTCAAGGTGTCGATGAGCGAGCGCGCGAGCTGCTGGAACAGCATCTCGTTGCCGGCGCGACGCACGCACTCGCCCGTTGAGGTCTCGCGCCCGGCGAGGATGCCGAAGCGCACGCCGGCGCGGTTGAGAACCCGGGTGAAAGCCACGGCGATTCGCCGCCCCCGCGGATCGAAGGATTGCGCCGAGCCGACGTAGAACAGATAGTCGAGGGCCGCTACCTGCGCGGCGGTCTCCACCACCGTGACGCCGAGGCCTTCGGCCCAGTCGCCGCGCGTCTCGGCGGGCAGCCCCCAGGGATTGCTCTGCACCTCGTAGGCGCCGAACACCGCCTTGAGCTCGTGCGGAAAGGCGCCTTCCATGAGCACCTGGTGCTGGCGCATGCGGTAGAAGCGCGGCAGGTGCTCGAGCTCGATTGGGCAGGCCGCCTCGCAGTAGCCGCAGGTGGTGCAGGCCCACAGCGCCTCCGGCGCGATAACCTCTCCCACCAGCGCCGGCAACGCGGCGTCGTCCCCGGCGAGGATGGCCGGCCGCTGCGCCAGCAGATGCCGCTTCAGGCTGTCGTGGACCCATTTGAGCGCCAGCGGCTTGCCGGTCAGGAACGTGGGGCAAGCGTCCTTGCAGCGCCCGCACTCGGTGCAGGTGAAGGCGTCGAGCCCGTCCTTCCAGGTGAGATCGAGCGCGCTGCGCACGCCGATCTTCATCTCCCCCGCTTCGCCCGCGGCCATGATCTTCTCCAGGTCGAGCGAAGGCACGCTATTGGCCGGACCGCCGCGGCGGAAGTAGAGCGCGGGCAGCGCGGTGACGATGTGGAAATGCTCGCCGAGCGGAAGAATCACCAGGAAGCTGAGCACGGTCGCCATCTGGATCCAGTACGCCGCCTGGTAGCCGGCGTGGAGCTCGCCCTCCGACAGGCCCGAGAACGCCAGCGCCATGGCGTTGCCGGCGAAGGCGAAGGCGCGCTCGTGCGCGATCGCCGCCTCCGGCCGCAGCGCGAAGCGGAAGCCATCGAAGAGGAAATCGGTGATCATGATCGCCGCGATCAGCGACAGGACCAGCAGTGCCTCGCGGTTGCGCTCGAAGCGCGCCGGCTTGTCCACGAGCCGCCGCCACAGCGCGTAGCCGACCGCCGCCAGCACCGCGAGCTCGATGCCGTCCTTGAAGGCCGCGAACAGGCCCCCGGCCAGCCCGGGATAGACGAAGCCCTGGTCGTAGCCGATGAGCAGGAGCTGCACCTTGCGCACCAGCAAGGTCGTAAAGCCGAGGAAGATGACCGCGTGCATCAGTCCCGGCTTCCACTCGCCGGCGACCATGCGCGACTGCAGCAGGCCGTTGGTGAGCACCGCCCGCAGGCGCGCGAGCGGCCGGTCAAAGCGCGCTTCAGGGGCCAGCTTGACGACGATGGCGAGCTTGCGCCAGGCGAGCGCGCCAAAGCTCACAAGCGCGATCCCGAGCATCAGGCTGATGGCGATCGGGTTCACGCGGACTCGTGGCGCGGCTCAAGGCTCAGGTCGGGGCAGGCGCGCGCACGACATCCTGCCGCGCTGGCGCACGCTACCCGCGCTTCATCGCCGCCGGCGTCCCGCGGCGGAAGGCACGGTCAGGCTCCCGCCCGGGCCGCCACCGGCGAGTACGCGTCGAGCAGCTGCAGGCGCGTCGCCTGCAGCCGCTCGGCAACGACTCCGAGCAGCCGTCGCATCAGCGTGAAGCCGAACTGCGGGTCCTCCCGGCAGGCAGCCAGGAGTTCCGAGCCCTCGAAGGCCAGCGCGTCGACGCGCTCCAGGGTGCGCGCCTGCAGATGCTTGCCGCGGCCCATGAGCAGCGCCGACCAGCCGAGCTCGTCGCCTGCGAACAGGGTCTGGACGCGAAACACGTGCCCCGGCGCGACGATCTCCAGGGCCACGATGCCGGAAATGATGAGGTAGAACTCCGAGCACTCGTCGCCAACATGGAACAGGACCTGATCCCGGTCGAAGCGGATCTCCCTGGCCAGGGTCGCGAGCTTTTCAACCTGCCAGGGCTCGAATTCCGCCAGGAACGGGTGGTGGCGAAGCTGCGAAAGTATTGTCTCCCTCATCGTATGTCACCTTGCGTGCGCATTTTTCAGTTGGGTTCAGCCAGCCGCGTAGGTAGCATAACGCGGTTCGTACATCTGTGCCCGCACGAATCCGAGCAGGTCGGCGGGCTCGGGCTGCGGCGACAGCCCGCGGCGGTAGGCCACTGCGGCGACCGCGGCCGCGATGTGGGCCGAGACGTCGCGAATGTTCTTGAGCGGAGGATACAGGCTTCCCTGCTGCAGATCCTCTGCGCTGACCTGCGCGGCCAGCGCGTGCGCCGCCGCCATGAACATTTCCTCGGTGACGCGGCTCGCCTTGGTGGCGATGACGCCGAGGCCCACCCCGGGAAAGATGTACGAGTTGTTGCCCTGCCGCGGCACGAAGGTGTGGCCGGCCAAAGTAACCGGATCGAACGGCGAGCCGCAGGCGAAGAGCGCCCGCCCCTCGGTCCAGCGGTAAGCCTGGGTGGCGGTGCACTCCGCCTTGGAGGTCGGGTTCGACAGGGCGAACACGATCGGCCGTTTGGTCTGCTTGGCCATCGTGCGCAGCACCTCCTCGGTAAAGGCGCCGCCGACCGCCGCGACGCCGGTGATCGCCGTCGGGCGCAGCGCCCTGACCGCGTCGACCAGACTGCCCACCGGCGCGTGCTCGTGCGCGTAGGGCCGCTTGTGCGGCGCGAGATCCTTGCGCTCTGCGACCACCAGGCCCTTCGAGTCGAACAGCCAACAGCGCCGCCGCGCCTGGCCCTCGTCCATGCCCTGGGCGACCATCGCCGCGACCACCAGATCCGCGATCCCGGTCGCCGCCTCGCCCGCACCCTGGAACAGCAGCATCTGCTCGCCCAGGCTTCCGCCGGTGACGCGCAGCGCGCTGATAAGCCCCGCCAGGGCGACCGCCGCGGTGCCCTGGATGTCGTCGTTGAAGGTCGGGATCCGGTCGCGATATTTCTGCAGCAGGCGGAACGCATTGTGGGTCGCGAAGTCCTCGAACTGGATGACCACGCCGGGAAAGAGCTTGCTCGCCGCGGTGACGAACTCCTCGACCAGCGCGTCGTACTCATCGCCCCGGACCCGCGACTGATGCAGGCCGATATAGAGAGGATCGTCGAGCAGCTCGGAATTGTTGGTGCCGACATCGAGCAGCACCGGCAGGCAGGCGGTCGGGGGCAGGCCGGCGCAGGCCGTGTACAGCGACAGCTTGCCGATCGGGATACCCATGCCGTTCGCACCCAGGTCGCCGAGACCGAGGATGCGCTCGCCGTCGCTGACCACGATGATCGCCACGTCGCGGCGCGGCCAGTTGGCGAGCACGTCGGCCACGCGACCGCGATCGGCCGAGCTGATGAAGATGCCGTGCGGCCGCTGGTAGATGTGGGTGTAGCGCTGGCACGCCAGACCCACCGTGGGCGTGTACACGATCGGCATCATTTCATCCGGATAGTCCATCAGCAGACGGAAGAACAGCGCCTCGTTGCGGTCGTGCAGCGAGCGCAGGCTTACGTATTTCTCCAGATCGGTCGGCTGGCGGCGGAAATTCTCCAGCACCCGGCCGATCTGCTGCTCTTGCGAGGCTACGTGCGGCGGCAGCAGCCCGCGCAGGTGCAGCTGATCGCGTTCGGCCTCGGTGAACGCGGTTCCTTTGTTGAGCGCCGGATCCTGCAGCAAGGCCACGCCCTGCGGCGGATTGAGCCGTCCTTGGTCTATGCTTTGCATCGTTCATCCTCCATGCCCGCTGGCACCCGGGCCGCCGCCTCGCGGCGCCCCTTCGACCGCGGACTCAAATGGTCTCCGCCTGCATCCTGATCGCACCGCAAGGGCATTCGGACACGCACAGACCGCACCCCTTGCAATAGTCGTAGTTGAATTCGAAGCGCTTGCCGGGGCCGAGCTTGATCACCGCGTTGTCGGGGCATACGCCGTAGCAGTTGTCGCACTCGAAGCAGTTGCCGCACGACAGGCAGCGGCGCGCCTCGAAGAGGGCGTTGGTCTCGTCGAGCCCGTGTACCACTTCGTCGAAGGTCGAGGTGCGGCGGGCGATGTCGAGCATCGGCCGCACGGTCTTCGGCGCATCGCTGTAATACCAGGTGTTGAGCTTGTCGAAGGCCGCCAGCTCGTGCTTGGGCGGCGCCGCGTACACGGTGCCGGCGAGCCAGGCATCGATGTTGCGCGCCGCCTTCTTGCCGTGGCCGACCCCGACGGTGACCGTGCGCTCGGAGGGCACCATGTCCCCGCCGGCAAAGATGCCGGCATAGCCGGTCATCATGTTCGGCCCGACCTGCACCGTGCCGTCCTTGAGCGTGAGGCCCGGCACGCCGTTGAGCAGCGACAGGTCGACGTCCTGTCCCAGGGCCAGCACCAGCGAGTCCGCTTCGAGGGTCTCGATCTCGCCGGTGGGCTGCGGGAAGCCGGTGGCGTCGAGCGCCATCTTCTCCACCGTCAGCGTGCCCTCGTCGGCCATGTTGCGGATCGTGGACAGCCAGCGGATGAGCACGCCTTCCTGCAGCGCCTCCTCGACTTCGAAGTCGTGCGCCGGCATCTTTTCCCGCGTTCGCCGGTAGACGATGATCGCTTCGCTCGCGCCGAGGCGCTTGGCGGTGCGCGCGACGTCGAGCGCGGTGTTGCCGCCGCCGTAGACGACGACCCGGCGCCCCAGCATCGGTTTCTCGCCGCCTTCCATGGCGCGCAGCACCGAGACCGCGTCGAGCATGCGCGCCGCTTCCCCGGCCGGGATGTAGGCGCGCTTGGCGATGTGCGCGCCGACGGCGAGAAAGGCGGCGTCGAAGCGTCCTTCGCGCATGGTGTCGAGGATGTCTGTCACCTTGGTGTTGAGTACCAGCTCGACCCCCAGATCGAGGATGCGCCGCACCTCGGCGTCGAGGATCTCCCGCGGCAGCCGGTACTTCGGAATGCCGAAGCGCATCATGCCGCCGGCGAACGGGCCGGCCTCGACGATGCGCACGAAATGACCGCGCCGGCGCAGGTGGTAGGCGGCGGACAGCCCCGAGGGGCCGGCGCCGACGACGAGCACGCGCTTGCCGCTCTCGGTCTTCGGCGGGGTGAATTTCCAGCCGCGCTTGAGCGCCTCGTCGCCCAGGAAGCGCTCCACCGAGTTGATGCCGACCGCCTCGTCGAGCTGGCCCCGGTTGCACGCCCCCTCGCACGGGTGGTAGCAGACCCGGCCCATGATGGCCGGCAAGGGGTTGTCCTCGGTGAGCGCGCTCCAGGCGGCTTCGTAGTCGCCCGACTCGGCGTGAAACAGCCACGCCTGGATGTTCTCGCCGGCCGGGCAGGCGTGGTTGCACGGCGGCAGCCGATCCAGGTAGACGGGCCGGCTGGTGCGCCACGAGCCGGTCTTGTTGGCGAGGCTCGATCCGACATCGAGCGTGATCGCGAATGGCTTGTCCATTGCGCGCTCGCTAGTGGAGCAGCCCGAAATCGGCAATGTTGCGGTCGGCGATCTGCTGGATGTGTTCGAGGCGCG
>Ga0074045_10006233_pt1 | contig 10259 bp, 6 predicted proteins | sample BogForMeECP23OM2_FD_94442 | JGI IMG/M metagenome (GOLD analysis project Ga0074045, IMG submission 94442) | Bog forest soil microbial communities from Calvert Island, British Columbia, Canada - Bog Forest MetaG ECP23OM2 | ecosystem: Environmental > Terrestrial > Soil > Wetlands ... | reverse complement strand
GGCAAATCGACGCTGAAACGAACATAAAACGCCATAAATGGGGCCTCAGCACCGACTCTCTATTGCGCCGCAGCAACTTGGCTTACCTAACTAAAGATCGATCCCCAACTCGACAAGCGTCCTCCGACGGCGGTGTTGTAGTTGCCGGTCGAATTGCGTCCGAGCGCCGAGTAGCCCGAAGCGGTATTGTAGAAACCCTTATTCGAGGCGGCAGGTCCACCGAGAGCTAATTCGCCCGTTCCTGTATTGCCGTTCCCGTCGCTCGTGTCGTTCGCGGCGGGTACTTGTCCGTAAACCGCCCCCGACAGCAGTGCCGTTGCCGCGAGTCATCTTGCGATCGCGTTCATTGGTTACTTCCCCTTTAATGTGCCCTTAAATTTCTCTCGAACCTGCGCCTACGAGCGCTTGGTCGGCCGCAGCGCGCCTTCCGCCAGCGTCGTAGAACTCCTCATGACCGATCTCCTGGATGTCTGCAGGGATGGGATGCGCGGCAGACGCCCGTCTGGCCCGAGTTCTCCCACTCCGCACACTTCAACTTCTAAACAAATCTGCAGCATTTGTATCTCACTGCTGCGCGATCGGAATATCGAATTGTCCGTTCTCTACCCGCATGATTGGCGGCGCGATTTTGCGGACGCGGTCAGGCGTTCCGAAGCTGAATTCCATTGTGCCGGAGAACTTTCCGGTGACCCGACCTGCGGTGAGCGATGTGATGCTCACCAGCATCTTCTGCGGCGTATATTGCGCGAAAGGACTCACGGTTTGTTCGAGCATGACGCCACAATTGCTGCAGGCGGCGTTGTCGGTGCCCGTCAATTCGTAGTCCCCTTGCTTGACTGGAAAATTGAAACGCAGGCTCAGCTCGGGCTTTGCGTTCTCGTCGCTAGAGGTGGGTGCGAGTGAGAAAATCATCTCATGGATCTCACTGCCGGGAGGTGCGATGCTCGCGCTATTCGTGCCGAAAGCGGTGACACGCTCGCCCTTGACGAGCATTCCGTTAATCACGGCCGAAAACGACGTGCGTTCGCCGCCCGCCCCTGCGGCGGCCGCTGCACCCACTCCCGGCGAGCACCCCTCCAAAAAAAGCGCCGCCAGGATTGCCACGGATGCGACTCGTATGAATGTCATGATCAAGTCCTCGATTGCCTGTGGTAAACAGATAAACCGGAATAAGCGAGGAAAGACGCCATGGACCATCTATTACGGTGACATATGTCTTCCAGGAATGAGGCGATCGCCTAAAGTGTCTCTTGCCTCAAGAACGAACCTGCCGCCCTAATTGATTCCAACCGGCGCCTGTACTCCCGAGTATTTCGTGCGCACCGACGAATGGGTTTTGATCAACCCACCGGAATCCATGTCCACTTCCTGGCGGAGTGTCAGGCCGGTACTGCTCGAAATCCAGAACAGTGCGTCGACCTTCGTGTACTGGGTCTCATAGTGTGCGCTGAATACTATCGCCGCCTCGCCGTCGACGGCCTCATCGCGCACATGTGCACAACGCTCATTCTTCGTGTTTCGGCGGTTTTCCTGTTCTTGTTCCTGCATGGCCTTCATGTCGAGTCGGCTGCGATGCCATTGGCCGTCGACGAGAACGAAACTGGCGTCGGTGGTATGGATGACTTCGGAGTGGCGACCGGTGCTGCCGAAGGTCCCCCCAGTTTGCGTAAGGTACTGGTGGTTGGGTTTTTGCATGCTCGTTTCCCCGGAATCGAAGACCACTTTGCAGACAGAATCTTCGGCGTGCGCGACGCGGATGCTCATTGCGCACATCAAGAGTGCGCTGAGTACTGGGGATAGAGTCATTGTGTTGATGTGGGACAAGTGTCTGTTCCTTATTGTTGCGTGAAACGGATTGTCGGTGTCAATTGAACGGAATCTCTGCATGGAGAGTTCGGCTGCGTCGAGTCTCCCGCACTTCAAAGCAATGCCGATCTGCAAAACACATGATTAGATTAACCCTTGCACAACGTGATATTCGGTGGTTGGATCTCGGTGTAGTTCTTCTCATAGAGCGTTTTAGAGTGCGGCTGCATTTTTAGTTTCCCCAAGATCCCAGGCTTGTAGCCGACGATGGCAAGCAGGTTGAGCTCTCTTTTTTCGCACTGAACCATGGTGAGGGTTCCGGTCGCCAAAAAATTCGCCTGGGTGAGAAATGTCGCGTACGGGCCCCCAAAATCCGGTGGCTTTAGGAAGCCCTCCAACGCGCCTGGCAATCCAACCGTAAATGTAATTGTTGGCAGTGCGACCGTGGTTGAGAGTCCCAAAGCGGCAACCGATAGCGTGCCGCCGTATGAGTTGATGGAGCCACTGCCCGAGATCGATCCGTCGCCGCCGGCGGGTGAGGTGGATGGAGGAGCGGCGGCGGAGTCGGCGGCGGGAGCCGGCGCATCGGCGCTGGCGGTCATGGGCATACTTCCGCCGAACGAGGCGTGATAAGAGCCTTGGGCCACGGCCACTTTGCTGGTGAAGGCCGGTTGGAAGGCGAAACCAGTTTTAAAGCTCAGCTTGAACGGTATTGGGCCGAGCGGCACGGGAATATCCAGCGAGAAGGGAAGTTTGACGACGTCCGACTCCTTGAGCTTCGGTTCACTGCCGCCGTGATCCGCATCAAAGGCGACTTTCCAAATGAAATCTACGGTACCGCTGATGCCCTTGTTGTTGAAGGTGACTTCGGTCGTCGATCCATTCGCCAGGGTAATCGAACCCTCGTTGGTGAAGCCGTTGAACTGTCCAACGCCGTGCACATCGATGGTGCCGCCGGCGATGGATTTATTGGCGTCTAGATCGAGGTGGAGATTGCCGTCGGAAGGGGTGAGCGCGATCGTGACGTCCCAGTCTTTTACCCGGCCCTTCCACGTGTTGTCCGACAGCGACACGGAAGCCTCAGCCGGCGCTGCAAGGAAAGTCGACAACGCAAGCATCGGACTGTCCTCTCTGTCCATGCGGTGAAATCCGGCAGGCGGGTTGAAAGAGACTTTGGCGAAATCGAGCGGCGCCTCCCAAGCGATGTGCCCATGATCGATCGCGTCTTCGAGTCCAGCGGGTGAGCCGGCGATGGAGATCTTGCCGCCGCTGGAATTTACGCGAGACACTTGCAGCAACGCGACGCCCGCAAATATGACGATGGTGCCAGGGGTGATCTGCGCAAGCGAAGGATCGGACGCTGCGTCGAAAGCGAGCGTGCCGTCGGCCTCTGCGCCGCGATAGGCACGTGCCATCATGGCGGCGTCAATCACCATGGTGCCTGGCTTCAGAGCGACATCGTATGTGGATTTCGACAGGACGAGCGTATGCGCGGCAGATGCGGCAGCATCAGCGCTGGAGTTGGTTGCACTCTTGCTGGGGTCCGTATCGGAAGGATGTGAGCAGCCGGCCAGGGTCGCGCCCACGCCCAGCGCGATGAGCATGTGCGGCGCGCGGCGCACGCCCAAGCTTCCGGGCTGAGTGAGCGTCACGGCGTTCGGCGGGCCAGGCAGTCTCACGGGCCGTATTCGCATGCGGGCGACCATGCGACTCACAACACAACCCTGGTTTGCCATGGTAATCCTTTCGGGTAGCCGTCAACCTACTGGTAGAAACCCGAAAGTTCGCCTGAACCCGCCATCACTTTGTGCGAATCCGCATGGCGGGATGGACGTGCGCTTTCAGTAATCAGCATAGGGAAATACCCACTACCCGAGGAGATGACTCATGCTCAATGCTCATCGATCGATGCTATTAGCGGCCGCTGTTTCCGTCAGTATCTCTTCGGTAGGTCTCGCCGCAGACCGCAATTCAACTGGATTGCCGACTTACCCGCGCGATGACGGCGGTCTTATGGACGCAACCTACCGTAGCCTCCCCACCGGACAGCATTGCATGCACTATCAGAGCAAAACACCGGACGCCTTGGCGGACGTCGAGGCTTGGTACCGGGAGCAAATGCCGAACGCCAAAACGGACGATGTCAACAAGGACTCGTTGTACGGTTCCTATTTCAAGCTCGATGGCATCAAGCTTCTGCTCGGCAACGACATCGTGAGCATCTTTCGCATGGAGAATCAGAAGACGATGTCGATCGAGATTTTCAAGTGCCAGAACGCGCCCCACGGTTGATGCGGCTATGCGCACTTGCGTGCCAGCACGGTTAAGCGGTGCATCGCGCCCTCAACAGGGTCTCTCCCAGTCGCTTGCGCGCCTGAGCCAGTTCCCACCGGTCATCGGGCCGCATGCGCTGGACACGGGTGGCCACCGGTGCGCGCTGGGGAGGGATCGACGCGCGAACAGTGGGACATATGTCAAAATTGCTCAGGAGTGGCCACCCCTGTTAAGTGCTTGCGCAAACGCCGATTGCCGCGCTAGCACATCGGTGCGACCATCGATTGCGGCGCGGGTCCACCCGCACGGCAGTCCAGTCAGGTGGGGTGTTCAATTAACACAATGTTTGAATCAAGGAAAACCGATGCGCCGTTGGCCTGTCAGCAGTGGCACGGGCGGCCATGACCGGCGAGGCGCCCAGCGGTCGGCCGGAAGCGGGACAGCCGGCCGGCAGACGCCGCAAGTGGGGTGTTGCCGCCGTCATCGCAGGTGTTGCGGCGCTGATTGCCGCGGCCGTCATCTGGAAGTCAGGATTTCTGACTCCCCGCGACAGCGTCACGCCACGCGGTCGGGTCGTGGCCATTGTCGAGTTCAAGAATCTCTCGCAAAATACCGCGGACGCGTGGCTCGCACCGGCACTGACGGCAATGCTGGGCACGGAACTGGGCGCCTCGGATCAGATACGCGTAGTCCCTGGCGATTTGGTGCGCGACGCCAGCAAGGACTTGCCCGCGCCCAGCAACGGCGGTTATAGCCGAGACATCCTTGCGCTATTGCGCAAGCGTCTCGATGCGGATTTCATCGTCAGCGGCGGATATTTGATAGGGCCTGCCGGCCGCGATCGATCGCTACGGGTCGACATCGATCTGGTGAATGCGCGCAGCGGGGCGCCGCTCGCCGCGGTCTCGAATCAAGGTGTGTTGTCGGCGCTAACCCCGCTCGTCAATCAGGCAGGCGTGGCCTTGCGGGGCAAGCTGGGGGCGCCTATCCCGGCTTCCGAGTCACTGAGTCTGCTCGGGAATGCGCAGCCGCCGACCACGACTGTCGCGCGGCGTATCGGCTTTGCACTCGAGGCCCTGGACCGCAACGATGCGGCGCGCGCCCGCGATGAGTTGCTCGAGGCGATTGCGGAGGCGCCGGAGTATGCACCGGCCTACCTCTATCTGGCCCGCGCCTGGTCCTCGCTTGGCTACCGGCAAAAAGCGTTGTCTGCCGCCGAACAGGCGGCGAGCCATGCGGCCGCGGTTCCGTCTGCATTGCATCTGCAGATCGATGCGACCGTCCAAACGTTGAGCTATCAATGGAAGAACGCCTCGCAGACGTGGAAGAAATTGGTCGCGCTCAAACCGGTTGACCTGGAGTATCGGCTCGAGTCTATAGATGCCGAAATCGCCGCCGGCGAAATAACCGCCGCGCTGGCGTCGCTCGATGATTTGAGCCGCCTGCCGCGGGCATCACAAGACCCCCGCGTGGAACTTGCGGCCGCGCGGGTCGCCCGCGCCCACAATGACGCCAAGACCGAGGAGGCGCACGCGGCAGCATCCCTGCGGCAAGCGCAACTGCGCGAAGCACCCGGGCTGGTCGCTGCCGCCGAGGTTGAACTAGCAATGGCAAGGCACTATCTCGGTGAATTGAAACAAGCCAGCATCGAACTCAACTCCGCCATCAACGAATACCGGCGCATCGGAAATCCGCTTGGCGAGGTCACGGCCAGGCGTACGCTCGCGGAAGTGCTCGACGCATCTCAGCAAAGTCAAGCTGCGCGAGAGGAGTATCAACGAGCCATCACGCTTGCTCAGAGCATTGGCGACCTTGGCTCTGTTGCGCAGATCTATCGAGAGATTACCGCAAGGCTCTGGGACGCGGGCGATCGCGACGGCGCCCGAGCGGCCGCGACTCGCGCGCTGCAAATCAGCCGGGAAACCGGTGATCTGCAGCTGCAAATTTGGACACTGCGAGCCGTTGCCACCATTGCTGGAGACGAAGCTGCTACCGACGAGGTGTTGAGTCAGTATCTCGAAGTCACGGCATTGACCGAGCGCGACAACGATCCCGGCGGACATGTTTGGTCGCTCGCGACCAATGCCGACACACTGCGGATTCGCGGCGAGCTCGATGCGGCTCAAGAGGCCTGTGCCCGCGCGCAGACCGAAGCCACTGCACTGAGCGATCCGCAGTTCACAATCTACAGCGCATTTATTTGCGCGCTGGTGGCGACCGATCGCGGCGACACTGGCGCTGCGCGCATCCTGTTGGAGAAGGTCGAGCGGCTGTCCGAGTCTAGCGGCAATGCCGCCTATCTGGGGAACGCACTGCTGGAACTCGGACAGCTCGATTTCGATGCGCTTCGCTGGGCTTCGGCGCGAGACCTGTTGCGGCATGCGGCCCGGGTGTTTTCACTGCACGAAACGCAGACCGGGGAAGCTGATGCTGAGGCGCTGCTGGCGCTGTGCGCCGATGCGTTGGGCGATGCCGTGGATCGTGATCGGGCAATTGCTCGAGCGCGCTCGCTGCGGACGACGATTACATCGAAGCAGGAAGTCTATTTTGTGGACATCGCCCTGGCTCGACTGGCCGTCGGAAGTGAAAAGCGCAGTGAAGCGCTGACGCGGTTGCGCGAGCTTTCGATCGACGCGCAGCGTCGCCACTTTTTCACTTGGGGGCTGGAAGCGAAACTTGCCGAGTGGCAGATTCTAAGATCTCAGGGAGATGCCGCTGCCGCGGCGGGACTGCGAGCCGAGCTGGAAGGTGAAGCCCACAAGCACGGATTTCGCCGAATCATTGCTCTGCTGGACGCGCCGTCGCGCACGAGGCTTTAGGGACTTCGTCATACTCGCAGGTGCGCGAGGGCCGCTTTAGCTCGCAAGGTTTCAGGATGATCGGCGCCCAGCTGCAATTCCAGCTCTCGGAGCGCCTTTTCCAAGAGGCCCGCCGCAGCGTCGCTTCCGCTCTTCGCCAATGTTTCTCCCAACCGCTCACGCGCCTCGGCCAATTCCCACGTGTTACCGGCAATTTTTTCTCGCAGTGCAACGGCTTCCTGCAAAGCGGCGTTCGCCTGCGGAGTCTGGCCAATTCGGAGCTCCAAGTCGCCCAGGCTCTCTAGTGCCTGTGCCAAGTGGGTTTCGCTTTGCACGCCCAGTGCGCGCAAGGCGGCGATTACAGACAATAGTTGCGCGCGCGCTCTTTCAAAATGACCGTCGGCGGCAGCGAGCTGCGCCAGCGCGATTTGCGTGCGGAGCGTCAAGGGATCCGCCGCACCGAACTGCGTCTGGGCGGCGACGCGCACGGCGTTGAGGGTCTCTTTCGCCTGCGGCCGATCACCCATTGCCAATTGGAATTCACCCAAGAACAAGCGATTTTGCAGAGCCAGCGAGCTGTCAGGACCCGCAGAACGTGTTGCGACTTCGGCCGCCTGGCGTAATACGCCGTTGGCGAGATCATTGCGGTTGGTGATCGACAGCACTTTGCCGTAATAGCCCAACGCCGCAGCCAGCGGCGCGGAATCGCCGGCAAGTGACCGTTCCCGTGACGCGGCGGTCTTCAGCAGCAGCTCAGCGAGCTTGAGATGGCCGAGCCGCAGTTCCAAAGTTCCGTTATTGGCCAATACGATCTGCGCCTCGAGTCCGTCGCCTAGACCAAGGGCGCGATAAATGGCCGTGGTTTCGTGATATGCGGCGAGCGCCTCATCCAAACGATTGTCGGCGGTAAGCAAGATCGCCAGGGAATTCTCAAGAGTCGCCGTCTCGCGGTGCTCGCGGCCGGACAATGCGACTCGCTGAGCGATGGCTTCCTGCGTTGCCGCGATTGCCCCGTCGAGGTCGCCACGCGCGCGCAACAGGCGCGCTCGAACAATGAGGCCCTGCAAGCGCTCTTCAAGGTACGGCCGCGGCGAGCTTGCCCAAAAAATGTTGGCTTGATCGAGTAGTTGCCCGGCGTAATCAGTCTGTCCACGCAACAATTCGATATCGGCCAGCTTTTGGCGAGCGTCCGCGAGCGCCGCGGGATCCACAAGCGGGTCCGATTGGGCAACGAATCCCTCCAGCAGCGAAGCGGCACCGGTAACATCTTCGAGCGCGCCATAGATGTCCGCCAAGGTGAGCACGATCTGACCTGCGAGCTCAGGCTGATCGTGCAATTCGTGCAGCGCGCGTCGGGCGCTGCTGTCGACCATGCTCTGGGCGGTCGCGGGTTGCGCACTGTGGTCGGCGATCGCAGAGCGAAACAGACGAGTCAGATTGTTGCGCACCGCTTCCTCGCGCGAAACCTCGTGACGCGCGATGTCCCGTTCAACCGCGACGCGATGGGCCTGCCGGGCGGTGATGGCCCACCCGACCGCCAGGACAACGAATAGTGCAAAAGCTGCCGCTACCCCCCAACGATGCCGGCGCAGCATGTGTCCCAAAACATAAAGTCGGGCGCCCTCACGCGCTTCGACGGGTGCGCCGCGCAGCACACGATCGACGTCCAACTTCAGCGATTCCACCGTGGCATAGCGATGCGCAGGTTCCGCTCGCAGGGCCTTTGCGACGATCGAGTCCAGATCCCCGCGGATCAGCCGCGCAGGCACCGGGACGTCCGTGGCAGATTCAGCCGCACGGCTGGCCAATGGCGCCGGACGCTGCAGCACCGTTCGCATGGCCTGCAGCATGGGCGTGTCCGATCCGATCCAGGGGTGAGTACCGGTCAATAGCTCGAAGAGCAGCAGTCCGAGCGCATAGACATCGGTCGCGGTGGTGATCGGCGCGCCGGTCAATTGTTCCGGCGCCGCACACATGGGTGTCATGGGCGCAATAGCGGCCTGGGTCATTCGCGCGAGCTGCGGATCGAGCAATTTGGCAATGCCAAAATCAAGCAATTTAACGACGCCGCCCGCAGTCACCAAAATATTCGAGGCCTTCAGATCACGATGCACAATGAGGTTGCGATGAGCGTAGGCGACCGCTTCGCATACCTGAATAAAAAGCGCGAGACGTTGCTCCAAGGGGGCGTGCTGCAGAAGACAGAAATCCGTGATAGAACGACCTTCGACATATTCCATCACCATGAAAGGACGATGGTCGCCCGCGATTCCGCCATCATAGAGTCGAGCGATGCCCGGGTGTTCCAAGCGGGCCAGAATCTGGCGTTCCGCTTGAAATCTTTCGACTTGCGCCCCTGCTTCGTGCCGCAGCAGTTTGATCGCGACCCTTTGCTCGAAGTCCCGGTCCGCACGGATCGCTTCGTACACCTCTCCCATGCCGCCACGTCCGATGAGGCGAGTAATGGTCCAAGCACCGAGCCTTACGCCGATGGCAGCGTCCAGAACGACATCATTCGGGGAGGGTCGCGCCGGCCCGCTGAGAAATCCCTCCGACGCGCGGGCGGCAAGCAATAGGCTCTTGACCTCGGCAAGAACGACCGAATCCTCGGTGCATCTCGCATGCAGCGCTGCAACCCGCGTCTCCTCGGTCAAGTCGAGCAACTCATCCAGCAACGTATCGACGCGCTCTCTTTGCTGGGGCGTTAGCCCGGAGGTGGTTTGTCCAATCAAATACATAATCTTGCTACACAATGGATCTTGGCAGCGGCACGCGTCTAGTGTACCTCGGGAAGGTTTCGTCGCGACAAGCGGTTCCTGACGGGTTCAATAGGCGGCAAAGATCTTATTGCACAGAGCGCCCACGGCCATGGGCAATACTTTGTCATTCAATGCGAGATCGCTGCCGCCTCCTCGCACCTGGATATCGCAGAGAATGGCGTCCTTTTGCGCGATGATCTCATGGAGGGTGTCTTGCCAGACGGCGGCATCGCCGACGCCCGCCAATGGGGTGGTTTGCAATGGCATCTTTCCGGTTGCCCACGCATCGACGGTGGTGCGCCCGACGCCCGGTCTCACGCTGACGATGATCGCGGGGAAAGCCGCGGTCGTGAATTCGCATGATTGCGCATCACCGGGGAGAGGCTCGGTTCCCGTGACCGGTGCATTCAAGATGCCGCCGACATCCTCGGGTTTGAGGATATGGCGGTCACACACGGAAGTCGCTACGGCCAGTGTTCCGCCCGCCCCTCTGGCGACAGTCTCGGTCTTGGCGGGTGCTGGGCTCTTCGAACACCCCGTCAGCACACCGAGTGCGCACACGGCTACGATTCGTCCGAGCGTCGTGGTAGCCATCGCCATCAGACTAGAGCGCTCTGGTCCT
>Ga0074045_10006232_pt1 | contig 10260 bp, 9 predicted proteins | sample BogForMeECP23OM2_FD_94442 | JGI IMG/M metagenome (GOLD analysis project Ga0074045, IMG submission 94442) | Bog forest soil microbial communities from Calvert Island, British Columbia, Canada - Bog Forest MetaG ECP23OM2 | ecosystem: Environmental > Terrestrial > Soil > Wetlands ... | reverse complement strand
TGCTGGCCGCGGAACCTGGAGAGCGAATCCTGGACGCGTGTGCCGCGCCGGGCGGGAAGACCGCGCAATTGGCTGAAGAGACGGGGAACAGCAGCCTGATTGTGGCTGTTGACGTTGATCCGATCCGTCTGGAAGATACGCGTCAGAACCTCCAGCGTCTGGGAGTTCACTCTGTGGAACTACGATGTGGAGATGTGAGTGACACGGAGTTCGTTTCCGGTCTTGGCCTCTTTGACCGGATATTGCTCGACGCGCCGTGCAGCAACGTGGGGGTCCTGCGTCACAATCCGGAAGTGAAATACAGATTGGAACCACATGATCCAACCGAGTTCGCGGAGCGGCAGTTGAGGATGTTGGAGGCCACCGCGGCGGGTCTGAAACACGGCGGGACTTTAGTTTATTCGGTCTGTACCACCACGACGGAAGAAACGTCTGGAGTCCTGAGTCGTTTTCTCAACAACAGCGATGGCTACACCTTGATTCCCGTCGATCCCACCGACGTGCCATCCTCGAAATTTGTAGACCCTCGCGGGTTTTTCAGCACCTTCCCTCCGACCGACGACGACCCCCTGGATGGTTTTTTCGCAGCGCGCATTCAGCGCGCATAAGAGAACGATGAGAGATTTCCGCAAATGTAACGGAATGGATCGAAATTTGCGCGAGTAATACGAATTGGCATTTAGAGCGGTTGCAAAAGTAATGTTCGATACTTGAAATGATTTGGTGGGGACGCCCCGCGCGGAACGCAGGGTTGCCCGTCCTCCGTAGACAGGTGAGAAGCGAATGTCTCAAAATGGACTCCAGAGAGATTCTCGGCGTAGGGGCGCCGCTCACTGCGCCCTCATTTCGGGCGGTTCGAGAACCGCCTCTACAAGACCCGCATCATTTCCCAACCGAATTTCTGGTTTTGAGGCAGTTTCAGACGCCTGTCCCGCCGCTCCGGGGACAGGGGTCGGCCCCGCGTTTCGCGGGGTTCCGCAGGTTTGAATCGGTCAAGAACTCTGGCACATGCTACAAGGCGGTGAGTTTGGAGAGACCTCTCTTATAAGGAAAGTCTCCCTGATCATTTTGCCGCGTAGTTGGAAACGCGCTGACATCCAAAATGAATTGAGTACTTGGTCACCTTGCCGTCAGGTTCGCGAAAAAAATTCGCAGCCATCGAATCCAAAGGGGAGAGTGCGAAGAAATTTCTCACTTTTTGTGTTATCTGGACGCCATTTGTTTGTTGGTAATCCCGTAAAATCTGATACTTCCGAAAATGGCACATCGGTTGCAATAATAAAAGGTGAACAACGACTCCTAACCATACCCTCTTAGCAATCCTCCTACTTTGGATTGCTTTTTTTTTGCCTATTTCTCCCCGCCACGACAGTTATCACTCCGTAGTTGCCTATAAGCTTCGACCCTTGAGCGAGGAGCACCCCCAAGGCCAAGTCGATCAAATCCAGTGCCGCGTCTAAAGGTCCTACCGACTTAAGGACCTCTGCCAACCAGGCTGTTGCGTTTCCCTTAATCTGCCTGTTCCTTAGAAGCGCCACGGACCTGTTCTGATACTGGCTGCAATGAGCAGGTCGTGTCCGGAGCCTTTGCAACCCATACCTGATCAGCCCAAAGGGGTAGGCCGTGTACAGTGCGTCATTATGAAAGACAGCTCGCACCTCCATTCCGTACCGCCCCAGGTAGTTCTCCACCGCCCGCGGAGTGAACAGCCAGAGGTGTCTTGGGACATCTTCGGCGCAACAGTGCTTCATGCCGGGCGCGCTGAAATTTGGCACTACGAAGACAAAAATTCCGTCATCCTTGAGCAACTGCGATACTCGTTTGAAGAAGGCCGAAGGCGCTCGCACGTGTTCCAACAGTGCCCATGCAGTAATTGCGTTATAATGCTTTTCACGAAAATCCATAGTGAGAAAGTCGTCGACCCTGATCGGGACGTCATAAGGGGTTCCCCAGTCCATAAGGTCAACTCCTTCGACCTCCCACCCTTCTTTGGACGCGTGATTAATGAAATCACCCCGACCGCACCCGATGTCGAGCAATTTTCCCCGCCCTACGGGAAGGTACGTCATCATTCGGCTATATAAGGAAGCCAGGTCGGTTTTGTCTGTAAGATAGTCGCCCGGATAGAGCAAAGGGATCGATTCGGCCGTGGGCATGGGATTGACGAACGCCATGCCGCAGTCACACTCGACGAGGTGGAACTCCTTCCGTGTGATAGGGTCTATTTTCGAATACAGGAGAACCTGATCACTCGATCCGCAAAGGTCGCAGGGGACGTATTCGGTTAATATCGTATCGAAGGTCATGGGTTCCACTAGATAACACTCCGCATCAGAAAAATAAATGTGCCCGCGCTGAAGCAGTAAGCTGTTTCCCACAATGTCTTCATAAGATAGTTGCGTTTTCAAAATCCTTCTAATAGGGTTTTTGCAGAGGCTTGATAAGCGGGCTGCCCCGGGCGGGTGGAAGATTGGACCTCAGGATGGTTCCGGCTGCCCGTTACGGTGCAGGACGGCATTAAGAAACCTGGGTCACGAACGCGCAAAGGCCACAGGGCTAAGGAGGTTGTGGATGGAACTCACTGAAGCTCTTATAAGTGGGGCCCGCGATGAAATAATTGAGATCTCCTTCACGGGGGATGAGGACGAATGGAGTGAAATAGCCGCGGTACTCAAAGAGTCGGATTCGGACCTGGCCACTGAATTGGGGCTGAAAATCCGCGAAGCTCTCCGCACCGCCGGCCAATAGCAACTGCCGTCAAAACGCGACAGAGGCTCGCATCACTACGAGCCCCCTAGTCGGTGCTGCCAGACGGCACGAACAGCGCGAAAGAATCGACTATCCGTCGGCCGTCGGCCGTCGGCCGTCGGCGTTAACTGAGAATCCCAACAAGGCTTCCAAACCCAGCTTACTTCAGGCCGCGGATCTCAGAACCGCGGCCTCGATGAAGGGCCGACGACAACCTGAGCTTCTCAACAATCTGGCCCGCCCTGAAAGAACTCCTTACTAAAGGCCCGGCCATCACTTCCTTCATTCCCGCAGCCACTGCCATCTCATTTAGGTCTTCAAACTCTTGCGGCGGAACAAATCGGTGGACCGCATGATGACGATGCGTTGGCTGAAGGTATTGGCCGATTGTGAGCACTGCGCATTGTACGTCAACCAAATTCCTCACTACGTGCATTATTTCTTTTCGGGTTTCGCCCACACCAACCATTATGCTCGATTTCGTCACTATGCCCCCGCCCCACTCGCCAACGCGCCTCAACAGCTCCAGGGACCCTGGGTACGAGGACCCCTGACGCAACTCCGGGTAGAGGCGCGGGACCGTCTCCAGATTGTGCCCTATGACGTCCGGCCTGGAAGCGATAACTGTCCGCAGGGCTTCTGCTGAACCCTGAAAGTCGGGAATCAGTACTTCAATGGTGGTGCGATTCGAGAACTTCCGGATGGCGCGCACGGTCTGTGAAAATGCCGACGCGCCGCCGTCAGGGAGATCGTCCCTTGTCACCGAGGTAATCACCACGTGGCGCAGATGCAGGGCCGCGACCGACGCGGCCACAAGATCGGCTTCACCTTCATTAAGAGCGGCCGGCTTCCCGTGTGCCACGGCGCAAAAACTACAATTCCGAGTGCATTTGTCACCGAGTATAAGGAACGTCGCGGCGCCCCCCGCGGAACATTCCCCCTGGTTGGGGCACCGGGCCTCTCTGCAAACGGTGTGAAGGCCCGTTCCGTACGCTTTACCGCGCATCTCGGCGACAGCGCCTGCAGTGGGCAACGTTGTGTGAATCCAATGCGGGAGTCGGCGCGTCGGCATTTTCAGGCGTCTCCAGCGGAATTCAGCCCCGTGACCCTGACAGTCGGACTGGGAGTACCGAGGCGCTCCGTGGGGCAAAGGGGTGCAAAGGCACAGCCCATTGTCGTGGGACTGCTGTTACGCTGAGAAAGTCACTTTTGGTTCCAGAGGATATTGGTAGATGAACCGGCGCGTATGCGCTCGAAAAACGGGAAGTGGAGATTCCTGAAACAACTCTGACCAGCAACAATTACCTCTCTGAGCGGAAAACCCCAGTCTTTAAGCCCCAAAAAAATGAAGACCGTCTCCGGTAAGGTATCAAGGGGGGGGAGTCATGATACAAATGGAAGACGGCCTTTCGTCTCTAAAAATATCTCTGGTCCGTACAAAAGTCAACCCCTACGAACTAAAAAAGACGTAGGGGGTGAAAGATGACTCCCGGAACCTCGCGATACCGTTCCCGGTTACTAACAGAATAAGTCATGGCGGGACATTGTCAACTTATAAAGTTACATATGTTTTGGGTAGCCAAACTACCTAATCACTCGCAGATCCGGCCGCGATACAAGGAAACGCGCTTGCCCATCAGGAAACCAGACGCAAGTTGTGATCCATTTTTTCTTAATGTATCATTCTCCATACGCGCTCCCGCAGGGTTGAAGGGCAGTGCCTGAATTCAATGACAGGCCCGCAATCTGCCCGCCGGGTGTTGCAGAAACCATTTTCCGAGTCTCGGCCATGCCATCGGCGCCGGCTGACTAGAAAGAAGGTTAGTAATGTCGGATTCGTTTTCCGTTGGTGTCATTCCAGGGGATGGAACGGGGCCCGAAGTGGTGCGAGAGGGGGAGAAGGTCCTCGCTGCGGCTTCATCTATTCACAGGTTCAAGCTGGATTTCGTTGATTTTGACCTTGGCGGTCGGCGGTACCTCGAGACAGGGGAAACTCTTCCAACTTCCGTCCTGGAGGACCTGAAGAAGGTGGATGCCATCTACCTTGGGGCTATAGGACATCCAGACGTACCGCCCGGCGTTCTTGAAAAAGGGATTCTGCTCAGGCTTCGCTTCGAGTTGGACCAGTATGTGAACCTCAGGCCTGTCAAACTCTATCCGTATGTGGAGACCCCTCTCAGAGACAAAGGACCGGATCAAATTGACTTCCTTGTAGTCCGAGAAAATACTGAAGGATTCTACGTAGGTTCCGGCGGCTTCTTTAAATGGGGAACCCCTGATGAAGTGGCTATCCAAGAGTCTATAAACACTCGTAAAGGAATTGAGCGGCTGCTCCGTTATTCCTTCGAGACAACGCGAGCCAGGGGGAAGAGGAAAAAACTGACCCTGTGCGGTAAGACCAACGTACTCACCTATGCTTGGGATCTGTGGATGAGGGTCTTCAAGGAGATCTCTGAAGAGTATCCGGACGTGACCACAGACTATGCCCATGTAGACGCAATATGCATGTGGATGGTAAAAAACCCGGAGTGGTTCGACGTGATCGCCACGGACAACATGTTCGGAGACATCATTAGCGATCTTGGGGCAATGATACAGGGCGGCATGGGTATAGCCGCCGGCGGGAATGTCAATCCGCAAGGTGTTTCCATGTTCGAGCCCATTGGAGGATCAGCTCCCAAGTATACGGGCAAAAACGTGATAAACCCTTTGGCCGGCATACTCGCCGGAGCGCTGATGCTGGAGACTCTGGGCCAATCCGCCGCGGCGAAGGCCATCGAGGATGCTGTAGTAAAAACCCTTCCCAATCTCAAAAGCTTGGGAGCTGGTGGTATGGGTTACTCCACCTCTGAGGTGGGAGACATGGTGGTCCGCAACCTGGAGGCTGGTTCAAGTCTGAGGTAAGATTTGCCCGGGCAACTTTTCCTTGAGATAGCTGTCTTTTTTTTCAGCGGCAGAGTCGTTTTAGGGCTGCTGTAGCAGCCGGAGAGAGCACTTTTCACTAAGCTGGCGATCTTTCTTTTCAAAGATGATCGCTCCTCTGGCTTGAGGGAGTTCCTACAGGTCTGTATCATACGGTTTCGCGGAAAAATGTGGAACTCAGCCTGGTTTCCGGGGTACCTCCGGAGCGCAGTTAGGTTGTGCCGTTCGTACCGGAGGGGGCTTTCCGAAAACCTTACTTGATCTATGGCTAATTGGCTTTACATCCAACAAGGTCCTTATGAGCGATGATCCGACACCAAAACTGAGAGTGCTTCCATTGGGGGGACTGGGAGAAATCGGTCTGAACATGATGATCGTAGCTCTCGGCAAAGATGCCTTCATCATTGACACAGGGCTGATGTTCCCGGACGAGTCCATGCCCGGGGTGGATATCGTCATACCTGACCTGGAAGTCGTAATCCGGCAGGATTGGAACGTCCTGGGGATCGTCCTCACTCACGGTCATGAAGACCACATAGGCGCGCTCCCTTACGTTCTCAAGAAAATCCCCGCCCCTATTTATGCAACGGGACTCACTATGGGGCTGATTGAGAACAAACTTGAAGAATTCGGTCTTATGGGTAGCAGCGCCAGAAACGTAGTCTCCGCGGACAGCATCGTTCAACTGGGTCCTTTTGAGATAGGTTTCTTCGCCATGTGCCACTCCGTGGCCGACGGTGTGGGCTTGGCCATCAAGACACCTGCGGGAGTGATCCTTCATTCTGGCGATTTCAAACTGGACCCCACTCCGATAGACGGACGCCTATGCGATCTGGAGAAGATCGCCGGCTATGCGCGCAACGGCGTGCTGGCGCTGTTCTCGGACAGCACCAATGTGGAAAAGACAGGGAGCACGCTCTCGGAAAGCATGATCCGTCCTGCCTTCGAGATCATTTTCAGAGAGGCGTCAGGACGCATCCTCATCGCTACCTTCTCCTCAAACATCCACCGGGTTCAACAGGTGCTCCATCTGGCACAGGAATTCGGTCGCAAAGTTGTTCTTGTCGGGCGATCCATGGCGTCTAATGCCAAGATTGCGGCCGACAGGGGATATCTTGACATTCCAGACGGCATATTGGTGGACATGAAGGACATGGAGAGCTTACCGGATGAAAAAGTAACGGTACTCTCCACAGGCTCTCAAGGAGAGCCCATGTCTGCACTTTCGCTCATGGCCTTGGACCGGCACAAGTTCCTGAAAGTTAAGCCAGGAGACGTTGTGGTTCTTTCGTCAAAGTTCATTCCGGGCAATGAAAGGGCCATCACGCACATAATCAACGAGTTTTCGAGGCGCGGCGCCCGCGTGATGTATGAAAAGGTATCCGACGTCCATGTGTCCGGGCATGCCAGCGAGGAAGAACTGCGTTACCTCATACGCCTGGTTCATCCAAAGTGTTTCATACCCATTCATGGAGAGTATAGACATCTGTTGCGCCACGCACATATCGCAATAGAAGAAGGTATTCCTGCTGACAGGGTTCTTGTAGCCCAGGATGGAGACCTCGTAGAGATCTCCCACGAAGGGGCCCGGGTGATTGAGCAACTCGAAGTTGGTCGGGTCTTTGTGCACGGGAAAGGAGTCGGGGACATAGGCCACGATGTTCTGCGCGACAGGCGGACGCTTTCCGAGGTGGGCTTAGTTACCGTGGTCTTGGTGATTAATAAAGAGACAGGTAGAGTGATCGCGGGCCCGGAGGTCCATTCACGAGGCGTTACCTTTGATGAAGTGGAACCGGAATTGCTGGAAGGAGTCCGTATCTCGATCGAAGAGCGATTGGCAGAACTGGATCCCGGGACTCCGGAAGATTGGGACAACTCCAAAGAACAAATCCGACTCGCGGTCCGCAGACACATCAATCGAATCCTGGGCCGCAAACCCCTGGTCCAGACCATTGTCCTCAAGGTTTGATTCCCACCGCAATTTCCCGAGCGTTGTAGGTGAGTGTCTGCGCGCCTATCACGGAAAGTAGTGGTGGGTTGCAAACCCGCCCCTATTCTTAGGTTCGTTCACACGACCCGAGTGGAACTTTCTTTGGTTTGTCAGCGCCGCCGCTCATCCGGGCCCGTATTCTATTTTCCAGGAGCGATACGATTTTTCTTGCAATTGTTGTGTAGTTGGATTACCTCATAAGACGCGTTTGGCAGGGGAGCCCGGCAGGGACGGATCGAAGGGGCCAGGCCAGGCGTTTTGGTGGGTAAAAGGTCTTTTTTGTTGCCTGCCGATGGCGGCGGGATTTTTCTTGACAAGGCGCATAAACGCGTGCTACGGTGACTAAAATTTTGGTCTAACAGCTCTTGTATTGGAGTATGCTTCATTTAAGGAGGGTTTAGGATGAAGAAGTCGTTGGTTATGTTGGTCGTTCTGGTTAGTTCTTTGGCCCTTGCCGGGTCGGTGTTCGCCATGGGCGATTGGGGCTGCTACACGATGCCGACCTGCAAGAAACCGCCCTGCGTTGACCAGGTTCTCTGCAAAGGCAAATGCAAAGGCAAGGAAAAACTGTGCGGTCCCTGCGCACCCACGATCAAATGGTCCTGTAACTGGATGACCGTGCTAAAGTGTCCGGCAGGTGAGAAGCCCGCGAAGGTGGCCAAGTTTAAGAAGTAACAAGCGACGGTCTGCAGCAAAGTTCTGGTGCCTAATGTGGCAAAGCGAATCTGCAGTACCGAGCGGTAGTCACATAACTCAAATGTAAGACTTGCGAAGGCCCTTTCACTCGGTGGGAGGGCCTTGTCTTGTCTCTCCTTCGTGTAATCTGTGAGCAGCTCCTTGCTGTTTAGCCCCAGTTTCTGTCTACGACAGGTTCAATATTGTGGCCGCGTGTAGATAATGGGCCGACTAGCCCGGTTCTTCATAGTCAGATACGTGAAAAAAGGGCCGACCCGAGGCACAGGACTCCGCAAGTTAGTCCCGCGGCCAGCAGATGATTGCTGATCGTCGCTGACTCTGCACTAATGCCACACAGAATTACGTCGAGGACTATCGCCCCCACCCCAATGGAAATGATCGAAAAATACAAATGGTCAAAATAATCTTCAAGTTTTCCATGGCCCGTCGCCGATTGACCGCTCTTTGAGCCCATTCCTGTTTGCATAGTCATCCATGTCAAGACCGGCTTCCCCCGTCTTAGGATTGCCGGCAACTGCCTTGGCCCCCGATTCCGGTCGAAAGGGCTTGAGCAGGGCGAGTCTTTTGTAGTATGACACATTAAGAGTGCCTTCAAGAGGCTTTCTGCCTAATTTTACTGAGGGAGCAAACTTGCAACGAAAAACTTATGACGCTGATAAGGATGACGGGCTGGTCGTTCCCTTGCTCGATCTCGGTCCCATACATCGACCCATTGGGGCTGAGTTGAGAGACGCTGTCCTCGGCGTCCTGGAAAGTAATCGCTTCGTGGGCGGACCTGAATTGGAAAGCTTCGAACGTGAGATCGCCGCTTATTGCGGCTCACATCATGCCATCGGGGTCTCGTCGGGCACTGATGCCATTATCGCGTCCTTGATGGCTTTTGATATCGGCTTAGGGGATCAGGTGATCGTGCCGAGTTTTACTTTTTTCGCTACAGCAGGCTCTGTTCGCCGACTGGGCGCGCAAATAGTTTTCTGCGACATCGAACCTCGGACATTTAACCTCGACCCAACAAAGCTCAACAAGCTGATCACCTCCCGCACGAGAGCAGTAATTCCTGTCCACCTGTTCGGTCTCTGTGCCGACATGGACGCAATTATGCAGATTTGCAGCCGGCACGGCCTAAAGGTAGTGGAAGACGCGGCCCAGGCCATAGGGGCGACTTACCAAGAGAAAATGGCCGGAACCATGGGGGATACAGGCTGCCTCTCGTTCTTCCCTTCGAAGAACCTTGGAGGGATCGGCGATGGAGGCCTGATCTTGGCCCAGGACAAGGAAGTTTCAGAAAAGCTGTGCCGGCTGCGCGATCACGGGGCCGAGCACAGGTACTACCACTCGCTCGTAGGTGGGAACTTCCGCTTGGATGCGATTCAGGCTGCGGCCTTAAGAGTGAAACTGTCTCACCTCGAAGAGTGGCACCAACAGAGAAGAGATAATGCCGGCGCGTATATTGACGCGTTTTCGGACCTTGAGAGAAAAGGATTGATCCGTCTTCCTTCAGATGTCCCCAGTTACAGACATGTGTTCCATCAATTTGTGATTAGAGTCAGTCGCCGGGACGCGCTCCAGGAGTATCTCAAGTCGCACCTTATAGATACTGCCATCTACTATCCTGTTCCGCTGCATTTGCAGGATTGCTTCGCTGAGCTGGGATACAGGAAAGGCAGTTTACCAGAGAGTGAAAAGGCCGCCCGAGAAGTGCTGGCTTTGCCTGTCTTTCCCGGTCTGACCACCGCTCAAAGGAATAAGGTTATCCATCATGTGAGAGAGTTTCTTCTGAACTGACCCTATGCGAGGAGTGGGGTTTCCAGCCGGCATTCCCAGTGTCGCGACGTGCCGTGGAGACCAGGTCGGGAAATCTGCCTTGCCCCTTCTCTGGACAAACTAGATTGCATCTGTTTGCA
>Ga0074045_10006231_pt1 | contig 10261 bp, 6 predicted proteins | sample BogForMeECP23OM2_FD_94442 | JGI IMG/M metagenome (GOLD analysis project Ga0074045, IMG submission 94442) | Bog forest soil microbial communities from Calvert Island, British Columbia, Canada - Bog Forest MetaG ECP23OM2 | ecosystem: Environmental > Terrestrial > Soil > Wetlands ... | reverse complement strand
TCAAAGTTAAAAGACATCTCAGAGCGCTTTGGCATAGACTTGCCTGAAGGGGAGACAGAAAAAGTTAAGGAGATCGCGAAATCTTTTTTTAGGCAGTTCGGACGCGAAAAGTTGGGATATGCGGCGAAATTGAATCTCCTTTCCGATGTGATAAATGTTATAGGCTAAAGCTATGCCTTTCGTAAAAAAGATTTATTCGATAATAATATCATTTATTATTATTCTTGAAGGAATCGCTTCGACACTTTGAGTAACAATACGCATTAAAGGGCTCAAACGCCTCATCGGGAATCAAATACATACCATACAAACATGATATCAAAGCAGACATAAAGGGGACAATAGGGACATTTTCTAACCCGTGTCAGCTCGTTAACGTGAACACCATATCAGTCACAAAGCGGCGAAACGACTCATTCTGCACAAACTGCTTATACAGTTCCGTGTCGTCCTTGAGCAATCCCCCCATGATGCGCTCCAAAGCATTGTTATGTTCGATGCGTGCTGTATGCGGTGTGTTTTTCTTTGCATTTTGATAGGCTTGGTCAGCTGCTACTTTCGGGGCAATTTCATCCTTTATTCGTTTCACCACACGGTCGGAGTCTGTGAAGAGGGTGCCGAACTGTTCGTTGAACGACTTGAGGATATTGCTGAGACGGTCAAGTTCAGGCTCGGGCTTTCTGCTGATGCCGCTGGCAGGAGCCGGGCCTATCTCAGCATCGTCATCCGGCAGTGCAATCTTAAGTGCAGCCTTTTTTTCGGCCCGATAGCTGTCCATGTCGACAGCTTCAAGGATGCCTTTGGAAAGATCATCCTCCTGTGGTGCAGGCAACTTAGGCACGAGGAAAGTCAGAAAAATTGAGAGCTTCTCCCATTCAGCGTTGTTGTATGGAAGTATCGAGGCAAGAAAATCATAGGTGCGGGTAAATACCTTTGCCTTACCTTTAAAATCCACCTGGCCGTCTTCATCGAGCCACTGTTTATAAACAGCCACGCATGCATCGAGAATTGGGTCGAGCTTGTCCCTTTCCGCACCATCCAGGTACAAGGAGACCAACCTCTCAACCTGTTCGGGCGTATAAACCTGATAGCCGTCAAGTGACGTTTTCAAATCGTGCAGCTTATTTGGATCGGTCTCCTCACTTAGTATAGTTGTCCTATAGTAGTCGGCAAACGCCTCCGTGATGGTTTCCGTGTTATTCATAAAATCCAGGACGAACACATCGCGCTTAATGTTCCCAAGTGCACGATTCAGACGCGACAGCGTCTGCACCGCTTTAATGCCGGAGAGTGGCTTGTCCACATACATTGTATGCAACAGCGGCTCATCGTAGCCGGTCTGGAATTTGTCCGCGCAGATGAGAAAACGGTAAGGGTCTTCCTGAATCCTGTCCGCTATGTCGTTGCCGGGGAACCCGTTAAGTGACGCTTCTGTTACTTTCGCCCCACCATATTCATGTTCACCGGAAAAGGCGACTATTGCCTGATAAGGGCTCTTCCGTTCTTGAAGATAGCTCTTGAAGGCATGAAAATACTGGATAGCTCGCTCGATGCCAGTACAAACCACCATTGCCCGTGCTTGGCCGCCGACCTTGTTTAAGCCGATAACCTGTTGGTGAAAATGGTCCACCATGATCTCCGCCTTAAGTCTGATGGCGTAATCGTGGCTCTCGACATATTTCCGAAGCTTCCTTTGGGCTTTCTTTGTGTCAAATTCCGGATCACCCTCAACCGTTTTCACCAGCTTGTAATAGCTGTCCACAGGTGTATAGCTCTTCAGGACATCGAGGATAAACCCTTCCTGGATCGCCTGTTTCATTGTGTAGCTATGGAAGGGGCGATGCTTCGTCTTACCTTCTTCACCGGGATATGCTTCTCCAAATAACTCCAGCGTCCTATTTTTCGGGGTGGCGGTGAAAGCAAAATAGCTTGCGTTGGTCAGCATCTTGCGGGCTTCCATGCGCTTTTGCAAAGCGTCGTTGATCGTATCTTCCGGGTCGGCAAGCGCTTCGCTCAGGGCTGCTGAGGTTTTCCCGCCCTGGCTTGAGTGCGCTTCATCAATGATGATGGCAAAGTTCCTGCCCCGATGCTGGTCCCCGATCTCGTCGAGGATTAAAGGGAATTTCTGCACCGTTGAAATTATAATCTTCTTGCCGCTCTCTATATATTTCCTGAGATCGTCGGAGTGCTCGGCATGTCCTACCGTTGCGCCAACCTGTACGAACTGCTTGATAGTGTCCCGGATTTGCTTGTCAAGTATCCTACGGTCGGTCACTACGATTATGGAGTCGAAGATATCCTTCCCATCTCTGCGCAAACCCATCAGCTGATGCGCCAGCCATGCGATGGAGTTTGATTTCCCGCTGCCGGCTGAGTGCTGGATCAGGTAGCGTTTCCCAGCCCCATTTGCAGCTACATCTGCCAGCAACTTTCGCACGACATCAAGCTGGTGGTAGCGCGGGAATATTTGCATCAGTTTCTTCTTCCCTGTTTTTTCGTTTTTTTCTTCGACGATCTGTGCGTAGTTCTCAATAATATCGGTAATGCCCTGCGGCATGAGTATGAGCTTCCAGAGATAGTCGGTCTTCAGCCCGTCAGGATTCGGCGGGTTGCCGGCGCCATCGTTCCAGCCCTGGTTGAGGGGCAGGAACCATGATCCTTTACCCTTTAGGTGCGTACACATGCGCACCTCATGATCATCCACAGCAAAATGGACAATGCAGCGCCCGAACTGAAACAAAAGCTCGCGCTGGTCGCGGTCACGCTTATATTGCTCTATTGCGTCCTCAACCGTTTGTTTGGTCAGGCTGTTTTTCAGCTCAAAGGTGGCGACAGGAAGACCGTTGATGAAAAGACAGAGATCAAGCGCCCTCCGCGTTTCGTCCATGCTGTAGCGGAGTTGACGGGTAACGCTGAACCGGTTTGCAGCGAATAACAGCGTTGCTTTATCATTGCCAGGTGAGGGTGTGCCATAAAACATGTCGAAAGAAAGAGCCCCATGTTTGATGCCATGCCGCAACACGTCAATCACACCGCGCTTGCCAATCTCGCTGCTCAATCTGGCAAGAAACTTCAGACGCGAGATATCCCTGGTGTCTTTGTAATTTCCGATACCGAGTTTCTTGAACTCTTCCGGCTGGGTAGCTTTGATAAAAGTAAAGAGTTGCATTGAGTCCAGTGCATGTGTCTGGTCATAGGATCCTGCATAACCAGCGAACCAACCGTTGCCACCAGTGGCCTCAGCCTCTTCCGACACACCCTCAATAGCGACCGGCGCGAGACCATCTTTGCCAGTCATGTGGCGCATGATCAGGGTCTCGAGGCCTTTTTCACTGGTATCTGAAGTCATGCGTCTAACTTCAACCAGCCCTTGCGCTGTAAAACATCCAGGGCCAACCGAATATGTGTCTCCTGGAACATTCGTTTTCTATCGTTCCATGCGTATGTTTTAGCAATAGCCTCGTCACTTGTTGCAGCGTCATCTCGCGTAATAACCCAATGTACGGTTGATAAGAGTTCCATTCCGTAAGGAGTTTCGAAGCCTTTAATCAGGTCAACTACTCGCTCAAAACGAACCCGCGTTTCAGGATGATCTCTTAGAACCGATTCTGCATGCTCGACTGCATCAGATATTAACTCGATCTGCTTGTCAGGACGGTCTTCAGCATCGCCATAGCCGCTGATAAAGTGCCCTTCGATAGCGCTCAAAACATGTCGTAGGTTCTCGGCATAAGGACCGTATGTACCCTTCTGAAAGCGCAGTTTGAGATTTTCGCCGCTCTCCTGCATGAAATACATCAGTTTGTGGATCTCCAGAAGCGAGACAAATGGATCCATCACCGCCTGCAAATAACGCTGCATAAGACCTAGTAGCGCAGCACGCCCGCTGGTCATAGGTGGGATACGCCTTTCTTTCGGCATCTCCTCGGCAGGTGGTGCTCCTGAAGGTTCGTAGAGCAACACCTGGACTTCAGGGAGCTCACTGAAAGCCTTTTCAATTAACGGATGCACGTCATTCCACTTCAACCCGCCAAGTCCGCATCCGAGGGGCGGAATCGCGACTGAGCGAATACCATGGGAGCGCACTTCCTCGACGAGAGTCTTTAGACCGGCCTCAATATCCTCAATGCGGCTTTTCCCCTTCCAGTGGCGTTTTGTTGGGAAGTTAATAATAAATCGGGGGTTCATCAGACTATGGAGATCATGGACCATCATCATTCCAACCCTGAGCTTGCCCTTGTCGCATACCTGCCGGTATTCCTCGTAATTCCCGGGGAACTTCTTACGGAATTGCAGTGCAATACCACGTCCCATAACACCAACGCAGTTTACTGTATTGACAAGAGCTTCGGCATCAGCTTTCAGAATATCTCCGCGATGTAATTCAATCATGACTTTCTCCCTCTGTTTAATAGTACCATGTCCGCTCATTAATAATAACCGGGCGATGAGGGGTGCCGTACCCGTCCAAAATTGTATTGACCTGATCAACAATATTCGTGTCGTAAACTCCAATCTTCTCTACCAGATGCCAGGGGAAAGACTCATAGACCAGAAATTCGGCCTGTTTGCCTTCTTTGACAAGCATATCTCTGAAATCAGTGGACTGAACAGCATCCCAGTTCACTTTGTCCAAATCTGCTATTCGGCGGTAAAAATTGGCATAGTATGTACCAGCGTTTCGATCAGAAAAGGCCCAGCGGACCCCCTGAGCCTCCGCCCAGCGAATGGTCGCAATCAGGTCTGCCTGAAGATGCACGATGGGACGCTGTCCTTCGTGGTAATTCAACTCCGGATGGTTACCTGCATAAAGGATGTACAGCATGATCGAACGCGGACAGAAATAGAAAGGAACATATTGGCCCACTTTAGTTCCCGTGTGGCAACTGACATCCAGTTCCTCCAGCCGGCGACGCTTAATGCCAGACATGCCAACGATCTCACAGTCCAGACATAACTCTAGGCGCTTGGCATCGGACCAGAGGCGGCCGGATTGAACAATCTCCGGCAAATTGCGGAGGTGGGTAATGTGATAGATTTTTGGGTCTGCCGGTACAGGGCTCATAACTCCCCATCCTCACCGCTCATACCATCTTCCATCTCTCCATCCCCAGCCAATATTTCACCTTCATCAATTATACCTGATTCAGCGGCCTCATCCGGCAGATTCTGGACTACCTCGCGTACATCCAACTTGCCCGTGACTACATCGGCGATCAGGCGGGTGCGGTATTCGCGAAGTAGAGTTATTTCTCGATTAGTGCTCTTAAATGCCCTATCAATTCCTTCAGTCTGCATGACAAGATGGTCAACAATTGCATCCTGCTCAAGCCTTGGGGGAATAGGAAGAATCATTTGCCCATATCTCGTCGAATTTAGGTTAGCCTGATGCAGGCTCACAAGAGCTTGGCTTCTTGCATAAGCCCAGAACCGATGACTGTTTAGCAAGTAGTTCAGCCAAAACGGATTGTGTTGCGGATGAACCCTCAAACGCACAAGGTAGGAAGCGAAAGTTACTTGATCCGTGACACCACCTGTGAAAAGTCCGACCTTCCCCACTAAATCGGGGCTGTTGGTTCTGTTAAAAAGCAAGTCATTAGTCTCCAGCAAAAGACCTTTAGGCGCAACCTCAAGGCCGCCGCTTTCCGGCATTAACACATTTCCGTCTCGGATGTGTCCCATTGTAAGCACACGGATTTTACCCTCTCCACGCACATTCTCTGATGTGCCATAGTCCATTTTTAACAGTACTTTTTTTAACGGATATAATTCCCAATGTTTTGGAATATCCTCGATCCATGGAATACCTGAGGGTTTGAGAGGGACATTGGGATCGAGTCCATGAGTAACGGCTTGGTGGATAATAGCCTGCTTTTGCTCATTCAGCAGCGCGATCACCTTCTTCTTCGCCCGTATGAAAAAATCAATCCGACGGTTTGCATAGTCAAGAAAGCGGACAATGGCGGCTTGTTCGCCCGCTGAAGGTAACGGCGTGTAGATCATCTTGAAGTGCTCTGGTCTGAGGCTCCACATGTCTGACGTAATGCCATAGGACCAGCGTTCCGCTTCTTTAGCAAAGTGCGGCGTACGGTAGAGGTGATGGAAGTATCGCGGATTGTGGTCTTCACGCAATCGCATGATTACATAAGCAGGGCTGACTATGCCGCGATAGTCAGAGACGCCGATTGCTCCCTGCCATGCCCGCATTTTGTTGTAGGCAATGTCTCGCGGGCAAACTAGCTTGTAAGCTGACTTATTAAGATTTGAGCTGTCTTTCTTTGAACTGCTTGCGAGCAACGCCTTCTGCCGAATGATCCCTTTGGTGATCGTCACGGACAGCATTTCCTCGTCAGGATGGTTTCGGTTTTTCACCTCAGAGAAAATCGCCCGATTCGGCAAGACTGACCAATGCGTTGGGACCGGGCCAATCCACGCTTGGTTCGATGCCTTGTATTCCGCATAAGGTTTAAGATCGGCGATCATTTCGCCGCTCCCTTCAGCAGTTCATCAAGCAAGCCTTCGGCTTCCTCTTCCACAGCACGGATATCGGCTCGGATTTCTTCTAGAGTGCGCAGCGGCTGGGGCTTGTAGAAATGCCGGGTGAAGCTGATCTCGTAACCGATCTTGGTGGCGTCTTCTTTTATCCATGCATCGGGTGTGTATGGCAACAGTTCGCGGCGGATGAAGGCTTCGATGCCGCCAGGCTCAAGGAGTGGAATCTGCTCAGTGTCGCGCAGGTCGCTGTCAGGTTCGTATTCGATTACGCATTTTTTCCCGTCTGATTTAGCCTCGTATCGTCCGTGCAGTGGGTCGGGGGTGGTCTTACTATGTTTGTGAACTTTGGCGATAACAGGCGGTGCGGTTTCAACCCTCCAACTTACAGCTCGGAGGACAAGCTTCAGGTCTGCACCGGAAACTTTGCGCCCGAGTTTTTCAAGCGCGGTTTCAACGGCCTTGCAAAAGATGTTGTGATCCTCAAAAAGATTACCCCCGATTTCCTGTCGCAGGACAGAAGCAGTTTCCATGAGCCGGGCATCACGCTCCCAAGTCCTGGAATCGAGGAGCCTCTTCTTTTTCTTTTCCGGAAGTCCCTTCTTCAAGGTCGCGCCATCTTCAGCATCGTCCTCTTCGTCGCCCGCGCCCCATTCGGCGAGCCGTTTCCCCAACGACTTCTCAATACTGGCGAAGTTTTCGAACAGGGCCTCACCAAACTCATCATATAGCTGTGAGCGAATATCTTCATCACCAGAGGCGAAGCGTAGCGATTCGATAGATTTTATTGTAAGTTGGCTGTGCAGGCGAAGCGGACGCTCAACAATGACCTTCCAGTAGCCAAAGTGCTCGTTGGGGAATATTTTTGACTGCTCGGTCTCCTTGAACGCAAGATATGATTCGCAGATGCGGCTGATGTCTTCCTCAGACAGTTCACAGTTCTTTTTGCCAAGATTCTTGCGCAGTGGTTTGTACCATTGGGTCGCGTCGATGAGCTGCACCTTGCCCTTACGATGCTCGGGCTTGCGATTTGTAAGCACCCAGATATAGGTGGCAATGCCGGTGTTGTAGAAAAGGTTGAGCGGCAGGGCGACTATAGCCTCCAGCCAATCATTTTCTATGAGCCAGCGCCTAATATTGCTCTCTCCCTGCCCTGCATCCCCGGTAAAAAGAGAGGAACCGTTGTGAACTTCTGCAATACGACTGCCCAGCGGCGTTTTGTGATTCATCTTAGATGCCATGTTGCCCAAGAACAGCATCTGGCCGTCACTGGAGCGGGTGACGAGGGAGTAGTCGGGTTCGTCTGCATGAGTTATCTTAAAGCGCGGATCGCGCATACCGTCCTTGCCGCCCATGGATTCCAAATCTTTCTTCCAGCTCTTGCCGTAAGGCGGGTTGGAGAGCATGAAGTCGAACTCGCGGGCCGGAAAGGCATCATGCGAAAGCGTGGACCATTCGGCGCCGCCAACGATGTGGTCGGCGTTTTCACCTTCGCCTTTCAAAATAATGTCGGCCTTGCAGATTGCATAGGTCTCGGGGTTGATCTCCTGGCCATAGAGATGTGTGGTTACCTGCTTGCCGCTTTTGGAAGCAAGACCTTTCAGTGTTTCTTCCGCCACAGTGAGCATGCCGCCAGTGCCAAGAGCGCCGTCGTAGAGCAGATAGGAGCCGGACTGTATAACGTCGACAATAGGCAGGAAGATGAGGTTGGCCATCAGCTTCACGGCGTCGCGCGGGGTCCAGTGCTCGCCGGCCTCCTCGTTATTCTCCTCGTTAAACTTGCGGACAAGTTCCTCGAATACGGTACCCATGGAGTGGTTGTCCATAGCCGGGTGTTTCACCGACCCGTCGCTATTGAGTATTGGATTAGGGCTGAGGTTGATGTCGGAATCAAGAAACTTTTCGATCAAAGTGCCTAGAGAGTCAGACTTCGAAAGTGTGGAAATCTGGTTGCGAAACTTGAAGTTTTCCAGGATGTCCTGAATGTTGGGCGAGAAGCCATCGAGATAGGCTTCAAAGTCGGCCTTCAACTGCTGTTGGCTGCCACGGGATTTCAGATCGCGAAGTGTAAACTTTGAAGTATTGTAAAACGCCTGTCCAGCAGCCTGACAAAGCGCGGCGCGTTGCTCGGTGATACCCGCCTTGTCGAGGATATCCTTCGTTTCGAGCACAGCTTTCTTCGTTGGCTCCAGCACTGCATCGAGCCGGCGCAATACGCACATCGGCAAAATAACATCGGGGTATTTACCACGCTTGAACAGGTCGCGAAGAACGTCGTCGGCAATGCCCCAAATGAAGGAAACTATCTTATTGTGAGTTGCCTGGTCCACGTCAGCTTAGTCTTCCTTTGATTTTACTTAGGATGATAGCATATTCGGAAGGAATTGAGTTAATGATCCAGGGCAAACGCACTATAAAGGGTAAAGCATATAGTCTTGTCCTTCCATATGGAGCAGGCAGTGCATGGTGCTGAAGCGGGCGTTGGCAGCCTGAGACGCCATGGATGGTTGAACAGGCTGCCATCGTCTTCGAGCAAGGCGGGATGCCTTGGGAGATTTAGCTGAAGCACTATGTGCTGACTGCGCAACAACTGCTGGTATAGTAACTGCAATAACATGGGCATTAATAAAACAGGAGGAGCCCATGTTGCCAAATCCGAAGCCATATTTTGACAAAGTAGCAGACCCAAGGAGAGAGACAGAAAACAAGCTGCACGCGCTTTCAGACATACTTAGCATAGTATTATGCGCAGTCATATCCGGGTGTGACGATTGGGAAACGATAGCGATATTTGGGGAGGCAAAAAAGGACTGGCTCAGGAAATTTTTGCCGCTTACAAATGGGATCCCCTCGCATGATACTTTCAGGCGAGTATTTCTGCTGTTAGACGCTAAGGGGTTTGAAGAAGCTTTTGCCTTATGGGCAAGAGACGCAAAGATGGGAACAGAGGAGCACATCGCCTTGGATGGAAAAACATTGAGGCGTTCACATAAAGGTAAAGCTGGGCGAGCCTTGCACATGCTGCACGCATGGTCCTGTAAGCATGGTGTTCTTATAGGACAGCGCAAGGTTGCTGACAAGACAAATGAGATAACGGCAATACCCGATGTGCTTTCACTGTTTGACCTAAAGGATGTCACCGTTACCATAGATGCCATGGGCTGCCAGAAGGATGTTGCTGAGCAGATAGTTCAAGCAGGTGGAAACTATGTGCTTGCTTTAAAGGGCAATCAAGGGGACCTATTGGATGATGTACAACTTTATCTTGACACAGAGGCTAAAGACAGGCCGAGAGGGGATTTCAAAACAGTGGAGAAAGATCATGGCCGGATTGAGACGCGTAAGATATGGGTTACTGATAATATTGACTGGCTTGAGCAGAAAGAAAATTGGAGCGGACTGAAATCTCTTGTTCTGGTTGATGCCACTCGTGAGATACAGGGTAAAAAGACAAAGGAGCGCAGGTACTACATCTCTTCCTTACCTGCCAACGCTAAGCATTTAGGAGCAACGATTCGCGCACACTGGGGGATTGAGAATAGTTTGCACTATGTTCTGGATATGGCATTTAATGAGGATCAGAGCCGTGCAAGGACAGGTGATAGTGCTGAGAATTTGGCTATCATCAGACGCTTTGCCTTGAATCTGCTAAAGCAACACAAATCTTGCAAGCTTGGGGTGAAAAATAAAAGGTTAAGGGCAGGCTATGATGACAATTACAGGGCTGAGATTCTTAACCTCCAAGGTTCAGCATAGTGCGTTTGCCCTG
>Ga0074045_10006228_pt1 | contig 10266 bp, 10 predicted proteins | sample BogForMeECP23OM2_FD_94442 | JGI IMG/M metagenome (GOLD analysis project Ga0074045, IMG submission 94442) | Bog forest soil microbial communities from Calvert Island, British Columbia, Canada - Bog Forest MetaG ECP23OM2 | ecosystem: Environmental > Terrestrial > Soil > Wetlands ... | reverse complement strand
TTAAGCAAAACAAGGAGGCTTCATTATGTATCGTCCACAGATAAAGGTCCTGGACTGCACCATCCGCGACGGCGGATTGATCAATAAATGGCAGTTCGGTGATGATTTTGTAAAAAAGGTCTTTAAGGCACTTTCCCTGGCCGGCGTCGATTATATGGAAATAGGTTATAAATCATCTGAGAAATATTTCTGCCGGCTCGAAAACGGGGCCTGGAAATTCTGCACTGATGAGGACATAAAGCGGGTGATAGGGGAAAAGAGCGGCGCCATGAAGCTGTCTGCGATGGCCGATATCGGCAGGATAGACGCCGATGACATCCCGCCCAAAAGCGAGAGCGTACTGGACATGATAAGAGTTGCGTGCTACGCCCACGAGACAGACAAGGGGATCAGTCTGGCCCATCATTGCCAGGACAAGGGCTACGAAGTGACAATTAACCTTATGGCTGTCTCAAAGGTGATAGATAGAGACCTGGATGAGGCCCTCAATGACCTGGCTAAGAGCAGCGTGCCTGTTATTTATCTTGTGGACAGTTTCGGCGCCATGTATTCAGAGCAGATCCATTTTTTTGCCAAGAAATACTTTGAAGCCATGCCGGGGAAGGAACTCGGCATTCATACCCACAACAACCAGCAGCTCGGCTTTGCCAATACCATAGAGGCGATCATTGCGGGAATCAACCGCATTGATGCCACGATCTACGGTATGGGAAGGGGCGCCGGGAACTGTCCCCTCGAACTGCTGCTCAGTTTCCTCAAGAACCCGAAGTTCGACATCGGACCTGTCCTGGAGGTTATCCAGGAATTATTTCTTCCGTTGAAGGCTGAGGTTGAATGGGGATACCACATACCCTATATGATTACCGGAATACTCAACGAACATCCGAGAAACGGGATGAAGGCCATGGCAGCGAAGGAATTGCCCAACCTCAGGCAGCTTTATGAAGACTTGAGGGATGGCACCCCCCTCGATTAGTGCCTCGGAACAGAGACCTTTTTAAGCTAATGAACAAATATGTTCTGCCACTGGTGATTATAGCGCTTTCCCTGTCTTTTTTCAGACTCGGGTTTGTTCCGCTCTTTGACGTAGATGAGGCGGTCTTCTCAGCCGCTGCCAAAGAAATGGTACAGAGCGGCAACCTGATAACTCCGACCTATAACGGAGAAAACCGCTACGATAAGCCGATTCTTTTTTACTGGCTTATGGCGGCGTCTTACGAGGCTTTCGGGACCAACAACTTTGCTGCGCGCTTCCCCTCCGCTCTTGCCGCCGTATGTCTCGTCCTGGCGCTCTTTTTATTTGTAAGGCACTCACATGGGGAGAAGCGTGCGTTTTATGCGGCCCTCGCATTCGTGCTGTCGGCCTACTTCCTTATTTATTCCCGTGCTGCTGTGACTGATATGTCGCTGACCCTGTTTATCAGCGCCTCGCTGTTTTCATTCTACCTGTCCACGGAATACCGGAGCATTGCTCCGGTGAAGGCGTCCAGGTATCTCTGCGGGTTTTATGCCTTTTCGGCTCTCGCCTTTCTTACCAAGGGATTAATAGGAATTGTATTTCCTTTTGGTATAGCCCTTGTTTATCTCTACGCGACGGAGGGGAGGGCTGGTTTAAAAAATATAATCACATTGAAGGGTATCCTTATATTCCTCATCCTGTCTCTACCCTGGTATTCCGCCCAAGTCTTTATTAACGGACAGGAATTCATCGATCAGTTTTTCATAAAACACCACTTCGAACGATTTACCGGGGTCATATCGGGCCACGGCGGGCCTGTCTACTATTATTTGCCTGCTTTGCTTATCGGACTTTTCCCCTGGGTGGCGTTCCTTCCAGCTGGAATCCTGGCCGTTTTCAGAGAGAAGGACAGGCTCAATCTGTTTGCCTTTATCTGGGCGGCATTCATTGTTGCTTTTTTTTCATTATCCGGAACGAAGCTGCCGGATTATATTCTCCCCGCCGTTCCTGCGGCAGTGATACTGATTGCTTCCGGGATGACGGGAGGGGAAAAGGACAGAAGCCGTTTTGCCTATTTGTTCATGGCGCTCCTGTCAGCAGCGCTGGGTTGCGGCCTGGTGCTTTCAAGGTCCTACCTGGTTAAATACGGAATCCCTGAAGACGGAGGGACCATTATCGCAGGTGCGGTCCTGGCCGCTGTTATACTGGCGGATCTTTACGCGGTCCTGGGCAATAAGAGACTGTATCCTGTCCTGTTCTGCCTTACGGGACTACTCATGGCAGTACTGTTAGTGAAAGCGCTGCCGGCTGCAGGAGAGTATCTCCAGGGAACATTGTACAGGTATAGTTTATATGCAAAAGAAAAACTTCCTCCTGATGAGCGCATTATTACATATGATATAAACAAACCGAGTGTTGTTTTTTATTCGGGGCATAAGATTATTCATGCCGGCAGTGAAAACGAGCTGAAGGCGCTTATGGGTACAACTCCCCGTCACGCGCTTGTTATGGCAGAGACAAAGGACAGGGGGACAATAGAAGCCCTCGGTTTCAATGTGTTGGAGCTGGACTCCAGATATGCACTTTTTGAAAAAAAATAAAGAATTATTGCTGGCGGGACCACCTTTCATTTTGTTGCTTGCCTTCCAGGACAAGGCGGTCATGGTATGGATGAAGCACCTCGATCAGAGTCGCTCTTCTTTATACATGCTGCTCAGGAAGCTTGATCCTCTCATAAATTTTATCGGCCATGGTACTACACTGCTCGTTGCAGCAGGCCTGCTTTTTGTTGTTGGTAAAAAGTTCAGCGCGGGCCTGTGCTATACAGGCAAAGCGCTGCTGCTGAGCTTTTTTGCTGCAGGAATTTCTGTCCAGCTGCTCAAGCACCTGATCGGAAGGGCCCGGCCCCGCGTTACGGAAGGCCTTATGCTAATAGGTCCCTCACTTAAGGGAGGATATGATTCCTTCCCGTCCGGACATTCGGCGGTTGTCTTCTGTTTCGCTTTTATTCTGGCGCAGCAATTCCAGGGGTCCAGGATTATTTTCTATTGTATTGCTGTTATAATAAGCCTGATGAGGGTAGTTGACCTTTCTCATTTCCCCTCCGATGTTGCTGCAGGAGCGGTCTTCGGCGTGATTGTGGCAAAGGTACTGTCTGAAAATACATTTAAAACTGGAACGCCGGTAAAATGGAGATGAACGAAGAGGACCAAAAGTCATCCATGGCCAGTAATCGCCGCGTGCATATGGCCAATGAGCGGACCTTCCTGGCCTGGATAAGGACCAGTATAGGGATAATGGCGTTCGGTTTTGTTGTAGAGAAATTCGCTCTTTTTATCAGGCAGTTTTATATGTTGTTTGGGAAGAAAGTCACGGCCCCGTCACCCGGATATTCTTCAGTATTTGGGGCCATTCTCGTTGGGTTCGGGGCCTTAATGGGGGTGCTGGCCTTTGTGCGGTACAGAAAAGTGGAAAAGCAGATTGATTTAGACACTTACCAGCCTTCTTCGCTGCTTGATATAATGGTCACGCTCACTCTCCTTGCCATGGCAGTATTTCTTATCATCTATTTACTCCAGAGCTCCTGATAATATCAAAACTTTTTATAAGTGAGATTCTGGCATCTAAATTGCTTATTTAAAAGCAGGGAGGTGTCAGTTATGAGTCGGCGCATGCTAAAAGAGATCATCTCTATACTGAGGGAATCCCCCCTTTACAAAACGTTTTCATCCGAGGAGAAACGCTCCATAATCAAAGGGCTTGCTGATAGCTACTCGTTTATCGAGGATGGTAAAGGTGGAGACCTCGTAGGATATGAGTCCAGCTGGGCTGGAATTATTAAAACCAGTAAGTGAAATAGCCCATTTCAGGGGTGATTTTACGGTCTTTTGCTGTACTTGGGTATGTACCCCCGTGTCTTTCTTTCCTCTTTTTGTTGTCCTTTTTTAAGAAACTTTTTCCCTTTTGAGGAAATATTTTCCCTAAACAGACTCGGATCATTCTGTGACTATCTTTTAGTGTCAAGATAAATATCGATGAATCTTCGTAAGTGTACTATAGACTTTATATGTGCCAGAATAAGGTCTGTATAGCCTTTTTCCTGGAAGCTGTCCCTGACCTCCCTTGGCAGGGCCAGGACTTTTTGGGCGTCTATAATGTGCATGAAAACCTTTTGCCCCCGGTGCTCGCAGCAGCCCACGGAAATCAAATCATGTTTTTGCAGTGTTTCTACCAAGGACTGAGTTTCCTGGGCCATCTCTGCTGCACTTATAGCGGGTCTGACACAGTCCCGGTATATAAGGGAGTTTATGGTACCGTCCGGCATTAGAATGTTTTGGCCGGATTCCCTGGAAAAGCCGGGGCAGGAAGGCCTTAACGCCACTTTATATTGGCCCTCCAGGTCCTTTATCATGCAAAAGGGGCGTTGTTTGCATGTTAAAGGTCTGTTTTCTCCAAGAGTGCATCCTTCCCCATCGCTCAAATAGACGCATGGTGATATATCTAACGGCGCTCTCAGGAAAATGCTGAGGGAAATGTCAGTTTTTCCGTCAGGCTGATTCAATACATTAAAAGAAAGAGGGAAATACTGCGAAAGGTGAGGAATCTCGTTAATAAAAATTAAGGCTTCCCGGAACCTGAAGCCGCAGCAAGAGTCCGGGCAATCAGCTCCCAGGCAGCGCCATTTTTTATGTCCGTCTTTCAGGGAATCGAGCGGTTCGGTTTCTTCTTTAAGAGGAATTTTATTCTCCAAATACTCTTCTCCGCGACACGCAAGTTTTTCTCTTCAAAAGGTTATTGAAAGAGATATTCAGCAAGATGTTCAACCCAATGCTGATAATAAACATTATAACTTAAAGGAAATCACTCCGGCGAACCGGTACATGGGATGTTAAAGGTCGCCTGAAAAATGATATTATACTCCGTGATGTTTCGGTTTCTTTTGTCGGTCATATTCCTGTCTCTTATATATCTTGTGCAGCGTTACTGGTTTGTGCGAGCGTGGAGATTTACAGACTCGATCAGGCGGCACAGTTGGAAAATCCTGCTGCGGTGTCTTTTGATCACCGTAATTCTGCTGATTTTTGCAGCAGTCCTCGCCCCGCCTTTTGCTCACTTCATACTCCACCGGGGTCCGGGGAATCAGTTCCTTTCCGCATCCAGACTCTGGCTCTTAGTTTCTTTTTTTGGTGGACTTTCGATACTGTCTGTGGGGTTCGTTGGGTGGCTGTCGAGACTGGCTATACATGCCATGCCTTCTGCTAAGCGGCAGAGTTTTGATCCGGTCCGGAGAATTTTTTTACGCTATGCCGTCTTTATAGCCGGCAGCAGCCCATTTATGGCAGCGGCATACGGTTTCGCTTCAGAACGGCTGCGATACCGCATCGAAAAAGTCGGGGTCCCTATTGCGAATTTGCCAGGGAGTCTGGACGGCCTGCGAATTGTGCAATTGAGCGATATCCATATTGGTGATTTTATGACACGAGAAAATATACAGCGTGCAGTCGAAATGGCCAACGAATTGAATGCTGATCTTATCGTGCTGACCGGCGATTTGATCAGCAGCGCCAGTGATCCGATCGAGGACTGCATTTCAGAGTTGAGCAGGTTGAGTGCGCCATTGGGAATCTGGGGTTGCAACGGAAACCATGAAGTCTATGCGCAGATGGAAGATATATCCCAGAAGCTTTTCCAGCGTTATGGGATGCAGTTATTGCGTCAGCAGAGTGCTGAACTGAACTGGCGGGGGAATAAAATCAATCTGATCGGGGTAGACTACCAGGAGGGGCAAATGTTCTCCGGCGGCCACCAGCGGCTGCTTCCCGGTATAGAATCTCTTATACGTAAGGATATTCCCAACATTCTGCTTTCACATGACCCTAATACTTTTTATCGGGCAGCTGCGTCGGGAATCGAGCTGACCCTGGCCGGCCACACTCATGGGGGTCAAATTCGTTTAGAACTTCTGGAGCGACAGTTGAACCCTGCGAGCTTATTCACGAAGTTTACAGCCGGAAGGTATCACCTGCCGTTTGGCGATGATGCATACTTTGCGGAATATGGGACCGCTGCACCTGGCCCGAAATCAGCAACCCTGTATGTTAACAGAGGACTGGGCACGTGCCTGATGCCGGTGCGAATAGGGGTCCCGCCGGAGATTACATTGCTTACCTTACGCGCTGCAGTTTGAGGCTTATGTTCCGTCCGGTATTCAAAATAAAAATGCGCGGGGAACTGTACGTTATCCTTTGAACGCTTCGTACACCTCCTCAAACCTGGAGGAAAGATCCATAAACGCCCTGAGCACCAGAGGATCAAAGTGCTGAGGCATCGTCCTGCCGTTCCCCTTCGTCAATATATTAAAGGTAGTTTTGTGGTCCAGAGCGGGTTTATAAACCCTGGCATTTCTGAGGGCGTCATACTGGTCCGCGATAGCAATAATTCTGCATTCAAGGGGTATGTCCTCTCCCCGAACTCCATGCGGATAGCCGCTTCCGTCCCATTTTTCATGATGCATCAGGGCTATCGCTTTTGCCAGCTTCAGCCTGGGATGGTCCCCGATTATCTTAGCTCCGGCAATGGTGTGGCTTTTTGTCACATTCCACTCCTCTGTAGTCAGTTCTCCGGGCTTTTTTAGAATACTTGAAGGGATATGTATTTTCCCTACATCATGCAACGCCGCCTGTATGCGCATGTTGACCACGAAATCCTCAGGTCGCTGAAGTCTCTTCGCTAACAAGGCGCAATACAGCCCGACCCTTACGATATGCTTTCCAGTATCCTCGTCGTTCTCCTCGGATGCTCGCGCAAGTGCATGCACCATATATTCAAAGGCGTCTTCCGTATCTTTTATCTGTGAGGCAAGGGACCGCAGAAACAGGGTCTGCATGACGATGCTGTCCAGGACCTCAGCGTCATACGATGAGACATCCCTGCTGTAATTAAGGGCAAAGACGCTCAGGGTGTTGCTCATGTAACAGGCCATGTTCTTTGCCAATATGTTGTATTCCCCGAGTTTTCCAGTAAAGGACTGGAACAGCTGACTTTCCACAACCGACTCATTGAAGAACAACAGCCTTGAATCCTCAGTTTTGGGCAACTCCAATACGTCATTTATTTTAAACTCGGTCCTTTCGAGTTTGTCAAAAATGTATTCATAGCGATACCATTTATAATTGTTTTCCTGATCAAGAATGCGCACAAGGATTATTTCCGGTCTCTCTGCCATATGGCTCTTTTGTCTTATAATCTGGCTGACAATGCTGTTTACTTTCGACATGAAATCAAAATCAAGGGGGTTGAAGGTATTGATGAGGTCCTTTCCGAAAGTAGTGAGGCGGTTGATGTTGTCGTAGGCATAGTTCAGCTTATAGTTTAGTTCCTTTACCGTCAGGAGCATCTTTATCCTTGCCAATACTTCCATCTGGTCGAAGGGTTTTGACAGGAATTCCTCGGCCCCGGCCTCGATGCCATTAATCCGGTCCTGTTTTGCAGTCAATGAAGTGATGATAATGACCGGAATGTTCCTGTATTTATTATGTCCTTTTATCTCCCGGCACACCTCAAAACCGTCTATGTCCGGCATCATAATGTCCAGCAGCACAAGGTCAATCCTCTGTGTCTTTATTTTTGCAATGGCATCTTTACCATTTAAAGCAGTGACAACCTCATAGTGCCTAGGGACCAGTATTTTTTCGAGCAGCTTGAGGTTCGCCATCTCGTCGTCGACACAAAGAATAATCGGATTTTCCTGAATCATGATTTCGACTCGCGTAATACTCTTCTGATAATTTCAGGGAACTTTCGTGTATCTAAGGGCTTTGCCACAACAAGTATCTTCGCCATACGCTCCGTCAGCTCCTTTTGTCAAGATAATCCCGCTGCAGGGGAAGTGTAAACGCAAACCTGCTCCCCTTACCGAATTCGCTCTCCACCCAGATCCTGCCGCCGTGCAGCTCAACAAGTTTCTTTGTGAGAGCAAGTCCCAGCCCGGTACCTGCGTATTTCTTGGTGTACGGCGTTTGAAGCTGTGTGAATTGGCGGAAAAGCCTTGGCAGGTCATCCTCTTGAATGCCAATGCCTGTGTCCGAAACGCTGATTTCTATTTCTTCCGTTTCGGTCAATTTCCTTGCTGCCAGAGACACGGCCCCCCCGTCGGGTGTGAACTTGACCGCGTTGCTCAGGAGGTTGAATATGATCTGTTTGAGCTGCCAGCCATCTGCCTCTATGTCGATGTCCGCTTCAGAGCCGAGATCGAGGCATAAGGCGATCCTGTGTTTCATTGCCTTTCCTTTTTGCATTACGAGCGCTGCGTCAAGCACTTCTGTTAAAGAGACCTTCTCCAGCTGAAGCTCCATTTTGCCCGATTCAACCTTTGATAGATCGAGGATGTCGTTGATGAGAGTGAGCAGGCGCCTGCCGGAGTCAACAATATACTGCACGTTTTCGCGCTGCGACTCAGTCAGCGTGCCGGGCAGTTCATCCTGCAAGAGTTCAGAGAAACCGATTATGGCATTGAGCGGGGTCCGCACCTCATGAGACATGTTGGCAAGAAAGTCCGACTTGACCCTGTTTGCCTCTTGAAGTTGCTTTGTTCTTTCCTGCACCGTAAACAGGAAACCCGCAGCAAGTCCTGTAAACGTCAGCCCCGCCAGGAGGAGGCCCCATGGGCTCCAACTGCTCCTGGCAGCGATAAAAGCAGGCGCGGCCGAATAGATTACCATCCATTTCCGACCCGCGACCTCAAGGATCTTTGAATTTATGACGTCTGTTTCAGGCTGTTCACGGTTTAGTAAGGGGGTTTTACGGGTGTGTGATGAATGTGTATAAAGCAACTGTTTTTTGTCAGTCTGTGATGCGTCATAGATAAAAAAATCGACGCCTGTAGCGTTTACATAATTCAGTGATTTTTCAGCAATATCTCCCACTCTAAATACGCCCAGAACGAAGCCTTCAAGATTGTCCCATCGTGCCCGACCGGAATTTATCAACACCCCTTTCCTGTAGATCGGAGCAAAGACGATAAACCCGAATTGACTCCCGGTCTCCTGGACAAGGGTTATTCTTGCAGTCGCACGTATCTCGCCTGTCTTTCGGGCGACTTCCAAAGTCTCCAGTCGATCGAATGCTGAAGCATCGTCAAAACCAAGGGCTATCTCGTTACCCTTATAGGGCTCGACAAAATAGACGGGGAAATATTCCTTTCGCTTCTCAGCTCTCTTCATTTTTCCCTGCGCAATACGTTCGGTGAATTGAAAATCAGGGAAGACCTCTTTTCTCGCAGCATGTTCATATGCCTCCCTGCGGGAATCCGGTACGCGCGGTATCCATTCAAGAGCCTGAATACTGGCATGCTGCTTCAGAATATGATTTGTAAAACTACTGAACTCAGACCTGTCCAGGTCCTTTCCAACTGTATAATACAGGTCTTGAAGCGACGCGAGCGCGGCCATATTGCTATCGAGCTCTCTTTTCAATGAGGAATAGCGGTTTTCCACAGCCGCATTGAATTCTGCCTGCAGGACTTTCTTTTCAGCGTAATAACTGAATGCGGAGACAACGATGGATAAGGCAACGCCCAGGAGCAGTATTACACCAAATAAAAAGTTGCGAAAGGACTTATTGCCCGAAGTGTATTTCATATGTGGTCTCTCATCTCTTTTCATCAAGATAATCCAGCCGCAGGGGAAGCGAAAGAAATTAAATAGCGACCATTTTTGATCGATGCAAGTAATTTCAATAAACGGTCGCTGTCCCTATTTTCGTTTTTCTAAAACTTGTTATAGAGAAAACAATTACCCGAAATTAGTATGCCAGCATATTCTAAAATTAGGACATTGAAAATGAAGCAAGAAACATACTTATTTTACGTTATATGAAATATCCTTAGAAAACAATGTGAAATGACGCATAACTCTGAAACGGCAAAAAAGTCATTAGCAATAAAAATTGACAGGAATTAAATATCAGTTAATAAATATGGATAATCAATAAGTTGTGGCAAGTCTGAGAGGTGGCGCATTTGGCGACAATAGCAACAAAAGTTAACAAATTTGCAGATAACACATAGTTTTATCATAAGAAATTAACCCATCTTCCGCAGTTCAAAAACTGAAAGTCAGTTAGTTCAGTTAGTTGCATCCAAAATCAGGCGATTTTCTTCACTACTCCTGAAAGCGTCAGGCACGGTGTGGGTGCCGCCCGAAAGGAACCGAATATGCCGGCGGCGTGTGCCTGCTGTAGCTGATCAAGGCGCAATTCGGCGTCGAACGCCCGTATCGAGGCGAGTTATCTCAATCAGTTGCAACCCT
>Ga0074045_10006227_pt1 | contig 10267 bp, 7 predicted proteins | sample BogForMeECP23OM2_FD_94442 | JGI IMG/M metagenome (GOLD analysis project Ga0074045, IMG submission 94442) | Bog forest soil microbial communities from Calvert Island, British Columbia, Canada - Bog Forest MetaG ECP23OM2 | ecosystem: Environmental > Terrestrial > Soil > Wetlands ... | reverse complement strand
GAGGCGGTGTAGCCGTGCAGGAAATTCTTTTCGCCGACGGGGCCGATTTCGCCGTTGCAGAAAAATCCCGAGAGGCCGAGCGGGCCGAGCCGTTCCTGCACCAATTCGGCATCGTGGTTCGGGCGGCCAAACAGGTGTTTGCCGCGGCCATTGCAACAACAGAGGCAGCCGCCGTAAATCGCCGCGCCGCCAATTTGATTCCTGGCGCGCGTGAGCAATTCGTTCATGTCCTCGGTCGCCGCGGCGGCGTCGCGCCGCTGGAATTGCATGGTTTGCCCCGCCCGCGGCAGCGTGCTGACGGCCAGCACGCCGGAGTGCGGGTCGCCGCCCAGCAGATTGCGCACGAGAAAATCGCCGCGATGGAAATCCTCGAGATATTCGTTGACGACGAGACCGATGAACAGATTGCCCTGGGCTTTGCGCTGTTCCTCGGGCGGAAGTTTCTGAAACGTTTCGGCGAGCACGGCATAGGCCGGCCGGTTGCCGATGTGGTGAATCAGGTTTTTTTCCACGCGCGTGAGCGTCCAGGTTTCCCCGATGGGCGTGCAACCCTGTGAAATGACGCCAATCAATTGCACGTCGCCGCCGACTGAAACCGCCATCCCGCCGTCCTCAAACACGTCGCCGTTCAAGTAAACCTGCGTCTGCTGCTGGTTGAAGACGCCGCTGGCCAGCCCGCCAAGCGCGGGATGCGGCGCGTAGGCCTCGTTCCACGAACGAATCCAGCTTTCCGCGTCGAGATGGAAGGGATCGATGAACACCAGCCAGCCGTTGGTGCGCGCCGGCTCGACGCCGGTCTCCAGATGCCAGTAGCCGGGGCCGTTGGCTTCCGTGACCTGCTCCTGCGTGAACCGAAAACCCTTCAGTTCCGCGCCGGGCAGCGAATAGAGCGCGAGCACCAGTCCGGTCGCGCCTTCAATTTCCTGTGTGCCGGCAATCAACCCGGGGCTCGAACAACCCGCCAGCAGCGGGATCCGGGCGTGAACGCGCAGGATTTCGAGTGTCTGCCGGGCGAACGGGAAAAAATTCGGCGACATGAAAACGAGGCCGAGCGAAACCTGCGGCGCCAGCAATTGCGTGCGCAAATCCTGCGCCCATTGCCGCAGGCCGTCTTCGTCGAAACCGCCCGGCCAGTGGGCTGCGATGGAGTATTGGTTGTTCACCAGGCTACCTCAACCATGCCACAACTTTCTCGCCGGACCAAATTTCTTTGATCGGCTGGCGTTCACGCGCCACGGCGGCACGCCGGCCCTGCACCAGGATCTCGGCGGCCTTCGGCCGGGTGTTGTAATTTGACGACTGGGCAAAACCGTACGCGCCGGCGCTTAACAGCGCCAGATAATCGCCTTCGCCGACCTTCGGCAACGGCCGGTCCTTGCAAAAATAGTCGCTCGATTCACAAATCGGGCCGACCACGTCGGACCTGGTCGCCGGGCCGCCCCGGCGCCGGAGCGGCACGATTTCATGGTAGGCATCGTAAAACGCCGGGCGGATCAAATCGTTCATCGCGGCATCCACGATGACAAAATTCTTTTGGCCCGTGCGTTTCACGTATTCCACGCGCGTGACGAGAATGCCGGCGTTGCCCACGATGAACCGGCCGGGTTCGATCAAAATTTTCAAGCCCAGCGGTTGGAGCAGCGGCGCCAGCCGCCCGGCATATTTTTGCGGCGTCAGGATGTCCCTCGCCGGGGAGGTCTTCCACCAGGCGACCGCGCCGCTGGCCAGCGCGGGCTGATAAACGATGCCCAGGCCGCCGCCGATGCTGAAAAATTCCAGCGGGTATTTTTCCCGCAGCCGTCTCACCAGCGGCAAAACCTTGCGCACGGCCTGTTCGAACGGGCCGGTTTTGGTGACTTGCGATCCGATGTGCATCTGCAATCCGCGCACGCGCAGGTTTTTCAGTTTGCCCGCGCGGGCATAAACCCCTTCGACATGCTCGTATTGAATGCCAAATTTGTTTTCATAAGTGCCGGTGGTGATTTTGGCGTGGGTGTTGGCGTCCACGCCCGGGTTGACCCGCACGGCGACCGGCGCGATTTTTTTGAGGCGGGCGGCGATGCGGTTGATGCGCCGCAATTCCGGTTCGCTTTCCACGTTGAACGAGTAAACCCCCCGGCGCAGGGCAAAGGCGATTTCGGCTTCGGTTTTCCCCACCCCGGCAAAAACACATCGGCGCGGATCGCCGCCGGCCGCGATGACCCGCTCCAGTTCGCCGCCGCTGACGATGTCAAAACCGCTGCCGAGATTGGCCAGCGTGCGCATGACCGAAAGATTTGAATTCGCTTTCATGGCGAAACAAATCAGGTGGTCGAGCGGGGCGAGGGCGTGATCCAGCCTTTGAAAATGTTCCGTCAGGGTGCGCTGCGAATAGACGTAAAGCGGCGTGCCGAATTTGCGGGCGAGCGACTCGACGGAGACGCCTTCGCAAAACAGCCGATGGCCGACATAACGAAAATTGTGCATGGCAATGGCAGTTTAGAGTTCAGAATTCAAAGTTCAACCCCGAAGGCCTCCGAGTTCAAGGTCGCCCATAAAAAAAACCCGCCGGACAGGCGCATCCGGCGGGCGGGAAAATCAGGGCATTTATCGTTGGCCGAGGATTTCCGCGCGCTGTTTGTGATATTGCGCCGGCGTGATTTCATTGGCCTTGTACTTCGCAAACAGATCCTGAAGTTCCGCCTGCTGGGCCTCGGTAATCGGAACATACGGCGCCTCAATTGGCTTCAGTCCCAGTGTTTTGGCGGGAACAACCGCCGTGACCTGGCTGGACGGGTTCGGGATGCCGGGTTGGGTGGGACTTGGCGAAACCGCCTTGGGCGCGGGTGCCGGTGGGGCGGTCGGAGCCGGCTTTGCGGGTTGGGCTTCAGCCGGTGCGGAAGTTGTCGCGGCGGGTTGCGCGGCTGCGGCGGCGGGGGCCGTCGTCGATTCCAAGCTTGCCGGAGCAGCAGGCGTAGCGGCAGGCGCAGGAACACCGGGCTCGGTTGTCACTTCCGTTGCCGCCGCTTTGGTTTCGGCAGGCGGAGGCGTGATCGGTGCGACCTCTGCGGGAGGTGTTGTGGGAGCCATCTCCGCCGGCGCACTTGGCGTTGCCGGTGCCGCGGGTACTTGGGTTGGTGCGGGCATTGCGGGCGCCGCCGCCGGCTGTGTCTCGGTTGGCACTGGTGTCGCAGGTGCAGTTTCCGCTGGTGTGGGCAGGACCGGTGCGGCCTCCACGGGAGTCGCTGCCGGTGTTGTCGCTGCCGGTGCCACCGGGGGTTTGGCCACAACGGGTGCCACAACGGCTGGAGCAGCGGCCGGGGGAGCGACGACAGTTGGAGCAGCAACGGCTGGAGTGGTTGCCGCCGGAGCAGCTTGCGGCGCGGTCACCACCGGCTTTGCGACAGGCACGGCACTGGACTTGGTTGTTGCCGCTGGCGCGGTTGGCGGAGCCGCTGCCGGAGCGGGCGCCACCTTGGTTGCGTTGGTTGCGGGCTTGGCGGATTGTTTTACCGCCACAGCGTTGGAAGTCGTGACCGGGGCGGGTGCCGGCTGGGTTTGCGTCTTGTCCAGCTCACTCATCTTTTGTTCCAAAGCCGCGCGGGCGGCGGCCTGGATGGGGGTGTCGTCCGCACGGACGGAAATGAAACTTGCACCAATGGCGACCACACAAACCGCAGGCAACAACTTCATGATTTGCATATCGTTTTTCTACGCCAATTTGCCTTCGGATGCAACTGCTTTCCCGCCGGCGGAAAACAATTTTTGCCATGCCCGCGGCAGGGGATAAAACAGCGTCGAACGCAGCAAAATCCAGCGCACCTCGTCCCGGGAGACTTTCACGCGCTCCTGCAGGTCCAACACGCTGGCCCGGCGTAATTTCTCGATGGTTTTCACGCCGATCAATATTGGCCAGGCGCAGGCCAGCCGAACGCGCACCTGCCCGAACGGCAGCGTGTTCGTGTAAGCCCAGCCAGCGGCCAGGTGTGCTTCGGCGCGGTCGAGATATTCATGGAACAGCGGGCGGAATTTCGCCTCGTTCGCCGGTGACAACAAAACCTCGGGTATCAATCCCGCCTGTTCCAGCTTGTCCGCCGGCAGATAGCAGCGGCCTTTTTTCATGTCCGCCGGCAAATCGCGCAGGATGTTCACCAGTTGCAATCCCTTGCCGAACCGGACGCCATCCACCAGCAGTTGCTTGTCATCCAACCGCACCTTCGGAAACAAGTGTGCCCGGCACATTTTCGTCCAGAATTCGCCGACGCAACCGGCGACGCGCCAGGTGTAGTCGTCCAGTTCGGCGGCGGTTTCGAGGGTGATGATTTTATCGGCGGACGCGCCGCCAAACCGGCGCAGGTCCAGTTCCTGTCCACCGGTGATGGTATTAAGAACGGCGCGGACCAGTGGCTGGTCGGCGGGCGAAAGGCTGTTGAGCAGCGCCAGGCTGTCCTCGGTTTTTTCCAGCAAGGTTGCCTCGGCCGCCGAGCCCTGGTGCCGGGCCAGCTCGCCAAAATTGAGCGGGGCGGTGGACGCGCCCGAAATGCGTTCGCGCAGACGTTTGAGCGCGTCGAGCCGCTGGTCGACGGGGACCAGTTCGGTATCGGCGACGGTGTCGGCCGTGCGCGCGAGCAGGTAGGCGAGGCTGATCTGCGGGCGCACCCGCTTTGGCAGCGCGCGCAGCGTCAGATAAAACGAACGCGAGGTTTGCTGGAGCAAATCAGTCAGCAGCGTTGTTGCGTTGGCCACCATTTTACGTCTGCAACAATTTCCTCCACCGCGTCAATTGTTTTACAACTTCCTTCGTTCCCGGCGCGCCGATCAAACTGCGCTCCGTCATTGCACGTTTCAAATTGAACACGTCCAATGCATCGCGGCCGAATTTTTTGTCCACCGATTGCAGTTCGGCGAGTGAAAGTTTGTTCAGCGGCTTGTCCAATATTTCCGCCAGCGCCACCACGGCGCCCACCGTGTGGTGTGCCTGTCGGAACGGCATTCCTTTTTTGACCAGATAATCCGCCAGGTCGGTCGCCAGCAGCGCCGGGTCGTTCGCGGCGGCGGCACATGTGGCATGGTTTACCTTCGTGTTCTTCAACATCGCGGCCATGAGTTGCGTTGTGGCCCGCACGGTGTCGGCGGTGTCGAACACCCGTTCCTTGTCCTCCTGCAAATCGCGGTTGTAAGTCATCGGCAGACCCTTCAGCAGTGTCAGCAGCGCGACGAGATTGCCGATGACCCGGCCGGATTTGCCGCGTGCAAGTTCGGCGATGTCCGGATTCTTTTTTTGCGGCATGAGCGATGAGCCGGTCGTGTAGGCATCTGAGATTTTGATGAAATTGAATTCCGCGCTGGTCCAGAGAATCACGTCCTCGGCCAGTCGTGACAGATGCACGGCCAGCAATGCGCCGGCGGCACAGAATTCAACGGCAAAATCCCGGTCGCTGACGGCGTCCATGGAATTTTGTGTGAGCTGCGGCCTGCCGTTCACGTCCACGAAGCCGAGGAGTCTGGCAACGAGCACGCGGTCGAGCGGCAGCGTGCTGCCGGCCAGCGCGCCGCTGCCGAGCGGGCAGACGTTCACCCGCGAGTGGCAGTCCCAAAACCGTTCGCAATCGCGTTCGAGCATCTCGACATACGCCAGCAGGTGATGCGCGAGATAAACCGGCTGTGCGCGCTGCAGATGCGTGTAACCCGGAATCCACACGTCGGCATTTTTTTCGCCGAGACTGACGAGGGCGCGTTGCAGGTCGGCGATGGCAGCGAGCAGCAGAATGATTTCATCGCGGAGCCAGAGGCGCAGGTCGAGGGCGACCTGGTCGTTGCGCGAGCGGGCGGTGTGCAGCTTTGCCCCGGCCGGAACGCGCCGGGTGAGTTCGGCCTCGATGTTCATGTGGACGTCTTCGAGTTCCGTTTTCCACCGGAATTTGCCGGCTTCGATTTCGCGGGTGATGGTTTTGAGTCCGCGCGTGATGGCGGCGGCTTCGGCCCGGGACAGTACGCCGATTTTGCGAAGCATGGCGGCATGCGCGAGCGAACCGAGGATGTCGTGGCGCCAGAGCCGCCGGTCGAACGAGATGGATTCGGTGAATCGGGTCACGTCCGCGCCGGGGCCGCGCGCGAAACGTCCGCTGCGTGAAACAGGAGAGGTTTTTTTCATGCGCTTCAACCGTCCGAATGTGCGCCCGGCGGCGCGAAAAGTCACTCCCAAATGCCGGATTGCGGTCGGGTTTTAAAAATGGGATGCTGGGGCCCGCGAACACCCAGCGCCCGCGCCATGAGCGAATTCAAATATGCGTGTCCGGTGTGCGGTCAGCACATCAAGTGCGACTCGACACAGGGCGGCACGACGATGGAATGCCCGACGTGTTTCCAGAAGATCGTCGTGCCCCAGGCGCCGGCGTCGGACGAGCAGAAATTCATCATCACCGGCACCAAGGTGGGCGAACGGCCCGTTCCCGTGGCGGTGACCAATGGAGAAGCAAGCCCCCCGCCCGCGCCCGAAGCAAACTTTTCCGGGCCGGCGATTGTTTTTGTCGCATTGTTCGGCGTGGCGGCGTTGATTCTGTTTGTGTTTCACGGGAAGATTTTCAAGTCCGGCAGCTGGGAGACCAACCAAGTGGTTTCCGTCACGGAGGTGAAACCGGTGGTTGTACCCCTGCCGGCCCGGGCGATTGCCGTTTTCGGCAGGGGTGACGACCTGGTGGTCGATTTCGAACCCGGCGGGACCGAGGTGAAAGATCCGGCGAAGGCTGCTTTCGTTTCCGCCTTCCAAGCCGACCTGGTCCATCCGGCGGCATTTATGGGACCACTCGAACTGACCGACTTGCCCCTGACCGGCCGGACCGTTCCGGGCGCGGACGGCTTGATCCGGTATCACGATCTGTTCGAGGGCGGGCTCGTCATGGTCGTGACGCTTAAAGGGCTGGCCCCCAATCATGACTACCTCCTCAGCCTCAACGGTAATCCCCGGCGCGCGGGAAACAACCATCTGACGCAGCACATGCCCAACCGGCCGGAAGGGTTTTACGATTTCAGCCGGATCACCACCGACGCGCACGGCCACTACGAGGCGGTCTTTGACATCCGGTTGCCGCCCGGTCCGTATGATGTCATGTTTTTTGTGAAGGACACAACGGACTGGAAGATTGTCCTCCACCACGACTTTTTCCGGTTCACCGTCATTTAACTTCCCGGGTTGGGCGGTCGGAGCAACCTTGTTTCCCTGCCGCGTTCGCGGGAAACCGCAAAAACTTGCCACGCGGCGTCCCGGCGCGGAAACTCCCGCGGGTGAACATCGAACTGCTCAACACCGGCAGCGAACTGATGCTCGGTCGCGTGCTCAATACGCACCAGCAATGGCTTTGCCGCCGCCTGGCCGATCTCGGTTACAGCGTGACCCGCCAAACGGCCGCGCCGGACACGGCCATCGGCATCCAATCCGCCGCGCGTGAAGCGCTGGGCCGCGCGGACCTGGTCATCGTCACCGGCGGCCTCGGCCCGACCTCCGACGATGTTACGCGTGAGTTGATCGCGCAATTGCTGGGCAAAAAACTGCGGTTGGACGACGCGGTGTTGGCTCATATCCAAAGGCGCTTTGCGGCGCGCAACCTGCCGATGCTGAAAAGCAATGAAGTTCAGGCGATGGTGCCCGAGGGCGCGCGGGTGCTGGCCAATCCGAACGGCACCGCACCGGGGCTGGCCATGAAGATAGACGATGATGGAAGATGGAGAATGGCGAATGGAGAAAAAGAGCGCCCGCCGTCTTCCATCCGCCCTCCGCCATCCTCGCGTTCTCCAAAGTGGCTGGTGATGCTGCCCGGGCCACCGCGCGAGTTGCGTCCGATGTTCAACGAACAGGTCGTGCCGTTGCTACGGCGCGAATTCCCGCTGGACGCGCCGTTTGTCTGCCGTACCTTGCGGACGGGCGGCGTCGCCGAGTCCCTGGTGCAGGCGCAGATCCAGTCGCCGCTGGCGGCGCTCGTGGCCGCCGGACTGGACGTGGGTTATTGCGCGCGGGTGGGACAGGTGGACGTGCGATTGTCGGCGCGCGGCGCCGGCGGGGGGGAAATGGTTCGTGACGCGGAGGCGATCGTTCGGAAGATTTTTGCGGCGCAGATTTACGGGGTTGACGATGAGGAAATTGAAGCGGTCGTCGTCCGGCTGCTGGCCGAACGCCGGAAAACCCTGGCGCTGGCCGAGTCCTGCACCGGCGGTTGCCTCGCGCATCGCGTGACCAATGTGCCGGGCGCGTCGGCAGTTTTTCTGGGCGGGTTTGTGACCTACAGCAACGCAGCGAAACAAAAATTTCTCGGGGTCCGCGCCGAAACGCTGGCGGCGCACGGCGCGGTGAGCGAGGTGGTGGCGCGCGAAATGGCCGGCGGCGCGCGGGTGCAAACTGGCGCGGATTTTGCTGTTGCTGTCACCGGCATCGCCGGGCCCGACGGCGGGACGAAGGATAAACCGGTGGGAACGGTTTTCATTGCGTTGGCCGGGGAATCCGGCACGCTGGTCGAGCGCCGGATGAATTCCTATGAACGCGAGACTTTCAAACAGTTGACGGCGCAGCAGGCGCTGGAACTGTTGCGGGCACGGCTGATTTCCCCTTGAGAGCGGCGGAGGTTGGACTAGAATGGGCCTGGTTTGAGGGTCTTGCTGAGTTGAACTGAAAATGTGATTTCGAGATATGACTGTGACCAGTGAACCAGTGGCGGCCAAAAGCAAGGCGGCGGAGAACGACAGCACAACGTTTCGCAAACGCCGCGGCACATTGCTGGTGGTGGATGACGAGGACGGACCGCGGCAGTCGTTGCGGGTGATTTTCAAGGATGAATTCAACCTGCTGATGGCCGAAGACGGGCCGAAGGCGATTGAATTGGCGAAGCAGCATCCCATTGACGTGGCGGTGCTGGACATCCGCATGGCTGGCATGTCGGGCATCGAGGTCTTGGAACGCCTCAAATACGTGAACCCGAACATCGAGGCGATCATGATGACGGCCTTCGAGACCACGGACACGATCCGCCAGGCCCTGCGGTTGCGGGCGTGTGATTACATCAACAAGCCGTTTGATGTGGCCACGATGCGCGCCGCCGTCGGCCAGGCGATGCAACGGCGCAAACTGGAAAGCGAAATTCACAGCAGCGCCGAACAAGTGCAGGAACTGCTGAACGAACTGCAAAACCAGAAGGTCGAGGAGCAGATCGCCAAGACCCGCGGCGACATCTACGCCAGCATCATTCACGACATCAACGGTCCGCTGACCGTCATTTCCGGCTTCACGCAGGTGCTGAACACGCGCCTGAACCGCAATTCGCGGCTGGAAGTGGAGGACCTGGAATTCATCAAGGACCGCCTGCGCATCATCGCGCGGCAGGTGGGGAATTGCGTGGAAATTTCCCGGCGTTACCTGGGGTTTTTGCGCCGCAAGTCGGAGGAGGCCCCGCCGGTGGGCGTGAACCAGTTGCTCAAGGATCTCGAGCAGCTCATCCGCGTCCACCCCACCCTGCAGGGAAATGAATTCAGCGTGGCGTCGCTGGCGGAGGAGGCGGGGGTCAGGATGAACGGCACCGACGTCATCCAGATTCTGCTGAACCTGGCGGTCAACGCCTTTCAATGCGCGCCGCTCCATCACCGCGTCGAAATCGGCGGCGAGGTGCTGCACACGCCGCTGAATCTGGCGGCGTTCAAGGACGGTTCGCACGACCGGTTGCTGAACGTTGAGAGCATGAACAACACGCCGCCGCTGGTGAAATTCTGGGTGCGCGACAACGGCCCCGGCATTCCGGCGGAAGTGTTGCCGAAAATTTTCCAGCCCTATTTCACCACCAAGGGACCGCGCCAGGGAACCGGGCTCGGGTTGAACATCGTGCAGCGGTTGATCAAGGAAGGCAACGGCGCCCTGCAGGTGCACACGAAACCGGGCGAGGGCACGACGTTCACGATTTATCTGCCCGGGGCGGAGCTGGCGAAACAGTAAAACCGTTCCGCCGCACCGTTAATTTCCAAGATACTCGCGCGGATCCACAATCTTGCCGGCAATCGCGCTCGCGGCCACCGTGGCCGGTGACGCGAGGAAGACCTGGCTTTCCTTGTCGCCCATGCGGCCGGGAAAATTGCGGTTGGTGGCGCTGATGCACTTGATGCCCGCCTTGTTGATGCGGCCAAACGTGTCCACCGGCCCGCCGAGACAGGCGGCGCAGCCGGCGTTTTCCGTCATTTGCACGCCCGCGGCCACGAGGATTTCCCAGATGGTTCTGCCGCCCCAGCGCGTGGATTGCAAATCATGCACGAT
>Ga0074045_10006226_pt1 | contig 10268 bp, 12 predicted proteins | sample BogForMeECP23OM2_FD_94442 | JGI IMG/M metagenome (GOLD analysis project Ga0074045, IMG submission 94442) | Bog forest soil microbial communities from Calvert Island, British Columbia, Canada - Bog Forest MetaG ECP23OM2 | ecosystem: Environmental > Terrestrial > Soil > Wetlands ... | reverse complement strand
CGTAACAGTCCATCAGCGCCTCGCGCTCGCGGAAACAATACAAGAACGGCGTCATGGCGCCGACGTCGAGCGCGTGCGCCCCCAGCCACAGCAGGTGGTTGAGAATACGGGTGATCTCGTCGAACATCACGCGGATGTACTTGGCTCGGATCGGGATGTCGATCTCGAGAAGTTTTTCGATCGCCAGGCAGTACGCATGCTCGTTCGACATCATCGACACGTAATCGAGCCGATCCATGTAGGGCAGCGACTGCACATAGGTCTTGTACTCGGCCAGCTTTTCGGTGGCGCGATGCAGCAGCCCGATATGCGGATCGGCGCGCTGGATGACCTCGCCGTCGAGTTCGAGGACGAGCCGCAATACACCGTGTGCCGCCGGATGCTGCGGCCCGAAATTCATGGTGTAGTTGCGAATCTCCGCCACGATTTCAGCCTTTGCGGAAGCCTTCGTTTTCCGCGTAGTTCGCCTCGCGGATGATGCGCGGGGTGATCTCGCGCGGTTCGATCGTCACCGGCTGATAGATAACACGCCCCTGCTCCGGGTCGTAGCGCATCTCGACCCGACCGGAGAGAGGAAAATCCTTGCGGAAGGGGTGGCCGACAAAGCCGTAGTCGGTCAGGATGCGGCGCAGATCCGGATGACCGACAAACACAATGCCGAAGAAATCGAACGCTTCCCGCTCGTACCAGTTGGCCGACGGCCAGACGTCGATCACCGACGGCACGACTGGAAAATCATCGTCCGGCGCGAACGTGCGTACTCGCAGCCGCCAATTGTGAGTCAGTGACAGCAGATGGTAGACGACCGCGAATCGGCGTCCAGGCGGCGAGACGACCTGATGCTCCGGCGGGGTCGCGTCGGAAACGAAGTCGGCGATGTGGGGCGGCTCGCCGGCGAACGCCGAGTAATCGACGCCGCAGACATCGAGCAGCGTCACGAACTGCAGCTCGGGTCGGTCGCGCAGCGCGCGCATGGCGACCGGCAGCCGATCGACGGCGATGACCACGGTGATCTCGCCGAATGCGATCGTGACGTTCTGTAGCGCATCGCCCAGCGCCGCGGGCAGTGCGGCGGCAAGCGTCTCAATCTTCGTCGCCATTAACGTGCGATCGTGTTGGTCCGCCAGATCTTGTTCTGCAGCTGGAGTATGCCGTAGAGCAGCGCCTCGGCGGTCGGTGGACAGCCGGGGACGTAGATGTCAACCGGGACAATGCGGTCACAGCCACGCACCACCGAATACGAATAGTGGTAATAGCCGCCGCCGTTGGCGCAGGAGCCCATCGAGATGACCCACCGCGGCTCGGCCATCTGGTCGTAGACTTTTCTCAGCGCCGGAGCCATCTTGTTGCACAGCGTGCCGGCGACAATCATCACGTCGGACTGACGCGGGCTCGGTCGAAACACCACGCCAAAGCGGTCGAGGTCATAGCGCGCCGCCCCCGCGTGCATCATCTCCACGGCACAGCATGCGAGGCCGAAGGTCATCGGCCACATCGAACCATTGCGCGCCCAGTTGATCAGCGCGTCGAGTGACGTGGTGACAAAGCCCTTTTCGAGGATGCCTTCAATAGGCATGGATCGTCTCCACTCGCGGCGCATGCAGACGCTTGTGCACAGGGCTGCAGCTCCGCGCAGCCGCGATCATCGGCTGCGTGCCCTGCCGCTTCGCGCCGGACGCTATTCCCACTCCAGCGCTCCCTTCTTCCATTCGTAGATGAAACCGACGACCAGAATGCCGAGAAAGATCATCATCGCCCAGAAACCGAACAGGCCAATCTGGGGAAGAACGACCGCCCAGGGAAAGAGGAAGGCGATCTCCAGGTCGAACAGTATGAAAAGGATCGCGATCAGGTAATAGCGCACGTCAAACTTCATGCGCGCGTCTTCGAAGGCATCGAAGCCGCATTCGTAGGGAGAAAGTTTTTCCGGGTCGGGTCGGTTCGGCGCCACCACGCCGCCGAGGGTCAGCAGGATCACGCCGACGCCGAGGCCGACGACGATGAAGAGCAGGATCGGGAAGTACTGTTCCAGCATGATCGAATCAATCCTACCCTACTATTGCTCCGCCTATGCCTTCGCTCGAACCGGGCGTCGCGCCCTTCTTGTTGTGGTGCCGACGGTGAGACTCGAACTCACACGGCTTACGCCACTGCCCCCTCAAGACAGCGTGTCTACCAATTCCACCACGTCGGCGCGCGCTCCGTTACTTCGGTACATCCATGGGCTTGGATTCAGCATCGCGTGCCGGCGCGGGGGGGACCACCGGCGAGGCGCCCTGCGGCACGTCGGTCGCCTTGCCCTCGTTGCTGACAGGCGCCGGCGCGCTTGGCACGGGGCCCTGCTTCATCACGTCCGCCGGCCCGGTGCGTGTTGCGCCGAAGTAGGTAAGTCCGAGGCTCGACAGGAAGAACGCCGTGGCGAGGATTGCGGTCGTGCGGGAAAGAAAGTTCGCCGAGCCGGCGGCGCCGAAAAGGCTTCCCGAAGAACCGCTGCCAAATGCCGCGCCCATGTCGGCGCCCTTGCCATGCTGCAGCAGGACGAAGCCGATCAGCGCCGCCGCAACCACGAGATGCACACCCACCAGAAGCGTTTCCCAGACCATTGCATCAATCCTTTACGCACCGCTGCGGCGAATTAGGCACGAGCGATCGCTAAAAATTCCTCGGCCTTGAGCGATGCACCACCGACCAAGGCACCATCTATGTCCGGGCACGCGAACAGGGCCTTCGCGTTGTCCGCCTTGACACTACCACCGTAGAGCAACGGCACTGCCGCCGCGCCATCGATGCCGCCGAGGCGCTCACGCAGCAACGCGTGCACCGCCTGGGCCTGACCCGGACTTGCGGTCCTTCCGCTACCGATCGCCCACACCGGCTCGTAGGCGATCACCACCGCGCCGATCCGGGTTCCAAGCCGGGCGGCCACCGCGTCGAACTGGCGCAGCACCACCGCGCTCGTCGCCCCAGCGTCCCGCTCGGCCAACGTCTCGCCCACGCACACAATGGCCGTCAATCCCGCGCCCAGCGCAGCGACCGCTTTGTCGGCGACCACCGCGTCGGTCTCGCCGCAGAGCGCGCGCCGTTCGGAATGACCAACGAGCGTAAAGCGGCAACCAAACTCGGCCACCATGGCCGCGGAAACCTCGCCGGTATGCGCGCCGGCGGCGTATTCACTGATGTCCTGCGCTCCCCAGGCAATCGCCGACCCCGACAGCGCGGCCTGCGCCTGCCCCAGGTAGGGATAGGGAACGCAAACGGCCAATTCCCGTTCCCCGGGTGCCGCCCATTGCGCGCGCAACTCGCCCAGCAGGGCATCGTTTTGCCGCAGGCCACCGTTCATTTTCCAGTTGCCGACGACCAGCTTGCCGCGCATCGCGCACCCGAGAAGCGTGGCCCGTGGCTCAAAATCCGGGCCCCATGCAAACCCGGCGATTTTACCCTGTGCGCTCGGAGCGGGTCAACGCGCTGCAGCGCAGCAAGCGGGGCGCCGCGGCCTCAAGCCGCGGTGGTGTTGAGATAACAGGCGGAAGAGCGCCCCGGCGCGATGGGCTCGAGGCGCGGCACCGCCTCCTTGCAGCGCGGCATCACGTGCGGGCAGCGCGGGTGAAAAGCGCAGCCGGCGGGTCGCGCAAGCGACGTTGGAACATCCCCCTTGACCGGGATGGAGGTCCGCCGCGGTGATTCCAGCCCCACGGCCGCGGCGCGAAGCGCCTGCGTATAAGGATGGTTGGGGGCCGCCAGGACCTCCTGCGTGGGTCCCGACTCGACGATTCGGCCGAGGTACATGATCATCACCCGGTCGCTCAGCTGCCGCACGACACCCAACTCCTGGCTGACGAACAGGTAGGTCAAGTCGAGCGCCGCGCGAAGATCCATGAACAGGTTAAGCAGCTGCGCCCGGATCGATAGGTCGAGCGTAGCAACCGGTTCGTCACAAACGAGGAGCTCCGGCTTGACGGAGAGTGCTCGCGCGAGGCCGATGCGGATGCGCTGGCCGTCGGAAAACTGGTGCGCAAACCGCCGCATCAGCGTGGGATCGAGTCCGACCCGATTGAGTTGCAGGCCGACGTATTCAATCTGCTGCCGCTCGCCGATTAGCCCGTGCGCGACGGGCGCCTCGCCGACGATGTCGATGACCCGCAGCCGCGGATTGAGCGCGGCATAGGGGTCCTGAAAGATCATCTGCATCTTGAGCTGGCGCGCGCGGGCGGCCACCCCGTCTGCGCGGTCGCACGGCTCACCACGCCAAAAGCGCTCGCCCGCGCTCGGCTTGCGCAGCCCTACAGCGAGCCGCCCCAGCGTCGACTTGCCGCAACCCGATTCGCCTATCAGGCCGACCACTTCGCCTTCGGCGATGGCCAGATCCACGTTCTCGACGGCGGATACGACCTGCTCGCGCTCGCGAGCACCGATAAGCGTGGCGAACCGGCTGACAAGGGAGGCTGGCGAACCAAAGCGCTTCGAAACGGCCCTGAGTTCAAGCAGTGGCGCGGCGGCGCCCTTGGCTTCGGTGCCTGCGATCATCGCCTCATCCCGGCGGCGAAAGCGGATGAAAACAGCGCACGCTCTGGCCTACGGCGCCGCACGCGAGCAGTTCGGGAGCCTGCGCGCATTCAGCGGTCGCATACGGACAGCGCGGCCGAAATGCACAGCCCGGCGACAGGTCGACGAGCGCCGGACCCAAACCCGTCATCTGCCGCAATTTCTCGCCCGGGGCTGTATTGCCCGGTATCGAATCAAGCAGTCCGCGGGTATATGGGTGGCGCGGGGCGCGAAGCACGTCCTCCGCGTAGCCCTGTTCGACCACGCGCCCGGCATACAACACGCCGATGCGATCGACCAGGCCCGCGAGCACCGAAGGGTCGCGAGTGATCCAGATCAACGCCGCCCCGGCTTCGCGCGTGATCGACTGCATATCGAACAGGATTTGCCCCTTGGCGATGACATCGAGCGCGGCGGTGGGCTCGTCGGCGATGATCAGATCGGGCCGATTGAGCAGCGAAATCGCAATCGCAATCCGCTGCCGCATACCGCCGGAGAGCTCGTGCGGATATGCCGTCAACACGGCCTCGGGCGACGGGATGCCGGCCCTCGCCAGTGCCTCGCGCGTGCGCGCGCGTGCATCGGCGCGAGCAATGGCTTCGTGCGCCAGGATCGTTTCCACCATCTGCGTGTCGATGCGCCACACCGGATTGAGTGCGCGCATCGGGTCCTGGAAAATCATGGCCATGCGATTGCCGCGAAGTTGGCGCATCTGCTCGGCGGAGAGCAAGGCCAGATCGCGGCCGTCGAGCAGGATGCGGCCAGCGATGACGCGCGCGGGCGGTTCGACGAGCCCCATGATCGAATAGCCGATCATCGACTTGCCGGAGCCGGACTCGCCAAGCAACCCGAGCACATTGCCGCGCTCGAGTGCAAAGCTCACGTCGTCGACGGCCTTTACGACGCCCTCCGCAGTGGAGCAATGCGCATGCAGGCCGTCAACCTGGAGCAACGGTTCGCTCATCGTGGCGGCAACGGATCGAAGACCTCGCGCAGCCGGTTGGCCACGAGATTGATGCCGATAATCGTCAGCACGAGCGCGACGCCAGGGAAGAAACTGATCCAGTACATGCCCGACTGCAGGTACGGGTAACCTTCGGCGATGAGCAGTCCCAACGACGGCTCGCTGAGCGGCACAGCGAGCCCCAGGAACGACAGCGTCGCTTCCAGGACGATCGCCGCCGCCGTCTGCGCGGCAGCGACGATGAAAAGCGCTGGCAGGCAGTTGGGCAGCAGGTGGTGCAGGACAATGCGCGAAGGCGTGAGCGCCAGGCAGCGCGCCGCCTCGCTATATTGCGCGTGCATTTGCGCCCCCAAGGCGCGCCGGAAGGCGCGAGCGAAATAGGCCCACTGCACCGCGACCAGGGCGGCGATTGTCTTTCCCATCCCCTGGCCAAGCAGGGCGAGCAGGACCAGCGCGATAAGGAATGCCGGAAAACAGAGCTGAATGTCGGCAAGGCGCGTGATCAGCGCGTCGGTGCGGCCGCCGATGCAGGCCGCTCCAAGCCCGAGCACGACACCGATCGTGAGCGCGATGAGCGTGCTCGACACGCCGACTTCGAGGCTCGTGCGCAGTCCGTAGAGGATGGCCGAGAACACGTCGCGCCCGTGGGTGTCGGTACCGAGCCAGAACGTGGATCCGCCGCTCGACGATGCACCCGGCGGCAGCCGGCCATCCAGCGCATGGATCTGCACCGGATCGAGCGCGTTCTGGGGTGATATGACGGGCGCGGCAAGCGCCGCGATCAGGACGAGGCTGAGGAGCACGATCCCGACGATCGCGGTCGGGCTCACGAAGAAAGCAGCGCCGATGCGCCGGAACGGAGTTTCGTCGCGCGCCATGGCGACTAGCTTTTCGCTTCGCTCCCGCGCATCCGGGGATCGAGCGCGGCGCACAGAATGTCGATGACCAAGTTGACGACGACGATCAGCAACGCGGTGACCAGCAGGTACGCCACGATGATCGGACGATCGAGCACGCTGATCGCGTCGATCAGAAGCTTGCCCATCCCGGGCCACGCGAATACGGTTTCGGTAACGATGGCAAAGGCGATCACCGAGCCGAATTCCAGGCCGATGACGGGAAGGATTGGAATGACGCTATTGGGCAGTGCGTGGACGCCGATCACGCGCGCGTCGCGGAGGCCCTTCGCGCGAGCGAATCCGACGTAGCCCTGACGCAGCGCCTCGCGCGTGCCGGCTCGCGCCAGTCGGACGAGCTGCGCGAGGTTGAACAGGGCGAGACTGGTTGCCGGCAGGATCAGATGGCGCCAGCCCTCCAGCGACAGGCAACTCAGCGCAATGCCGAACAGCGCTCGGGTCGGCCCTCTACCGTTCGCGGGCAGCCACCCCAGGGTCACCGAGAACAGCATGATCAGCGCCAGGCCGACCCAGAACGTCGGCAGCGAGATACCGAGCATCGAGCCCGCCATGATGGTTCGCACCGCCACGGTCTTGGGTTTCAGTGCCGCCCAGAGTCCCATCGGGAGGCCCAGTACGACGGCGATGAGCATCGCCGTCACCGCCAGCTCGAGGGTCGCGGGCAGGCGCTCGAGGATCAATCCCAGCGCGGGTGTGTCGTGCACGTACGAATGGCCGAGATCGCCGTGCAATGCCCCGGATACAGACTGCAGAATATGCGTCCACATCGGCTGCTCGCGCCCGAGCGCGGCAATCGCGCGCTCGCGCTGCGGCGCATCCAGCGGCGGGTTGATCAGGATGTCGACCGGGTTGCCGATGGCGTACACGGCAATGAACACGAGCAACGACACGGCCATCAGCACAAGCACCGCCTTCAGGCCGCGGCGGACAATGAACGCGAGCATGGAACCTATTCTACCTGCCGCGTCCAGCAGCCGTTTCGATTACACTATGGCTGTCAAATCGTGCTGCCGCGTGACGGCTTGCGCCGGCAAGCGACAGAGAAATCGCCATGCTCGCCACCCTCCTGCACTCGCTGCTCGATAACCTTGCGTCGGCTGCGCGGGCGCGCGGCATCGAAGCGGATTCGCGACGCTCGCCAACGGCCGTGCGCCCCCGGTGACGTGCCGCTTGTTGACGACATCGAGGGGTTGCGCCGGATCCTGACGCGGTCGCGAACGATCGCGGTCGTCGGATTGTCGGCGAACTGGTACCGCCCGAGCTACTTTGCCGCCAAGTACATGCGCGATCACGGCTTTCGCATCATCCCGGTTAACCCGACCTACCGCGAAGTCATGGGCGAGCCCTGCTATCCCGATCTCATGACCGCGCATCAGGGCGGCGCGAACGTGATCGACATGGTCGATTGCTTCCGCAAGCCTGCCGAGCTGCCGGCCATTGCCCGCGACGCGATCGCGATCGGCGCCAAGGTGCTGTGGATGCAGCTGGGCATACGCAACGATGAGGCGGCGCAGCTTGCGAGCGCCGCCGGTCTCGACGTCGTCATGGACCGCTGCGTGAAGATCGAGCATGCCCGCATCCTGGGCGGATTGAACTGGGCGGGCGTCAATACCGGCATCGTCTCGGCGAGGCGACCGGTCTAGCGCCGATGGCAGACCGCAACTACGGCTTCGACACGCTCTGCCTGCATGCCGGGCAGATACCCGACGCGGCGACCGGCGCCCGCGCGTTGCCCATTTACCAGACCACGTCGTTCGTGTTCGACAGCGCAGACCATGCGGCCAGCCTGTTCAATCTGCAGACTTTCGGCAACGTCTATTCACGCATCTCCAACCCAACCGTGTGCGCCTTTGAAGAGCGCGTGGCCGCGCTGGAAGGTGGTCGCGCGGCGCTCGCCGCGGCAACGGGCATGGCGGCGCAGACGGTGGCGTTGCTGACGCTCGCCAAGCAGGGCGACCACATCGTGTCCGCACGTACGCTCTACGGCGGCACGTATAGCCAGCTGGCGGTGACCCTTGCCGACCTGGGCATCGACACGACCTTTGCCGACAGCGACGACCCCGACAGTTTTCGTCGTGCCGTGAAGCCCAACACCAAGGCGCTCTACGCCGAGACCATCGGCAACCCGCAGCTCAACGTCGTCGACCTGTCGGCGCTGGCGGCGATCGCCCGTGACGCGGGCGTGCCGCTGGTCGTCGACAACACGCTTGCCTCGCCGTACCTGTGCCGACCGATCGAGCATGGCGCCGATATCGTCATCCATTCCGCCACCAAATACCTTGGCGGCCACGGCACGACCATGGGCGGCGTGATCGTCGAGTCGGGCCGGTTCGACTGGGGCAACGGCAGGTTTCCGCAGATGACGACGCCTTCCCGCGGCTATCACGGCGTGATCTTCCACGAGACTTTTGGCGATTTCGGATTCACCATGAAGGCGCGCATGGAAGCGATGCGCACGCTGGGCCCGGCGCTGTCGCCGTTCAATGCTTTCCTCCTGCTGCAGGGCATCGAGACGCTGCATCTGCGAATGCCGCGCCATTGCGACTCCGCGCTCGCCATCGCCCGCCATCTATCCCAGGATCCGCGCATCGCCTGGGTTCAGTACCCTTCCCTGCCGGGTAACCGTTACGAAGAGCTGGCGCGGCGTTACCTGCCGCGAGGCGCGGGCGGCATACTGACGTTCGGCCTCAAGGCGGGAGCGGCAGCGGGGGTACGCTTCATCGAGGCGGTGCAGTTCCTTTCTCATCTGGCCAACGTGGGCGATGCGAAAACGCTGGTCATTCATCCGGCGTCGACAACGCACCGCCAGCTCGACGAGGCGGAACAGCGCGCCGCCGGCGTGTTACCGGAGATGATCCGGCTCTCCGTTGGCCTGGAGACCCTCGACGATATCCTCTGGGACATCGACCAAGCCCTCGAGATCGCCTCCCGATGACCAGCCCGCGTTATCCCTCGCTCACCTGGCCGTGGGTCGGCCTGCTGCTTTGCCTCGCCCTGCTGGGCCAGGAATACCTGCAGCTGGCCACCGGCCCGAACGCGCCGCTCACCGTCTATCGCATTGCGTTGATGATCGTCGGGGTCACCTCGCTCGCCCTGATCCTGCTGCCGCCGCGACGCATCGGCTACGTGCTCGGTTTCCTGGTGTGCGTGGCTCTGATGGGCTACGCGCTCTACCTGCAATACGTTGTCAACCTCGACCCCTGCCCGCTGTGCGTACTGCAGCGCGTGTGCGTGATCGCGATGGGGGTCATTTACCTCGTCGCCATTTTCCACAACCCGGGCCGAGGCGGGGCAGCCGCCTACGCGATTCTCATCCTCCTCGCCGGCGGCACCGGTACGGCGTTCGCGGCGCGTCAGGTATGGCTCCAGTCGCTGCCCAAGGATCAGGTGCCGGCATGCGGGATGAGCCTGGACTACATGCTCGAAACGCTACCGTTCACCGAGACGCTGAAAACGGTCTTCGAAGGCAGCGGCGAATGCGCTGAGAAAAGCTGGGAGTTCATGCACCTTTCGCTCGCCGGCTGGACGCTGGTGTTCTTCGTGGCGATGGTGACGGTGACCTTCGCTCTCGTCCGGCGCGACTGAACCTATTTCGGCGCCATGCGAATGGCGCCGTCCAGACGGATCACCTCGCCGTTCAACATGGCGTTGCGAACGATCTCGCCGACGAGCGAGGCAAACTCCTCCGGACGGCCGAGCCGGGGCGGAAACGGTACCATCTTTCCCAGCGACTCCGCGACGTCGGCAGGAATCTGGCCCACCATCGGTGTTTCGAAGATGCCCGGCGCAATGGTCATGACCCGGATCCCGAAGCGGGCCAGTTCGCGCGCCACCGGCAGCGTCAT
>Ga0074045_10006225_pt1 | contig 10269 bp, 10 predicted proteins | sample BogForMeECP23OM2_FD_94442 | JGI IMG/M metagenome (GOLD analysis project Ga0074045, IMG submission 94442) | Bog forest soil microbial communities from Calvert Island, British Columbia, Canada - Bog Forest MetaG ECP23OM2 | ecosystem: Environmental > Terrestrial > Soil > Wetlands ... | reverse complement strand
GGCAGCAGAGAAAAACAAAAAAAGACTGCAAACAGTACGCCGTTAGCATAGCTGAACAAAATCGGTGTTTATCTGCTTTTGTCTTTGCTGCCTGCTGTTTACTTCCTACTGTTTACTGTTTCATTACATGTATTGCCATGCCGTTTGCATCTGCCGCTGCTTCCATTATAGCCTCGGCGAGGGTAGGGTGGGCATGGATCATATCAGCTACTGCTGAAGCTGTCAGTCCGGCCTGCAAAGCCAGCGCTCCCTCGTGAATGAGGTCCGAGGCATGAGGACCGATAATATGCATACCGAGAACTTTGTCTGTGCCGGCGTCAGCAATAATCTTGACCATTCCGGTCGTCTCACCAATAACATGTGCTTTGCCGAGTGTCCTGAACTGAAAGCGCCCTATCTTCACATTTATTCCTCTTTCAGCCGCCTCGTGTTCTCTCAGTCCGACCGAGCCGATTTCAGGAGAAGTAAATATGCCGGCAGGCACCACGGAATAACCCATTTTTGCATCTATGCCACAGGCATTACGGGCTGCAACTATTCCCTGCTTCGAAGCCACGTGGGCGAGAAGCGGTCCCCCGGTAACATCGCCGATTGCATAAACGCCGGCAATGTTGGTCTCCATTCGGTCATCAACAAGTATCTCACCTCTGGAACTCTTATGGATGCCCAGCGCCTCGATTCCCAGGTTTTCGCTGTTCAGAGCCCTGCCTATCGAAACAAGAAGCTTTTCGGCAACGACTTCCGCACCGGAATCAATGGTCACAAGGACGCCGTTATCGAGGCTTTCAACTCTGGTCACCTTTACACCTGTCAGCAACCTGATTTTTTTCTTTTTTAACTCTCTTTCGAGCAGTTCTGATATTTCATGATCCTCTGTGGATAGAGCACGCGGCAGTATCTCAATCATGGAAACTTCAGTACCAAGTTCCCTGAATATACAGGCGAATTCACAGCCGATGACCCCTGCCCCAATTATAACCATGCTGCCTGGTATTGTTTTCAGTGCTACTGCATGGTCGCTTGAAAGTATCTTGTCGCCATCAACAGGCAATAGCGGCAACTGCGCCGGCCGCGATCCGGTGGCAATAATTATTTTGTCGGTAAAAATAATGTCTGACTGACCGTCTTTTTTCCTGACTTCAATTTTGTCTGAAGACTGGAGCACTCCCCTGCCTTCGACAAGCGTTATACCCCAACTTTTGAACAGAGTTCTTATTCCCCTTATTTGTATAGAGACAACTTTATTTTTTCTCTCAATTATTTTTGCCAGATTGGGCCGTATCTCTCCACGTCCCTCAATGCCGAATTCATCAAGCCGTCTTGCCTTCTGAAGCGCCTCGACAGAGGCGATCAATGCTTTGGTAGGAATGCAGCCCAGGTTGAGGCATGTGCCTCCCACTTCCTGCTCTTCAATGACGGTTACCTGTGCACCCATGCGGGCAGCTTCTAATGCCGCGACATATCCTCCCGGCCCTGACCCGATGATCGTTAATTTCACTTCGCTTCCTCTTCAAGGTATTTGTCGTAATCTTCACTGTCCATAAGCTCATCGAGTTCAGAAGGGTCGTCCATTTCGATTATTGCAACCCATCCTTTGCCGTAAGGGTCTTCGTTAATTGTTTCAGGGAAATCCGCAAGTTTCTCATTTACTTCAATAATAGTGCCGCTTACAGGGGAGATTACCGATGATGTCGCTTTTGTCGATTCAATTTCAGCGATTTCAATACCTGCCTCTGCAGGGGACTCGACTTCCGGCAGGTCAATGTACACTATGTCGCCCAGGGCGTCCTGTGCATAATCGGTAATCCCAATCGTAGCTTTTTTCCCTGACACTTTTACCCAGGTGTGCTCTTTGTGAAACTTGAAATCCTCAATGTTGATCATATTCTCTCCTATCTATTGAAAAGATCTAAAATGAATTTAGCAATTCTTAACATAGTTTGAGTCCTTTGTCAAGGAAAAAGGGCGAAAGTGTCAAGGGCGAAAGAAAGAAAGGCCGATGTCCTGACGGGTTATGGTATCATAAAATTCATGGAAATGGTGAAAAATAAAGCCGCCCTCTTTTTAAGGATGATAAGGTTCTCACACTCGTTATTTGCGCTTCCTTTCGCTTTTACAGGTGCGATATTGGCCTCGGGCGGGGTACCCCGGATGGGAAAGATTTTCTGGATTACAGCGGCAATGGTCGGAGCCCGTTCCGGCGCAATGGGACTGAACCGAATTATAGACAGGAAAATTGATGCGGCAAATCCAAGAACTGCCGGGCGGGAGATTCCGTCAGGCAGAATCAGAGTGGCTGATGCACTGATTTTTTCCGTGATCGCTTTTGCATTTATGGTTTTCGCTGCCTATCGTCTTAATTCTCTCTGTCTTGAGCTTTCTTTTCCTGCGATTTTTGTTCTGATTATTTATTCCTATACAAAGCGTTTCACGTGGATGTCGCATTTTGTCCTCGGAGCGGCAATTGCAGCCGCGCCCCTGGGTGCGTGGATAGCGGTGAGAGGTACCATTGACAAGGAGATACTGCCCCTTTGCATTGCCGTTATATTCTGGCTGGCTGGTTTCGATGTGCTCTATTCCCTGCAGGATGCGGAGTTCGATAATGCGTATGGATTGCAGTCTATTCCGCAGAAATTCGGAACGAAAAAGGCTCTGCTTTTATCAAAGACTTGTCACGCTATCACCTGGATTGCTCTTGCCTCGCTGGGTGAAACTTTTCATCTCGGAGTCATTTACTGGTTAGGTTTGTTTGTCATTGCGGCGCTCCTTGTTTATGAACATTCTCTGGTGAAAGAGGGAGACCTAAGCCGACTGGATATGGCTTTTTTCAATATGAACGGTTATATAAGCGTTGCTGTCTTTGCGTTCACGCTGGCAGCGTTGATCAGGTGGCGCTGAATAGAATGGATCAGGCTGATTATATAGTGCTTGGAGATCACATACTGACGATGAACGATAGTCTTGACATTGTTCATAAGGGAGCTGTGGCGGTCAAGGGCGGTATGATAGAAGATGTGGACTCCGCTGAAAATATCCTGAAAAAATATACTTCTGAACATACTGTTGGAGGGCCGGGCAGGCTGGTGCTGCCAGGATTTGTCAACACTCATACTCATGCGGCAATGGTGTATTTCAGAGGACTTGCAGACGACCTGCCACTGAAAGAATGGCTTGAAAAATATATATGGCCCGTTGAAAACAGGCTCCTCAGTGCTGAATTCGTTTATGATGCTGTGCAGCTAGCCTGCCTTGAGATGCTGAGAGCCGGGATTACTACTTATAATGACATGTATTTTTTCGGCGACAGTGCCGCAAGGGCATCGAGGCAACTTGGTATGCGTGCGCTTTTGGGTGTCGGCATACTGGATTTCCCAAGCATGACGGCCAGGACTGCAGACGAATATATTGGCAATGCAGACCGCTTTATTGAGATGTGGAAAGGAGACCCTCTCATCACCCCCTGCATAGCGCCTCATTCCGCATATACCTGCGGCACTCAAACTTTAAACCGTGTAAAAGAGCTGGCTGACCGGCATGGCGTTCTTACCTGTACACATCTGTCTGAAACGGCCTGGGAAGTGGGTGAACTTGTGCGCCGTTACGGCAGGAGGCCGGTCGAGTATCTCGAGGACATAGGTTTTCTCAGTGACAGACTGATTGCGGCCCATTGCGTTTGGGTGGATGAACGAGAAATAGACCTGCTTGCTGCAAGGGGGGTTGCGGTTTCACATTGTATTGAAAGCAACTTGAAACTTGCGTCAGGAATAGCTCCCGTTCCCCGGATGCTCGCTGCTGGAGTGAAAGTTTCCCTCGGGACTGACGGAGCGGCGAGCAACAACGACCTGAACATTCTGAGTGAAATGTCTACCGCTGCAAAAGTGCACAAAGCTATGGCAAATGATCCCACTGTTTTAGATTCTAAAACGGCTTTGCTGATGGCAACTCGCTATGGCGCAGAGGCTTTAGGGCTTGGAAGTCATATCGGCAGTGTTGAACCCGGGAAGCGCGCTGACCTGCTCACCATGAACATACGCAGCCCTCACCTGACACCTGCTTATGATCTTTACTCACTTATAGTCTATTCGGCATCGGCCGCGGACGTCGAAGATGTACTTGTCAACGGGGTGCAGGTTGTGCGTGGCAGGGAACTGGTTACCGGCGATGAGGAGGCGATCTTTAAAAAGGCATACGAGTGGAGCCGGAGAGTGCTACTCTCTGACTAGGATGTAAATCGGCTCAAATGGTATAATTGCCAAATAAAATAGCCACATCGGAGGAGTAAATGTCTTATCCTTTTAAAGAGATAGAGAAAAAATGGCAGAACTTATGGCTTGAAAAGCAGTCGTTCACCGCTCCCGATAAAAGCAGCAAGCCCAAATATTACGTGCTGACCGAATTCCCCTATCCTTCGGCCGAGGGCCTCCATGTCGGGCATCCGAGAAGCTTTACGGCCATGGATATCATTGCGAGGAAAAGGCGCATGGAGGGATACAATGTATTGTTTCCCATCGGATGGGATGCCTTTGGTCTTCCTGCCGAAAATTATGCCATTAAACATAATGTGCATCCGCGTGAATCAACAGGCAAGAATATTGCCAATTTTAAACGACAGTTGAAGATGCTGGGATTCTCTTTTGACTGGGACCGTGAAATCAATACAACTGATCCCTCTTACTACAAATGGACGCAGTGGATCTTCCTGCGATTATTTAAAAAGGGACTTGCATATAAGGCTGATATACCCATTAACTGGTGTACTTCCTGCAAAGTCGGTCTTGCAAATGAAGAAGTGATCGATGGTACATGTGAGAGGTGCGGATCTCCTGTCGTCAAGAAAAACAAGAATCAGTGGATGCTGAGAATTACCGAATACGCCGACAGACTGATCAACGATCTGGAAGAAGTAGATTATTTTGACAAGATAAAAACTCAGCAAATTAACTGGATAGGCAGAAGCTACGGCGCTGAGATAGATTTTTCAGTAAACGCCGGTATAAACATAAAGGTATTTACTACCAGGCCTGATACTATTTTTGGGGCGACCTACCTGGTGCTTTCCCCGGAGCATCCGCTGCTTGCAGATATGGGCAAACTGATAAGCAATAGCGTGGAAGTTAAGAATTATTGCGAGCAGGCAAGATACAAGTCCGACCTCGAAAGAATGGACCTTTCAAAGGAAAAGACCGGTGTTAGGCTGGCCGGTGTGGGCGCCGTTAATCCGGCAACACAGGAGAAAATTCCAGTTTGGGTTTCGGATTATGTGCTCATGGGCTATGGCACCGGTGCTATAATGGCCGTGCCGGCCCATGATCAACGAGACTACGAATTCGCACTAAAATTTAAGCTGCCCGTCAAAGAGGTTATATTAGGCGGAGATGTTTCAATCGGGGCATACGAAGGCGACGGCTTCTTAATCAACTCCGGTTTTTTCGATGGCTTATCAGTGCTGAAGGCAAAAGAAAGAATAGTGGATTGGCTCAGCGCCAGCAACCTCGGCAGAAGAAAGATAAATTACAAACTCAGGGATTGGGTTTTTTCCCGGCAGAGATACTGGGGAGAGGTGATCCCGATGGTCCGGTGTGAAGAATGCGGATGGGTGCCTGTTCCTGAATATGAGCTGCCTGTCTTGCTGCCTGAGGTAAAATCTTTTATATCCGGAGAAGACGGAAAATCGGTGCTGGAAAGACTGACATCCTGGGTCAATACCAAATGCCCGAAGTGCTCCGGTCCTGCCGTGAGGGAAACGGATACAATGCCCCAGTGGGCCGGGTCGTCCTGGTACTTCCTCCGGTATATCGATCCATATAATGAGGCAGAGTTCGCTGCCAGGGAAAAACTCGATTATTGGCTGCCGGTTGATTGGTACAACGGCGGGATGGAACATACTACTTTGCATCTGCTGTACTCGAGGTTCTGGCATAAATTCCTGTATGATCAGGGCTTGCTGCCATGTAATGAACCGTATAAAAAACGTACTTCGCACGGTATGATCCTGGGTTCGGACGGCGAAAAGATGTCAAAATCGCGCGGCAATGTAGTAAATCCTGATGATATAGTCCATGAATTCGGCTCCGATGTATTCAGGGTATATCTGATGTTTATAGGCGCATTTGATCTGGCTGTGATGTGGAATACCGAAGGACTTATTGGTATTTCACGTTTTTTAAACCGTGTCTGGAATACCATGGATAAAATCGACTTCAATATTTCGCCTGAAGGAAAGGACCTCAGGCTTATGCACAAAACAATCAGGGATGTTTCCTATAGGATTGAGAAAATGCGCTTTAACACTGCGGTGTCTGAAATTATGTCTTATACGAATGAACTTTTGTCATTGACCGCGATACCGAAAAAAATGATAGAAACGCTTTGTGTCCTGCTGTATCCTTTTGCTCCGCATATGACTTCTGAAATATGGGCAAGGGCTATAAGTGAAAAAAACGGTTTAATGGATCAACAATGGCCTGAATACGACAGCCACCTGATTACGGAGGAGAATGTGACTATAGCAGTGCAGGTCAACGGAAAATTGCGCGGCACCGTATACGTTGAAAAAGGAATGTCTCAGGACAACTTGCTTGAGCTTGTCATAAATGACGGCAAGTTCAGCAAATATATTAACGGAGGCAATGTCAAAAAAGTAATTTATGTCCCGGACAAGTTGCTGAACATTGTTGCAGGGGGTGGACATGGCAAATAAGTATCCTGATGCTGCGGCAAGCTGGAAAGAGCTGTTGTTGAATCCGTACGCCGACAAGAAATTGCTTGCCTATGCCGAGCGGTTTGCGATGGAGAATACTTGTCCGGCCGAAATAGTTTTCGGGACCTCCGGATGGAGGGGAGAAATAGGCAGTGATTTTACGTTCAATAATGTGAGAATCGTAATACCGGCTATCGACTTCAAAAGAGAGCCATTTTTGAAGCTGCCGAACTGATTGCCAGAAAAGCTTTGGGTGCGTAGTGTATATGCAGGTTATCTATGGTAATGTTGAGGCAATTTCTGGAGCCGTTGTGTTCCAGTGAGCATACGGTTGGGCGATATCTTAGACGGCTCTTTATGGCCCACAGGGAATTTTTACTGCGGGAGGTGGTGGCGGGCAAAGGTATCATGCAACTGCTTATGAAGCATCGCAATACCGGCCGGGCATGGACGCGTAACGAAGTGATGCTACTGAGAATGCACTTTCTTCGTCTGGCGCTGATTGTCCCGGCATTGTTTATATTTCTCCTGCCCTTTGGCTGGGTGTTATTGCCGGTCCTGGCAGAAGTTCTTGACCGAAGACATAAAAAGAGGTAGGTTAATTGGATACCCACGGGCATGACCGTGGGTATCCGCGCAGGGGATAAATTATTTCATCATACCCTTCATATCCATATCTTTCATGTCTTTCATGTCTTTCATATCTTTCATATCTTTCATATCATGATGCATCTTCTCCTTCCCGTCCTTCATGCCGCATTTGCAACCCTCCATCATGCCCATATGGGGCGGCATTTCCATAATCTCTTTAAGTTTGGCTTTCTGTTCGGGAGTCAGCAGAGCCTTAAATTCCTTAAACGCCTTTAAGTGTGTGAGAAACATGTCTGCCTTAATGGACTCTATCTGTTTGATTTTTCCTTCAGCTGCAGTCATATCAATAGGGTCCATGTGGACAATCATTTCCAAATCCATTTCGGCGATTTCGAGATTGGCCTTCATTCTTATCATTTCTTTCGTCATCCTGTCGAGAATTTCTTGTCCCGCGCTATGCTGCTTTTCATCGAAGTTCAGCATCATCATGACTCTCATAGCCATGTGCCGGCCTCCCATTGGGTTTTCCATCATCATATTAATATGACCCATCATTCTGTCGCCTTCCATCGTCATTTTGCCGGCCGACATCATGTCCGTATAATCAGACATTGAGTGCCCCTGCATCATTTTTCCGCACATCATTGCAGCATTAGATTCGTCTCCAGTCATGCCTGCCGGAGCGGCCTGTTCCGCATACACGCAAATTGTGCTGACAGCCAAAAGCAACACCAAAACAGATACAACCATCGCAACTCTTTTCATCTTCTAATCCTCCTTAGGTGGTATTATGAGTTTGCTGAACACCCCACATCATGTGTCGGTATTAAGTCAAGCTGTCTGAATAAACCGCTTTTTATTTGTTAGTCAAGCATGCTATGAGACGGCGTGCGTAATGTATTTCTTACTTTTAAGTATAACGCCTGAATGAAGGATGTCAAGTTCAATGGCGAATCATATCGTAAAATCTGCATCAAAGAGTGTGGCTGTTTTAGAGTTGATCTATGTCATTGTTTCCTTATACTGCCCGTCTTCCTTCAAGCGCCTTTGCGAGTGTTACTTCATCGGCAAATTCTATATCGCTGCCTATAGGCAGACCGTAGGCAATTCTTGAAATACTTACACCATACGGTTTAAGTAACTCAGTGATATATTGTGCCGTCATCTCACCCCTTGTGTTCGGATTGGTAGCCAATATTATTTCCAGTACTCCACCGGCCTGTATCCTCGACGCAAGTTCGTGTATCTTCAACCTGTCGGGAGTTGTTCCGTCCAATGGCGAGAGTGCACCCAGCAGAACGTGATATAGGCCTTTAAAGCTTCCGGTACGCTCTATGGCAAGTATATTGCTTGGCTCCTCAACAACACAAATTCTGCTCCTGTCCCGTGAGGGGTCACTGCATATTTCACAAGGATCGGAAGCAGTAATACTGAAACATTCTGAACAGAACCCGGCATTATCTTTCACATCAATTATGGCATTAGCAATGCCTTTTGCTTCATCGGCAGGCATCGTGAGTATATAGAATGCAAGCCGCTGGGCACTCTTCCTTCCAATGCCGGGTAACTTGGTGAACTGCGAAACAAGATCTTCTATTATTTTCACTTTCCGAACAGATTGCCCAGGCCGCCCATGCCGGGCAGTTGCATTCCCATAGTGACCTTCGACATTTCTTCGTTTACCATTTGCTGAGCTCTACGCAGTGCCTCGTTCACTGCTGCCAATATTAAATCCTGGAGCATCTCCACATCATCGGCGTTCACCACATCTTTTTCTATTTTTATGGATACAAGCTCCCCCCCGCCATTCGCTACAACTGTTATCATCCCCCCGCCCGAGGTAGCCTCAACGGTCTTTTTCTTTGCCTCCTCCTGCATCAGCTGCATCTCGGCCTGCAGTTTCTGGGCCTCGCGCATAATATCGCCAAGCATTTTCTTAGACATCATTCCCCCCCTGTCGTTTAATTAAAAAATAAAGTTGAGAAGTTGAGTAGATGCGATGTTGAGCAATACCTCCATCAACCTTCACAAGTTCTCAACTTCCTGCTGTTTCTTCTTTTATCGGCAACACATCCACAATCCTTCCTTCGAACAGATCAAGAGCATCTCTTACAACAGGATTCTGCAGAACCATCTCTTTAAGTTCCTTCTTGCTAAGAGATGCTGTTGCCGCTGTCTCAATCGAGACTGACATGCTGATGCCTGATATTTCCTCAAGCAATTTTTTTATAAGCGGAATGTTCTCCCCTACTGACTCGGCGTGGACAGCACAGCCGCCGGTGAAAATAATTTTTGCCTCATGGGAAGCGAACACGGCTTCACCCTCTCTCAATTTGCAGGCCAGAGGGTGGTTTATCTCGTCAATCCTGGTGATCATGGCATCCCACACAGCGACAGGCGAAACATCTTTTCCGGAGGGTTCCTGGCGATTAGCGGCATTAATGCACGAATTCACGCAGGGTTTTGTAACGTCAGAGTCTATCTGAGATGTGAGATTGCTGTGTGCAGTAAAGGGATCAGAAGTCTGTTTCAGGACTCCGGGGGTGAGCTCCAACGTGTGAGAATGCTTTTCGGTGACCCCGGGGTTCAAACCCTGAAGAATTTGCATTGCTTGATTTATGGTTTTGAAGCGGCTGAACATGCCAAGTCTCACAAGAGCTATTTCGAGCGCTATGCGCGGATAAAAGGCGCTTCTGACGACAGGTTCAGCTTTGATAAGCTCCGAAAGCACAAGGGCGAGATGTTCCTCGGCAACGTTGTCACTGATAGCTGTAATTGTTTTAGCTTCCTCCTCACCCAAGTCAAGAATGCCCACGACCGTACTTTGTAAAGTCCGGGACTTTTCAGGGCTGCCGGTTTCTCCGGTGACCTTTGCTACAAGCAGGTTTCTGATGAATTGCAGAAGGTCCCGGGTAAAAGACTTAAGGTCTGCACCGGTATCTGTAAGTTCAGCTATTATTGTAATTATCTGTTTGCTG
>Ga0074045_10006224_pt1 | contig 10269 bp, 8 predicted proteins | sample BogForMeECP23OM2_FD_94442 | JGI IMG/M metagenome (GOLD analysis project Ga0074045, IMG submission 94442) | Bog forest soil microbial communities from Calvert Island, British Columbia, Canada - Bog Forest MetaG ECP23OM2 | ecosystem: Environmental > Terrestrial > Soil > Wetlands ... | reverse complement strand
GGTGCGCAGGTAGGCGCCGCGCTCGGTGGTGGCGACCGGCATGCCGAACACGGAGTAGAACGCGAAGACAAAGCGTTCGGACGGCGAATCGACGGCAAACCCGCTGAGGCGTCCGAAAGGATCGTAAACGGCGCGGCGGATGTTGCCGTCGGCCATCAGCCAGAGCCGGCCGTCGAATCGATACGGATGGGCGGTGGTCAGCCGGGTCTCCGCCAACGGCTCAAAGTACGACACACGGGACGGGAACTCAACGCACACGATGCCCTCGCCGAGCAGCCCGACGATGGCGCCGCCGGTGGCGCACAAGCGCTGGATATGGTTGAGCTGCTGGTCCAGTGAGTGATCGAGCACCTCCACCGTGCGGCCCTGCCGGTCGAAGAAGACGAGGCCGAATCCTTCGACCGCGGCGGCATAAAACCCGCCGGCGGTTTCGCAGAGCGCATTGATCCGGGCGCCCTCGCTCACAGGGCCCGTGTTGGGAAACGGCCGCATGACAGCGCCGTCGAACAACATCAATCCGCGCCCGTACGTGCCGACCAGCAATTGATCCGGACCGAGCATCACCGCACTGGTCGAGGTGTCGCGCGCCGAGATTTCGGCCCGGAACTTGACCGGTTCCGCCGACTGTCCAGTGAGCCGCCACAAACGGCCGTTCGTGCGGTCGCTCATATAGAAAACGCCGCGCCAGCGGAACACCTGCTCGATCGTGTCGGCATGGCCCAGCACGCGCGCGGTCCGGCCGGGACGCCACGCGACCAGCGCGCCGCTGTCGCCGTGCCAGAACCAGTCGTCGCCGATCTGGATGGCCGTGTGCAGGAAGGGCGCCTGGCCGGATTCCTCGCTCGCACACGGCGCGACGAAGCGCAGCCGCCAGCGGGCATCGGATCCAAAAATGACGTGGGCGAATCCGCCGACCACGCCCATGTAAATCGCGCCATCAGCATCAACCGCGACCGTCCGGGCGGCCGACGGTAGGTCGTCGGCCGCCTGCTGAAAGCGTTCCCAGCGGACGCCGTCGCCAATGGCGATCTGCGGTCCGGCGACGAGCAGCAGCCGCCCGTCCGGCAACACGTGCAAATCGGTGGGAGGCGCGTCCAGACCGAGCGTCTGGTAAGTGCGAACCTCGAAGTGCGGCGCGCCGGTTTCAATCAACCCCGGAGCCGCGCCCTCGATTCGGTGGGCCTGGGCCTGCGCCGCCACCACGCCAGCCACCCCGAAAGCCAACCTGAGCAGCGTGCGCGAGATTGCCCGGTTCAACCACGGGCTGCGAGGCGGGAGACCGTACAACCAAATGGGAGCGGGTTGGCCCGCGGAGGCGGTAAGACGGAAATCCAATGGGGATTGGGTTGGGGCGTCGATACGGCCGATGGTAGTTGAAAAGTGAGCGTTGGCAATTCTCCGCTAGAGCGGTTTCAGAAAAAGTGTAACCGCGAGCGTCAGCGAGTGGACGAGCCATCCGCTCGCTGGACGCTCGCAGCTACGTTCGTGTTCTCGGCTACAGTGCAATTTAAACCGCTCTAGCGAGGGCCGCTGGGCTGACGTCGTCCGCCCGTCGGCGAGCCCTGGAGGGCCGGCGTCGTTGGGTCTGGCGCGGCCCGGCGGATTCCTAACTGCGATAATCCGCGTTCTCGCTCACGTATTCATGGGTGAAATCGCCCCCGAGCACGGTGGCGGTCGCGTCGCCGAGCCCGAGATCGACCTCGATTTCCGCGCAGCGCTCGTGCGTGGGATAATCCACCGGCGGCAGAAACACCCCGTTCTTCGGCGGCGCGCTGGCGTACAGCTCCGCCTCCTTGAGATGCTTGGCCAGCGCCGCCTCCTTCTCCGGATCGAGTTGAAACACGCCGCGGGCAAAGATCTCGATGCCGCCGATGCGCGCCCGGAGCCGCGTCAGGTCCAGCCCGGGCTGGTTCGCCCCCACGTGGCGGCCGATGGCCTGGATGAGCCGGCCGACATTGGGGTCGTTGCCGGCCACCGCGCACTTGAAGAGCGGGGCATTCACGATCGCCTTGCCGAGCGAGCGGGCCAGCTCCGCCGTGGGCGCGCCGGCCACCCGCACGCGCATGACGTGATGGACGCCTTCGCCATTGCGCACGACGTCCTCCGCCAGGTCGCGGCACACGGTCGTCAGCGCGGTCTCGAAGGCGGCCAGGTCGGAACATGGCACCCGACCCGACGAAACCGCGACCACGGTGTCCGACGTGCTGGTGTCACTGTCGACGGAGATGCAATTGAAAGAAACGTTGACCGCCCGGGTGAGCATGGCGCGCAAGGCGTCGCGCGGCACGACCAAGTCGGTCAGAATGTATACGAGCATGGTGGCGAGATTGGGCTCGATCATGCCGGCGCCCTTGGCGATGCCAACCACGTGTCCGCCTTCGAGCGCGACGCTGCGGATCTTGGGAAAGAGATCGGTGGTCACGATATTCTCGGCGGCCGGAAGGATCGAGTCGGCTCTGAGGGCCGCCACGGCCCGGGGCAGGGCAGAAAGCATGTCAGCCACCGGCAGCTGCCAGCCGATCACGCCCGTCGAACTCGGCAGGACCTCGCGCGGCTGCTGGTGGAGGAGGCGCGCGGTCTCCGCGCACACCCGCTCGGCCGCCTCGACTCCGCCGGCCGCGCACACATTGGAAATCTTGTTGTTCACCAGAATGGCGCCGAGGACCTTGTCCGCCAGGCGGGCGCGGCCGATCACCACGGGAGCGCCGGGAAACGCATTCCGCGTGAACACGGCGGCGAAATCGGGCGACGGCCGGTCGAGCGCAATCAGGGTCAGCGTCATCTCCGCCGGCCGGGGCATTTCGCGCGGCGTGAAGGCGAAGCGGGTGATGCCGATGCGGAAACCGGCCGGCAATCGGGCCTGCGTGGCGAGCCAGGCGCGGTGAACGGCACGGGACGAAAAGACGTTGGCGGAACTGGGCACATTCGACAAGTGGGGCGGACGGGCGCCGGTGTGAAGCGGAAACTGAGGCGCGAATGGGCGAAGTTTTTTATGGATCTGCGCCGGGCAAGTGTTGTATGCACTTCGCATCGCCAAGCCCAAGTGAGCGCCGCCACCACCATCCCCCCCGCCGTTTTCGCCTTTGCTGCCACGACCAGCCCCGGTTCTGGCGGCCACGCGTCCTGACCGTAGATGGACATCGCCGAGATCACAGCCAAAGCGCGGGTGTTGCTGGAAGCGATGCCGTACATCCAGGATTTCCACGGCTCCATTTTCGTGGTGAAGTACGGCGGGAGCTTCATGGACGACGCGGATCCGGCGGTGCGGACGCGGGTGGCGTATGACATCGCGTTCTTTGCCGCGGTCGGCATCAATGTCGTGGTGGTGCACGGCGGTGGGAGAGCCATCACGAAGGCGATGGAAACCGCGGGCTTGAGCGCGAGTTTTGTCAACGGCCTGCGCGTCACCGACGAGGCGACCATGGAGGTCGTGAAACGCACGCTCAACGAGGTCGTGAACAAGGACGTGTGTGACGCCATCGCCAGCCCGAACGCGCGGCCCAAGAGCCTGCCGGGCGACTCCGTGCTCGTTTGCCAAAAGCTGGCCGTCGACGACGAGGGCAATCCGATTGATCTGGGTTATGTCGGCGAAGTGACCGAGGTGAAGGTCAAGCTCATCAAGAAAGAAATTGCCGATGGGTTTGTTCCCGTCATCTCCCCGGTCGCCGAGGCCTTCGACGGCAAGCCCTACAACGTGAACGCCGACCTGGTCGCGGGCCGGGTGGCCAGCGCCTTGCGGGCGCGCCGGCTCGTCTACATGAGCGACGTGCCCGGCTTGCTGGCGAACGCCGCCGATCCCGCCTCGCTGATCTCCACGCTGAAGATCAGCCAGGTCGACGAGCTGAAGAAGAAGGGCGTGATCGACCAGGGCATGCGCCCGAAGGTGGCCAGCGCGATCCGTGCCTTGCAGGAGGGCGTGCAGCGCGTTCATTTCATCGACGGCCGCCTCCCGCACAGCCTGCTGCTGGAGATCTTCACCGACCAAGGCATCGGCACGGAGATTGTCAACGGCTAGCAGCCTGTCGGGCTTCGAGCCCTTCAGGCTGCTAAAGGAGGCCGGCCGGCCGGAAGTCCGCCAGCCTCCTAGCCGGGCGCCTCCCCCGACCGTCGGCGATCCATTTCCATCGACCTTCCGAAAGCAGGAATCGATTATCGCAAAGCGGAAATCCAGAATCCCATGAACGTTCCCACCATCACCCGCACCAGCACGGCCGACGTCTACGACGCGTATGTCATGAAGAACTACGCGCGTCCTGCGCTGACGTTGGTCCGCGGCCGCGGGTGCTCCGTGTGGGACGACCAGGGCCGGGAGTACCTCGATTTCACCTCGGGCATCGCGGTCAGCGCGCTTGGCCACTGTCATCCGGTGTGGGTCGAGGCGGTGCGGCGGCAGGCCGGCGAGCTGATCCACGTGAGCAATCTGTTCCGCAATCCGCTGCAGGGTGAGCTCGCGCGGCAGCTCGTGCTGCGCGCGGGCCCGGGCCGGGTGTTCTTCTGCAACAGCGGCGCTGAAGCCAACGAGGCCTTGATCAAGGTCGCGCGCCTGCACGGCGTGCACAAGGCCGGCGGCGAGGACGGCCGGTGCTTCAAGATCATCTGCGCCCAGCACGCCTTCCACGGCCGGACGTTCGGCGGGATGAGCGCCACGCCCCAGGAGAAGATCCAGCACGGATTCCGTCCGCTGGTGCCCGGCTTTGCCTTCGGCGAGCTCAACGACCTGGCGAGCTTTGCCGACCGCATCGACGAGCAGACCTGCGCGATCTTCATCGAGACCATCCAGGGTGAAAGCGGGATCAACCCGTGCTCCGACGAGTTTCTCCTCGGGCTGCGCCATCTGTGCGACCGGCACCAGCTGCTCCTCCTGATCGACGAGGTGCAGTGTGGCGTGGGCCGCACCGGGCGCTTCTTCGCCTTCGAGCACGCGGGCATCATGCCCGATGCGATCGGCATGGCCAAGGGGCTCGGCGGCGGGTTTCCCATCGGCGCGGTGTGGATCCGCGAGAATGCGGCGGAGTACTTCCAGCCCGGTTCGCATGGCACGACCTTTGGCGGCACGCCGCTGGCCTGCTCCGCCGCGCTGGCGGTGCTGCACGTGATTGAAAAGGAGAATCTCCTGGAGAACGTCTCCGCCAACAGCGGACCGTGGCTGCAGGAGCTGCAGAAGCTGGTCGACGAGTTTCCGCAGCAGCTCCAGGCCGTGCGCGGCAAGGGCTACCTGATCGGCCTGCAGTTCACCGGTGAGACGGCGCCGTATCAGGCGGCGTTGCGCGAAGGCGGCCTGCTCGCGCCCACGGCCGGCGGCAATGTCATCCGCCTGCTGCCGCCGCTGATCGCGACCGTTTCCGAGCTCAACCGGGCGGTTGAGATCATCCGCGGCGTGCTCAAGGCCAAGGCGAAACAAGTGCCGGCCTGAGCGGGATCGATGCAATTGGGCGGGTTCTCCCGACTCGCCGCTGGGTCAGATCCAACAATTAACAGTTGCGCGGATTCGGTATCCGATCAGCGCGACTGTCCGCTCGCCCACGGCCGGTGATGCGCAGCTGCCGGCACCTGGCCGGTGGCTGTCGTGGTCCCGCTTTTGGGAAACGCGCTTCCCGTGAGCGAATCCACCCGGCTGCTCCACCGGGACGTCTCCAGGACCAATAGTTTATTAGTCATTACGGTACGATGACTTACAACTTCGTTGATCATCTGGCACGGCTCATGCGAAGAGAGAATCACCTATGAAAAACACGACAATCAAAACCACCGTCAACATCACCATGCTAATCCTCGGCGTGGGTTCCGCTGCCGCAGCGGTCATCGGGCTCATTGGCCCTATCTCCCCCGCGACGATCCGCGCCGGCGAAATGGCAGTCATTCTTTATGCCACCGCCGGAATAATGCTCATGGCATTGAGCGATCATGGTGGCCGCACCGGCACCAAGCGGGGAGCCTGATTCCATGCTGCCCGTCATCATCATCCTGGCCGCGCTGGCTATCCTGGTGAGCCCCGATGCTGCCGAGGAACCGGTGCTTGGGCGTGGGACGCCAAAAAACGCCGGCCAAAGAACGCGGACTGGTTGAGCCCAGTCGGCGGGCGAAGATTCGCGCGACCGGTTTCAACCCCTTCAGACAATTTCCACTCATGTACTCAGGAAACGTCAATCGAACCAGATTCCGCCGGTCTCCGATTCTCGCCGTTGACGTGATAGAGTCACCAGGGTTGGCGCTGCCGCACCGCGCCCTGATGCTGGCCGCGAGTCGCGTTTGTCCCGACGCGCCGGCCCTCGCCTGCGAATTGGCCACGCTCCAACGTCGTCTCGGCACCCGCGCGGAATGCGCCGGCGACCAGGATCGCGTCAATCTCATCGCCCTCCAGCTGAGCAGCTTGATCTACGCGGCCTTCCTGTTCGACGACGACGAACGCGACGGCGGCTTCGCAGACGATTCCGCGCCCTCTTGATCCGGGGGCCAGAATTCGGGGCGCCGCAGGCCGGAACGATGCAGGTGGAATCCGGTGGCTTACGGCGGGACCGGAAGCGGACCGGCCCCCAAAGACCGCGCCCGTTCGAGGTTGCTCTGGGCGTCCGGGTAATGCGGCTTGAGTCGGAGCGCGGTCTGAAATTCCCGCACGGCCTCCGGGCCCCGGCCGGCGTGGAACAGCGCGGCGCCGAGATTGTTGTGACCCGCGGCGTAATCGGGTTTGGCCTGTAGCACCGCCTTGAACTGCGCGATGGCCTCCGTTGTCCGGCCCTCCTGCAGAAAGACATTGCCGAGGTTGGTGCGGGCATCGAGGTAGCCGGGATCAATTTGCAGTGCCAGGATATATTGCTCCATTGCCTCCGGCGCCCGGCCCGCGACGAAAAAGGCGTTGCCGAGGTTGTAGCGCGCCTCGGAGTCGTTGGGCTGGAGGCGCAGCGCGACCTGATATTCCGCGATCGCGTCAGCCGGCCGGGCCAGTTTCAGCCAGGCATTGCCGAGGTTGTAATGGGTTTTCGCGTCGCCGGGTCTCAGCTGCAGGGCCCTGTCGTAGTGGTTGATCGCCTCCTGAACGCGTCCCGCTTCGAGCAGGGCGTTGCCGAGGTTGTTGTGCGCCTTCGCGTAGTCAGGCTCGAGTTTCAATGACGCCTGACACTCCGCGATCGACTCCGCGACCCGGCCCGTCTTCAACAGGGCGTTGCCGAGGTTGCTGTGCGCTTCCGGATAGTCCGGCCTGATGCGCAGCGCCGTTTGATAGTGGACGATGCCGTCGGCAATCAGCCCGGCGTCGACCAGCGCGTTGCCGAGGTTGTTGTGGGCGCGATCATTGCCCGGACGCCTGGCGACCGTGTCGATCCACAACGACCGCGCGTCGCGATAAACCAGATTGCGGCTTTCGGCCAGGCCGCCGAGCGCGGCGGCCCACGCGAGCAGCGCAACGATGCCGGCCCGTCCGCAACGGGCGCCTACGCCGATGGCGACCAGCGTGATCAGCGCCGCGATCGGGAGATACATCCGATGTTCGACGATCATCTGGATCCGACCTGGCATGATGCTGGTGGGAGCCAGAATCCCAAAAAACCAGGCGCCGAGAAAACCGCCGACCGGCCAGCGCCAGAGTGCGACGAGCGTCGCGATGGCCAGCGGGACGACCACGACCGCGTAGGGCAACACCTCCGCCGCGTCTTTCACCCAGAACGTCCCGTATTCAAACACGAGCGGGTGCGGCCAGAACGAAAGCCAGAGGTAGCGCGCCACCGCCTCGAATTGCGTCAGCCAATAGGCGGAGGGAGGGACGCCGATGTCAAAGCCGGACGTGCCATTGCGATTCCAGCCGGTGCTCGCCACCATGCCGGCCAGGACCACCCACGTGCCCGCCAGCGCGAGGTGCAGGCGCCAGCGCCGTCGCCAGGCCTCCGCAAAGCTTCCGGCGATGAAGGTGCGGTCGTAGAGCAGCACCAGCACGGGCGCCAGCGCGATCACCTCCTTGGTGGTAGCCCCAAGAAAGCAGGCGGCGATCGCGCACGCCTGCCACCGCCGGGGCCGCCGTGCCTCCACCGACCGGATGAAGCAGTACAGGGTCAGCAGGAAGAACAGGCTCATCAGCGATTCGACCCGCTGCACGATGTAGGTCACCGCTTCAGTCTGCAGCGGATGCAGGGCCCAAACGAGGGTGATGGCCAGCGCGAGAAACGTGGGATGGCCCGGCCTGGCCACAGCGGCGGATTCCGGCAGCGGGGGCAGGCCCCGTCTCGAGGCTGGAGGAGAAGGCCCCTTGCCCGGCGGCTTGCCGCGAGCCGGCAACCGCTGGCTGCCGGAGCCGGCCAGCGTCCGTCGCACGACTCCGAACAGCGTCAATGCGGCGAGCAGATGGACGGCCAGGTTGAAAGCGTGGTAACTCCAAGTGTTGGTTCCGGTCAGTGCGTAATTGACGGCGAGCGTGAGGTTGGCCAGGGGCCGGCCGCTGACGGTCAGGTCACCCGGCGGCGCCAGCGGCCTCCAGACCGGCCAGAGTTGCCGGATCGTCGGGTTGTCCAACACCGCCGTTTCATCATCGAAGACGAACGGTCCCGAAAGGCTGTTGTGATAGGCCGCCAGGATGGCGAGGCAGATCACGACCGCGGCTAGCCTGATCGGCCACCGGCGAACGCGCGGAGGTGGATTCACGGGCTGGGCCGGCGACTTCATGGTGGTCTAGGAGGCTGTCGGACTTCCGTCCGGCCAGCCTCCTACTGGCAAAACCGCCCAATCCAACCCGGGGAAACGGGCAGAATCTCGGCGATCTTTACACGAATTGGAGTCAAATTGGCTCATCGGATCAGATTCCTTGCTTAATGAAAGAGGCGGTTTTGCTTTTAGCAGCCTGAAGGGCTTGAAGCCCGACAGGCTGCTAACCCGCATCTTTCATAGTCTTTGCCATCGCCACGATCATTTTTCTGCTGGTGGTTCCTTATGCTGGCGATAGTCTAAGGATATGCGGGCTAGCTCGGATGTGCCGGCCTGAGGGCTCGGGCCGCAGAGCGTCTCCAGTCTGCGCGCAGGCTATCGAGTAGAGTGTGAAACATCCGGGCTAGGCCTCCACGGTTCGTCAACAGCGGTGGCCCGCCCAAGATCAACCCTTGTTCAGCCCCTGCGCGAGGACGGCCAGGCACATCATGTTGGTGAGCTGGTGTCCGATCACGACGACGCGCGCCATATCTTCCGGTCGCTCCGCAGGCGTGCCGAGACGCCGTTGGATCTCCTTTAGCTCCTGCTCCAGCACCGGAGCATCGGAATAGATCCGCCGGATCACCCCGCGCAGGCCCTGTCGCAGGAATTGAAACGGAGCCCCGCTCTCCCGCGCGTATGCGGCGAGCGCCGCGTGGAGTTCGTAGACCGTCGGATAGTCGCGTTTCTCAGATGTCATGGAGAACCACCAATCTGCATCGGCCTCAGCGGGGCGGGTGAACCACTGCGCCGGCGGGCGGAAACCCGGTGCCCGATTCACGTTCTATGCTTTGGTCACGAAACGGGAATCATGCAAGCCAAGGAATCTCGCGGGTCGGACGTCCGGCGAGTTTCTGGTCACGCCGGTTTCGGCAGCGGGAGGGCGAAGGAAAAGGTGGCGCCATGGCCCGGAGCGCTGCGCGCCCAGATGCGCCCGCCGTGGTCTTCGATGATTCGTTTGCAGATCGAGAGGCCGAGACCGGTGCCCTGGGCCTTGCCGTGGGTGGCGAAGGGCTGGAAAAGCTGCGGCAGGATCTCCGGGGCGATCCCCTTGCCGGTATCCGTCATTTCCACGCACAGTTCGCCGTCCGTCACAATAAACCGCAGCGTGATCTTCCCGCCATCGGGCATTTCATCCATGGCATTGTGCACCAGGTTGTAGAAAACCCGGGAGAGCCGCGGCGCTTCAATGCAAACCTCAATCTCGGGCGGCGGGTTCTCCAGCTCGAGGGAAACCCGGCCCTCGGCGAGCTCCTGCCGGATGTCATCCGCCAGCGAGTTCAAATAGGAGGCAAAATCTACCGTGCTCATCTCCGGCTGCCGGCCGGAGGGCCGGGTATACTCGATCAGCTCATTCAGCATGTGGGTCATCCGATCGACCTGGCGCAGAATCGACGCCCTCGCCTTCTGCCGCATGACCGTGGTCGTCGTGGTCGCGCCGGTCACTTCCGCCGCCAGCCGGATGACGACGAGCGGATTCTTGAAATCGTGGACAATGGTCCGGGCCGACCGGCCGACGAGGCCGAGGCGTTCCCCTTGGATGACCTCGTCCAGATAGCGGAGGTTGGTCGCCCGCATGCGGGAGCTGAATTCGCGGATCAG
>Ga0074045_10006222_pt1 | contig 10271 bp, 7 predicted proteins | sample BogForMeECP23OM2_FD_94442 | JGI IMG/M metagenome (GOLD analysis project Ga0074045, IMG submission 94442) | Bog forest soil microbial communities from Calvert Island, British Columbia, Canada - Bog Forest MetaG ECP23OM2 | ecosystem: Environmental > Terrestrial > Soil > Wetlands ... | reverse complement strand
CCGGGCCTGAGCGATGTCTCGATCCATCGAGTCGCCGTCCTCACCCCCGCCGCTTCGCAAGCCAACCGTCAGTAACCCATCTCGGCGCAGCCGTCAAGAACGGGGTTGGTCTGACGGATACGGTGTAGGTGACGGTGCCGTTTTCCGGGTTGGTGGTGCTGGTCAGGTCGGTTCCGGTCCATTGGAAGCTGCGGGTTTGCGTGATGCCGGCCCGCGGCATGGTGACCAGCGTCAACTGGTTCGAGCTGTTGTAGGTGTAGCTGGTGGCAACGGTGCCGCCGGTGGTGCTGCTGGGATCCGGTTCGGTGACCGTCAGCAGGTTGCCGAAGACGTCGCTGTTGAAGGTCTTCCACTTGCCCGCCGGATCGGTGACGGTGGTCTGGTTGGCGGCGTAGGCATACCTGGTGGTGCTGGCCCCATCGGGTTTGACGATGGTCAGGGTGCGGCCGGAGCTATCGTAAGTGTAACGGGTCCAAACCGGCGTCCCTCCCGATGCGTAGGGCATGGAGACCGCGGAGACCTTGCCCAGCGGCGAGCAGGCGCAGGGAGCGTACTGCGTATCGGTTTCGGAAACCGTGGTGGTTCCGTTGCCGGTGAGCACGCTGAGGGTGCGGCCGAAACCATCGAGCACGGTCTTCTTCCACTGATTGGCCACGCCATTGTTTACGGCGGCGGTTTGCGAATTCTGGCCGCTCGAGTTGTAGTAGGCGTAAGCGTATGTCGTCACCGCGCCATCCGAACTGGTGGAGGAGGCGGGCCGGCCGTAGCCATCGTACGCAGTGGTGCTGGTGGCGCCGTTCGCGCCGGTGACCGAGGTCACCGCCAAGGAAGTGGCATAGGTCAGGCTGGTGGCCAGGGCGGCGTTGCCATTCGGTGTCAGCACGCCGGGCAACGTGTCGTTGCTGGCCAGGGTGTTGGTGACCGTGTTGCCCGTGGCATCCGTCGCCGAGTAGACCGCCCCCGTTTCGTAATACTGGGTACTCGTGGCTGTGCCCATGTTGACGGAATAGGTGACGTTGCCGCGGCACCCGGTGCTGGTTTCGTAATTCGGGTCGAATAGCGCGTAATAGCTGGGGGGCTGCATCCAGCTTTGGTCGTAGCTGTTCGAGACCAGAGTCGTGGTTCCAGCGCTGGTGGTGAGCGTGGCCGAGAGCAGGCGGTTACGAATGTAGAGCCACGCGTAGTATGGGTATGACGATTGCCAGGAGCAGCGCGTTGAGCCCAGGTAGGCGAGATTGTAAGTGCGCGTCGGCGTGGTGGACGTGTTCCCGTAATCGAACTGCTGCATCTGGGTGAGGTTGCCGTAGATGTCGAGGGTCTGCTTGGTGACGGTGTAAGGGAGGTTGGACGATCCCGTGCCGTAGTCCGGGTAGCTCGCCACCGCGGAAGTGTACGGCTGCCCCAACTGGCCGGTGTTATACCCGTAAGTCTTCACCAGCGTGGCGGAGCCGGTGCTGGTGGCATTTTCCGAGTAGTTGCCGAGTAGAGCGACCGTGTCGGCCCCGCTGGGAACCGTGTAGAAGGCCGAGTTGGGGGAGAACTGCCAGAGCTTATACGAATTCGCGAGCGCATCGGTAATCGTCGTGTAGCTGTGGAACGGCTGCGTCTCGTCGTAGGAATCATTACCCGCCAAGGTCCACGATTCACCCGCCAGCATCGGCACATATCGATACTGCACTTCGCGCAGGCTGACGCCAGTGCCGTAGGTGAACGGCCGGTACGTCCACTGCATGACGCCACCCAGCGGCGTGGTCAACTGCGTCATTTCGCCGCTGCCATCGTACTGAAACTGGTGTGCGATCCCGAGCCCTTGCACCGTGACCGATTGCAGGAACGCCCACGTCCCATAAGAGCTGCCATTGAAGGGCGAGGCCAGCGGCTGGTTGGCGGCGTAGGTGAATGTGTAGTTCTCCGACGTGCCCACCCCGTTGCCGACCGAGGACACGTGGTCGAAACAGACGCCGTTCGAGCATTGGCTGGCATACGTGAAGGCATATGCGCTGGAGCTGTTGCGTATATCCTGGATCGTTTTGATCCGCGCGCTGGTGTTGGCCGCCGCACCTGCGGCGGTCTTGCGATAGGTGATCAGGATCTGGTTGCCGTTGGAATCCTCGATCACGGTTGGGTAAAGAGTACCCGCATCCTGCTCGGTACTGGCCGATATGCAACCCATCGTCCAGAAGCTGCCGTCGTTAAAGTGAAGCACCTCGGCGCTGGCATCGTAAGTGACGTAGGTGCCCATCACCGAGGTCCACAGCGTGGTCCCGGCGGCGTTCTGGTCGAGGCGATATTCCGCCCCGGTGGAATCGACGTACAGGTAGTAGGCGATTTGCGATCCCGAGTAGATCGGCGTGATGGCGCCGGCCAGGATTTTCCACCCGAGCCCGTAACCGACATCCTGGCCGATCAGCCAGTTTCCAGCCGAGTCCTGCCGCCACATCTGCGAGTTGTAGCTGAGCCCGAAGGTGACGCTCCCGCCACCGGCCGATACGGGCTTGACGAGGGGGACGGAGAAGTTCAGGTTGCGAGAGAGAGTGTCGATCTGCTCGCCCGCCGAGCCCCAATAGCTGCCTAGCGCCATGATGCCGACCCGGCGCGGGTCGAAAGCGCCGTTGGGAGGCGGCGGCACGGCGTGCGATTCCGCCTCGCGCTCCAGCCCGGCCATTTGCGGCGGGGTCGAGGGCAAGTGCGTTCCGCCGGGCAGTTCCGGCGTCCCGCTCAGCGTGGCAAACGGCGGCACATTCACCGTCACCGATGTCGCGGCCGAGAAGTGTAGTGCTGGTCCACGGCATAGACGGCATACTCGTGCTTTTCACCGGGCGAGACCGTTTCATCGGAGAAGCTCGTGCCCGTGGTGCGGCGTAAGTAGATACCATCGCGGTAGATCCAGTAACCCGCGAAACCAATGCTGGCGGAAGCGGCGGTCGCCGGCCTCCATTGCAGGTCGATGTGCCTGGGAAAGGCGGAAACAGCCAACGTTTGCGAATTCACCGCGTTGGTGGCAGCCCGGTAAATCGTACCCAATTGGACTTGCGCAATAGCGTTGCCCGAGGGCGCACCGTAGGCGCCGATGCCGGGTTGTCCGGCGCCCGGCGTCACGCCCACGAATTCCATCGGCGTGTCCTGGTCCGGCCAGACCAGCACTGTGTTGCCATGCACCGCCATGCGCAGCACCATGCCGTCGCGGCAGGCGCTTACAAAGCTGGAGAGCAGGGAGACCACTCCGCCCGTGCGCTGCAAGACCAGGAAGCTCGCCGTGCAGCCACCGTCGGTATCGAACTGCGGGTCCTGCATCTCGAAGGCCAGGTACGACCCCGATCCGTTGCCGCTGGTTGCTGCATCGGCACTGGCTTGCAAGTACGAGGTATAGGTGCCACCCGATGATGTCAACCTCAAAGTGGTGCGCACCTCGGCTTCGTACGTGCCATCCGGGATGGGAATGCGCGAGATCAGCGCGCCGCCGCCGGATTCCGACGCGGCGAGCCCAAGCGACGAAGCTCCCACGCTGCCCGTAGTGGTCCAATTCGCGCTATTGATGTTGGTGAGGTTGTCGGTGAGGTAATACTGGTAAGCTTCCCAGCCAGGCGTCGACAGCAGGAGTAGCGCGCCAACACGAAGTCCGTTCATGGCATCACCACCCCGAAAGTATCGAGATTGAAGCCCTTGCGATACTTTTGTATTGCGGCTTCAATGCTGGCTTTGCCGACGACCCCCTTCTCGAACACGGTGATTGACTTGTCATTGAACAGCGCCTGGAACGCCGCGCGGTGGAGAGCGACGAACTCCACCACAGCGGATTTCCCGTCGTCACTCGGCAGGAAGCTGAACCCGATGATGCCGCTAGCGTCAGTGGACGCAGGCCACGGAGCATACTCGGGCCGCTTGGGATCGGCCGCGGTGCCCTGTCCAACCAAGGGAACCACGCAGATCACCCGGCTGTAAGTGAACTTAGGATCTACCTGACGCTGCGCACACACAACGGACGCAAGCGCCAGCAGAGCGACCAACAGGCGCTGAAACATGAATCCTCCGAAAGTTTTTGGGGTAGTTCCAGTAGTAGTGGTAGTAAGAGAATAGAATAAACCAACGAATCAATTTGTCAAGAATAATTTCAATGAATTTGAGACCTGAAACACGTGTATAAAAAGTCGACAATAACTGCACGGCCCTAATTGGCGACTGCAGTGAAGACGCCGAGGGAGAACACTTGACGCTCGATCTTACCAAACCACAATTCCAGTTGATCTAACCAGGAAGAATAGGTTTGGGTGAATCGAAGGAGAGTTACTGCATTACCATCGAACGTTACTTACGCCTGATTGGCGGCTTCTTGGTGCTGCTGGGCGTGGCGCTGGGCTATTGGGTCCACCCCGCATGGTTCCTGTTGACTGCATTCGTCGGCTTGAACCTTTTCCAGTCGGCGTTTACCAACTGGTGCCCCATGATGACTATCCTCCGTAAGTTGGGCATCGGCGCCTAGCTGAAGACTCTCGCACGCCGATGTTCGGCATCGTCGCCGCCCGTCGATTCGCTTTGGAGTCTGCCGGCCGCATTTCCGGTCGGCGGGCCCTACCGCGCGATGCGCGCGCCGCCGCCGCGCATCAGGCGCAGCACCTCATCGAGCGTGGCCATCGAAGTATCGCCGGGCGTGGTCATCGCCAGCGCGCCGTGAGCGGCGCCACAGTCGACCGCCCATTGCGGCGGCTGGCCCGTGAGGAATCCATAAATCAAGCCAGAGGCGAACGAATCGCCGCCGCCCACGCGGTCGAAGATCTCCAGATCCGGCCGGTGTTTGGCTTCGTAAAACCGGCCTTCGGCGCAGCAGATGGCGCCCCAATCGTTGCGCGTCGCGGTCTTGGCCTTGCGCAGCGTGGTGGCCACCACGGCGAACGGGAACTCGCGCAACACCCGTTCGATCATCTGCCGGAACGCCGCCGTTTCGAAATCGCTCAAGCTCTCATCGACGCCGGAAACCTCGAAGCCGAGCGCCGCCGAAAAGTCTTCCTCGTTGCCGATCATCACGTCCACCAACGGCGCGATGCGCCGGTTCACCTCCTGCGCTTTCCGCTTGCCGCCGATGGCTTGCCACAGCGAGGCGCGATAGTTTAAATCGTAGGAGACCACCACCCCGCGCCGGCGCGCCGCTTCCATGGCCTCGATCGCCACCGCCGGCGTGGATTCCGAGAGCGCGCAAAAAATGCCGCCGGTGTGGAACCAGCGCGCGCCTTGGCTGCCGAAGATGCCTTCCCAATCGATCTGCCCCGGCTCGAGCTGCGAAACCGCCGTGTGACCGCGGTCCGAACATCCCAACGCCGCACGCGCGCCGAATCCGCGCTCGGTGAAGTTCAGCCCATTGCGCACCGTGCGGCCCACGCCATCCGATGGCACCCATCGCACCAGCGATTGGTCCACTCCGCCTTGGTAGAGGAGGTCCTGCAGCAGCCGCCCCACTGGGTTGTCGGCGAACGCCGTGACGATCGCCGTATCCAGGCCGAAGCACCGCTTCAGCCCGCGCGCGACGTTGTATTCGCCGCCGCCTTCATACACATCGAAACTGCGCGCCGTGGCCACCCGCCTGTCGCCGGGATCGAAGCGCAGCATCACCTCTCCCAGCGCCACCAGATCCCAGCGGCAATCCTGCTTCGTTTTGATTGTCAGTGCCATCGCGTTCCGACTGGTAGGATAGCAAGCCGCGCAGGCGGATTTCCCGCCGCGAGCCGGTGTTATTCGAAATATACCCGCCTTACCTGTCACACATCGCGGCCATCCGATACTTAGCTTCTTCAAGGCGCCGCCTGTCGAAGCCTTGACTCGTAACACAGGAGAATTCTCTTCGATGCGAACCAAGATTCTTTTCGGGTTGATCGTGCTGGCAGGGCTGGCCGGCGCGACCGAGTACTCGTACGTCTGGATCTACGGGACCAACAATATTCAAACCGGGCTTGTCAGTACGTTTCCGGCAACCGATTTCACGACCAGTAATTCGCTGGCGACTCCGTTCACGGTGCGTTCGGCAGCGGGAAACTGCGGCCCCGCCGGAGCCTCTCCGTGCAACTTTTGGGACGGCTTTGGTTTCTCGGGTAGCGGGAAGACCACCACGATGGACATCTCCATCGCGAACGCCACGGATGCGTATACCCTGATGAACGCGTATACGCCCGCAGCCGGACAACAACTCGCCACCATCCAATTCGTGGGCACCGGGAACACATCGATCACGTTTCCCCTGATTGCCGGGAAGAACATTCGGGACTTCTATCAGGGCTCGTATGCCAACACCCTGACGAACGGCGTACCCGGTGTCGAGGCCATCAACGTACTGACTTGCGTGGCTCCCACTGCCTGCCTCGGCGCCGGCGGGACGGGCAATGTCAAGACCGGAGAGGCTGGCACTTATGTGATCGATGAGCAACACTATTCGCTCGGCACGACGTTCGCCGGCCAAACCGTAACGCAAATCATAGTCACGGATACTGATAACGGCTCCAATCCGATTTTGCTCGGAGTTACGCTGGGGTCGCCGGATACCGACCTTCCGTACTTCACGCCCGCTGGCGTGGTCAGCGCCAGCGCCTTTGGCGAGTTCACGTCGGTCGCGCCCGGCTCCTGGATTGAGATCTACGGAACCAAGTTAGCGGCGGGTACCCGTTCTTGGACCGCAGCAGACTTTACCGGCGTCAATGCTCCCACCTCGCTGGACGGTACGTCGGTGACCATTGGCGGTCAAGCGGCCTTCCTCGATTACGTCAGCCCGACCCAGGTGAATGCTCAGGTGCCCTCGAACATTGGCACGGGCCCGCAACCGGTCGTCGTCACTACTGCTGTAGGCGCAAGCGCCCCGATCACGATTGCAGATGACCAAAGCGGCCCAGTCACAGTCACAGTGAATCAGGACCAGCCCGGATTGCTGGCGCCGTCTGCCTTCAACATCGGCGGCAAGCAGTACGTGGCGGCTCTGTTTTCGGATGGTGCAACATACGTTCTCCCACCGGGGGCCATCTCGGGCGTAACCTCGCGCCGCGCGCAGCCTGGGGACATCATCACGTTTTACGGCATCGGCTTCGGACCGGTGACGCCCAACATTCCGGCAGGCCAAATCGTACCGGGTGAGAACATGCTAGTCGCCCCATTGGATATCCTTTTCGGACAAACCGCAGCTACGGTTCCATACGACGGACTTGCGCCCGGCGCCGTCGGGCTGTATCAGTTCAACGTGGTGGTGCCGAACGTCGCGGCCAGTGACATCGTGCCCGTGACTTTCACACTCGGGGGAACCGCGGGAACGCAAACGCTTTACACCGCAGTCGGGAACTGACGAAGCCGCCGGCGTGGGCGAGCGCGCCTTCGCTGGCGCCAACTCAGGCTTCCCCGCCCCGCCCCAACCACGGAGAGGTTTTGTACTAAGCTCACGTATGTGAGTAACAACACTGCGGCAAAGCGCATCGCCCGCATGGTGGCGATGACCATCGGTCCAGGGCTGGCGCTCACCGCGCTCGCCTGGTACGCCGTCACCGGAAGCCTGCGCGGGATGGGGGCGGCGCTTGCTAACGCGCTCGTGTACATCGTTCCCGCCGCGTTGTTGCAGGTCCCGACGCAAAAGACAGCGCGTCGCTGGGTAGGAGCGGCCCGCTTCCCGTTGAATTGGATCGTCTTCTTCGCGATCACCCTCGCGCAGGCCGTGACAACCGTGGCTTTTGCCACCTTCCTTGAGCTGCGGATTGGCTTGGCGAGGTCTGCGGCCGCGTTGCTTCCCGTCAATCGTGCCGTTGTCCTGATGTGGTTGCTGTTTGCCTGCGGCATGGAAGTGTACTCGACCACCAGGAGCCGTCTTGAGTCGCGCAACCGGCAGCTCGAAGACAAGGTCGAGTCTGAGCGCCGCGCTCTCCAACTGCAACAAGCCGATTTCGAGCGTGCCCGCGAAATTCAGCAGGCGCTGATGCCCACCCACTTGCCGCAGATCCAGGGCTGCGATCTGGCGGCCGGTTGCCAGCCCGCCCGCATGGTGGGCGGCGATTACTTCGATGCCATTCGCCTCGGCGATGCGCGCGCGGCGATTGCGATTGGCGACGTCTCCGGCAAGGGGATGGCCGCCGCTCTGCTGATGTCAAACCTGCAAGCGATTGTGCGCGCCTTCGCTCCCGGCGGGCTCGCCCCTGCTGAGTTGTGCGCCAAGGCCAACCAGCTTATTGCCGGCAACGTCGCGCCCGGAAAGTATATTACGTTCTTTTACGCCGTTATCGACGCGGTTCACATGCGTCTCGATTATTGCAACGCCGGCCATAATCCGCCCATCTTGCGCCGCCGCGATGGAACTGTCGAGCGGCTCGGTGAAGGCGGTCCCGTACTCGGCGTTCTGCCCGGCGCGACTTACTCGGCCGGCGCCGCTGAGTTGCGCTCGGGCGATTGCCTGGTGCTCTACACCGATGGCATCACCGAGGCCTTCAACTCCGCCGACGAGGAATTCGGCGAGGACCGCCTCATTCTTCCGCTCCAGGAGCCGGGTGACGGCTCCGAAGAGCGCCGCAAGCGCATCATGGTCGCCGTGACCGAGTTTTCAAACGGCAATTTCCACGACGACGCAACCATGTTGATCGTGTCCATGCACTAATCGTGGCGCTGGCCGTCCATCCCGATCAACTTTTCCCGCCGGTACGCCTCGCGCATTACTGAGCAGCGCTCTCTCGCCGCCTGTCTCTCATAACTAAAGATAGTTTTCATAAAAGATATAATCATCCGTATGTCTGCAACTTGTAAGTATCTTCGTTCATGGCCTCGCGCCGCATTCGCGACTATCTTCGTCGCGTTGGCCGCGCTGGCTCTGCCGGTCCCGTGCCACGGGCAGGGATACACGATCGCGACCGTCGCGGGCGGCGGAAGAAACTTCGTTCCGGGCGACGGAGGTCCGGCAACCAGCGCTTGGTTATCGCAACCGAGCGGATTGGCGATGGATGCGGCTGGCAATCTTTTCATCGCGGACGAAGGCTACGACGAAGTCCGCAAGGTCTCCACCGCCGGCATCATCTCCACGGCGGCCGGCAGTTTCTCGATGGCCTACGGGAACCTCGGCGACGGCGGCCCTGCCATCGACGCCCAACTGGCCGCTCCGGCGGGTGTAGCGGTGGACGCCGCCGGTAACCTATACATCGCGGATTGGGGCCATGATCGAATTCGCAAAGTGGACACGAGCGGCATCATCACCACGGTGGCCGGCGGAGGAGACGTCTACCCCGACAATGGCGGCCCGGCAACCGAAGCGGCTATATCGCCTACTTCGGTAGTGGTGGATTCTGCGGGCAATCTCTTTATCGGGGACAACGGGTATTACCGCGTGCTCAAGGTCACGCCGGGTGGGACCATCACCACGGTTGCGGGTTTTCTTACCGCTGGCTCAATTCCGACTGCGGGCGTCGGCGACGGAGGCCCCGCCACCAGTACCTCAGTCTCACCGGCCGCTGTCGCGGTCGATAGCGCGGGCAACCTCTACATTGCCGATAACGAAGTCAACCGGATTCGCAAAGTGTCGGTCAATGGGATCATCTCCACTATCGCCGGAAACGGATCGGCCAGCTATTCGGGCGACGGAGGCCCTGCCACAAGTGCCTCGATCAATGCGCCCCAGGGCGTCGCTGTCGACTCCTTGGGTAATGTGTACATAGCCGATACGGGCAACAACGTCGTGCGGGCGGTATCCACCGCTGGCACCATCGCCACCATTGCCGGCGGTGGCTCGGCGCCGGAAGGAGCAGCCGGCTATAGCGGCCCGGCTACCGGCGCGTGGCTCCAATCCCCACTTGGACTCACCGTCGACAGCCGCGGCCGGATCTACGTAGCCGATTCATGGAACGGCCTGGTCCGCATGCTCACTCCGGCATCCGGTTCCGCGCCGTCCATCACGCCCGGTGGCGTGGTGACTGCGAGCGCTTTCGGCGAATTCCCGTCGGTCGCGCCCGGCTCCTGGATCGAAATCTACGGCACCAATCTGGCGGCCGATGCGCGCAGCTGGACCGGCGCTGACTTCACCGGCATCGGCGCACCCACGTCACTGGACAAAACCACCGTCACTATCGGTGGCCTATCCGCTTTCCTCGACTACATCAGCCCGGCCCAGGTCAACGTGCAGGTGCCCTCCGGCGTCGGCACCGGCCCTCAACCGGTCGTGGTCGCCACTCCCGGCGGTGCAAGCGCTCCGGTGAACGTGACGGTAGATCAGGAGGAGCCCGGATTGCTCGCGCCGACTTCCTTTAAGATCGGCGGCACGCAGTACGTCGCGG
>Ga0074045_10006221_pt1 | contig 10272 bp, 8 predicted proteins | sample BogForMeECP23OM2_FD_94442 | JGI IMG/M metagenome (GOLD analysis project Ga0074045, IMG submission 94442) | Bog forest soil microbial communities from Calvert Island, British Columbia, Canada - Bog Forest MetaG ECP23OM2 | ecosystem: Environmental > Terrestrial > Soil > Wetlands ... | reverse complement strand
CTGCAACTCCTCAATTCCCAGCTTTTCCACGATTTCCTGTTGAATCGGCTGCTTCGCCTTGGCGCACAGCCGCTTTACGCGCTCCTCGGTGTCATCACCAGAAAGCGTCGTCAAATCCATGCACGTAATCGCCCGCAGCAACCACGCAATCTGCCAATCCTTCTTCACCGTCCGCCGCGTGACCAGCGTCGCCGCGCGTCGCTCTACCGCGCTGGTGTTCACACGGACATTTTCCACCCAATCCAAGTTCAGAGACGTACCTCGATTGCCGGCTAACGGGCGTCCGCTCAACACCGCAATCGTCTCCTGCGGCGACTGTCCTCGTCCTTCTACAATCCGATTCCCGTGCCGGTCGGTGATCTCCAGTCGCGGCTTAATTTCCCCGCTCATCATTACCTCACTAGCCGTCGCTCTTTCCATTCCCCGTAGCGCTTGCATTGATGTAGCATTCCTGCTCATTGCCAATGCCGGCAGCAGAGCAAGAGCATACCATTCCGTCGCATGCTCAGCGAACAGGCTATGCAACCGTTCCCATGCCTAAGGTCTGCGGTGTTGTAACGCACGCAAATATATCCTTTGCGGGCGACACGTCATCCTAATTGGGCGAAACGATGAAACGCGCACTGGTCTCACTTGCAATCGCTATCTCCGTTGGCTCGTTCGGCTCTCCTTCTTCGCCAGGCATACCCGAGATTTCTAGTACATGATGGTCTGCGTCAGATGATGCGGCCAGGTGGTGGTGTGGAAGTGCGTCCAGAATCGCGCGTCAATTTGGGGAATGATCACCTGTAAATCCGGCGGGCGCAGCTTATTAATCTCCTCGGTCAGCAGCGCGGTGGCATAAATGCAATGCGCACGAATTTCGATCTCCCACCGGAAATCGCGCGGAATCAGTTGGTGGGTTCGGATGGCGTTCTCGAGGCGCTGCGAATAGCTGGTGATACCGTGCAACCGCAGCGCGACCGGCACGATGTAATCCGCGAATGCCGTCATTTTTTGCGGATCCTCCAGCTGGAATTTGCCCGAAGGATGCAGCGTCGCGTAGAGCATCCAAACACCCAGTTGCGCCAGTTTGTAGAATTTAATCTCGTGGCCGTCCAGCATACTCACGTCATTGAATCGCGGGAACTCCTTCACCAGACGATCGATCAGGCCGTTGCCGTTGTCGTAGAGTTTCGGCGAGCACGATTTCACAAATACGTGGAAGCGGCCGTCATATTTCTCCGCCAGGACTTTGCCCACCTGGTGTAAAACGTCGAGCTTTTCGTCCAGCATGGGCATCTCGATATTGCCCTCGAACACCTTGTTCAGTTCCGCTCGCGTGATACCGGCCAGGTAATTTCCGTCCAGAAAGGGGACTCCGGTATCCACCGCGCGTTTGATGCACGCGAATTCCGCATCCGAATCCGACCAGTGCTGGCCGGCGTAATCGACCTGGAATTTTTCATGATTTTTGAAATCCGTGAATGCCGTGTCGATGGAGTCGGCCACCATGACAAAATCGATCGCTTCCTCCGCGTTGTTCTGGCCGACTCCGAAAGGCAAAACAAACTGCGGCATGGGCAATTCCTCGTACGCCATCCAGGACGCCACCTCGACAATCCTCTCGTAATGGGTCTGCACGTCACGAGAGGATTCCACCGCATAGCGCACGCTGTCGAGTACCGGGCTTCCAATCGATTTTGGCCAGTGCATAGAAAGTGCCCCGAGAAAAAGGTCTGCCTGAGTGAAATCACGCTATCCGATTTTTATGAGGTCCGCGCCAAGATGATCAGCGCAAGTCCCACAAGGAAGCAGCCAAACATGGCCGCGATCAACCGCGTAGTGCCTGGCGGCGCGGTGCGAAACTCCTTCCAAATGAACACGCCCCAAAAGGCCGCCACCATGGTCGCGCCCTGCCCCAGTCCATAGGAGATGGCGAAGGTCGCCTTGCCCGCAGCAATGATACTGAAAGACATCCCCACGCCCCAAATGATGCCACCCAGAATGCCTGTGAAGTGCGTGCCCAGGCCACCTTTGAAGTAGTCCGCGAAGGAGACGGGCGTACCCACGAACGGTTTCTTCATGATGAAGGTGTTGAGAATGAAGTTGCTCAGAAATATGCCCACAGCAAATACAAAAACGGCCGCATAGGGACCGAGCTTGCCGGGCTCCGGTTGCCCAAAATCCGAATACATGGAAGCAGCAACAAATCGGTAGAAGAAGCCCATAGTGATTCCACAGGCGACCGAGAGAACCAAGCCCTTGGTACTGAGACTTGCTGTCGTTCCCGGAATCTTGCGGTAAGCAATTGCATCCAGAACGATGGCCAGGACCACCAGAAGCACACCGGCAAAAAGCAACGTCGCATTGCCGCCCGGATGCTCCCGGTAATTCACAACTACGCCGAGAACAAGGGCAAGACCGATGCCCACAGGGAACGCGACTGACATCCCCGCGATATCAATCGCCGCCACCAACAGGATATTGGCCAGATTAAAAATCGCTCCTCCCACTAGCGCCGAATGAATACTGGAATGCGACGCCTGTGCAAGATCGTCCAGAAAGGGCCTGCCTGCTGTACCATGGCTGCCCAGGGTGAGTCCCAGAATTATCGTCAGCAGCAACACTCCAATGGTGTAATCCCAATAGAACAGTTCAAAGCGCCATCCTTTTTTCGCCAGCTTCTGGGTGTTCGCCCACGAACCCCAGCAAAACATCGTGATTACACAGAACACAACGGCCCACGGATAACTTTGCAAAACAAACATTTTCGCTCCTTGGAATGCCTGTGTCGCGGCCTGCTGGTGTTTCAGAGCCTATGGCTTTCCACCTCGACGACTCCACTCGGCTTCGAACTCAGCGCGCTTCGGGAACGATTTTTGCGTGCCAGCGCGCGTCGTCGAAAGTCCGGCGTAAAGATTTGCCCGCAGCAGCGCTTCCCTCTCGGGCATGCCTTCCGCCAAAAATACGGCGAAACTCCCGATAAAGGCATCCCCAGCACCGGTGGTGTCCTTTGCTGTCACCGCGAAGGGTGGGATGAGTTCGACTAATCCTTCACTTACAATCAAAGAGCCACGCGCGCCAAGTGTAAGAATCACTTTCCGGAAACCTTTCGATGACAGCGAAGCCGCGCAACTCCTGGCCTCGTCAATCGAATGTACCGGAAGCCCAGCGATCGCCTCCGCTTCGGTTTCGTTAGGCACGAAGTAATCTGCCGCAATGAGTTCGCTGACCTGAACGGGTTGCGCAGGCGCGGGATTCACAATGCATCGAATCTTGTGTTTGCTAGCGAATTGCGCGGTGTAGTAAACAGTCTCGAGGGGAATCTCGAACTGCAAGATGATGACGTCGACTTTCTGCAGCGCATCCGCCGCCGCATCCACGTCCGCAGGTTTCAGCGTGTCGTTTGCTCCCTTCACAACGATGATGCGGTTTTGGCCATTGGGTTCGACAAAAATAGGAGCAACGCCGCTGGACACACCATCCACAATGCGCACATGGGTCGCATCGATCCCCAGGGATTCAAAGTTTTTTACGGTAGCTTGGCCAAACAAATCGTTGCCAACCTTGGCTACCATCATCACTTCGGCCCCACAGAACCGAGCTGCGACCGCCTGGTTGGCTCCTTTGCCGCCGAAACCGAGATCAAAACTTTTTCCGAAAATCGTTTCTCCTGGCCGGGGAAACGTGTCGCTGAACGTTGTCAAATCCGTGTTGGCACTGCCGACCACAGCAATACGGGGTGACCTGGACATGCATTCTCCTGTGTTAAGTGGCAAGCCGTGAAAATATACCAGCGCGTGGGAATCAGCAAGTGTGACGAGATCAGCACGTAGGGCGGGAATGAACGTGAGTCCTGGGCGCGCCGTTGACGCTCGTTTCCGCGAATGTTAGTCTCGCACTTCGTTTCCAACCGCATGCGCGCCGTCGACCTCATCCGAAAAAAACGCGATTCCGGGGAGCACTCCCGCGAAGAAATCAACTACCTCGTTTCCAGCTATACCACTGGCGAAATGCCTGATTACCAGATGGCCGCGTGGCTCATGGCGGTGTGGATTCGCGGCCTGAGTGCGGGGGAAACCGCTGCCCTCACGGAAGCTATGTTGCACTCTGGTGAGGTTGTCGACCACTCCTACCTGCCCATGAAAAAAGTGGACAAGCATTCCACTGGAGGTGTGGGGGACAACACCTCGCTAATTCTTGCGCCCATCGTGGCTGCAGGCGGTCTCGCTGTGCCCATGATCAGCGGTCGAGGGTTGGGACATACCGGAGGCACGCTGGACAAGCTTGAAGCGATTCCGGGTTTCAATACATTCCTAACACTAGCTGATTTTCGACGTGTTCTGCAGGAATGCGGCATGGGCCTGATCGGCCAAACGGCGGAAATCGCACCGGCGGATAAGAAGATCTATGCGCTGCGCGACGCCACTTCTACCGTAGAGAATATTGGACTGATTTGCGCATCGATCATGAGCAAAAAGCTTGCGGAAGGTATCGATGCGCTGGTGCTCGACGTGAAGACCGGGTCCGGCGCTTTCATGGCCAAAACAGAAGACGCCGCCCACCTCGCCGAAGTGATGGTAGATACAGCACGCCGCACCGACAAGAAAGCTGTAGCGCTTCTTACGGACATGAGCCAACCGCTCGGCCGCATGGCCGGCCACTCCAACGAAGTGATCGAAGCCATCGACGTCCTAAAAGGCAAAGGTCCCGACGATCTGCGCGAACTCAGCCTGGAACTCTCCGCCTGGATGTTTTTCTTAGGTGAGCGCACCAAGTCGTTGGAAGAAGGCAGGCGACTCGCTGAAGAAACGATCACTTCAGGAAAAGCGTTGGAACGCTTCCGCCAGTGCATCCGATTGCAGGGAGGAAACGAACGCATCATCGACGATACTTCCCTTTTACCTATAGCGAAGTCGCATTCCGTCATCAAGAGTCCCAGGTCGGCCTACATCACGGCCACGCATTGCCGTGATTTCGGAATTGCCCTGGCCTTGCTCGAAGGCGGACGCGGCAAGAAAGAAGACCGCATTGATCATGGCGTGGGGCTGGAATTCCACAGGCGCATCGGGGATCACGTACAAGTGGGAGAAAAACTAGTCACAATCCAATACAATTCCAGCACAAAGCTTGCAGAGGCTGAGCAACTCATCGCGGCTGCCTTTGAATTTGGTGAAGCTGCGGTGCCGCCGCCTCAGTTAATCAGCCGCATCATCGGCGGTCAGTCGACATAAGGAGTCAGCAACTCAGAACGAACTGCCGGGTCAGGCCAAACAGACTGCCGTCAACGGAGAAGAGGGGTCAGGATGGGCAGATTTACAGGTTTGTTGGGGATGGTTGTGTTGGTAGGGCTCGCCTACCTCTTTTCCACTGCACGAAAATCGATCAAGCTAAAAACTGTTCTTTGGGGTCTGGGACTCCAGCTAGCTTTTGGCATCTTCGTGCTGAATTTCGGAATGGGCCGAAGGATCTTCCAGTTTCTGGGCGACGTCGTCAACAAGCTTCTCAGTTTCGCATTTTTCGGTTCGGAATTTGTGTTCGGGGGCCTGGGCTTACAACGCTCGACATTTGGTTTCATCTTTGCGTTCCAGGTTCTGCCCACAATCATCTTTATCGCCGCGGTATTTGCATTCCTCTACCACATTGGCGTGATGCAAGTATTCATTCGAGCTTTCGCGTGGGTGATGACGCGGGTAATGGGCGCAAGCGGTGCGGAGTCACTGGACATTGCCGCCAGCATCTTCATGGGACAGACCGAAGCGCCACTGACCATCCGGCCATTCCTGAACAGCCTCACGAAGTCAGAGTTGATGTGCGTTATGACCTGCGGGATGGCGCATGTCTCTGGTGGAATCATGGCCGCCTATATCGCCTCCGGCGTAGAGGCCAAACACCTGTTAACCGCGGTGATCATGACCGCTCCCGGCACCTTGATGATGGCGAAGATGCTGGTGCCGGAAACCGAGCAACCCCTGACTGCGGGCAAAGTCCATATGCCCGCCATGGAAAAGGAAGCCAATTTTCTGGGCGCCATCTCCCGTGGAACTTCCGACGGTTTGCAACTGGCGATCAACGTCGGGGCAATGTTGATCTCCTTTATCGCCTTATTGGCCTTGGTCGATTACCTGATCGGCGGAACCCACAATTGGCTGGCGCTCCACCATTTCCGTTTCTTCCCAGAGAGCTTGGAGCAGTTGTTCGGGTGGGTCTTCTCACCGATCGCCTGGCTGATTGGCATTCCTTGGAAGGACGCTTCGACAATCGGGTATCTGCTGGGGACGCGAATGACCATCAATGAAGTGGTGGCGTTCGCCAAGCTGGGACAACTTAAGGGCACTCTGGACCCGCGCTCGTTCACCATTGCTACTTTTGCCCTCTGCGGGTTTGCCAATTTCAGTTCCATTGGCATTCAGATCGGCGGAATAGGAGCGCTCGCGCCGGAACAGCGCGGGCAGCTTGCCAGATTCGGCATTCGCGCCATGCTCGCGGGAACCATGGCCAACTTAATGTCTGCTTGCATTGTAGGAATCCTCTCATGAGTGCGAAGAAGAATACGAAATCCATATCGCGCCCGGGGCCGGAATTTGTGCGCGCGGAAGCAGCCGCAAACTTCATTCAGAGAAAAACGAAGTTGCGGCCGAAGATTGCTCTGGTTTTGGGCTCAGGTCTGGGCGCATTTGCCGATGAATTCGCAGACGCCGTACGCCTTCCCTACGCGAAGATTCCGCATTTCCCCCGCTCCACAGCCATCGGGCATGCGGGACAATTGGTGCTCGGAACTGTGGAAGGCGTTCAGGTCGTTGGAATGCAGGGCCGCGTGCACCTCTACGAAGGCTACTCCGCGAAAGACGTGGCATTCCCCATACGCGTGTTTACGCGACTTGGCGTGAAAGCGGTAATCCTGACGAATGCCGCAGGCGGGATCAAAAAGGATTTTACCCAAGGACGCCTCGTGGTCCTCAGCGATCACATCAACCTGCAGGGTGCAAACCCACTCATTGGTCCTAACGACGAACTGTTTGGACCTCGTTTTCCGGATATGAGCAGCGCCTATGACAAGAAATTTCGCGAATTAACGCTGGCGGCAGGACGGATGCTCGACATCAATTTGGGCGATGGAGTGTATGCGGCGCTCGCCGGTCCAAATTACGAGACTCCCGCGGAGATACGCTACCTCCGCAGCATTGGAGCAGATCTCGTCGGCATGTCGACGGTGCCTGAGGTAATCGCCGCGCGTCATGCTGGAATTCGTGTTCTGGGTATCTCGTGCGTGACCAACGCCGCTGCCGGTGTTTTGGATCAGCCCCTCGATCACAAAGAAGTTCTGGAAACCGCCGAGCGTATCAAAGGCCACTTCATCGGCCTGCTCCGCGCGGTAATTCCGGACATCGCGTCCGCGCTATGAGACTCGCGAGGTATCACCAAGCACTCATCATTCCGAATGGACTCCCCGGAGTGAGGAATTACGGGTTGAACGTCGTCGAGTGGACTCTTTATGGAGGGCCATGTGTCCGAATATGATCCATTGATCGCGGCAGCGAAACGGGCTCGGGAGAATGCTCATGCAAAGTTTTCAAACTTCAAAGTGGGCGCTGGGTTGCGTGCAAGCTCCGGAAAGATTTACGGCGGTTGCAATGTGGAAAATGCAACCTACGGGCTGACTGTGTGTGCGGAACGCGTCGCCATTTTCAAGGCCATCAGCGAGGGTGAACGCAAGTTCGACGCCATTGCGGTTGTGACGGACACCGATGCGCTGACTCCGCCTTGCGGAGCTTGCCGTCAATTGATCTGGGAGTTCTGTGGCGATGTTCCCGTTGTGATGACAAACCTCAAAGGCAAAGTTGAAGTAGTCCGCATGCGCGACTTGTTCCCAAAACCCTTCGACGCCTCAAATTTGTAAGTGCCGCGGGATTTCTGTCACTGCTATTTGCACAAATGAACAGGGGGAAAGTATGAAGGGCAGATTGATTCTCGCCGGGATTGCGGGCTTGGTTCTGTTCTGTGCAGTGCCCGCATCGCAAGCCCAGACCAAAAAAGAAGCGGCCGATTTGCTGGTAACTGGCGGAGTGATTGTCACCATGGACGGAAATCGCCACGTTTTTGAGGATGGAGCCATGGCGGTGCAAGGTGATGCCATTGTCGCGATCGGCCCAGGGCAGGAAGTTGTGGCAAAATACGAAGCCCCGCGAAAAATCGACGCCAAGGGCAAACTCATCATGCCAGGCCTGATCAATGCCCACACGCACATTCCCATGGTGCTCTTGCGCGGACTGGTCGACGACGTGACGCTTGATGATTGGCTGCGCAAATACATTTTCCCTGCCGAAGCGAAAAACGTTACCGAAGATTTCGTGCGCTGGGGCTCGCGGCTCGCTTTGGCGGAAATGATCCGCAGTGGCACCACCACTTTTGCCGACATGTACTATTTCGAAGACGCCGAAGCCGAAGAGACTAAAGCGGCCGGACTTCGTGGATTCCTCGGTGAAACCTGGATCGATTTCCCTGCTCCAGACAATAAAACCGAAGCCGAAATGGCTGCCTACACCGAGAAGTTCCTCAAGAAGTGGCAAGGAGACCCGTTGATTCATGCCTCGGTAGCACCCCATTCGATCTACACCTGCTCGGAAAAAACGCTGAGGGATGCCGCCGCCCTGGCCCGCAAATATCACTCGCCGATCCTGATTCACGTGGCGGAGATGCGTAAGGAATTAGTGGACAGCCTGGCGAACAATGGGACAACTCCGGTGCAATACCTCGAGCGGATCGAATTCCTCGGCCCCGATGTTCTCGCGGCCCACTGCATCTGGGTTGATTACACGGACATGAAAATTCTCGCCGAACGTCAGGTCGGCTGCGTGCACAATCCTTCGAGCAACATGATGTTGGCTAGCGGTGTGGCTCCGGTCGTCGATGAACGAGCGGCTGGCATGCGTGTTGGTTTGGGAACCGATGGCCCAGCCGGAAGCAACAATGACCTGGACATGATGGAAGAAATGGACTTGGCGTCGAAGCTGCAGAAAACGTATCGCGTCGATCCACGCGCGCTCGGAGCCAAAGGCGCACTAGAAATGGCCACCATCGAGGGGGCACGTGCGCTTCACATGGAAAAAGAAATAGGGTCGCTCGAGCCGGGCAAGAAAGCCGACTTTGTGGTTCTGAATCTCGAGGTCCCGAACGCGGTGCCCATGTACGACGTTTACTCTCAAATTGTGTATGCCTTGAAGGCCAGCGAAGTGGAAACCGTAGTTGTGGGCGGAAAAACTTTGCTTAAAGACGGCAAGCTGCTGACCGTGGATGAGGGGCAAGCGATGGCCAAAGGCAAAGAGTACGCGAAGAAAGTGGAAGCCTCGCTGAAGAAATAGCGGAATCAGCGGCTGGTTTACATGCACAGTGTGACGCTCTGCACATTTCTTAGTGATACGCGTCACAATTCCCTCCAAATAATCGTTTCGTATTATTGTCCCCCACTCCCTTCTAAGGCTAATTGGATGTTATAGACGTTCGCTCCTCTCACAACGCTGTGTATTGCAAGAGAGACAAGTCCTCTCTGTAGCTGCGAAATGTGAATCGTCCCGTTGCTGATGAACTCAAGGTGCGGATCGGAGTGAGTGGGTGGTGGGCCAAGGTCTGGGTCAAACGCGGGGTGTTGGTTCGGTCTGGGCTAGCGCTGTCACCGTTATCGGTTTTCTCCTCATCGGCCATCTGATCGCGCCCTCCCAAGCCACGCCACAAAAACATAGGGTCGAACCTTCCTTAAGCCTCCCAGATATCGTGTTCGTTCAAACGCCCCAGATCGCTTCCGGCCCATTGACGCAACGTTTTCCGCAAGGCAGCTCGGTTGCGCGCCTTGTTTCCTCAGCAAAACAAAACAGCGTGGTTAATCTGACCGATGGGTTTTTCGCCGCCGCCGACCCACAAGTGAATTTCGATGGCTCCAGGATTCTTTTCTCAGGCCGAAAAGAGCAGAGCGACCACTGGCAGATTTGGGAGATGAACTTAGACGGCACCAACAAGCGTCAAGTCACACAGTGTGCAGAGGATTGCCTGCGTGGCGCGTACCTGCCCGCCGATGAAATTGTCTTCACGGTAGAAACCACAAAAGGAAAACAACTGTTGTCGTACCTTGCGGTCGCGAAAGCGGATGGTTCCGATTTGCACCGCATCACTTTTGGCAGCGCTGCATTTCGGCTGGAAACGGTTCTAGGAGATGGCCGCATCGTGGCCTCAGCGCCTTGGCCGCTTCGAGCGGATGCCGAATCCGATGGTTCGCGGGTGTTCTACACATTGCGT
>Ga0074045_10006220_pt1 | contig 10273 bp, 6 predicted proteins | sample BogForMeECP23OM2_FD_94442 | JGI IMG/M metagenome (GOLD analysis project Ga0074045, IMG submission 94442) | Bog forest soil microbial communities from Calvert Island, British Columbia, Canada - Bog Forest MetaG ECP23OM2 | ecosystem: Environmental > Terrestrial > Soil > Wetlands ... | reverse complement strand
CTGTCCGCGCGACTTCGGCCAGCTCAGCGCTCAGGCGCGTCGCGCCCTCCTACGCATGCGCCGCCGTCCCCGCCTCGTACAATCCTTCTGGCATCAAGCCGAACTGTCACTATGATATGCAGGGCTCAATAGCGACCGCGGATCTCCGGCAGCCCTTGGCGGATGCGAGCCGAAAAATCGGGAGAGTCGTCGGCGGCTTTTGCTCTTTCAGTGATGTCGCTGCGTGCTCGAAGGACTGCGAAGGGCAGGTCTGTGTTAATTTGACCGCGTTCGTAAAGCAGTTGATCGACGTGGCCATTGGCGAGCAACCTCCAGTCCAGCCGTCCGCCGACGCCCGCGTTGTGCGCGTGTCCCCGAATCGTAGTCGTACAGTTCTGGGTCAATGCGTTATACCATCGCGGATGGTCCGCGAGTTGATTAACTTCATCGAGATAATCAACCAGCAGAGCCCGCGCCTGTGAGGCGGGAACGTGGAGACGATAGAGATATACCTGCTCGCCGCGGTAATTCGTTCGCAATTCAATCAGATCGCGCTCGTCGGCGAGGACGTAACAGAGTTCGTACTGGCGGAAAAAGCCACGAAGCGCCGAGTATGATTCGCCTTTCTCTTTGCGTGTTTCGATCGAGATTGCGAGGTGCTGGCCATCCTCGAACTCCCAACTGACGATCGTATGCGCGATTTGGGTCGGTCCCCAAAACGACAGGACGAGGTCGACGCCGCGAATCCGGTCGAGGTCGTAAGTCCGCGTCTCCCAGCGCTGGTCGTAGTCGGACTCGGATCGATACTTGAAATTTCGTACATTCTCGACCGTCACGGACGACCCGTGAAAAGCTGGGCGCGCAGTGCGAGCGACATCGGGGGACCAATCGCGAGTATTGCTGGGGGGAATCGACGCCCACCAAAGAGCGACGGCGACCACGGGCACCAGCGCAGCTACAAGCCCTCTCAAGAGCGGGCGAACGAATGCCGCCAAAGCGATGCTGACCAACGCCAGTCCCCCGGCCATAATCCCTGCGAACACGCGCGAATGGGGTCCGTCAAACCACAGCGCGAGCACGCCCCATGCGACACCTCCAATGACGAACGCGAATAGCGCCGCCGTCACAATCGAGCGGGACGCGTATCGGACCATCAATGAATTCCGGCGTGCTCGTAGAGGATGCGACGGACCTCTTCGATCGTCTGGGGCGTGGCCTGGGTCGAGTGCCCCGAACGTACGACCAACTCCGATTCGACGCCGTCAATATGTGCGCTTTTGTATTCGACGACGCCGTCGTTGCCGTCCTCGACCGGTCCGTCGCCCTTTACCGGTATAATCGAGTGGACCTTCACCCCAGGAGCGATCGGCGTCGCGGATAGCGCCTTGATAAATTGATTGGAGGCGTCCATGTTGTCCAGCGCGGTCGGGATCGTAAACGGAGTTCCCAGCATGCTCGTCTCGCGAAGCTTTCCGAGCGCAACCACGCTCTTGGCAAGTCCGCCAGGCAGGTTGATAAATTTGTTTGCGAACTTGACGAAGTAATTGCTGGCCATATAACTGCCGCGATGCGGTGTTGCAATGAAGATCACCCGCGTCACGAACGGCTGCGGTTTGAAGAACATCGTGCGAGAGGCCAGGTCGCGCGTCTCGGGGTCCAGTTCCGCCTGGCTAAACGGGACCGACGTGACATTGTTCCAGAAGCGATTGCCGCTATCGACGACCATCATCTTGGTCAGTAGCCCGCCCTGGCTGTGGCCGATCACGACCATCTGGTCGAGCGCACCGTCCTTTCCCTCGGGATCGACGCCTTTGCGTGCTGCCCGCAGTGATTCGCGCAAATTCATCGCTGACAAGGCGATAGGATTGCCGCTGTTATAGATGAAGAACCAGAGCTGATAGTGCGAGGCGATTGCGGGGTCGCCGAGCAGCTCATTCGCCATTTCCGCCCAACGCGCGGGGCTTGACGCGGTCCCATGAACAAAGACCACCGGGATCAGTCCCGGAAGGTACGGATGCAGCATAAACAGGCCGTTGGGGTTGCGAGTGCCCAGAAGGGAAAAGTCTCCCTGGCGAAAGCCCGCAATCTCGAAATCCCAAATCGGCGCACCTTCCAAGCGATAAGCCAACGCCGCGCTGGGATCCGATTCGAGCGGCACCGCGTAGGAACCGACTTGAACCGTCGGCGTCTCGGCCTCGTCATAGAGCTCTACGGTACCGTGCAGGTGGCCGTCGCTCATCGCGCGCCGCGGATTCTCGAAGCGCACTAAGGCGGTGATCGGGACTTTCGAAGTCGGGGGTATCCAGCGGTTCGCGGTGCTGCCCGGCGATGGTTCGACTCGTGCCGAGAGCGCCGCGCCGATGCCGGCTTCGCGGTAGGTGTTGCGGAGCCCGCGCACTTCCAGATCGGCGAGCGATACGAATTTCGTCAGGTGATATCCGCCGTAACTGAATCCTTTCGCATTGACCGACAGATCGAGTGTTCCGAAGGGCAAGCTCAGTTGGCGAGCGCTAAGGTCAACTTCCTTGCCATCGTTAGTCGCGAGTCCTAAAGCGATGCTCCGATTGTAGAGGTCAACAGCGAGCCGCAGGCGCGGATCATATTCGCCTGATGCATCAGCCGGGGTGGACGGGAACAGAAAGGCATACGCGTAAACCGCGGATGCCAGATAATAGGATTGATTACGCGACGCCTCGGCATACGAAAAGGAGAGTTCGGACAGTGCAAATAGCCGATCGCGCTCGTCTGGCCGGCCAAGGCCGGAATTCAATTCGGCAAGGACTCTTTCCGGATCTTGATCGAAACGCTCGCCAAGGGCCTTGCGCTCGAGCAATTGGGTCGAATACGCGCTCGGTTTGCCCGTCGACAGGATGCTCGCGTTGAGCTCGCGATGGGCCGCTTGCTCGTCGACGCGCGTTACTCCCACTGGTGTAGCGCAATCGCTCGCAAAGACGGCGATGATCGCAAGCCCGACCGTCCAGGTACTGATCGATTTTCTTAGCGACACGCAGAGTCTCCTTTTCCCGGTCGCCTCTAGATTACGAGCGAAGCGTAGTGGATCACGCCAGCTGCGGGGGTATCGGATGGCGAGAACTGGGCAGACCGACAGTGCTTTTTTTGCAGCGGCTGCCGGTTGAGCCCGATCAATTGAGTGAAAGCGCGTCTCTAAGTTCCGGAAACGCGACCGTCAGACCGAAGTTGATCGTTGTCTGCGGCGCGATCGGGGCGTATTGCCGATACGCCATCCACTGTCCCGTCACAAAGAGACTCATCGGCAGCAGCCCCGGACGCACCAGGGTTCGCCCGAGGCCGACGCTCAGCGGCAACATCGTCGGGGAATTGTGACGCCAACCCATCGTCCAGTTGGCGTCGGCTGAGCGGAGAAACCATTTACCCCACAGATGAAGCGCGAAGACTGGTTGGAACTCAAAGGTGTCTTGAGATGGACGCTTGGGTGACGTGTACGCGAAGCTAATGGGATTCTGGGCAACGAAACCTATCAGCAGCCCGGGAATGCCTGTGTAGATACCGCCCAAGGCAGGGCCGGCCTGCCACGCACCCTGACCGGCACTTTTGGAAGTCGCGGTCGGGAATACAAATGTCGGTCCCACTCCGATGAGGAGCCCGGTCTTCTCCCTGTTTGGCCACGGCAGGACCGCTATATCGAACATCGGCAGGTCGCCGAACTCGGTCCGTGTTCCACCTCGGGAGCTCGGTACCGTTACCAATGTAAATGTCGGCCTGACCAACTGCGTAAATGGTAGCAAAGTGTTAGCCGGTATGCGCGGGATCAATGGCCGAATGATTAATTGGTTGGTCTCATCATTTCTGACGCACGATTGTGGCGTGCAAGGTCCATAATTAGCCGGCGTGTAGCTATCCCGGACGAGGAGCTGCGGCAGGGTCGTCAGCGGATCGTTGAAGTCCTGCTCAAGCTTTTCTTCGGCGGACAGTGTGGTTTGAGCCTGGGCGAATCCTGTAACTGGGCCGATCGTCCATAAAACCATCATCAACACTGCCAGCGTTCCAGGAGTTTTCATCAACGTCACCTATCTCGCTGGCGGCTTCGAACTCATCGCAGCATGGTCGCGAGACGATTAGGACTCAGATCGCTCTTCAATCGTCCGCTGCGGATTGCCTGGACGAGGGTCTTGTAATCGCGTTCGACCTGATCGGCATAGGCGACGGCGTAGTCACCAATCGCTTCGTCAAATTGATCGCTGCTGCCAAGATACCCCGCGATCATCGCGGAGTCTCCCGCTTTGTCGTGGGCCCGGGCCAACGCCAGTCCGCAGAGCGTGGCATACGCGCGCATTATCTTCGGCGGCTGAGTTTCGACATCAGGTGCGACCTTCATGTCGCGGAGTTGGCGGACGTAAAAATCGCGGCCGGCCGGTCCTCTGGACCAGCCCAGGAAGATGTCGCTCGCGGACTGCATCAGGCGCTGCCCGACCACAACGCGTTGACCATTGTGTGCCACTTTCTTAGTTCCGGTGTAAGGCTCGAGCACTGAGGGGCGTGCCTCCTTGACCTGGAGGAACAGAGCATCGTCCGGTGCTGCAAGGAAAAGCGCGACGAGGCAGCGCGTGCCGACGCTCCCTACGCCGACAACCTTCAGCGCTCCGTCGACGAACTTGAAGCGATCGAATAGGATACGACGCTCCTCCGCGAGACTGTCGCGATACCGCTTCAAGAAGGGCGCGACATCGCGTTCGTTAAATAGGCCGGCGTGGTAGAGCAGGGGCGGCTGGTCGACGATGCGCGGCAGCCCTCTGGACGGGGTAGTGAGCTTATGAAAAACGTGTTCGTGGGTCGACTTCTGCGCTTCAGCGATCTTCTTCTTGACTCGCTCGCCCACGTCGGCACTGCCGCCGACGAGGTCCTGCAGGTCAGCCACGGTAATCCTTGAGTACCAAGCTTCCAGGACGCCGGTACTCTCACGCTTTCTCATCGACTCGCGATATGCGGCCGCAGTCTGGACCGCCATTTCTCTCGCCTGATCGTCCTTGAAGCCACGCCATCGCGCTGCTATCACGAAGCTTGCGGCGAGGCGTTTCAGATCCCATTCGAAGGGTGCAGGCAGGGTTTCGTCGAAATCGTTGATATCGAAGACAATGTTTCGCTCGGGCGTGGCGAAGCCGCCGAAATTCATCAGATGACAGTCACCGCACGCCTGAACGATTATGCCGCTTGAGGGCGTGCCGGCTAGATCGTAAGCCTGCACTGCCGCCGTCCCGCGAAAGTACGCGAAAGCGGACTGAAGCATCCGCCCATGCCGAATCGGGACGAGGTTCTGCAACCGGTCTTTGTTCGAAGCTTCGATCAACGCGACGACATCGCGTTTGTCGCCCTGCCCAAGCACGACCTCGCGATGCGAGGTACGGGGGCATTTTTCCCGCAGTGCTTTGCCTGCTTCGTGGCGCTGCTCCTTGGTGAAGATACCAAGCGTGGCCTTTGTTTTCGTCCGTTTTGCCTCCGGCTGGCTTTTTCTTCGGCTCGCCGGACCATTCATTCCAGAGCCGCTTGGCTTAGGAACGGGCGTCAGCGTGCGGCCCTTTTGAACGGCTGTTCGCTTCTCTTCCTTCTCGCGCAGGACGGTCGCTGTCGCCGCTAGAGCTTGAACTTCTGAATTTTGGGAAGTCTCTGTTGAATTCGTCATGCAACTGCTCCTGACGCCGTTTTTACTCAATTCCTAATAAACCGCCAATCCTCGAGAATGTCCTTCCCCTTCCAACCAGACTCCGCGGTTGCCCTGGATTGCTTTAGGCGCTGCTCCCTTTGGCTACGGTCGCGTCGGCTCTTTTCGCTCCACGCAAGCTTGACTAACCGCCGGACTTCGTGCCAAGTGCGCTCTCAAGAGACGCCCGGTCCTTGAATCCGCCCCGCGCGCCCCCTTCCAGGAGCCGCTTGGGATCCAGAATGCCGTAAAACTGGATGATTGCGGCCACCAGACCCGTCCAGCCGGTTTGATGGCTGGCGCCCAACCCCGCCCCGTTGTCGCCGTGGAAGTATTCATAGAAGAGGACGTGGTCGCGCCAATTCGGATCGGACTGGAACTTTTCCGTGCCTCCATACACCGGGCGCAGGCCGCGCTCGTCGCGCAGGAAGATCCGGCTCAGCCGATCCGCGATCTCCTTGGACACCTCGAAGAGGTTCATCAGCTTGCCGGACCCAGTGGGGCATTCAATTTTGAAGTTGTCGCCGTAGTACAGGTAGAAGCTCAGGAGCGCCCGAAGGATGAGCATGTTCACCGGCATCCAGATCGGTCCCCGCCAGTTGGAGTTGCCGCCGAACATCCCAGTGTTTGACTCCGCCGGCAGGTAGTCCACCCGGTACTCCTGACCTTCCACATTGAAGACGTATGGATGTTGCTCGTGGGATTTGGAAAGCGAGCGGATGCCGTAGGGGCTCAGGAACTCGTTCTCGTCGAGCATCTTCGTGAGGATCCGGCGGAGCCGCTCCGGGTTGACCAGGGCCAGGATCCCCCGGTCCGCCACGCCCAAGTGTCCCGGGCCCGTGGGGTGGATGCACTTCATCAGTTCGGGCATCCGCCGCAGACGTTGGAAAAGCTGAGCCATCGCCCGCGGGACACGCTCCCGCTGCCAGGCTTCGATTATCGTCGTGGCGCACAGCGGCAGCAGCCCCACCATCGAGCGCACCTTGAGCCGCGTGGCGCTGCCGTCGGGGAGTTGCAGCAGGTCGTAGTAGAAGCCGTCCTCTTCGTCCCACAGGCCGTCCTGACCGGGACGGTTGATGGCGTTGGCGATATAGACGAAGTGCTCTGCGAACTTCACGAACATGTCTTCGTAGGCGGGGTCGTGGACGGCAAGCTCCGCCGCGAGCTCCAGCATGTTCTGACTGAATAGGGCCATCCAGGCCGTGCCGTCCGCTTGCTCAAGGTGGCCGCCGGTGGGGAGCGGCGCGCTGCGGTCGAAGATGCCGATATTGTCCAACCCCAGAAAACCGCCCTCGAAGACGTTCTTGCCGAACCGGTCCTTGCGGTTCACCCACCAGGTAAAGTTCAGCGACAGTTTGTTGAACATCGTCTTGAGGAACTCCACGTCCGTCGCGCCACGCAGGGCCTGCTCAGTGCGATTGAGGAACAGGGTCGCCCAGGCGTGGACCGGGGGGTTCACGTCGCTGAAGTTCCACTCATAGGCCGGTATCGCCCCGCTGGGGTGCTGGTAGACTCCGTGGACCATCAGTTCCATCTGCTGCTTGGCGAAGTCCGGGTCTACGATCGAGAGTGGGAGCGTGTGGAAGGCGAGGTCCCAGGCGGCGTACCAGGGGTACTCCCACTTGTCAGGCATCGAGATGATGTCCTCGTTGAACATGTGGAACCACTCCGAGTTCCGGGAATTTCGATATCCGGTATGCAGAGGGTTGGAGTTGTGCTCGCTCAGCCAGTTGTCACCGTCGAAGAAGAAGAACTGCTTGCTCCACAGCATGCCGGCGATGGCCTGGCGCATCACGTTGGCCGCATCCGGGGAGATCGATGGCGGGGTCACCGAGCGGTAGAATTCGTCCGCCTCCTTTAACCGTAGCGCAAGGGTCTCGTCAAACTCCTTGCCGAAGTAAGCTGTGTTGGTTTTGGCTTTCCCATTACCACCGGCACCGGCCTGGCGGGTCAGGCGCAGCCGCACGGTTGCCGACGGCCGGGAGCAATCGTCACACGATAGTGCGCCGCAGCCTTGGTGCCCTCCTTTGCGGGGTTGACCGCACCGTGAGTGCCCTGGACCACGCAGTCGTTGATGCCGTCCTTGACGTACCGGCTCTCGTTCTTTTGCCCGGGGAAAAGCCGTTCATGGTTAGTTGTGTTATCGGTGAAGAGCAGCGGCACCTCGCCTTCGCAGGAGAGGACGAACTCACCCAGTGGCGAATGGGTTGCCGCAACCGCGCTCGTGCCCGGCGCCGCCTCGATCTGCCTGAGGTTGGGTTTCTCGGCCGCCCTGTTGGATTCCGCAATCCATGACGCCCAGTCGTTCCGGAACCACAGCGTCGGCAGGAGGTGCAGTTCCGCCGGGTCCGGTCCCCGGTTGGCTGCCGTGATCTTTACGAGAATGTCTTCCGGACCGGCTTTGGCATACTCCACGAAGACGTCGAAGTAGCGGTCTTCGTTAAAGACTCCGGTGTCGAGCAATTCGTACTCCATTTCGTTCCGCGAACGGCGGCGGTTCGTCTCCACCAGGTCGGCGTACGGATAGGCCGCCTGGGGATACTTGTAGAGGTATTTCATGTACGAGTGGGTCGGCGTGCTGTCGAGGTAGAAGTAGTCCTCCTTTACGTCCTCGCCGTGGTTCCCTTCGCTGTTGGTGAGGCCGAAGAGCCGTTCCTTGAGAATCGGGTCTTTGCCGTTCCAGAGGGCTAGCGCGAAGCATAGGTGCTGTTTGTCATCGGAAAAGCCGGCGATGCCGTCCTCGCCCCACCGATAGGCGCGCGAGCGGGCCTGATCGTGGGTGAAGAAATTCCAGGCGTCGCCGTTCTCGCTGTAATCCTCGCGCACGGTTCCCCACTGTCGCTCACTGAGGTAGGGTCCCCATTTCTTCCACGGCGCCTGGGACTCGCGGCATTCCCGCAGGCGCGCGCTCTCGGCGTTTGCCCCGGCTGCGGCCGGCTTTGAATCTGCGGGCGCTTGTTTTACGGTTGTGTTGGTCGGGGTTACTGCCATTTTCGATTCCTCATGGGAAATGTTTGCGCGCCAACCGCTAGCTGCATTTCATAACGCCTTCAATCGCTTCACGAAACGATAACTTTCCTTTTGTTGCCCGGAGATCGACTCCGATGGCTGCGGGCCTGCCCTACGGCCGCCAAAAGAGCCGTCTCAGGACCTTCCTGGCATCTATTTGACTTTCCGAATGCAAGCGCGGCACTGTTCGCCACGGGGCAATGCGTTACCGGAGGATTTCGCCCGTGGTGCGGATCGGTCTACGAAAGTCGCGTACAGAACCGGCGAGATGTTGCGCCACCGGATGCAGCCGCCGTCCTGCTCAGCGATCGGTCGAGATGTCGTAGCCGTGTTCCCTCGACGACGTTCGCGATTGCCCGATTGGGCCATACCATTGTTGTATTCGGTTACAGCAGTCTTTGCGGCTATTGCTCTACCTAGAATTGAGCACCGACTAGAATTGAGCACCGATTTCTCCCCGGATTCACTGCGGAGATGAGCGCTCCAGCCGCGATGGCCATCTATACGTCGGTCGGGTCAGGCATGCTCGCGCTAACCGGAATCGTCTTCGCGCTCGCGTTCGTGATGGTGCAGTTTAGCGCGACGGCTTACTCGCCGCGCCTTGTCCTGTGGATTTCGCGGGATCCGGTGATCTGGCACTCAATCGGAGTTTTCAATGCCACCTTTCTCTATGCGATCGGGGCGATTGCGTGGGTTGATAGGAACGGGTCAGGAAAGGTTCCTTTTCTCAGTGTTTGGCTGATATTCGGTCTCCTGTTGGCTAGCGTGGCCTTGTTCGTGGCTCTTATACAGCGAATAAGCTTATTGCAGATACATCGCATGTTAAGCTTCACCGGTGACTTGGGAAGACAGATCATCGAGAAAACGTATCCGCGACTGGATACGCCCGCTGTCCTCCCTCGGCCTGAGGAATTTCGAGGGCTTCCTGTCACCCAGACTCTGCTCCACACCGGGGCGCCACAAGCGCTGCAAGCGTTCGATCAGCCGGCACTGATGACGCTTGGCGCGCAATCAGGCGGGGTCGTTGAGATAGTCTCTGCCATTGGCGACACCTTGATCGAGGGGACTCTCGTTCTGCGGGTCTTGGGTGGGCGACAACTTCTAGATAATGATGCCTGGAAGAAAACGTTGGAAGCGGGTGACGAACGGACTTTCGAGCAGGACCCAAAATACGCGATCCGCCTCCTGGTGGATATTGCGATCAGGGCGCTGTCTCCCGCGATAAACGATCCCACTACCGCGGTTCAGGCGCTGGACCAAATTCAAGACTTGCTCTTGCGGCTCGGTAGCCGGCGTTTGGAAATCGGCGCGGTTCGTGACAGCAATGGAGCCCTCCGGCTGGTCGTCCCATATCCGACGTGGGAAGATTTTCTCAGATTGGCGTTCGACGAGATTCGTTTCTGCGGCGCGACCAGCGTCCAGGTTATGCGCCGTATGAAGGCTTTGGTCAGCGACTTGATTGATGCGCTGCCTGAGGAGCGCCACGAAGCGTTGCGAAGCCATCAAAAGCGGTTGGATTCCACCATCGCGCGGTCCTTCGCCGATCCAGAAGAGCAACTTGAGGCCGCGGTGGAAGACCGCCAAGGGCTGGGCGTTCCGCGCAGGCTG
>Ga0074045_10006217_pt1 | contig 10278 bp, 8 predicted proteins | sample BogForMeECP23OM2_FD_94442 | JGI IMG/M metagenome (GOLD analysis project Ga0074045, IMG submission 94442) | Bog forest soil microbial communities from Calvert Island, British Columbia, Canada - Bog Forest MetaG ECP23OM2 | ecosystem: Environmental > Terrestrial > Soil > Wetlands ... | reverse complement strand
GCCAGCGATCCCATGAACCTGGGCATGATGGGCATGCACGGCGAAGCCTGGGTCAACACCGCCATTCAGGAAGCCGACCTCCTGATCGCCGTGGGCATGCGCTTCGACGATCGCGTTACCGGCGACCTGCGCACCTATGCGCGCAACGCCCGCAAGATCCACATCGAAGTGGATCGCGCGGAAATCAACAAGAACGTCAAAGTGGACGCCGCTTTGGTGGGCGATGCCGGCGAAACTCTGAGCAGACTTCTGCCGCACGTCCACGAGCGCGACCACTCTTCCTGGCTGGCGCATATCAAGGAGCTCAAAGGCGATTCCGCCGTGCGCGATATTCAGAGCCTGCCGGACAGCGGCCATCTCTACGCCGCGCACGTGATCAACGATCTCTGGAAGGTCACCAAGGGCGAGGCCATCGTGGTCACCGACGTGGGCCAGCACCAGATGTGGGAGGCCCAGTATTACCACCACGATCGCCCCCGCTCGCTGATCACTTCCGGTGGGCTTGGCACCATGGGATTTGCCCTGCCGGCCGCGATCGGCGCAAAATTCGCGCGGCCCGACGCCGAGGTTTGGGCGGTTGTCGGCGATGGCGGCTTCCAGATGACCTCCTGCGAACTGGCCACGATTGTCCAGGAAAAGATCAACATCAAGATCGCCATCATCAACAACGGCTATCTCGGGATGGTCCGCCAGTGGCAGGAGTTCTTCTACGACAAGCGGTATGTGGCCACGCCGCTGGTCGCCCCGGACTTTGTTTCGCTGGCGAATGCCTTCGGCATCCGCGGGGAACGCATCACCTCGCGCGCGGAAGTCGTTTCAACCATTGAGTCGGCGCGCCACACCGAGCAACCCGTCCTGCTCGACTTCCGCGTCGAGCAGGAAGATTCCGTGTACCCAATGGTGCCGGCGGGCGCGGCGCTTCACGATATGATTCGCAGGCCCGGCAGTCCACTGGTGGAAACCTCTACGGAACCTTAGGATGCTGTGTTTTGCAACGTTCGGCCCCGCGGGACGCCCTCTCGGTGAGGTGAAAGCATGAGACGCGATATTGCAGCGCCGTGGCCTCATCGCGGGCAATTGCAAGATTGAGAAGATCGAGGATTGTATGCAAACCATCGTCGCTTACGTCGAAAACAAACCCGGAGTCCTGAACCGGGTGGCTTCCCTCACCCGGCGCCTGGCCATCAACATAGACTCGCTCACCGTCGGCCCCACCGAAAACGAAGCTATCGCTCGCATGACTCTTTGCGCGCACACGGATGAGCGCGGCGCCACACGCTTGGAAGCCAGCCTGGAAAAACTCGTGGATGTGCTACTGGCAGAAAACATAACTGAACGTTCCATGCTGGAGCGAGACCTGGCGCTGATCAAGGTTTCCGCGGACCAGCAGAACCGTCCGCACCTCATGGAACTCATCAAGGTGTTCCGTGCGCGGGTGGTGGACGTCGCCCCCGAATCATTGATCGTGGAAGTTTCGGGGACGGTGGACAAGCTCGACGGCCTGCTGGAAGTTTTGCGTCCCTTCGGCGTGCTGGAGATGGCCCGCACCGGGCGCATTGCCATGACTCGCGGGAGCGATCTGCTGCGCCCCCCAGCCGCGGCTGACGCTGCCTCCGTCCAACCGGCTCCATCCGCAAAGTGATTCGCCACTGTGTAAATAACGCTGGATCAGCAGGCAGGATCTGAACAAATCCAAGAGTTTTCGGCCGCACCGCGGCCACGAAAGGAACATCGAAGGCAATGGCAAATCTCTATTACGACAAGGATGCGGACCTCTCACTGATTCAGAAGAAGAAGGTCGCGATTATCGGCTACGGCTCGCAAGGCCACGCGCACGCATTGAATCTGCGCGATTCCGGCGTTTCCGTGGTCGTGGGGCTCCCCCCGGGCAGCGCTTCGCGCGCCAAGGCGCAAAACGATGGGCTCAACGTGAAAACTCCCGCGGAAGCGGCCGCGTGGGCCGATGTCATCATGATTCTTGCGCCCGATACCCGCCAGCCGGAGCTCTACAAGGAAGCCATCGAACCGAATCTCACGCCGGGCAAGACGTTGATGTTTGCGCACGGCTTCAATATCCGCTTCGGCGCGATCCAGCCGCCGAAAACCGTGGATGTTTCCATGATTGCGCCCAAAGCTCCGGGGCACCGCGTGCGCGAAGTTTTCGTTGAAGGCGCAGGCACGCCCGCCCTCCTCGCTGTGGCGCAGGATGCCACCGGGCAGGCCAAAGCGCTGGCGCTCTCCTACGCAAAGGGACTCGGCACAACGCGCGCCGGAGTCCTCGAAACTACTTTTACCGAAGAAACCGAGACGGATCTCTTCGGCGAGCAGGCCGTTCTCTGCGGCGGTGTTAGCGAACTGATCAAGGCGGGCTTTGAAACCCTGGTGGAAGCCGGCTATCAACCCGAAGTGGCGTATTTCGAGTGCCTCCACGAAATGAAGCTCATCGTGGATCTGATCTATCGCGGCGGCCTCAGCTACATGCGCTATTCCGTCAGTGACACGGCCGAACAAGGCGACTATCACGCAGGTCCGCGCATCGTCACAAGGCAAACGCGTGAAGCCATGAAGAAGTTGCTGGCGGAAATTCGAGACGGCAGCTTCGCCAAGGCCTGGATCGAAGAAAACGAAAAGGGCTGCCCCAACTTCCTGGCCAGACGCAAGGCCGAACAGCAGAGCAGCCTCGAACAGCTGGGACCCAAACTCCGCTCCATGATGCCATTCCTCAATCCCGTACTGGCGCCAGGCATGGCCGCAGCCTCCGCCTCCGCCAAGAAATAATCATTTCATCCCGGATTCTCCCGCGGGGTCCGGCGTCGCTGGACCCCGATTTGGTGGGCCGCGCAAACTGCGGTACTTCGCTTTACATAAACGTTATAGCCAAATATCAAAGCTTTGGTCAGGGAACCTTTTTGGGTTAATATGCTGCTTCCGTTGGAAGTTTGCTCATGCCCAAGCTGAATAGTCCCTCAGGCAGCAACGTCCCTCTCAACGAGCGGATCGAGCTACTCAGCACCAAGCGCCAGGAAATCATCCGGCCCATCCTCGAGCATCCGCGCGATTTCGTCTTGCTCAGCGTGCGCGACCTCGCCAAGCGATTGCACTCCGATCCCGCGACCATTGTGCGCATCGTGCATGGCCTCGGTTTCGACAACTACAAACAGTTTCGCAGCCACCTGCACGAGCTGTCCCTGGCCTTCGCGACGTCCCTCGACACCATGCAGCAGATCGCCCGGGCCGGCGGCGGCAGCACATCGGTCCACGACTCGCTCTTCCACGACCTCAAGAATCTGCAGGGCCTGAAAAACGCCATAGATCCACATCGCTTCGGGTCGCTGGCCAAGCGCATGTACGCCGCGCGCCGCGTGGTTATATTGGCCGGCGATCTGGCGACCGTCGTGGCGGAATATCTTGGATACCAGCTCAATTCCCTCTGCCTGCCCATCTTTGTTGCCACCTCCTACGGGGAGATTACGCACACGGTGCGTTCGGTGAACCACAGAGATCTGGTGATCGCCATCAGCTTCCGTCGGGGGCTGAAGCAAACCGTGGAAGGAGCTGAACAGGCGCGTTCTCGCGAAGCGTACTGCGTGGGCATCGCCGATACGTATCTTTCTCCGCTCGCGCGCATCTGTAACGAAGTCTTTCTTGCCTCCACCGACAGCCTTTCCTTTGGCCCTTCCTACACTGCGCCCATTGCCCTTGCCAACGCGATCCTTACAGCAGTCGGAGAATTCCGCCGCGACCGGACCATGGAAATTGTCCACGCGCTCGACGAAGAACAGCGCAAGGGCTCACGTTGGTACACCCCGTAGTCTGGAGTGCGGCAGCTTGCTGCCGCTTTTGCGGTTGCAGCGTTGCGTAACGCCCGCTGTTCATACTCGCCCTCTGGCGTTTTCCGGTATCATTCCGCCATGAACAAATCACGCCAGCGCCTGTCCCGACTTCTTCTCCTCTGCATCTGCATCCTCTTTGCCGTTACACCACTTCTCTCGCAGAACGCCACTGCGCCCACATCCTCTGTCGCTCCGGGCCCCAAACCACCCGACGCCCCCGCCGGGTGGAAGCGCTTCGTCGGCGTCTACGAATACAGCAACAACGGGAACTACAAACAAACTGTGGTCATCCTCGAGCGCGACCAGCGGGCATACATGCACTACTCTTCAAGGCCAGACGAGGAAATCCATTTCGACTCAGCCAAGAGGTTTATGTTCGTGCCCGACCCGGTGAAAGGAAGCTGGACCTACGAGATCATCGAAGAACCGGGAATGCCGGCGTCTTTCGTTTATTTGATGGAGTCGTACATTCGCACGGACGCAGGCGCTGATCCCGCGCACTTTTTTCATGTGTCGCCGACGAAGCCGGTGGAAGAACTGCGCGTCGCCGCACTCCTTGCAAAGCCGCCCGAAGAAGCGGGGCCGTTCCGCAAGCCCGATCTGGTCGAACTGATTATCCTCGATCCGGCCATTCACTTGGATATTCGCTATGCGCAAGCCAACAACTTCCTCAGCAAGCCGCTCTACACCCAGGCGCGCGCCTTCATGCAGCGCCCGGCAGCCGAAGCGCTGCTTCGCGTGCTGCACAAGCTGCAACCGCTAGGCTACGGCCTCTTGATACACGATGCTTACCGCCCTTGGTACGTCACCAAGCTTTTCTGGGACGCCACACCGCCCGAAGACCACAGTTTTGTCGCCGATCCTCAGAAGGGCTCGAAGCACAACCGCGGGTGTGCTGTGGACCTCACGCTTTACGATCTGGCGACGGGAAAGGTGATCGAGATGCCCGGGCTGTACGATGAAATGTCCCCGCGCTCCTTCCCCACGTTCCCCGGCGGCACTTCCCTGCAGCGCTGGCATCGCGATCTGTTGCGCCGCGCCATGGAATCGGAAGGCTTCACAGTGGATAGAAACGAGTGGTGGCACTTCGACTACAAAGATTGGAAGCTCTATCCGATTCTGAATGTGCCCTTTGAAAAGCTGGACAAGTTGCCGAACTGATCCGCCGGTCTTACGAATCAAAACCCCATGTGGGTCGTCACAGGGCATGTTTATGCTTTATGATTTCCCGCATGCCAAACAAGGACAGCTCCAAAGAGGATTCCGCGTACCTGCGGCTGGGCACCTCGTCTTTCACCGCCGAAGGCTGGGAGAAGATTTTCTATCCGAAAGGCATGCAGGCGCGCGATTATCTTTCCTACTATGCCACGCAGTTTGACACGCTGGAGATTGACGCGACGTTCTACCGCATCCCGGCCGAATCCACGGTGAAGGGCTGGTATGCCAAGACGCCTGTGAATTTCTTGTTTGCGCTGAAAGCCCCGCAGGAAATCACCCACGAGCGCGTCCTGGTTGATGCCGGGCCAATTCTGAAGGAATTCCTGCGCGTAACCGATCATCTGAGCGAAAAGCGCGGGCCAATCCTGTTCCAGTTTCAATACTTCAATAAAAAGGCGTTTGCCACGCCGGCGGAATTTCTGGCGAGGCTGAAGCCATTTGTGGAGAAGCTGCCCTCGGAGCCTCGTTTTGCATTGGAAATCCGCAACAAAACCTGGCTGGGTCCCGCGCTGTACGATCTTTTGCGGAAACACAGCATCGCGCTGGCGCTGATTGACCATCCGTGGATGCCGCGCCCGCGCGAGTGGTTTGCCAAGGGCGACGCCATCACCACCGATTTCACGTATGTTCGCTGGCTGGGAGATCGCAAGGCCATCGAGGAGCTGACGAGAACCTGGGACGCCACGATCGTGGACCGCACGCGCGATTTGCAGGATTGGGTGGAAGCCTGCCGCAACTTCATGAAGCGCAAAATCCGCGTGTTCGCGTTTGCCAACAATCATTATGCGGGACATGCGCCGGCCACGCTGCGGCTCTTTGGGGAGCTGATGGAAAAGTAGGGCGGGGGGGTAGCGTGCGCTCGGACCACTTTCCCTGATATCTGCAGTTGAAGAGGGATTCCTCCACTCCGGGATGGCATACAGCGCCGTCCCTCCGGTCGGAATGACAAGTTTTGGGTGGTCGTGCAACTGCATGAAACTGGGAAGAGAAAAATTGCGAGAGGAAAATCAACCCAAGTTGGTCTTGCCGAGCTCCGCCACGCGCCGTTCGTAGATCATCTCGCAGAGGCCCTTCTTGTTGTAAAAGCGGAACACGATCCGGTGGCCGGCTTCGATCTTCGCGCGCGACTTCAGCACCGTGCCGTTCAAAACCACCCAACTGCCGTTCACCAGGTACTCGCCCTCGCGCCCCTGCAACTCAAAACGCCCGTCTGTCTTCAGGGAAAGCGGCGCCGCCATGCAGGGCACGGCCTTGCCCGCCACCACCGCCTGCGTGCATTCATACTCTCCCGCAACCTCGGCGCTCTGTGCCCGAATGACGCTGCCCGCCAGGAGCGTAGCGACGCCCAGGCCACCCGCCAGCGCCAGCATTTTCCCGATTCGGGACTGCATATTTGCCTCCCAGCAACGAGTACAAGTCGAGCAGGCTTTTCGGAACACCTCCTAGGTTGCAACTCTCTTACCACCGGGGCGGTTTACCATGTCACAGACAACACGCCAGTTAGCGGCAGTGCAGGCGTCCGCATCGGAGCACTTGGGAACACCTGTTCACATTCCGCACGTTGGAGGGAACTCTTTTGCGGTACTCCCCTGCGGGTACCTGCCCGAAGAAGTACCGGCCTCTTTTTCAAATTAAATTACTCAATAGGTAACTCAGGAATGGCGGCGCCGTCTTTGCGCGGGTCAGAGGCGCCGTAGTTGATGCCCTTGGCAAAATCGCGCAGGACTGCCTGGCCGCCGCCCACGTCCGTGGAGAAAGTGCCGAGGAGGGTGATCTTGTGTCCTTTGGCGGCAAGATCGTCGCGGGTTTTTTGTGAGAAGCGGTTCTCCAGTTCGACGTCGCAGCCTTCAAAGGTACGTTTGGTGAATCGCGGGGCCTCCAGCGCCGCTTGAATGTTCATCTTGAAATCCACCAAGTTCGCGATCAACTGCGCGTGCGCCTGCGACTGGTTCCAGCCACCCATGATGCCGAACGCCATGCGGAGATCCCCCTTCTGCGCAAACCCCGGGATGATGGTGTGGCGTGGACGCTTGCGCCCGGCCAGCGCGTTGGGCGAACTGGCGTCCAGCGTAAAGAGTGCGCCGCGATTGTGCAGCGCAAAGCCCGTTTCCGGCGCGACAATCCCGGAGCCGAACTCGCTGTAGTTACTTTGTATCAGCGAAACCATGTTGCCTTCGCGGTCCACCACTGTCAGGTACGTCGTGTCGTTGCCTACCGGCAAATTCCCAGCGGGCACGGCGCAATTCGCATGATCCGGGTCAATCAGCTTCGCGCTCTGCGCGGCCCACTCCTTTGAGAGCAGCGCCTTCACCGGCAAACTTTGGCCGCGCGGATCGCCAATGTATCGGGCCATGTCCGCATAGGCGATTTTCTTGGCCTCGATCATGGTGTGAAGCGCTTTTGGGGAACCGAACCCGTAGTCCTTCAGGCCGAGGGGAAAGGTCTCCATGATGTTGAGCATTTCCAGCGCGGCAATTCCCGTCCCGTTTGGAGGCATTTCATAGACGGTCCAATCGCGATAGGTGGTGGAGATGGGCTCGACCCACTCGCTGGAATATTCGGCTAGGTCGGCGGCGGTCATGGTGCCGCCGTGACGTTTCATCGTTTCCAGGACACGGCGCGCAATTTCGCCTTTGTAGAAGGCGTCGCGGCCGTGCTCGGCAATTTGCTGCAGAGACCAGGCGAGTTCAGGGTTGCGGAAAACTTCGCCGGTCTTCGGCGCGCGATCTTGCGGCAAGTATAGCTTGGCGGCAGTTTCATCGCCGCGCAGGTAGTCAACGGCACTGGCCCAGTACATCGCCACCCACTCCGTGACCGGGTAGCCATTCTGCGCCGTGTTGATCGCGGCGGCCAAATCTTCGCTCAGCTTCTTGCGCCCGAATTTGTCGGCGAGTTTCTGCCAGCCGTCCACGGCGCCGGGGACGGTGATCGTGTGTACGCCGGATTCCGGCATTTCGCGCAAGCCCAGTTTGTGAAGCGCTTCGATGGTGAGGCCTTTCGGCGCCCAACCGCTGGCGTTCAGGCCATAGAGCTTGTTAGCTTTCGCGTCGTAAACGATGGCGAACAAATCCCCGCCAATGCCGTTCATCATCGGGGAGACGACGCCCATCATGGCGTTCGTGGCGATCGCGGCATCCACGGCGTTTCCGCCGCGCTCCAGGATGCGCGCGCCCGCTTGAGCGGCCAGCGGAGATTCCGCGGCCACAATGCCATTGCGCGAAACGACCATGGAGCGGGCTTGCGAGCGGTCCTGTGCAGTGGATGTGCCTGGGATCATGCTGCAGGCAAGATACAGCAAAGCGCCGGGCGTTGCGAAGTAGCGTTTCAAGCGGCCATCCCTCATTTCGGAAAATGCAAAAGTTACAAACTCGCTGAATTTCGACAGTGTCAGAGTCAGAGTCAGAGAATGTATCGCGGGATAGGCAGCCCCGCAAGGGGGGTAGAAGCAAGATTGGTGGGTCAGTTGGCGGTAGCGGCGTTTAACAGGGCATGTCATTGCGTCCTACAGCCGATGAAGAATTGGACTATCCGGCCCGCTAAATATGACCTGGCAGGCCTGGATCGCCGCCTTCCGCCCGGCGTCGCCGGAATGCAAAGGCGTAGAAAGCCAAGTCGATCCCTATGACCACCGCGAGAATGATTAGAAACACTTTGCCCAGAAATAATTCAGATGGCGTCGCCTCGCCCGCAGCTTTCGCTTGTTCCCACAAGCCCGCGATGAACCACACCACATAGGGACCTAGATTGATAATCAGACTGAAGACGGTCCGGCGCACCTCGGCGAGAATTCCGCCAAGCAGAGCAAGCACTAAAAGCGGCCCCCACGGGTCAGCAAAGAACTCATGGACGTATGAGAAAGGCGGAGGAGTCGTTCGCATGACCTGATGGAGCAGTTGCTCCTCATGATGTGTCCGGATTGGTCCGCTCAGGAACAAGAGGATCACTACGCCGTTCGTGAGTAAAACCCAGCCAAGTCGCCAGTAATTCTTGTTTAGTCTCCCCATTGCCCAAGGATACAGCATAGTGGCCTTCTGAAATTCCGCGCACCGTTAGCAAGACGCGATGTAATCACTGGTCCAACTCCCGGTAAGTCTTGGGTAGTCGGAAACTGAGCAGCGACGGAGGCAAGAGCCCAGCTTCCCCCTGCAGATCAGGACACGCAGAATTCGCAGCACTGCCCGTTGGTCCGGCAGGCAGAATCCGATAGAATGCTGCCGTGCCCGATACTCCTCCCCGAAAACCGAAAGCTGCGCCGGCCGACCCGGTAGTGGCGCCCATGGATGCTCTGCTCGCGGGCCGCAACTCCGATCCCTTTGGCGTGCTCGGGCCACAGCCGATTGAGACGCCCGCGGGGCGCCGTTGGCTTGTGCGCATCTTGCAGCCGCGAGCGGTGGAAGCCCATCTCCTGTGGGGCGGTCAAGCTGATCCGCAGCCCATGAAAAAAGTCCGGCCGGAGGGCGTTTACGAGGCGGAACTTCCTCTGGTCAGCGACTTGGCGCCGGCTCCTTCGAGCTATCGCATCCGCTGCCGCATGGATTATGGCGCGGTAGTCGAAGGCCACGACGCGTACGCGTTTCCCTATCTGCTCAGCGAATTTGATCTCTACCTGATGGGCGAAGGGCGCCACTACGATACCTACGAGAAGCTCGGCGCACATATCAAGACGGTGGACGGTGTTTCCGGCGTTCACTTTGCCGTGTGGGCTCCCAGCGCGCGACGCGTCAGCGTAGTGGGCGACTTCAATGGCTGGGACGGCCGCGTCCATCCCATGCGCACGCGCGGCTCTTCCGGCATCTGGGAAATGTTTCTGCCCGACCTCGGCGAGGGCGCCATTTACAAATACGAAATCATCGGGCCGCGCGGAGAGATGCTGCCGCTGAAGGCCGATCCCTACGGTTACTTTTCGGAGTTGCGGCCGAACACCGGCTCGGTTGTTGCGCGCCTGGACAAACACAACTGGGCGGACGGCGACTGGATGGCGCAGCGCCCCCAGAGAAACTGGCTGCAGCAACCGATATCCGTGTACGAAGTGCATCTGGGCTCGTGGCGGCGCATGCCCGAGGAGCACAACCGCTGGCTCAGCTACCTTGAACTGGCGGATCAACTGATTCCTTACGTGAAGGATCTCGGCTACACGCACATTGAATTGATGCCGGTGATGGAGCATCCCTTCGACGGCTCCTGGGGCTACCAGACACTCGGCTATTTCGCCGCCACCAGCCGTTTC